>Ga0302270_10000552_pt1 | contig 39986 bp, 22 predicted proteins | sample III_Bog_E2_3_FD_198773 | JGI IMG/M metagenome (GOLD analysis project Ga0302270, IMG submission 198773) | Peat permafrost microbial communities from Stordalen Mire near Abisko, Sweden - III_Bog_E2_3 | ecosystem: Environmental > Terrestrial > Soil > Wetlands > Peat | place: Sweden: Abisko... | reverse complement strand
TCCAGCCACCCATCCAAACGCACCACGGGGTGTATGCCGTCTTCCGCTACGCTCCAGACGCCATACACCCCGTAAATCCTTCAACTTCCCGCTCGCCTACTGGCCTGCTTTTACTCCGCCGCACTGGTAGGGTTTTACTCCGCCCTTGACAATGAAAAGATTTGGAGCGGCACTGCACGATCCGAGTGCGGCCATCAGGACTGCCGATGAATTTGTGCCCCCGCCCGGGTTGCCGCCTTGCAGCATAATATATGCCTGCTCCGTGGATACGCAGGAATACGAATTGGCAGGGAAAGTAAAGTAGCCTGTACCATCCGTTGTCGTCTGCGCAAGTTGGGTTGAGGCCGCGCCATAGCCTGAAGTGCCGGCCTTGTAGATTGTGATCAGCGCGTTTGCTACTGGTTGTTGCCCTCCCATGGCAATCCCTCGAATGTCTCCATTGCCAGTTGGCATCATTTGCTGCGAAAAGTTGATGCCTCCCCCACATCCGGTGACAATTACTGCGATGCCAAACGTAAATATGGACTTATAAATATACCTCGGGAGGTGCAATAAAAGCATTCGGGCTAGCATTTTGAACTATCTCCGGCATTTGGAAACTAACTAGAATGGTAACGTTTCCACATTATGAAATTCGAAGCAATTATATACACCAGATGATTGAGCTGGCTCCTGCTGAAGAAAACTTTTTAATCGCTTCGGAGGCGCTCATTCTAGAGTCTGTAAGGAACTTGGACCAAGGTAGATTCTTTGCGAACAGTTGATATTTATCCAAGATGAAGGGATGGGGAACACGAGATAGGTACCGTCGCTAGTTCAGAGATTGTTGTGCGTGTCGTCATTATTCCTACCCGCACTTCGTTTTCCCGTGGTACAACCCCGATCCAATGCAAGCGGGGCGGGTAGGATAATATAGACCAAAGTCAGAGGCTTGAGGAGATGTGAGCTGTACTACTTGGTGTTGCGATCCTCTCCAGTCAGCAGCCAGTCTGTCGTCTTACCGTAGTGCTGAGCAATGCGGAAGAGGATGCCTGCACCAGGTTCCTTTATTCCACGTTCAATGGCTGAGATATAGCTTTGTGCAACGCCAATAGCATCTGCAACCTCTGACTGTTTGGTATCGAAGCCGCGAAGCTCTCAGAACCTGCCAATTCTTATTGGCCCCTTATGGCCCCACGGTTAGCCCCGTGAAGGCACATCGGCAACATCTAAATGTTTGAAAGAAAAATGGTCGGCCCTGGTAGACGATTTTCGAACTTATTCTGCTTCTGAGAGCCTTGCTGGTCCTGCCAACAGGTGACCTGAGAAGCGCAAGTCACTGAAGCGCTCCCCATCACACGCACATCTTGCGGGGACCAACCGGTCGGACTCGGGACGACCAGATTCGAACTATCGACCTCACCCACCAAAAAGCCGAGATCTAGCTATTTATCATTAACTTACGGGAAACTCAGGCATTTCAGAACGCTGTAGAAACACTGGAAAATCCTTACTGGACCCTCAATGGACCCACGACTAGTCCTCGATGGTGTATGCGAAGCGCGGTGTGAATGAGACCAATGAAACTAGTCTGCCTCATCGGTCACCGAGGAGCAGGTAATGGGGCGCAAGGAGCAGAATGCGGGCCGCCCATTGTTATTTAGCCTTCCTTATCGCGTGGATGAGATGGTGAGGGTATTCATCGATTTGGCAGGGACACGCAATTGATAAGCGTAACCACCTGCCTGGATCGCGGCTGCGACGGTTGCGTCTGAGTCATTGAGAAACTCCACTACGTTCTCTCCTGATGGATTCTTGAATGCAACGATGTCAGCAAACGGTCCACCGCTTACCGCGATGCGACGCGCGCCGGGGAGTACTTTGGCGGAGAAGTGCTTCATGGAATAGAACTCGGGGTTATAGTGCACCTGTTTGGTGGTGCGGTCTACGATGAGCAGGCTGTTCTGGTGCCAGTCCCAGTGGCTGCGACCCACTTCGTTGAGCACGGTATTCCAGTAAAAGTAGCTGCCGGCGAAGTTGCCCGTGTCTTGGATGATATTGCGATAGGTCACGAGGCCCTGCTGCCACTGGTTCTCGCCGTTGTAGCACTCGGTCTCCGACTGCATGAGCTTCTTGCCGGGATACCTGTCATGCGTTTCGCGCATGGCGAGCTGGCCCTTGTATTGGTAGGCGACGCCGGTGATGATCGGGTTGGTTACAGGGTCGTCGAGGACGGGCAAAATGAAGTCGGCGAGGTTCTCATTTACGATGGTGCCTTCCCACACCTGGATGTCGATGTGATCCTGTTTGAGGCGCGGCGCGAGGTAGTCGCGAAGGAAGGTATTGAGTTCTGCGCCGCTCCACGCGGCCTGCGGATACACATTGTTGTTGTACTTTGGCTCGTTCTGCGGCATCACGGCGTAGAGATGAACGCCTTCGTTGCGGTAGGCCTGCACAAACTTTGAGAAGTAGAGCGCGTAGGTCGCGAGGGAATGCGGGTCCTGCTTCATGCGGCCATGTTTATAGTCGCCGTTGGTGGTGAGCCATGAGGGCGGCGACCACGGAACAGCCCATACACCCAAATTGGGCTGGTACTTCATCGCAGCGTGAATGAAGGGCAGGAGCGATTTGCGATCACGATCGATGCTGAAGTTCTTCAGCGCGAAGTCGCCGGGGGTGTCGTCAAACGAGTAGTAGCCATTGGCGAAATCGTTGGCGCCGATCGGCATACGACCGAGAGTGAAGTTTGCGCCTTCCGGAGAGAAGAGGGACTTGAGCACCTGCTCGCGGGCAGCTTTATCCAGCGACATGAGGGCGTCCCACCCATACTCGTTGAAGCAACTGCCGAAGCCATCGATTTGCTGATAGGCGGTTTTGTCATCGAGGCGGATGGGAACGGACGCGGAGGCGGCTAGCGGGGGCGTGGTTTCAATCACCATCTGTTTCCACGGCTCGGTCTCGGTGCTCGATATCCAGCGGAGGCGGCTGGCGCTGGTGTTTTTCTGGGCATGCGTGATGCTGCCGGTGAATAGCAGGCACGCGAGGATCACGACAGATCGCAACTTGTTGGTCATCATTGTGAATGAAAAAATAGGGCAGTCGCGAACGACTGCCCAGGGTGAAAGACTGGCGCTGAGTAGCCCGGAAATCTAGAACATAAATCTGACAGCGAGCTGCATATACCGGCCGCCGGGTGCATATTGTGCTCCACCGCGAGCACTGGTAATTTGGCCGGCAGTCTGGTCAATGGATTTGTCACTGGGGTTCCCTAAGGCAGGTGTGTTGGTTGCGTTGTAGACATCCCAACGAAACTGTAGCGTATATCGGGTGGTGAGTGTGAAGGTTTTGGCGAGACTGGAATCTAACGAGAAGTAGCCTGGACCGTAGGTGGAATAGAGCCGACCGCCTAGGTAGGGAATCGCCGCAGCGCCCATGACGTAGTTCGTACCATTCACGAGTGGCTGACCCTTTGCGGGCGCAGGGACGGAAGAGGCGGGAGCGGGATTGGCGTAAGCGCAGGGGTTATACCAGTTAGTCTTGTTGCGAACCTGGGTTGGGCAACCCGTGAGAAGCGTATTGCTGGGGTCTGGTGTACCGCCGGGCTTGGTGGGATCGCCGACCAAGACAGCATGTGCCTGTCCGCCATATACGGAGACGTTATTGCCGGATACGCTAAACGGATTTCCAGTCTGAACGCGCAGGATCGGGCTGACATTCCAGCGTCCGAAGGCCACGTCAGTCCAGCCCTTGTGATTCATAAAGTGGCGGCCGTTGCCAAAGGGAAGTTCATAAGTGCCTCGAAACGTGAGACGGTGACGGGTGTCGAAGGTGGAATTGGAGTAGTCCGGGCGGATACCGAATATATCCGGTCCGCGGTAGTAAAAGACGCTGCTATCCACTTCCTGCGACTGAATGGCATCATCCAGCGAATGGGAGTAGGTATAGCTGGCGGTGAATGAGAGTCCAGCGGTAGGCCGCAGGGCCATTACGCTCTGCAGGCTGTTGTAGCTGGAGATGCCAATGTTGCTGGTGGTTAATCCCTGTCCGAAATCAGGGAACGTAACCCAGTTCAGATAGGAGTAGCCAGTGTTGGGATAGAGTGCGGCTGGAGTATTGGTATCGGGGCCAAAGACCTGCAAGTGGCGGCCTACGGTACCGACGTATCCAACCTGCCAGATGAGCTTGTGCAGGATGTCGCGCTCAACCGTGAGGTTGTAGATCTGCGCCTGGGTTGTCTTAATGTGTTGTGGCGCACTGCGCAGTATGAGTTGGGGAACAGAGGTCGTTCCCTGGAAGCCAGTTGGCAATGCGATTCCTGCATTTGGGCATGACGTAACAGTGCAGGATGGGGCAGTGTACGAGAGCTCCTGATCGAAAGGATAGTTCTGTGCGAGATTACCGGCGAAGCCGACGGACTCCAAGCCGCCGAAGAACAACCCATAGGCACCCCGAATGACTGTATTCTGGCCCATCTGGTAGGCGAAGCCAACGCGCGGAGAGAAGTTGAGGTGCTGTGCCTTCGTGCCCGAATCATTATCGGAGAATCCAACTGCGATGTTGTCTTTGGCGAAGGTGGCAGCATACGGGCCGAGGAGATTAGCGATCGGGATATTGCTGAGCGAGCGAGGGAAGAGGTAAACGCCATAGCCTGAGCCGTAGATGATATTGGGGGCCGATGGGCTGAGTTGGGAGAAATTCGCTTGGTGCGAGTTGTGCTCTGTGTAAGGAGAGAAGTAATCCCAACGAAGGCCGAGATTGATGGTGAGGGACGAGGTGGCTCGCCAATCGTCCTGTGCGTATGCGGCATTGGACCAGCGTTCGTCGTGGCCGGCAGGAATCGTATTGTTGATGCCGATGGACCGGTTCGCGCTGTACATATTACCGGTGAGAAAATCAGCGAGACCAACGCCTGACGATGCTCCTTTGTACGAGGTGTACTTCCCGGTATAGGTATAGAGACCGCGGCCCCAGGTATCATGCAATTCGTATGCCCGGACCTGTTGAATGCTCACGCCGAAGCGAAGACTGTGATTGCGCAGCACGTACGAAACATTGTCGAGCAGTTGGGGGGAGTTCTGGCCTTCATACTGCGGGCTGTTCTTGATGCTTCCGAAGGTGGAGATTCCAGATACTGCGAACTGGGGAATACCGCCGGGGTCGCCTTGCAGCGAAGAGATGCCGCCGAGTCCCAACTGAGAGTCAGCTTGAGGCAGGTTATTCAATCCGAAGGCCTGTGAGGATCCGTAGGTAAAGCCAAGGCGGAATTCGTTCAGGAGCCGCGCAGAGAAGATATGGGTCTCGCTGAGGACGAACCCCATGCCGAGAATGTTCAAGACATTTCCGCCGCCAAGTATCGGGCCAAAGGGGTTCATCGCGTAGGAATTGTTCCGTGTATAGGCATAACGGAAGTACGCTTGATCTTTGGAAGAGAGGTTCCAATCAAAGCGGATGCTATCTGAATTGGTATTATAAGTGTGCAGTATCGTCGTATTGTAGTTGGGCTGTCCGAGTTGTTGGCTGGCGACATTCGGCAGTGGGAGCAGATTGACTAGGGTGGATGCCACCGGGTCAATCTGCGATTGGCAGAGCACGTCTGGCACGCCATTGCAGTTCATCTGTTCGGTGGGCCAGCCGGGCAATCCCTGGTTTGGGTTTGGCGGTTCATAGAGGGAGTAGGTGTTCCCGTTCGCCAGCGCAGGATTCGCATACTCTGAAAAGTTTCCCGTGCGTGCGAGCGCCGTGGGAACGGTATAGAGGGCAGGGACGGCAGAGTAGATTCGCCATTGGCGGGTATCGCCGAAGAAGAAAAGCTTTTGGGTAATCGGACCGCCAAGCGCCAGACCCATGTCTTCGTCATGATAAGGATTCTTTGTGGTGGTGAAGTCTGGGGTGGCATCGAAGACCTGGTTGCGGAAGTAGCCCCACGCTTCGCCCTGCAAACGCCGGGTTCCGCTCTTGCTGACAACGTTGACCACCGCGCCGCCGGAACGCCCTAGTTCGGCGCTGTAATTGCCTGTCTGGACGCGTACCTGGTTCACCGCTTCGGGGGTGGTGAGAATGACGTAGTTGGCGCCGCTCATGTTATCGAAGGCGGTCGAGTTGTTGTCTACGCCATCGAGTAGGAAATTGTTTTGCTGGGAACGCATGCCGTTGGCGCTGAATGCTCCAGCGGCTGAGTTGTTTTGATCGGCTACGACGCCAGGCGAAAGTTGCGCGAGAAAGACGTAGTCGCGATTCGGGATAGGAAGTTCGTTCACTTCTTTACTGGTGAAGGTGTCTCCGACGGATGCATCCTCAGTCTGCAAAACCGGCTTTTCCTCCGCATTGACGACAACGTAGTCACTTGCACTGCCTAGTTTCAGCGACAGATCCGCTTTGGCTGTTTGGTTGGCGTCCACCTGCACATTGTCGGTGGTGTAGGTGTCAAAACCCTTGGCGGTTGCCTGCACTTTATAGAGGCCCACCTTGAGCGGCTGAAATGCGTACTCGCCGGCGGAATCGGTCTTGGTATGAAACTGTAGTCCGGTGTCTTTGCTGATGATCGTGACGGCCGCGTTCGGTACCAGCGCGCCCTCCTGATCCTTCACGCTGCCCGAGATGCCGCCCTGGTCAATCTGGGCCCAGGCGCTCGTGCTACCAGCCATTAATACGGCGGCTAGGAGCGCCAGCAGGGAGAAAACGCGGATCCACTGCCCGGCTTTCCCGGTTTGGAAGGAAGCCATGGTGGGAGCAATGCCAATTAAGGGTATACGTTTCACATGCAGCACGATAGTGAAAGCCCGGCACGGCTGTCAACTGAAATACAAGGAAATCCCTTATTATTTATGATAATAAGAGAGGATTGCGCTGTTGGCTAGCTGAGGGCTTGCCAGAATTGGTCGCGAATGGTTACAGTAGCTACGTGACATCAGGTAAACATTTACCAAGATTCAGCACTCTCCTTGACGCTGCTCTTCTTTGCCTAGGGGCCAGTGTCGGCCTATGCCGCGGCGCTGGCCCTCGATCCACTACTCGCGCGTCACAACACCAAGTGACCCCTATGCGATTTTTCGTGCCCAATCATCGTGCTCTGCGCCTCCTCTGCCTCTGCTTGCTCACTGCGGGTGCAGCGCGGGCCGAGATTCATCCAGCATCGCTCTTCAGCGATCATGCGGTCCTGCAGCGTGGCCAGAAGATCCCAGTCTGGGGAACGGCGCAGCCCGGCGCAAAGATCACCGTATCCATTGGCGATCGCCACGCTGAGGCTGTGACTGACAACGCGGGCCATTGGCGCGCGTTGCTTCCACCAATGTCTGCCGGCGGCCCATTTACGCTGCATATTGCTGGGGATGGCAGCATCGATATTCAGGATGTGATGATTGGCGAAGTGTGGCTCGCGTCGGGGCAATCGAACATGGCGTTTCAACTGTCGCGTGCTCTCAATGTTGATACAGAAGTTGCGGCGGCAACGAATCCTTCGATCCGATTCTTTAAAGTTGGTGCGATGCCGCAGGTTGATATGCAGCAACCGCAGAGCGCTGTGCGGGGAGCTTGGCAGCCTGCCACACCGCAAGCAGCGGCACAGTTCAGCGCGGTCGCGTGGTTCTTTGCAAAGAAGATTCAGGAGACGCTGCACGTTCCTGTAGGTGTGGTGCAAAGCGCGTGGGGCGGAACGCCGGTCGAGGCCTGGAGTAGCAAGCGCGTGATGACCTCTAACCCCGAGTTGACGACCTTCTTCAACAGCGATCTTGAAAAGCTTGCGAGCAAAGACAAGGTGACAGATACCTTCACGAAGTCTCTGGCGGCGTGGGAGACGACGAATAGCGACCAGGACCCGGGTAATACCGATCTGAGTTTCGCGAAGCCGGGCCTCGATCTTGCGGACTGGTCCACGACGAAGCTCCCGGCTACGGCCAAGGATCTCGACATCAAGGGCGGATCCGTCGTGTGGTTTCGTAAGGATGTCATGATCGATCCCGCGCTGATCGGTAAGCCGCTGATGCTTCACTTCGGCCGCATTGCAGAAGAATCTGTCTGCTATGTGAATGGCAAGCGGCTGGGCGGCTATGGCGGCATCGGGCATCCCGCCCTGGGAGATGTGACGTTTACGGTTCCTGCCAATCTGCTGCATGAGGGCACGAACACCATTGCGCTGCGAGTCTTCGCTCACACTCCACGTACGGCAGCGTTCGGAGAAAACTCTATTGTTTTCGACGGATCCGGGAAGCAAGTGATCGATGGCGACTGGCAGTACAAGATCGTCTATCGGGCGACGATGCTCTCAGCAGAGGCGGAGAAGTCATTTCCCACGTATAGCCCGGTCGCGGAGTATCGCATTTCAACCGCGCTATACAACACGATGATTGCACCGCTCGGTGATTACGCTTTGCGCGGAGCTCTTTGGTACCAGGGAGAGCAGAACTTCAACAAAGATGCGCAGTATCGTGTGGTTCTGCCGATGATGATTGCCGACTGGCGCGCACAGTGGGGCAACGACTTTGCGTTCTACATTGTGCAGATCCCGAACCTTGGCTCGCCTCAGGGGCAGCCCGACCAAAAAGGGATTGCGCGCCTACGTTATGTGCAGGCTGAGACGGCACGCACCGTGCCCAATTCGGGGCTGGCTGTGACGATCGATGTGGGTGATCCCAAGAACATACATCCCACGAATAAGCTGCCGGTTGGCAATCGTCTGGCCGCGCTCGCGCTCGCACGCACGTACCACTTGAAGGTGGAAGACTCAGGGCCGGTGCCCGGCATTCCGACTGTTCAGAAAGATTCGATCATCATCCCGTTCACTCATACCGATGGGCAGTTGGTGTCTCGAGGAGGCGATCTGGAAGAGTTCTGGATTGCGGGCCGCGATCAGAAGTTCTATGCAGCTGAAGCAAAGCTTGTGGGAAGTGCTGTTGTCGTCAAATCTCCGCTTATTTCGCGGCCCATCGCTGTCCGCTATGCCTGGTCGGACAATCCTGAAGGCGCCAATCTCTACAACGCAGCCGGCTTTCCCACGGCTCCCTTCCGCACTGACGACTGGCCCATTTCATACAAATAAGGAAACATCATGCGCACTGTCTTAGCCCGCATCCTCCACACATCCGCAGTCATAGCACTGCTCGCCGCACCGGTTCTGCATGCTGCTGCTGACAAGCCATTCTCCGGTATCTGGGACATCGCGGATCATAAGCTTGATGACGGATCTACTTATCATATCTATGTCCAGCTGGAGCAGAAGGACAGCGCGGTAGTGGGCCACATCGCGTATCCGTGGGGATATCGCATCATCAGCGAGACCAGGGTCTCGGGAAATCATTTCCAGCTTATCGATGACAAGCATCAGTTGATTGCGGAAGGTGAGCGTGTTGCTGACCACCTGGAGTTGCTGCTCAAGGTAGGCTCAACAAAGAATTTCCTGCGCACCGCGACGCCTGTTTCTACAGAGCCGCTGCCTAAAAAGCTGCCTTTGCCTGCGCTGAAACCAGTCAAGGCCAACGGCCTTGCCCTGACGCCGCCCATGGGTTGGAACAGTTGGAACAAGTACAAGGAAAACGTCAACGACAAAACAGTTCGCGCGATTGCAGATGCGATCGCGAGCAACGGCATGAAGGAAGCAGGTTACATCTACGTGAACATCGATGACACGTGGGAAGGGCCGCGCGATGTGCAGGGCAACATCACCACCAACGCCAAGTTTCCCAACATGAAGGCTCTCGCGGACTATGTTCACTCGAAGGGGCTTAAGCTTGGTATCTACTCTTCGCCCGGGCCGTTGACCTGCGCTGGCTATCCCGGCAGCTATGGACATGAAGAGCAGGACGCGAAGACGTTCGCTGCCTGGGGGATCGACTATCTCAAGTACGACTGGTGCAGTGCTCAGACTATCTATTCGCCGTCTGAGATGCATGCTGCCTATCAGAAAATGGGCCAGGCGCTCGCTGATTCAGGCCGACACATCGTCTTCAGTCTCTGCCAGTATGGCGAGGCGGATGTGTGGACGTGGGGCCCGAGCGTGGGTGCCAACCTATGGCGTACGACCGGTGACATTAGCGATAACTGGAAGCGCATGACTGAGATTGGTTTCTCTCAGGAGCACATCGGCTCTTTTGCTGGACCAACTCACTGGAACGATCCGGACATGCTCGAGGTTGGCAATGGCCACATGACTGCCGATGAATATCGCACGCACTTCAGCCTCTGGAGCCTGCTGGCAGCACCTCTTCTCGCGGGAAACGATGTGACGAACATGGATGCGACTACGCGCTCCATTCTTCTCAACCCGGAAGTGATCGCCATCGATCAGGATCCGGCAGGGAAGGAAGCGACACTGGTTGAGCGCACGGGCGACCAGGAGATATGGGAGCGGCCGCTCTCCAATGGCGATGTTGCGGTGGGCTTGTTCAATCGCAGTTCTGTGCCAGTCAGCAAGACCACCAAGCTCGCATCCCTGGGCGTTGCCGGGACCGCACGCGCCCGCGATCTCTGGGCCCATGCAGATGTGAATATCTCCGGTTCGGACTTCACCGTCCAAATTCCTGCCGATGGGGTGGTACTGTTACGTATTCCCCAGAAGCAGGCGCACTTGGCGCGCAACCGCCAGTTATCGCAAACATACGGTGGTGAGTGTGTTACCTGCGTTCTGGATGAGTAAATGTTTACCTAAAAGCACATATTTTCTTGACATGACAGATATGGAACTACTATAACGGCTTGTCTATAGAAGTAATTATTTGGAGAGTTCCATGAATCGCACACTTCGCCTCGCTTCAGGCTTCGCAGGTAAACACATTCTCACCGTTTCCTCTCTTCTTCTCCTTCCAGTGCTTGCTGGATGCGGAATGGCGGCGTCTTCCGGCGGCCCCGGGCAGAGTGCCAGCCTCGCTCCGGTGGCAGAAGGCATCAGCGGTGTAGCGCACGGTGGACAGCAGCCGATCAGCGGCATGAATATCTATTTCTTCGAAGCGGGGGTTGCGACAAGCCCGAGCTATGCGGCCACCCCTGTATCCCTGCTCACCTCGTCCAGTGGCACGGCCACCTCTCCTGTCAGCCAGGACAGTGACGGTAACTACTACGTCACCACCAACGCGAACGGCCAGTACTCCGTCGTTAGCACCAGCTACAACTGCGCAGCGGCCATCGGTGGTGTGCCGCAACAGGTCTACGTGCTCGGCGTCGGTGGCAAGCCCGATGGGGTCAATGCCAACTCTTACATCACGTTGATGGCAGCTTTCGGCGATTGCTCCAGCCTTGGCTCCTCCAGCGTGATTGATCTTAGTGAGATCACCACTGCTGCCGCGGCTACTGCCCTTCAGCAGTTCGCCAACTTCGTAACTGGTTATACCGTTACTCCGGTTGGCTTTTCCACGAGCTCTACAAATATGGCCGGCCTCCGGCGCGCCATTCTCACGGCAAATAATCTTGCAAGCCTTCAGACTGGTTTGGCAAATACTGTTACCCCAACAACCGGCGCCGGCATCGTGCCCTGGAAGCTTCTCACTGATTTTGGCAATGTGCTTGGCTTCTGCGTCAACTCCGATCCGAGCTCCAGCTCCAGTTGCAGCACGCTCTCTACTGACGCTACCGGCTCCAGCTCGCCCATTGCAGACACCTTGACCGTCGCGCTCAAGATGGCGCTCAATCCCTCGAACAATGTGTCGAAGCTGTGGAATGACATGACGCCTCAGGCGGCATTTGGTCAGCAACTCAGCGCTGCGCCTGTTGACTGGTCGATCGCGATCACCTGGATTCCGGAGACAACCGGCACCTACTTCAAGACGCCGTACACCCTGGCAATTGATGCCAATGGAGATGTTTGGACTCAAAGTTTTAACGCCAAATATGTATTTGAACTCGATAACGCCGGCAATCTGCTCTCGCCTGTGACTGGTTTTGCGGCCACTACAAATACCGCAGTGCGCAATATCGTGATCGATCAGAGCGGGAACGCCTGGGCCGTGGGCGGTGGCATTTGGGTTCTGAGTCCTACAGGAACGCTGGTGGCTTCCAAGTCATTGACAGGCGCATACGCAGTGGCGATTGACGCGAATAACGACGGGTGGGTGGATGCTTACAGTGGAACAACATTCCCGAATACCGCACTGTACCAATACACGCTCTCGGGCAGCACACTGACCCAGACGACGATAACCAATGGCACTCTCATCTATACCGCACGCAACGTTGCGTTTGATACGAATGGGTATATCTGGTCGGGCAATCAGGGTACAGCGTCTGCAAGCTCGGGTGGCACCACGACCACGGTGATGGGCACCACGGACACAACGCCGGCAGCGATGCCGATTACAGGCAGCCCGTTCAGCATCAACTCCACAACCACCGCATACGACATCAATCCGTACACCATCGCATTCGACCACCAGAACTATGCCTGGATCTCTGCGGCAGGAGGAGTCGCGGAGTTCAGTCCAGCGACGTCTTCCGGGACGACGCTTCAATCGGGCACGCAGACGCGCGGCGTATATGGGGTGACGAACACGGGCAGCGCCGGCACAGCCGTTGCGGTCGATGGAACGGGCAACGTATGGCTTGCCTCGTATAACGGCGGTGCAACAAATACATCCGGAGTGATTACGACAACCTCCAATTTGGAAAAGTACGCCGGTAGCCAGGCCTCAACTCCCGGTGCTGCGCTGACCGGTACCGCCGGGCTGAGGAGCGATCAGAGCAGTATTGATAAGCCGGAAGGAATAGCTATTGATGGCTCGGGAAATGTATGGCTTGCCAACATCGGTATCGTGGCTCATGCCACTGGCAGCCTCACCGAGTTTGTTGGTGTCGCTAGCCCGGTCATTACGCCGATCGCTGCCGCGCTCCATCAGAATAAGCTTGGAGTATGCCCGTAATGGGCGGGGAGACCTGCGGTGAGAGCTCTTGTATTGAGTGAACCAGAGATGGACCAACAGTAGAAATAGGAGATTATGGCTTTCGCATTTAGAAAATTGGCCTTCCTCGTTTCACTGTTGGTCTTTCCAGGGCTCGTTTGCACGGCTGTTCGTGGGCAGGATACGCGAACTGTTACGGAACCAACTTTTCCGGCGACGTGCAGTGTGATTGCTGCACCCCTGCAGAGCACGAGTCCATTCATAACGGCTGTCGGCACAACCGTAACGGCGATTGATGCGGAATCGAACAGCGAGACAGCATCAATCACGAGTGCGCTTGCGGCCTGTACGCCTGGCCAGGCAGTGGAGTTGAGTCTCGGTACGACCACATCCTATAACTCCTTTCTGGTTAATCCGATCGTGGTGCCAAGCGGTGTATCGCTGATTGTGGATGGTGGTGTCACAGTGTACGGATCGCTGGATGCTTCGGAGTATCAGAAGCCGAGCACCGGATCCTACTGCGGTGTGCCCAGCAACAAGAGCGGCGGCTGCAGCCCTTTGCTCACTTTTTCCGGGAATGACGGACTCTACGGCTATGGCGTGATTGATGGACGCGGCAATGGAACCCTGATGTGCAGCAATACCGCTCTGTGCGGAAGCGCGATAGGCCTGAACTGGTGGTACTTCACCATGAACTATGTGGCCATGGGCGTCTACACACAGAATATCCCCATGTTCATTACGGAGACCGGGGATAACTTCACCGTCTACAAGATCACGTTGCGTAATACTCCAGAATGGAATCTCTCGGTTGTCGGCAACAACGAAACCATATGGGGCCTTAAGGAGCAGGCCACCTGGACTGTGCCGAATACCGATGGCATGGACATTACGGGGAACAACATTACGGTCTACGACTGCACCATAGCAAACGGCGATGACGCGATCGCCATCGGTGCCTATAGCGAGCCCTCTTCCAATATCACCATCAACAAAATCACGGGTTATAGCCGGAACGGCATCAGCACTTCCACCGCCATTGAGTGGGGCATTAGCAACGTGCTGGTAGAGAACTCAAACCTCACAGGCGATGTGCCCAGCGTGGTGGGAACCACGGTGAACGGCGTGACCCAGGCCGCGATGGCGACGGTTAATGGAGTGAGCACAGGAATTACCTCGTACGCTGATGCGCTGCCGGCCACGGGAGGCTACACCCGGGGACTTAATATCAAGAATTCAGCAGATCGGGCAGGTCAAGGGTCTACACCGCTGACGGTACAGAATTTCGCCTATAACTCGATCTGTATCCAGGATATCGACCATCCGATCACACAGACCACCAGCGCATCGAATAACGGCACCTGGTACTATCCGACGCTGACGAATATCTCCTACAGCAATGTGCACATTCTCGCGCCTAACCAGTTCCCGGTAGCTGGCAAGAACACAGGCCTCTACCAGCCGATATTTGAGGGGTATCTAACGAGCGGATCTCCTCCTGCCGCACCCATGAACGATCTTCACCTGAACAATGTAGTGTTTGATGACCTCACGGGTGGTGGATACTCTCTCGGCCAGGTCTTTGGCTTCGATACCAATTTCACGAACACCGGCAACGTATATCCTCCGCCGCTTAACCATTTCTCCGCACCCTACGGAACCAACGATACGGGATATTCGTCGGGCAACACCTACCTCAGCTTGAATGAAGTTGCGATGCTTTCGACCTCTGCGACCAGCACGCCCATGCCCGCCTATAGCTGCCCGGCGAGCAACTGGCCCTTCCTGGTCGGAGACTTGTATGCTTCGGTTGGAAGTTCGCCGGCTACTGGATCTTCGACTAATCTGCAGAGCCTGATCAATCCCGCTGGGAATTCCATCACTCTGAATGCAATGGTGGAGCCTGCCATGATGCAGGGAATGTATTGGGTGCCCGGAGACTACGGCGTCTCCCCCGGGCTGTTGGACACTGGTGCCCCCGCGCTTACGCAGCCCGTGAACTTCTACGAAGGCAGCAACCTCGTGGGTACAGCATCGCTCGGAGCCAATGGCACACTTGCAAGTGTGGTGATTAGCAACATCAGCATGGGCACGCACACCTACTATGCCCAATATCCTGCTGACACCTACTATAACCTGTACAAGTTCGGCTCGGTCACCGTATCAGTCCTTCCCGTTGGATCTACGGTGACGACCTTGACCGCGCCCTCGTCTGGAACGTATGGAGCAGCGTCTGCACTCTCCGTTACTGTTGCCGGTACGAGCACGACGCCCACCGGCAATGTGACTTTCTACGACGGCGCTACTTCGCTGGGAACGCAGGTGTTGGTGAATGGAGCAGCTTCGCTGAACCCGATACTCACCGGTGGCACGCACAACCTGACGGCTGTCTATGCAGGGGATTCCACGAATGCACCATCGACGAGCGCGGTCTCGTCCGTGGTGATCGCACAATCCATCTCTAACATGACGTTCAATATTTTCTCTACCGTATTGTCTGCGAATACGCCGACTTTGTTCATGGCCACGCTAACCGGCGTCTCCGGTGCACCGAGCCCCAGTGGAACTGTGACGTTTAGTAACGGGGGCACCACGATGGGATCGGCAACACTGACCAGCGGTGGGGTCGCAACCCTGGTCGCTAATCTGACGACCCTTGGGGTGAACACGATAACCGCTACTTACAATGGCGACGTGAATTACACCGGGTCAAACGGCACGAAGAGCGTGACAGTCTCGTCACTCGTAGCTGTTGGCGGCTGCATGGCCAATCCGTAAACTACCTTCTGCGCTTTGCAACGAAGCTTGCACGCAATCCCGAACACACGAGTGTGACATGAACAATTGGACTAGACGAGACGTGGCGAAAGCCGGATTTGCCCTATCTGCATCAGTCATCGGCGGCAGCTGGGTCGAGGCTGCGGCTGCAACGCCTGCAGCGGCTACCAACAAGGCCGCGCAAGCTGCATCTCCTGTGCCAGTTGCAGCGGCTATGAGCACGGCTCGCGAGCGACTGCTGATGGATCGTGGGTGGCGTTTTGCTTTGGGCAATGCCAACGATCCTGATAAGGACTTCGGCTTCGGCAAACTCAGGGATTCTTCGACATTTTCAAAATCAGGTGAGGCTTACGGCCCTGTCGGTATTCGCGACAATGCAGTGTATGACGATCACACATGGGAGACTGTTGATCTGCCACACGATTGGGCAGTGGGATTGCCATTTGTGATGCAGAAGGAACTGGTGTGGCATGGCGGCAAGCCGATCGGTCGCGCCTTCCCTGAAACCAGCGTCGGCTGGTATCGCAAGACCTTCGACATTCCGAAGGAGGATTTAGGCAAGCGCATCAGCATTGAGTTTGACGGGATCTACCGCGATGCGATGATCTTCATCAACAATCACTACCTTGACACGAACTTCAGTGGATATGCGCCGCCATCATTCGACATCACGGACTTCATCAACTATGGAGCCAGCAATGTGATCACCGTTCGCGCCGACTCTTCATTGACCGAAGGGTGGTTCTACGAAGGAGCGGGAATCTATCGCCATGTGTGGCTCAACAAGACCGCTCCGATTCACGTAGCGCAGTGGGGCAGCGTGGTCCGGACTGAGATGTCTGGCGAATCAGCCATCATCCAGATCAGCACAGAGGTCATGAACGAATCTGATACGGCTGCGGTCTGCAAGCTGTACGCAACCGTGGTTGATGCGGCTGGGAAGACGGTCGCATCCGTTAGTGCTAGTTCTGCGGGGCAGACCATCGCGTCTTTCGGCAGTGAGACCATTGAGATGGAGGCTCGCGTTCCGCGGCCGAACCTCTGGTCGCCAGATAAGCCTCACATCTACAAAGTGATCACCGTGATCGAGGCTGGAGGAAAAGTTATCGACAACATTGAGACTGCTTTTGGAATCCGGACCATCCGCTTCGATATCGATAAAGGTTTCATTCTTAACGGGAAGCCACTAAAGATTCGTGGCACCTGCAATCATCAGGATCACGCCGGTGTAGGCTCGGCGATTCCAGACCGGCTGCAGTATTACCGCATCGAACTACTGAAGCAGATGGGATCCAATGCGGTTCGCACATCGCACAATCCCCCGACGCCGGAGCTTCTGGACGCGTGCGACCGGCTTGGCATGCTCGTGATGGATGAGACGCGTCAGTTCTCGTCGAGCCCGGAGGGTATGAGCGAACTGGAACGAATGGTCAAACGCGACCGCAATCATCCGTCCATCGTTATCTGGTCCATCGCAAATGAAGAGCGCCAGCAGGGAACTGAGCGCGGTGCGCGGATTGGCACGACCATGAAGCGGCTGATTTACAAGCTGGATCCCACGCGCCCTGTGACTGCAGCGATGAGCGCTGGCTGGGGCGACGGCCTCTCCACGATTGTGGATGTGCAGGGATTCAACTACAACGAGAAGAAGGTTGACGCCTATCGCGCCGCCCATCCGAAGCAGCCGCTCATCGGGAGTGAGACAGCCAGCGTCACCTCTACGCGGGGCATCTATGCTGACAATCCGGTGAAGGGATATGTCAGCTCTTATACGAGCAATGGCTGGGTACAGTTCTATGAAGAGCGCGACTGGCTCGCGGGCGGATTTGCCTGGACGGGCTTCGACTATCGGGGCGAACCCAAGCCCTATCATCTGCCCTGTGTCAGCTCGCACTTTGGGCTGATGGATTCGTGCGGCTTTCCGAAAGACAATTACTTCTACTACAAGACCTGGTGGTCTCCAGAGCCAATGCTCCACGTGCTTCCCCACTGGAACTGGGCTGGCAAGGAAGGCGAGGAGATTGCCGTGTGGTGCTACTGTAACCAGGAGAGCGTTGAGCTGTTTCTGAATGGCAAGAGCCTCGGTTCGCAGCCAGTCGTCAAGTTTGGCCGTCTTGTCTGGAAGGTAAAATATGCGCCGGGTACGCTGGAGGCGCGTGCCTCCAGCCAGGGCAAGGTGCTGCTGACGGCGAAACGCGTGACAACTGGATCTCCTGCCAAGCTTGCACTCACGCCGGACCGCTCGATCATCCAGGGTGACGGCGAAGACATGTCCATCCTCAACGTCGCAGTTCTCGATGCGCAGGGTAACGTGGTTCCTACGGCAGACAGTAAGATCACATTTGAGATCAGAGGCCCCGCAAGATTCCTTGGAGTAGGCAATGGCGATCCTTCGTGCCTTGAGCCGGATCGCCCGAGCACACCCACCACGGCGGAGCGAAGCGCCTTCAATGGACTGTGCATGGCGCTGCTGCAATCCCAGTCTGCATCGGGAGATATTACAGTGGTGGTCCGAGCTCCCGGTCTTGCAGGTGTAGCCGCAACGATAAAGGCGGCCCCTAGCAAGGGACGTATGTCCATCGGCTGACAGGGCTTGAAGCAGCCCAGGAGAGAAACCATGAAGCGTAGAGCTTTCATCACCAATGCTGGCAAAAGCGTAGCGGCTGCGGCAGTGCTCAATCATCTTCCTGCATTCGCGCTGGGGGCTATGCCTTCGACTGTCGCCGACAATGTGGTGACCTATCCCAATCCGCCGATACCGCCTGCGGCAGAGTTCGTGGTGCTGGCGAATGACATTCCAGTTTATGTGTGCAATGCCGGCACCTTTCGCACATCGACCTTCGCCTTCAGCGGCAAAGTTACGATCCAGGTCATCTATAAGGGAAAGATTCACTCTTACGCCATTAATCCCACGTCGAAGGGAATCAAGGCATCGCAGAGCGGGAATACACTCACGTTCACGCTGCTATCGCCTCAGAAGCTGGAGATTCAGATTAATGGTGCCAGCAGTCAGATCACTGACAATGACAAGCTGCTGTATCTCTTCGCCGATGCCATCGAGACGGATGCGCCTGCTGCAAATGATCCTGACATCTACTATGTTGGTCCCGGCCACCATACAGTGCCCGGTAACTCAATCGAATTCAGCCCAAAGGACAACTACAAAGGCCTCTATCTTGCCCCTGGCGCGCTCTTGGAAGCAGTTGTTTCGGTCAGTCACAAATCAAACTTCAAGATTTCCGGCCGCGGCTTCATCCGGAATCCATTCACTGACAAGAGTCGCTCCATGTTGAACGTCACCAACAGCACCGACGTGACGATTAAGGATATTCACCTCTATGACTCCATCCAGCATGTCATGGGCTTTGGATCCGGTCAGGACAAGAAGGGCCACGATATCACGGTGACCAACGTGAAATCGATGCATTACATCGTAAACTCTGACGGTGTCACATTATTCGGCCCAGTCAGCAACGTGACAATCGATGATTGCTTCATCATAGGAAATGACAATCTCATTGTGCTGGGAGGTGCAGGTGGCTCAGAGCCCCTCGGCCCTTTCAACAACACGATCAGGAATTGCACCTTCATCAAATCCAGCTACGCCGGGAACTGGTTCTTTCCCCAGGGTAACAGTCGTCCAAACAGCGGCGGCAATATAGGTCCCAATAATTTCATCATCGATTGCGACATCATTCGCATGAACGGAGAGCGCGGACTTATTACCGAGTGGTGGGGCGATCCCACTGCGATTGAAAATGTAGTCCTCGATAATATTCGCGTGCAATCATTCCGTGGATACGAGCCGAATCCGTCCAAATCGAGTACCAACCGCCTGCTCTGCCTCCTCAGCACAGACAAGATTCACAAGAAAGAACTAACCCTCAGAAACATGCGCCTGCCTTCCGCTCAAACCAGTGAGATTGCAGATGGCCTTTGGGTTATAAACTTTGACCACGTGTTTGTGAATGACAAACCCGTAAAGAGCGACGCAGACCTTAGCCTGACCAAGGGCAAGAGCGTCGTCACCAACTATATCTATTAAAGAGCTGATTTATTCCATAGCCAAATCTTGTCCTGCAGACTATGAATCCGGCCTTCGTCTATCGTCTGGGAGCAGACACACGTATAGTATTTGCATTGGGGAAATGTTTACCCCATACGGCTCAGTTACCCCAGGCCAAGTATCTAATCTCTACCTCTCTACCCGGTCCCTTTATGCCTAGAACGACCAAGAATAGCCCGCGACAAGATGTCCATACCGTTGCCAAGCTGGCCAAGGTTTCTATCGCCACGGTTTCCCGTGTCATCAATCACAAACCCTCCGTCGATCCTGCCATCGCCGATCGCGTTTGGAAGGCAATCAAGAAACTCAACTACCACCCCAACTATGGCGCCCGCGCTATGGTTTCGGGTCGCAGCCATATGCTCGGTTTGCTGGTCTCCCGGATTACCAATCCATTCTTCCCTGAATTGATCGAAGGCTTTGAGCAGATCGCTTCCATCAATGGTTTCGAGATCATGATCTCTGCCGTCGGGCAGCAGCCTGGCTATGGCCAGGAAGCCGTGCGGCGCATGCTCAGTCGCAATGTTGAGGGCGCTGCCATTATGACTCATGGCATGTCGGCTGCAGATCTGGAAGAGTTCAAGATCTATGGCACACCGCTCGTTTTTATTGATGCGGCTCCCGCGCCGGATTTGGGATCCGTCGTGCAGCTCGATTATGAAAACGGCATCCGAGATGCTGTGCAGCATCTCGCCGTCCTGGGCCATCGGCGCATCTGGTTTATCAGCGGCCCGCTCGATCGCTGTTCCTCGACGCTTCGCCAGCAGGCTTTTATCAAGGCGATGGAAGAGATTGGCGTCCTCAATGCCGCCGCGCAATGCATCGCCGGTGACCATACCCTTGAAGGTGCCATCCGGGCTGCTGACATTCTCTTCCAGAAGGCTCCCACCGCAGTCATCTGCTCAAACGATCTAACCGCCGTCAGCGTTCTCCGAAAAGCTGCTGAAAAGAAACTTCAGGTCCCCTCGCAACTCTCCGTGATTGGATTCGATGATATCGATCTTGCGAAGTTCGTCTCTCCACCCCTGACCACAGTCAGTGTTGACCGCTATCGCCTCGCCCAGGCTGCGTTCCATTCGCTCATGCAGCGTCTCGCTGATCCCCAGACTCTGCCACCCCTCCAACTTCTTCCGGTTCGGCTTGTCGTCCGCCAGTCTACGTCATACGCTCCCAGTGCGGCGCAGGAGCTTCCACCGCTCTAGGCTGAGAGCGCCAGCAACTCTCGCGGACACGTCACAATCGTCGCTTCCGGTATTGAAATCATCGACGACACCGAACTCATACGGTTCGCCGCAAGCTCCAGCGGCGCTTCCACCCTCGCCAGCACCTGGCGGTTCTTTGGATTAATGACCGAGAAGCGCAGGCTTCCCTGAATCGTTCGGCCTGAGGTGTTCCGCAGAGTTGTGTGCGCAATGATCTGCGTGGGCTCGGGCGAGTTGAGCACCCACGATGCGGCAATGCGGACGCCGCCTTCTGAGCGCGCTGCCTTGCGTCGGGTAACTCCCCCGAGATCCGTGGGAGAGAAGACAACGTCAAGCACGGAGAGCGTTGTGTTTGCATCGGCTGCATAGCCAAAGCCGAATGTCATAGGGGCGGACAGGTTATTCATCATCAATACTCCTCAATCTCATGGATCACAGTGCTGTGGCTAACGGTGTTTCTGCCGAAGGGGTGTGCTCCCGGCTTTCTATCCGCGATTTGGATGCTTGCCATTTCCACTTCTCAATGGCAGAATCACTCTTCGCCATCGTCTCCACGTTGCATAGTCAATTAACGTAAAGGTCCATTTCATTACGTAAAGAGTGATTGTTTTGAATGACTTGAATGGTGGAGCTAGTTTAGTAGTTGTCAATATGCCAGGCCGTCATGCACCATAGAGCTGGCGTTGAGGCCTCGTCTCGATGGTAAGCAGCAGCGTAAGCGAACTCGAAAAGAACAAAGTTTCTCTGGAGGAAGATCCTCGCTGGCAGCTCGTGAACCGGGCCTGCCAGGGAATTTCTCTCTCTCGAGCCACTCACCTTCGCGCCATCCTGCTCTACATCGTCCGCCAATCCATTCTGCATCCGGACGAACATATTCGTGAGTACGAGATCGCCTGCGACGTGCTGGGGCGCAAAGCCAACTTCGACCCTCTCGGCGACAATATTGTTCGCGTCCAGATGGGGCACCTTAGGAAGAAGTTGGAGCTTTACTTCTCTGCCGAGGGCAAGCATGAAGATCTGGTCATTACCTTGCCCCGAGGCAGCTACAACCCTGTCTTCAGCGATCGGCTCTCTGCTACTCGTCACGCGGCGCAGGAGTTGGAAGTAGCGGGCGGACCCCACGAGTCCTCGGACTCCACCTGGACAGAGCCTGTTTCCGGGGCCCACTCCAGCGTGGCGGCCGTCCATCCCCAGCCAGCCTCAAAGGCTCTGTGGATTGCGGGAGCTTGTATTGCGGCTCTGATCTGCGGCGGGGTGATCGGCCACATTGTCCGGCCACCGGATAAGACCATCAAGGCCGCTACGGTGTCGAACCCCATACTCCGCCGGATCTTTGCGCCAGACACCAACGTCAATGTCGTCCTGGCAGACACCTCTCTGGTCATGCTGCAGAATACGATTCACAGCGACATTACCCTGGGCGAATATCTCGACCGCCGCTACCCGGACAATGTACTCGCAAATACCAAAGAGCCAATCCTGCATGGGATTATGAGCGACCTGGCCCAGCATCACTTCACCAGCCTGGATGATGCGGATATCGTTTCGCACGCCTTCCAGTGGGGCTCTCTTCTGGGCGCCAAACCCGCCGTTCGGTACGCGCGCTACATGCATGTGCGCGATTTCGAACAGGGCAACTTCATTATTGTCGGCAGCCGGCGCGGCAACTTGTGGACCTCTCTCTTTGAGAAGCAGCTAAATTTTTACTTTGAAGAAGACCCGGCGTCGCACACCTTCCACTTTAGAAATCTGCATCCGCGGCCGGGCGAGTCTGAGATTTATGCGCTGGGAACCAACGCCGATGGGCAGACCACAGGTTATGTCGATATCGCGATTCTTCCCAACATCACGGGCACAGGCAGCGTTCTTCTGCTGAATGGCTTCAGCATGGAGACCAATGAGGCGGCGGCCAATCTGATATTTACAAACGATCTTCCGCCGGCTCTCTCGCAACTCATTTCGTCGCAACCTCCGAATGCGAAGATAGAAATTCTCCTTCGCACACAGAACCTCGATGGTGCTGAGAGGGGCTGGGACATCGTAACCACCCGCGTCGGCGCCTCCTGAGGGCGTGAGCTAGTGTGCGGGGATCGGCGACAGCTCTGTGCTTCCCATCCGTCCGCTGCCTTCCTGCAATACAACCAGTCGCAAACGCGAGGTATTCGCCGGGAGCGGCGTCTCCACTCGAAACGCTGGATGGCTCAAGGCTTGCGCTCCCTGCGTAGCCTTGTTCACGTGGAGTGCCAATCGCCGCGCGTTATAGGTCTGCATCTTGCCCTTGTCAGAGAAGGTTGCAAACGCCAGCAGGAGGTCCGCGGTTGAGTCTCCACCTTCATTCGCCTGCCAGTGGAGTGCATCTCCGTCTACTTCAATCGTGCAGGTTGCCGTCTCCGCTTCGGCTGCCGACGTACGGGCAAACTGAACGACTTTCACTTGCAGAGCATCGTAAGACATCGTGCTTGTGGCTGCTGCGCCAAGTTGATCCAGCGACGTCTGGTCCGGCGATACCGGGGTCGCGCCTGCATCCGTGTAATAACCCTGTCGAGTGGTGGCTATCAATTTCGGGTCGCGCAGCCTGACGCTGATCTGGTGATACGGCACGTCATCGCCCGTTGCGGACGATGACGGCGAGTATGACAGCGTGTAATAGGCGGAGCCGTTGGTAATCGTCTTCGTCATTACCGCTTCAAAATCATTGCGGCCGTAGATGTATCGTCCGCCGGTCTGCTGCACGAAGGTGTTGAAGGAAAATAAAGTTTCGTAGGGATCAAAGCCTTCCACATAGGCATTCCCTGAATTATCCACTGAGTAGTCAGTGGCTGCAGAGTCGTTCGCCCGCGGATCGATCTTGCTGATCGAAATTCGTGATTCCAGCAGTAGATTCGTGATTTCCCGCTCCGCATCCGTGAGCATCTGCTTCGGCGCCGGCTCCAGTTGCTCAACCCGGATCGAAGGAAATCCATTGCCGATCCAGATGATGTTTTTTCTCTGCCCCATGCCTCGCGTGGCCAGGGCCAGTTGGTTCAATGCCCAGAAGGTATCTGCCAGCCTGGATTCTGAATCGTGCGTGAGCAATCGCGACGGAAGCGACGTCTTGTGCGCTTTGAGTGCTGCCGTCAAGACCGCGGGGTCCTGCGTGTAATTCGCCAGCATCTGAAAACCGGTGTCGTTCAGCGCCGCAAGCATGGTGGGCTGCGCCATCACCTTTGGTTGGTTTTTGAGATAGTTTTGGATTGCCATCCGCATCACGGAAGCATCTTCAAATGCCGTGTTGATCTCGTCATACAGCAGGATGGTCAGCGGCGTTTCAGCCAGCGATTTCTGCGATGCATCGGTTGCCTGCCCCTTCAATACATGCGAGGCAGGGAGATCAAAACTGCGAACCCGCTGTTCCACCCCATTGTCGAGGATCGTGAAATCGTCTTTCGCGAGAGATGTCACCGGATGCCCCTGCTTATCCTGCACGGCGATATCCAGCACCACGAGACGTGACTTCACGGAAAAGGTGGGAGTTGCAGAGGCCACTGACGTGGGCGCAGGAGACTGACCCCACGCTCGAGGTGAAGAGAGCGCGAGCAGAAAAACTAATGTCGTGGGAATGATCTTCATTATGGGGTCAGAGTCTCCGGTGGGACGGGGTAGGCGAGTGGGCCAGGGGCAATCTGGATTACAAAGTGTTGCACCATCACCCCGGGGTCAACATACCAGAACTTAAGCGTATGCCGGCCCGCAAGCAATGAGCCAAGAGTGGCCGTGCTCACCGCGCTGTTGCGCAATACATTCTCTTCCCACGGCGAGGCGGCGGCCGCGTCGATAACGATTGGCGGCGCATGATCTACGGAGATTGCATAGCGCGACCGTCGCTCCGCATTTGTGGTGAAGGTCGGGAGCGTGAGAATTCGAATTGTCGCTTTGGAGTCTTCTGATGTTTCGAACTGATACTCCAGGCGGGGCGATGCAGGTGAAAAACTTGTCGCGCTTGCAGCAGCATTCGATGCCCGGTCCGGCACTCCCACTGCATCGCCCAATGGGCTCAGGCCGATGAATGCCTCCCAGTGTGCGCCAACCCGGCGTGAAGTGTGGGTGGCTCCGATGGAGACGCTGCCTTCGTTTTGGGTGAAGATGCCGCTCGCAGAGGCGCGGGCATCCGCTGTGACCGGAACACTGTACTTTTGCTCGCCCGAGTTGATCTCGATTGTTCCGGTGGCATTGGTTGTCTGCAACTTCGTCCAGTCCACCGATACCAGAAGTCTCTCGTCACGTGTTGCAGATGCCATGCCCGCGCTGGAGTCCAGCTTGATCCAATCGACACTCGCCACAGCCTGCCAGCGAGCATCGCCTTGGAACGTGCTGAAGAGATCGATAAATCGCGTTTGACCTGCAGCATTGTGCGTGAATGTTGGTAATTCGACAGCCCCTGCGGGTGGGTTCGAAGTCCACTTCGCTCCCTCAGCCAGATGTTCAGGTGCATCGTTCTTAGAGTGGAGTGGCTTCGCGCTGCCTTCCACCGCTACACCGAGCGCGCCGTGATCGGGAACTTTACCGCCGACGGGCAGGGGCGCTTTAAACACCGGAAGGCCATGCGGATTGGCCGACATCATTCCATTCCACTTGCCGCCTCGCATCGTGTCCCAGAGCGCGGTCTGCTGCTGGATTTCGGAATAGGCTTGGTTGGCTGCGTTGATGAGCGTGCTAGTAGTTGGGCGCCCTTGTGCGGAGGCCAGTGCCGCGTCGTCGGTGAGCAGGGCTTTGTCGTTCATCAGCGCGGCCGCGGTCACCGGATACAGCGCCAATTCGAAAAATGCATCGTCATATGCGGGCGGAAGGTCGTGTCCAATCTGCTCGGCCTTCAGGCGTAAATCATCGAATGCGCGTCTTCGGGTGGCATTCTGATCGCCAAACGCAATCGGGTTGAAGGCCGTCCGGCGTACCGCAGCACTGTTTGTGTTGAATCCCATGAACTCCGGCTTGCGATCAAAGTTTAACTGGTAATAGTTGGCAAGCAGAGCGGCAATGCGCGGCGCAAACTCGGCAGGGAACTGCGTTGCAGCCCAGTTCGTCAGGAACTCACTCTGCGATTGGACTGATACTCCAGGCTCATCCCACGCCAACTGCATGAAGTAGTCGATATCCACTTCAGCGGGCTTCAGATCGCCCACGTTCAGTATCCATATCTTGTGCGCGCCGTAGTCGTATGCTTTGGTCAACTCCTCACGCATCAGTTCTGGCGGAGTCGTGCACAGCCACAGGTAGTCGTGCGGGGCGCCCCAGTAGGACACATGGTAGTACACGCCCGAGCCCCCGATGCGCTTGCGTTCGGTGGTATCGCTCAACTGCCGGATGTACCCATAGTTGTCATCCGTCCAGCCCAGCGTGATATCCGGCGGAATCGTCATGCCTGCGCGATACAGCTCAAGCACTTCCTTGTACATCCAGAAGACCTGCGGAATCTGCTCGAGCTGCGGATTAACGCGCTGCGCAAGGATGCGCCGCTGATCGGCCAGGATCTTCTCCAGCAACTTTGCCTTCTCCGCAGGCGTTCCACTGCCCGGCATGGCGCTGTCGTGGATTCCACGCATTCCCATGCTGTAGATGTTTTCGTATGTACCGTTCGCAGTGGCCCGTTCATCCCAGTACTGCAGCACAGCGCTCTTGTTGTGCTCATAGTCCCACTCGCCCCTCTGCTTCGGGTCCCACTCGGAGACGTTGTTCCGCATCATGGGTTCCGCGTGCGATGACCCCATCACGATGCCGTATTCTGTTGCGAGCTTTGCATTTTCCGGCGAAGCATTGAACGTCCGCGTTCCCGGGTGCATGGCCGGCCATAGCGTGTTGGCACGGAGCCGCAGCAGTAGCTCGAAGATGTGGGCATAGGTCTTCGGCCCGATGTTCTGCATCTCCGTATCCTGCGTCCGGCCCGCCCATACTCGCAGTGCAAAGTCTTCATCGTTGAGAAAGATTCCCCGGTACTGCACGGAAGGAGTGGTTGAAGTCTTGTCTGGCGCGGTGAGGTATAGCGCGGCCTGATGCGGGGGCGGTACATCCGCCCACCAGATCCAGGGCGAGACGCCGATCTGCCGGGAGATATCGAAGATTCCGTACGCCGTACCTCGCGGGTCACTGCCGGCAATTACGAGTGCGCTTTCCACGCCCGGCAGCGGATGCGCCACGGTGCGAATCTCGAAGGTCTCCCAGCGACCTTCGATCCCGCTCGTGTCGATCAACTTGCGCCGCCGCAGATCGTCGATGAAGGTGCTGTGACCGATTGTCCCGACGAGCAGGAGCAGGCCTTGAGCTTGTTTGGCGGAGTCCAGCACTGTAAGCGGTTTGCCAGTCACGGCTTCGACGTCCGATGCCAGGGCAGCTGCGGCGATGTGTACCACCGGTGCGTCGCCAGGCGATATCACCACGGTTGCGGCTGGACCATTGCTGGGCATGAGCGGAAAGCCGGCACTCCTCTCCGCCGCCGATAAAGCTTGGGCACCAGCGGGTATTCCCAGAATTGAAACCAATAGAAGAGGCAGTGCGCGGCTACGGAACATCCTTTAGGTCCTCAGAGCAGCCAGTATACTATCGAGAATAAGTTTACTTGACGCCTTTCAGAGTAAATTTCCAGTGTCTCCATTGGACTACGTGGCTCAGGATCGGAGAGTGTAGCGTTTTGTCTATTGACAGCGCACATACCCCTTCTATAGCTTGGTTTCGGATATTTAGGCTCTCCGTTCAGTGTTGGGTAAATGTTTCCCCAATGTTAAGCCGGTTGGGCCGGACCGTTCCCGCGCCGGTAAGCGGAAACGTGTGGAGTTGGTGTGAAAACAATCGTGTCGGAATGCAAGGCGCTTGCCATCCTTTTGCTGCTGTGTGCCGCGGCGATGGCTTCAGCGCAAAACAGCACCTTGCAGTTCTTCCCCGGGACTATTGCGACCGTTACCGGAACGGGTACTGCCGGTACGGCCCTGACGCAGGTCAACTCTCCTCGCGGTATGACGACCGACTCTGCCGGCAATCTGTACGTCGCCGATTATGGCAACGCGCGCATCCTCAAGATCACAAAGACCGGCGTTGTCACGGTCTTCGCTGGCACAGGCACTGGAGGCTTCGCCGGGGATGGCGGTCTTGCGACTGCCGCTCAGCTTCACTCCCCGGTCGATGTTGCTTTCGATAGCGCCGGGAACCTGTACATCGCAGACTTCTCCAATAACCGCATTCGCATGGTGACGCCCGCCGGCATTATCTCTACCGTGGCCGGCAGTTCCACGACGACAGGCTTTGGAGGCGATGGCGGCCTCGCTACGAGCGCTCTCCTGAATGCCCCATGGGGTGTTGCACTCGATTCAGCCAACAATCTCTATATTGCGGACTCCGGCAATAATCGCATCCGCGAAGTCAATGCCTCTACGAAGAACATCGCTACTATCGCGGGAACCGGTACAGCCAGCTTCACCGGCGATGGCGGCCTCGCGACTGCTGCCACATTGAATGGCTCGCGCGGTGTTGTCGTCGATCCCTCAGGCAATATCTATATTGCTGACTATTCCAATCACCGGATTCGCAAGATCACAAATGGAACGATTACCACCGTGGTCGGAACGGGAAGCACCGCCTACAACGGAGAAGGACTCGCCGGAACCAGCACGAACCTGTACTATCCTGCCGGCGTTGCGCTGGATGCTGCCGGTTCTCTCTATTTCTCGAATACCAATAATTACCGGGTTCAGCGATTCTCCAATGGTGTTGTAAATACCGTTGCCGGTATTAGCACCAACCTCTACAACGGTGACGGTATTCCTGCGAATACTGCAGGAATGTTGTACCCGTTCAAGGTGACAGTTGATGCTTCCGGCAATATCTTCATCGGCGACGGCAATTCCCGTGTCCGCGAAGTCGTGGCGGCAGCGGCCTCTCTTGCCTTCGGGAATCAGGGCAACGGTACCACCAGCGCTGCAAAAAGTGTCACGCTAATCAATACAGGAGCCACTAGCGTCTCCATTACTGGCATCGTTGCCTCCGCAAGCTTTAGCCTGCAAACGACCGGCAGCACGAGCTGTGCAGTCGGCAATCTGGCATCAGGGCAGAGCTGCACAATTGTCGTCACCTTCTCCCCAGCCACGCTCGGCGCCATCACCGGCACTGTTACTGTTTCTGACAACGGAACTACGCAAGTTATCCAACTCACCGGCACCGGCACTCTGGCGCCCAGCACAACGACCATCGCGCTCGTGCCCAATCCCATCGCATTGGCGGCAAATACCACCGCGACCGTGCAAGTAACAACCTCTTCCACCGTCACCGCAATACCAACCGGCACGGTTTCTCTGGCCACGGGCACTACCTCGCTCGGCACTGCGACGCTCTCCGGTGGATCGGCCACGCTGCAATTCGGCAGCGCGCTCAATCCCGGAACGTATCCCGTGATCGCAACCTATAGCGGCGATACCAATTTCCTCCCCAGCACCTCTGCGGCTGCACCGCTGGCCGTCAACGGCCTGCCCACGGCGATCACCTTGACCTTTGCCACCACGTCACCGCAAGTCTCTCTCCCGGATCTATTCACTGTGACGGTTACACACGCCACCGGTGCCACCGCGCCATCGGGCACGGTGAGCTTCTATGACGGCACCAAACTGCTCGCTGCCATTGCACTCCCGTCCAGCGGTGTCGCTACCTACTCCGCCACCCTCACCTACGGCGCGCATCCGATCAGTGCTGTCTACTCCGGCGATAGCCTCTTCAATCCTTCCAGCACACCGACCACTCTGCTGCAGGTGGGCCCCGGTCCGGTTGCGAGTATCACTCCCGCTGTAATCACCACGATCGCGGGTGGCTCGTCTGTGGCGGGCGGTCCACCGACCGGCTACTCTGGCGACGGTGGCCCGGCGACTGCGGCCGCTCTTGGTGGGCCCTACGATGTCGCCGTTGATATCAGCGGAAATGTCTACATTGCTGACTCGGTGAACAATCGCATTCGCAAGATTACGAATGGCACCATCACCACCTTTGCGGGAACCGGGACGGCAGGCTATTCCGGAGACGGCGGCCCCGCAACCAGCGCTAAGATCTACACCCCACGCGGCCTCGCGACCGATGCCTACGGGAACGTCTATTTCTCCGACTACAGAAATGGCGTCATCCGCGAGATCAATACGAGCGGCATCGTCACAACGGTCGCTGGAAACTATGCGGCGGGCCTCGGCTACAGTGGCGATGGCGGCGCAGCCACCAATGCGCAGCTCAATAATGTGTGGGGCGTACTTGTCGATGTTGCAGGCAATCTCTACATCGCCGACACCTCTAACAACGTCGTGCGCTTCGTTAATACCAGTGGAATCATCTCGACGATCGCCGGCAACCATGCTGCGGGAGCAGGTTCTACCGGCGACGGTGGTCCGGGAACGAGTGCCACTTTGAACGGTCCGGCGCGCCTTGCTCTTGATGCCTCCGGCAATCTGTATATCGCTGATGTTGGCGGCAATCGCATTCGCCTGCTCAATACTTCCGGCACCATCTCCACCTTCGCGGGAACTGGAACCGCATCGTTCTCCGGTGATGGTGGTCCGGCAGCAAGCGCAACTCTCAACGGTCCCTACGGCCTCGGCTTCGATGCTGCTGGCGACCTCTACATTGCCGACCGGGGCAACTTCGCCATCCGGATGGTTAGCCCTGCGGGGATTATCTCCACGATCGGTGGAATCGGCGGCTCACAGGGTTACTCCGGTGATGGCAGCGGCGCAACCTACGCGAAGACGATCTTCCCTTATGGCCTCGCAGTCGATAGCCAGGAGAATGTCTACTTCTCTGATACATCGAGCCTCGATCTCACCAGTGCCGTTCGCAAGCTGACCGTCTCCGCCGGCGCCATCAATTTCGGCACACTCATCGTAGGCGCCGATCAGCCCATCCCACTGCTCGGATCGTTGACCAACACCGGCGCAACCAATCTCACGCTGATCGCAATGAGCGCTTCCGGTGCCGGCTTCTCGCTACTCTCGGGCACGCCCAATGGCTGCACCGCGACCACGGTTCTGGCTCCCGCGGCGAGTTGCGCATTCTCCATCGGGTACGTTTATTCCACGACCGGCACTGCTTCAGGCACGCTGCAATTCACTGACAACTCTGGCAATGTATCTAACTCCGTGCAGACGGTCTCTCTGATGGCGATTACGGTTCTGCCCCAGCCCACCGTGGCCCTCACCATCACGCCATCCACCTTCGCTGCGCCCGGCGCACAGGTTTCATTCGCTGCCACCGTCACTCCCGGTCTGATCAATCCTGGCGCACCCACTGGGATTGTGACGTTCTCCTCCAATGGCACCACGCTGGGTACAGCGCCAGTGAATGCGTCTGGAGTCGCGACCTTCTCCACCAGCGCCCTGCCTCTTGGCACGTACACCGTCATTGCCACCTACAGCGGCGACACCCACTACCAGCCTGTCGTCTCCGCGTCGCAGACCTTCACCATTACCTATGATTTTGCGTTCAGCATCACGCCCACCAGCGCGGATCTCAAGGTTGCCTATCCTGTCGGTGGAACGGTGACCATTACTCCGGCTGTCGGCCAGACGACGCCCATCGTGCTCTCCTGCGGCAATCTACCTTATGGCTACAGCTGCACTTTCACTAATTCCACGCTTACTTCTGACGGTTCAGGCTCGATCATGACGACCGCATTTTCTCTCAGCTATACCACCCCCACACCACTTGCTTCGCTGGCCCATCGCGGAGCCACACTCTGCGGACTATTGCTCTTGAGTTGCGCCCTTCTCGGTCGTCGGAGAAAACTAATCCGCCTACTGGTGCTCCTGTTCCTCATCCTGCCAGGGTCGCTCTTCTTCACCGGCTGTGGCTCTGGTGCCAATAGCATCATCAACGCTACCTATCCAATTAGCGTTACTGCCACAGCAGGCGTAGTTGTTCACTCCGCAACCATTACCGTTCACTTGCAGTGATGGTTGCATTGATTAGATTGCGTTACACCGTTCTCGGGGCACAATGACGATGCGTCGATTGATTGTCGCAGTAGCCGCTGTGTCTTTGGGTGTCATGCCCTCATGGCAGCTTACCCGCGCACAGCAGGCGTCCCCACCTGTCGAAATGTCAGAGCACTTTCAGCATGCGGCTCAGCTTCTGTTGCCCCATCTCCAGCAGGTCGCTGCACAGGTTGCCCGGCGCGATAACAGAATAGAACTCCGAGAGGCCGTAAGCGCTGCCTTTGGCCTCACCGTGCTTAATCAGGATAGGGGCTCCGTAAGCCGGATATTTCAAATGGTCCTTGACCGTCAGGTGATGAATCCCAATGCCCCAGACTTTGGAGATCTTCCCTGGAATCTCTTCAACGACGACGTGCACGACGGAAATTCCATTGAATTCGGGACCATCTTCTGGGGTCCTCTCCTGCTTGGATATTCAGGTGACCTTCCACCTGCCACCCTGCACGATGTGAAAGCGCACATCCCCGCGGCCTTAGCCTCTCTCAAGCGGCATAATCCGCCCGTCTCGTATACCAACATCTACTTAATGAATGCCATCAATCGCCTCTTGCTCGCCGAAGCAGTTGGGCTTCGTCCGGAAGAATCGGAAGCCACCGCGCGCCTTCAACTCTGGCTCGATTACACGGCGCATACCGGCATTCACGAGTTTCAATCGCCTACGTACTACGGCACAGACCTGGAGTCGCTCACTCTCTGTGCTCGTTATGCAACCAGTCCCGAAGCAAAGAACGCCTGCCTGCAAACGCTAGACGTTCTCTGGAAGGATATTGCAGCCAGCTATCTTCCCGCTGCTCACCGTCTCGTCGGCCCACATAGCCGCGACTATGATTTTCTGCGCGGCAAGCGCGGCTTACAGCCGTGGATCTATGCCGCAGGCATCGGAGCCCTGGAGGCTCCGCCAAGCGTCTCTGCCTTGGCTGACATGCTTCCCGGTGGATACTCTCCCACTCCCCAGGCGTTGAAGCTGGGTAGCTATGCTGACCGCATTGTGCAGTCGAGTTGGGATACTGATCCATTCGCAACGCGCTACCTCTGGATTACGCCGGACTTCGCGATTGGCAGTGCCGGCAAAGACTACGGCCCTCAGGACAAGCTGTTCGCGTTCGACTTTCCTGACCCTGATACTGTCACCGTAACTCTGATGCCTGATGTCTATAACTCTCCCTATGGCATTTACAGGCACCCTGATCACTCCGGGCACCTCAAGCAAAGCCACTTGAAGCATTGGGTTTCATCAGTTCAGGATCGCGGCCTGGTTCTCTTCGACCAGGATTTGAATCCTCAGGCTGACGCGCAGGGTTCGTTTGGCTTGGCGGATAATCTCGTGCTTCCGGCTTCGGCAGATGAAGCAACGCTTGACGGAAAGCCAATGGACCTTTCACACGCTGTACTCGTCAAGGGGAAGATCGGTAGCGTGATTGGTTTGCGCAAGGATTCTGGATGCTTTGCCGCCATGCCGTATCACTCGGACCCGTTCAATAACGCACCTCCAGAAGTAATCGTGGAAGTGGACTCCCCTGCGCTAGCCAACCATGCTGCCCGCTTAGGCCTCGTCTATGCGACGACAGAGCTTCACACCTCGCAGACCCACCTCCGCATCGGCTGGATATTTCTCGCACAACACTGCGAAGCCAACGGCGGTCTTGCGGCCACTGTCCATGCGCTTACCCAAAGCAGCATCTCTGATAAAACCGATCACGGGGTATGGACTACCTCTGTTGCTGTCGGAACCGTCCATCTTGAACTGAAGAAAGATATCAATAGTAGGGCGACCCTTGCCGCGACCATAGACGGGAAGCCTGTAACCGCACCAATCTATGTAGTGAAGGCAAAGCCGTGAACTGGCCTTCGCCGTAGAACGTTCAATATTTAAATCATGGGAAGGCCTATTATGAACACCTCACTCCGCTGCCTCGTCGTACTCGCTCTTCTCTCCTGCGTGCCGGTGCAGGCACAGGCTCCCGCCCCCGCGAGCCCGGCAATCAGCGTATCCCCAGGGGAGGCGCCGGTAAAGAATGCTGACCTGAATCCCATCCCGACCAACCCCAGCGCACGCACAGAGGTATGGTGGGTCGCGCGCCACAAGGCCAAGGTTGAAGAGGTAAAGAAGAACGCCAAATCAATCGACCTCGTCATGATCGGCGACTCCATCACCCAGAACTACGAGAAGACCAACGCTGACCCTGCGCAGAATATCCTTCCCGTCTGGCAGCAGTACTTCGTCCCGCGTCATGCCCTCAATCTTGGCTTCTCCGGCGACCGAACCCAGGAAGTGCTCTGGCGCATCGAGAACGGTGAGGTTGACGGTCTCGCACCCCACAACATCGTGCTTCTCATCGGCACCAACAATACCTTCCGCAAGGAGCCTGCGAATGCTGTCTCCGCTGGCATCATCGTCGTGGCGGAAGAGCTTCACCGCCGCATGCCGGCCGCGAAAATCACGCTCATCGGCATCCTTCCGCACGGCGCAGCATCCAGCATCACCGCTGCCGATGCCGCCATCAACTCTACTGTCAGTGCACATTACGCTGGCTCCAGCTATGTCCACACCATCGACTTCACCAGTCTCTTCGTGGTCGATGGCGTACTGCAAAATAATCTCTACTACGACGCCACTCCCACGCACGGCGCCCATCATCCCAATGCCGACGGCATGCGTAAAATGGCCCAGGCCACTCTCGCCGCTCTGGGTGATGCCGCTCCGCCATCAGCGTTCAGCGGAGATGCTCCTCCGCCCTGGGCTGTTAGCGGAGGGAAGGTGACGCCGCAATACCTGCCGTCAGGCAAGCGGACAAAGTCTGTTCCCGCAGGACTGTACGTCGCCATGGGCGACAGCATTACCTATGGTTACGGAACCAAGCCGAACTGCCAGGCTTTTCCAACGCATCCTGTCGACATCGATGAGTTCTGTCCCGACGGAAGAAGCTATGCTGTCCTGATTGCGCGCCAGCTGCGTGCAGACGGCGTCGCAGGCCGCTTCATGAACGTCGGCATCAATGGCGCAACCATCAAGCGCGTCATGCAGGATGAGTTACCCTACCTCCCCTCCGACGCTACACTCGTCACACTGTATATCGGCACCAATGACAGCAGAGGGGTAGCGCGGTATCCGGTAGACGATGTTGTAAGAGTGTATGAAAAGGGCTACGACGATCTTCTGGATGCTATCCACGCTCGGGCGCCGCAGGCACGCATTGTGCTGATCAACTTCCCCAATGAGAAGTATCTCGCCGCTTCATATCATGTCGCGGACTCGGTCCTTCCGCTGTACGACGACATTTCGCAGCGCCTCGCAGGATTCATCAACTCTCACTATCCCCGGTACGCAGTCGTCGACACCATCTGCGATCCACATTCCTACGACGATAGCCTTCGCTACAACGCTTCAGTGCATCCCAATGAAGCCGGCGCTGTATTTCTCGCCGAGGCAGCACTCAAGGTGATTTTGAGTCCGCATGCAACTCCGCCACCTGCGTCGTGCAAGTGGTTCAATGTTGAGTCCACGAAATAGATGGTGAGCAGACTCGTGGCAGGAGCGTTAGCCCGTTATGTATTGGAAAAGCTAACTTATAGAAAATAATGGTCGGGACGACTAGATTCGAACTAGCGACCTCACCCACCCCAAGGGTGCGCTCTACCAGGCTGAGCCACGTCCCGACTTCGTACATTGCGCCAGTCCACATCGAAAAGGCGCGGGGGTTATTGCAGTTACCAGTATACCTTGCAACCGGGATTATCGCCCTGCCGCCCGCCTACTGTTTCGGAGCCACATATTCCTTGGGCAGCTCGCCGCCTGTGCCCCAGAAGAACTCATTCATCTGCTCCACCAGAAACTCCTGCGCCTCGCGCGTCCACGGCTGCAAACGGTACTCGTTCAGCAGCATCTTCTGCCGCTCCACCCACTCGCCCCATGCCTTCTTTGACACGCTCTTGTAGATCTTCTGGCCAAAGTCAGAGTCGAACGGCGGTTCGTCCAATCCTTCCATCTCGGCCTTGTACTTTGCGCAGAAAACCATGTGTGCCATTGCGTCGTTTCTCCTGAGGAATTGCTGTCTCTACTATTGTAAGCGAGCCGCCGCTCCCTGCGTAAACCGCCCCGGCCGCGCTTATTTCCGCCGCTTGCCCTTGGCCTTCTGGTTCCGTGCCCGCGTCTTCTTTTTCCCGCTGCGCTTCGGGCTCAGCGCCGGCCTGTCCGGCTTCGGCTCCCGCTGTTTTCCGCCCTTCCGCGCCGGCAGATCCTCCGGCCCCGGCAGCACGGCAAACTGCAGCCGTTTCTGCAACCGGTCCACCCGGTCCAGCAGCACGTGCACCCGTTGTCCCATGTGGTAGCAGCGGCCCGTACGCGAACCGCAAATCTGCCGCGTCGTATCGCGGAACGTGTAATGGTCATCCGTCAGTGAAGTAAGCGGCACCAGCCCTTCCACAAACAACTCATCCAGCTCCACAAAAAATCCGTACTTCGTGCACGACAGGATCATCGCGTCAAAATCTTCGCCCACGCGGTCCTGCATGAACTTGATCTTCTTCCACTCAATCAGCTCGCGCTCTGCATCTTCCGCGCGTCGCTCCGCCTGGCTGCTCTCCGCCGCAATTGCCGCCAGCTCCGTCTCCGGTATCGGACTTTCAATCGTCGCCGAATCTGCCGTTGCCATCTTCGATTTAACGTTCGCCGTGTGCGCAGCACCCCACGGGTTCGGTGCATCGCTGAACAGTGCGCCACCCTTAGCATTCGCGCCTTCGTGCAGCAGGTCTTTCACAATGCGGTGAATGATGAGGTCAGGATACCGCCGGATGGGTGATGTGAAGTGCGTGTAGCTCGGCGCCGCCAGCGCAAAGTGGCCTTCGTTCTGCTCGCTGTAGCGCGCCTGTTTCAGCGACCTCAGCATCATGAACGCGATAATGCGTTCCTCCGGCTTGCCCTCGATCTTCGCCGTCAGCTTCTGATACATCCGCGGAGTAACCGGAATCGCGCCCACTACCTCCTGCTGCTGTGGCTTGCGTCCCGTGCCTTGCGCGTGCCGCCGGTCGCCGCGCGTCACCAGCTTCTTCACCGGCAGCGAACCCAGGCCCAGCGTATAGCCGAACCCCGCCGCCATATCTTCAAACTCCACAATCCGTTTCGGATCAGGCGTCTCGTGTATGCGGTAGATACTGGCCACGCCCTGGTGCTCAATCCACGTTGACACGCACTCATTCGCCGCCAGCATAAACTCTTCAATCAGCCGGTTCGCCCACTTCCGCTCTGAGCGCACAATGCTCATCATGTTGCCTTCAGGATCGAAGTTGATGATTGGCTCCGGCAAATCGAAGTCGATGGAGCCGCGCCGTCTGCGCTTGTGGTTCAGCAGCAGCGACAGTTTCTCCATCCGCTCAAACTCTTCCACCAGCGGCGCAAACTCCGCGCGCGTCGCTTCGTCCTTATCCAGGATCGCCTGCACCTGCGTATACGTCATGCGCCGTGCTGAGCGGATAATGCCTTCGCACACCTCGTAGCTCAGCACCTCGCCCCGCGCATCAATCTCCATCAGGCAGCTCAGCACCAGCCTGTCCTCATGCGGCCTCAGGCTGCAAATGTCCGTTGATAGTTCCTGCGGCAGCATCGGTATCGCGCGGTCAGGGAAGTAGACTGAATTCCCGCGCAGCCGCGCCTCCAGGTCCAGGTCCGTCCCTGGCTTCACATAGTTCGCCACATCGGCAATGTGTACTTGCAGCTGCTGGTTTCCATTCGGCAGATCGTGCACCATCACCGCATCGTCAAAGTCGCGCGCCGTCTCGCCGTCGATCGTCACGATCGGCAGCTCGCGGAAATCCCGCCGCGCTGCAATCTCTTCTGCCGTCAGCGTCGCCACCGTGCGCTTCGCTTCCGCGCGCGCCTCGGTCAGCACGTTCTCCGGGAACAGGTGCGGCAGGTGGTGTTTGCGGATGATGATCTCCACATCCACCCCAAACGCATTCTGGTCGCCCAGTATCTCAATCACGCGTCCCCGCGCCGGCTGCGTCACCGTGGGCCAGTGTGTGATCTCCACATCTACCGCCAGGCCTTCCAGTGAGTCGCCGTGCAACTCCTGCGCCAGCGCCTCTTCGCCCAGCACGCGGTGCGGCGAGCCAACTCCTTCCGGCAATATCTCCATGCCGTCCGGAATCAAAATCGGTTGTGTGATGCGCTCATCCAGCGGCGTCACATAGTTGCCGCGTCGCAGCAGCATCCCGCTGCGGCCTTCGCGGTCATGGCTCGCATAGTGGAACACGCCCACCATCGTCGGATTCTGCCGCGTCATCACCCGCGCAATGCGGCCTGAAAGCCTGCCATCGCGATTCGGTGGCCCCACCTCCACCAGCACCTCGTCGCCCTGCATGGCGCCGTTCAGCTCATTCGGTGGAATAAAGATGTCCTGGTCCGATTGTCCGTGCTGCCCCTTGGTGGGCCGCACAAATCCATATCCGTCGCGGTGCAGGTCCAGCCGCCCCGCCGTCAGGTTCTCTCGGCTCGGGTCGCGCGGCTGAATATTGCCGGGCCCTGAGCGTGCCCGTTTGTCGGTTGAGTTCTCCGCTGCGCCAATCGTCCACACGTCGCGGTCCAGTTTGGTCAGCGCGCCGCGCGCAGTCAGCCGGGCCAGTTGTTCCAGTAGCAGCCGCCGTTCGCGCCCGCCTCCCAGCCCAAATTCCGTGATCAGTTGCTTGTATCCGGCACGGTGCCCCGGGGCGCGCTCAATGCGGCGCAGCAGGTCCTTGTCAGATCGTTCGTGTGACGTAGTGTGGCGTTTCGGTGCGGGCACATCTCAATCGTAAGCTAAGAGCGCGTTCAGCGGACTTATGCATGCTCCCCGCCCCCTTTTTCTGCCCTTGCACAGCTTTCCACAGCACCGCACCGCCGCCCGGCAATCTAACATGAAATCAGCATCATCGTTGAGTCCTGTCAACCAGTATTTGGCAGAGTAAGATGAAGTGAAGCTCGCTGCCGGCAGGCATATGCCGAAAGGAATTGAAGTCTCATGTGGAAACCCAATACCCCGCCAACAGGAACGCCTTCGCCGGAGCCAGTACGTCCGGTTGCACCTACTACACCCGGCGTCTCATCCTATGAAGCAGCCCCAGTTCGTCCTGCCGCTCCCACCCCCACGGCACCTGCTGGTGACCAGGCGACCATCGGTAAGTCGCTTATCGTGAAAGGTGAGGTCAGCGGTTCTGAATCCCTCTACATTGACGGCAAGGTTGAGGGCGCCATCAACCTGCCCGGCAACCGCGTTACCGTTGGCCGCAATGGCCAGGTTGCTGCCAGCATCACCGCCCGCGAAGTCGTTGTGCTCGGCAAGGTAAAGGGCAACGTCTCCGCCAGCGACCGTGTTGACATCCGCAGCGAAGGCTCCCTCACCGGCGATGTCATCGCCCAACGCATCAGCATCGAAGACGGCGCATTCTTCAAGGGCGGCATTGATATCCGCAAGCCCGGCAAAGAAGGCGAACCGGCCCTCCCGCTCACCGCGGAAGAAACTGCCCGGTAATTCCCACGCAATCTTAGAAACGGCCCCGCCAACCCCGGGGCCGTTTTTTATGCCTACTCTGTCCCAATTGCCCGCGCAATATTCTCGCCCCCCAACTCCGGGTGCCCCATCTTCGGCGCAGTGTTTTATCGCGCCTAAGGTGGGCATCGCGCGTGTAGCGCGCCCGCGCCGCCCATCTCCTCGTCATCACACCTCTACTGCTGTCATTCCGACCGGAGCATCGCGGCACCTTGCGATGCGCAGCGGAGGAACCTGCATGTGCAGCCGCCCGCGCCACCTTTACTCTCGCAAGCTCCCGCTGCACCAACGCCAATGGCATAATTCTCAATTTGTCATCCTGATAATTTTGTCATTCCCCAGCGCAGCGAAGAATCTGCTTTTGTCTTTGCCTTTGCTTCTAACCCTCATTTGCTTTTGGCCTTGTTTTTATCCGTGGAAACCCGCGCAAATCCGTGGTTCAGTTTTTGCTTTATCCCCAAATCACCCCGTTCACCCCGATGCTCCCCATTTGCAGTCCGTATCGGTCCACGCTCCATCCGCGATTGCTCCGCAATCTGTCCATGAAAAACTGCGCAATTCCGCCAGTTGCCCGCAAATTTCCGCGCAATTTGGCGTACTTTCCTCTCTAAATCACTACAATTGAAATAGCGGCA
>Ga0302270_10000548_pt1 | contig 40187 bp, 27 predicted proteins | sample III_Bog_E2_3_FD_198773 | JGI IMG/M metagenome (GOLD analysis project Ga0302270, IMG submission 198773) | Peat permafrost microbial communities from Stordalen Mire near Abisko, Sweden - III_Bog_E2_3 | ecosystem: Environmental > Terrestrial > Soil > Wetlands > Peat | place: Sweden: Abisko... | reverse complement strand
TAAAGCCAATCAAATCAACGTTGGGCTTTACAGGCTGCGGAAAAACTACCAAATGGCCGAAGTTTTGAAAGGGCACGGCTTCAGCCGTGCCGCAAGTGGCTGAAAATAAACGCTGGGCTTTAGCCCCTAAGGGATGCCTTCGTTAAGAAGTGACACTTCTGCAGACCTGCCCTAACGTGCGATAAAGTACATCAGCCAGCTCAGCAGGATGGCCGAACCCACAAACAGCACAAAGCAATATACCCCGTAGCGGACCATGCGCGGGGGCGTATCGCGCTGCGTGATGCCGAATACGACCGACGCAAACAGGGCGAACAGCACAAAGGCTGCAAAGTGAGAGGGGTGGAGCATTATGCCTTCCTCCCCGTGCGCAGGTTGTGCGCGTCAACGGCGGCAATGACATTGAGCAGGCCGGCAACGACGATGAAGCGGGAGCCCCAGTCCTGGACAGTGGTCTGGGTGAGGTCGGCGCCCCAGCCCATGAGGCGGGAGAGGAAGTAGAGGATGCCGGTGCCGAGATCGCCGGCCATGCTGAGCATGTCCAGAATGTCGTGCGCGCCGGTGTGGATTTGGCCGCCCATGGCCAGGCCGCAGAGGAACATGCCGAGGATGGAGACGGACAGCAACGCGCCTCGACCCCACTTGCGGAGCAGAAAATGCCCTGCGCCTGGTACCAGCCAGCCCGCGATCAGAGGGAGATAAACAAAGCCGCCCTTGGGCTGACTTTTCTTGATTGGAGTCGTTGCCATTCCTCTTCGACTATATCGCACTGAGCCACTAGTGCCGTGACCGTCTGAAGCTGTAGCTGTCGCGCCGGTCTCCAGACCCGCGCATGGTACAAATGTAGGCGGCCAAAACACTAGCCACTCAACCCTGCTTTTCAGATCCTCACCAGCTCCCGCTGGATTGCTCCCGTAACCCATGCCTTGCCTGGCGCGGTAAGCATGTCAATCTCGCTGCGCACGCCGAATTCGGGCAGGTAGATGCCGGGCTCGACGGAGAAGCAGGTGTAGGGCAGAATGCGGCGCTCGTCGTGGGTTTCAAGGTTGTCGAGATGCGCGCCGGGGCCGTGGATTTCCTGAGCTATGTTGTGCCCGGTGCGGTGGGTGAAGTACTTGCCAAAGCCGGCCGCGTCAATCACGGCGCGGGCGGCGTCATCGCCCTCATAGCCGCAAATCGGCCGTCCAGCGGCAAAGGCCTGCTCCACCGTGGCGATGGCTGCGTCGCGGGCGTTGCGCACTGTTTCAAACACCTGCTGCTCGATTGCGGATGGCTCGCGGCCCACCACGCCGGTCCAGGTAATGTCGTAGAAGATGCTTCCTGGGCGGTCGAGCCGTCCCCAGATATCGATGAGGATGAAGTCGTCTTCCTGGATGGGTGCGGAGTTGGCGGCGGTTGGCTCGTAGTGGGAGTCGGACGAGTTGGCGTTGGCGCTGACGTTGGGACCGTTTTCCCAAACCAGATTTTCGCGGCGCATGGCTTCCGAGAGCCATTGCACCATGTCGAATTCGGTCAGGCTCCCCGCGCCTCCAGTGTGTGGCCGAAGCCGCCGGCCCATCTCCCGCCATCCCTCGGCGAGAATGCGGTCAATGGCCACCTGGGCGACACCGTGGCTGGCAATCTGGTCCTCATTCAGGACAGCTTCAAATTGGCTCACCAGGTTGGCGGAGCTGAAAATCTGCTTGCCAAGCCCGCGCAGGAACTCGATAGTCCCCGCGTCGACCATCGAGACATACATGATCGCGTTGTTGGGCGAGTACTGCATGGCGATTCGGGTTGCGCCGCTGAGCATGGCTTCAATGCCGGCGTGCAGTTCCTGCCAGCTGGAGTACTGGCCCTTGCCGCCGGGCAGCGTATCCAGCCGGAATTGCTCAATCCGATGCACCAGTTTGCGCGGCTCGCCTGTGGCAGGGATGTAGTAGTACCAGCGGCGTGTGATGTGGGCCTTGGGGTCGAGCCCGAGGATGCCGGCGGCGATGGGGTCGCGGTGATGGTGGTCGTAAAACAGCCAGCCGTCAAAGCCGGCCTCGCGGATTGCGGCCTGGATTGCGTCGAGGTTCATGGGGGCAATGATAACGCGGAAGGGCTCAGTCGGACTCCTGCGATTCGGCAATTCGATCGAGGATTTCCCAGATTCTAGCGGATTCGACGTCGTCGACACTCACGCCGTATACGCTGCGAATCTTTGCTACTAACAGCTCGTTTGTCTGGTCTTCGTGGAAATCCCAGAGGCTCGACTCGTCGGAAATGAACGCCCATTTAAACCCGAGGACCCGTTCGATGAAGTCCTGCGTCAATTCTGGATGAACGTCGACACGTTCTTGCGAGGCAAATTCGATTGGCACTTTCGTGCCCGGCCTCGGAAGTGGCTTTCCCTCCTCTGCCAGCGCTGCCTTGCGGGTGGCAAACCACGTTACGAGGTCACTCAGAGCTTCTTCTTTGGTGTTGCCTGACCCACTTATATTCCATTTGATAATCGAGGCCGAATACGGGTGCTGCTTAAACCGAGAATTCTTGTCGTAGTCTGGATCGAGCTCCTGCCTGCGGACAGAGATCGGATAGTCTCCGAGTTCCCAAGCGTGCGAAACGACAAGGCCCATTTCCACGAGGCTTGAAGCTGGTTTCCGAGCCGATGGATTGCATTCATTGCCAGAGGTTACAGCGCCGCCAGCGCCGCCGCCTGGTCCGGAAACAGCCCCGCATACTTGGTAATCCCCACCATCGTAAACACCTTGACAAAATGCGCAGACAGCCCATACGCATACACCTTCTGCCCTGAATTCGCCGCCTCAATCAGCAGTTGAATCACCAGCGCGATGCCGCTCGAATTGATGTAGTCCACCTTGGTGAAGTCGAGCAGAATGATCTTGTTGGTGGCCTTCGACAATGCCTGATAGGTGCCCAGAACGGCATCTTTTGACGTGCTGGCAATGTCCCCCTCAAAGCGGAGGACGGTCACCGAGTGTCCGGCTGGGGAAGTCAGTTGGTCAACATGGGACTTGGTTTCGCTCTGCACGATCGATATTCTCCCTAATTCCTGTCTCGATTATCCCTGATCTTTATCCAGCCGGATCACCAGCCGGACATAACTGCTTTTGCCGTCTACACCGGAAACCCACTCGGCCTCGTCCACCAGCGCCTGTATCAGGAACATGCCCATGCCGCGCGCATCTTCCTCGCCATGCATCTTTCTGTCGATGTCGGGCTTGGCGGGCTGCTTCTTCATCCCTGTGCCGTCGTCGATGACCTTGACTTCCAGCGAGTCTTCCCCGGCAGACAGAACCACGCCTACCGATAGTTTCTCATTCAGGCGATTGCCATGTTCGATGGCGTTGATGCAGGCCTCGGCGACGGCCGTCTTGAGGTCTTCGATACGGTCTTCCCGAAAGCCCATCAGCTTGGCCACCGAGGCAGCCGTACTCATGGCTACTTTCTCAAAGCCCATCCGCGACGGTAGCCGGACCTCCACGTTCGTGGTTCTAACTTCGCTCATGCCGGCATCTCCGGGCTACTCTTCCACCGGCACAGCGCCAGTGCGGTCATGTCGTCCCCTTGCGGCCCGCCTTCCGCGAAGTCCTCAAGGGTTTTCCACAATGCATCGAGAATACCATCCGCCTTCTGCGACGGGCACTTGGAAAATTCATCTAAAAGACGTTCCGGCCCAAATTCCTCATCCCCTTTGAAGACTTCAGTCAATCCATCGGTATAAAACAGCAGCCGCGAACCGGGTTTGAACCCGTGCTTCTCAATGGAGTAGCGCATGCCGGGCAGCAGACCCAACGGAGTTCCCGCCGCATTGAACTCGTGTGCCGGCTCACCGGGCGAGACCAGAAAGCCTGGGTTATGTCCGGCGTTCACTACTTCCATTTCGCCGGACTCGGGGTGGATTCTGAGGAAGATCGCCGTTACATAGCGCCGGCGCGACTCCTCGCCTTCAGCCCAGTGGTGCTGATTGATCTGCGTGGCCAGATCGTCCAGCGGCATGCCCGTCACGGCCATCGCCCGGAACGCGGCGCGGAAGCTCACCGAGACGATTGCCGAAGCAAGGCCCTTGCCCGCCACATCGGCCACCGCAATGATCAGACTGCCGTCGGGCTGTTCGACAATGTCCAGATAATCGCCGCCGACCTCGTAGCAAGTCGCAGAGCGAAAGCCAATGGAGTAGCCGGCAATCTCCGGAAGCGTCTGCGGAAGCAGGGAGCGCTGAATGTTGCGCGCCGCGTCCAAATCCTGCTGCACACGGGCGAAGGCCACGTTGCGCTTGTGGTTGCGGGCGTTTTCCAGCGCCACGGCAGCCTGCAGCGAGAGGCCTTCCAGAAAGTCCGACTCGTAAAGCGAGATCTCGCGCCCATCTGGCGGAGCAACCAGCATCTCGGTCATGAGATTGCCGTCGCGATCCTGAAGCGGGTATCGAAGCAAACCAGGTTGGCCTTCCGGGGATTCCTCTCCGTACGACAGCCCAGTGCCGGAGAAAGCCGCTCCCGACATCTCCAGCTCGCGCACCACGATGCGCAGCACCTGTTCGAGAACTTCCTCTTCGCGAATGGTGGAGTGCACCTGGCGCGAGGCCTCAAGCAGAGCCTGCAAACGGGCAACCTGCTGTTGCAGATCGATGGTTTCGCCATTTCCCGGCAGGTGCAGCCCAGCGGCCATTCCGTTGATTCCTCCGTGGATTTTCAATGTACCACGCCCACGGCAAAGCTTGCTCAGGTGGGGCCAGGAACAGCCGCACGTGGCAAGATACCGGCCTTCAACGCAACTCCGCCCTTGCATCGATGTGCGACGCAAGGGCGGAGTTGGTTCGAACGGGCCTTACTTGACGATCACCACGTTCATGCTCCACGGGGTGAGGGTGAGAGTCATGGGCAGCGCCTGCGAACCCATGGTGGTGGTGGTGGGTGCGGCCCAGGTGCCGTTCTGCGACTGATCGTAGAGGGCCTTGTCGTAGGTGGTCACGATCACGCCTGAAGTGGTCGTCTTGCCGGACAATGTAACCACCACCGACTGGCTGGCGGTTTCGTTGTCGTTGAACAGCACCAGGGCGGTTCCCGCCGGATTGGTGGCGGCATAGGCCCGCACGTCCGTGGTGTCGCCGGTGACTGAGGTGTTGAGCGCGGTCTGCCCGTTGATGGCTACCTGGCTGAACAGTTGGAAGGCTCGTGCCGTGGGCGACATGGTTCCAAACGTCCCCGCACCCGAGCAACTCGGATCCTGGGTTCCATCGGAGAACACGTTGTAAGCGCCGAAGTTCTGCCAGCCGTAGACTGAAGAACTGTCGTTGCCTGCTTGCCCGTTGCAGTTGCCAAACCCGATCCACCAGGTCAGGCGCGAGACGCCGTCGTTCATCATCTCGCCCAGCACCTGGCCGGCATAGAGCCCCTGCGTGATAGACCAGCTCTGCTTGCCGGGGTTGCTGTAAGGCCCGCCGATTTCACCCAGGTAAATGGGTGTGTTGGGCTTGCCGGCAGTAGCCAGTTCGGACTTGATCGTGTTGATTTCAGTGGTCAACTCCTGCGGCGCCTGCTGCACCAGGAAGGTGTCGCTCTCCTGGCCCGGAGCCTCCGGATAGGAGTGGTATTCCACAAAATCGTAGTCCGCGGTGCCTAGTACGATCGGGTCCCACGCGGGTGTATTGCCGGGATTGACCGACACGCCCACCAGCGTGCTGGGCGAAGCGCCTTTGACCTGCGCATAGTAGCCGTTGGCGCCAAGGGTTGACGCGGCGTAGGTTGTCGGATCGTGCGGAAGCGCGTGGTTGTCCGTCTCCCAGCTTCCGTATTCCTCATTTCCAACGGTCACGTGGCTTACCGTAACGCCCAGGGAAATCGCATTCGTAACCCAGCCAGCGGCCTCGGTCGGGTCGCCTGCCCCGGTGCAGTTTTTGCCCGTACCGTAGTCCGCAATCAGCGCCACATCCAGGCCGGTTGGAGTTACCAGGTTGTCGATGAAGTTGGAGAAGGTGTCGCTGGAGTTGGCGCCGCCGGTGCACTCCGTATTCGTCTCCCAGTTGTAACCGTCACCCCACGAGCCGCCCGGCCAGCGGACTGCCTTGATGCCCGCGGACTTGAACGCACTCTCGATCAGGGGCGCGTTGTCGGTGCCGGCCACGTCGAACCACGCAGCCAGGTTCATGCCCAGCAACTGGTCCGTTACCGCCGGTCCAGGACTGGACAGGTTCACCGTGACGCCTGTCGCCACCGTGATGGTAGCCGTGGAAGTCACCGCCGTGTTGTTGGCGTTGGTCACGGTAAGCGTGTAGGTGGTGGTCGTGGTGGGAGTGACGGCGACGGCCGTTCCGCTGCTCGCGGTGATGGGAGATGCGCCTCCCGTGATTACGCCGGTTCCGTTGCTGAAGACGCCGGTCAGGTTGGCCGTTCCTCCCGCCGTGATGGTCGTCGGCGTCGCGCCAAAGCTGGTGATCACGGCCGCCGGATCAACCGTGACTGTGACGGTCTGCGTGATAGCCGTCCCCGTCGCCGGAGTAACCGTGAGCGTATAGATGGTCGTGGCCGTCGGGCTCACCGTCACTGCCGTTCCGCTCGTCGCGGTTACCGGAGAAGCGCCTCCGGTGATAACACCGGTACCTCCCGAAAATACTCCGGTGATCATTGCGCTTTGACCAGCGGTGATGGTCGTCGGCAAGGCGATAAAGCTGGCAATCGCCGGGGGTGCGGGATTCACAGTAATCGTGGCCGTGGACGTGACCGCCGTCCCCGCTCCATTGGTCACGGTGAGCGTGTAGGTGGTGGTGGCCGTGGGACTCACCGTGACGGCTGTGCCGCTGGTGGCCGTCATGTTGCCGGGGGTGATGACCCCGGTGCCGTTGGCAAATGTCCCGGTCAATGTTGCGCTCTGCCCGGCGGTGATAGTCGCCGGCTGTGCGGTGAAGCTGCCGATCGTCGGCGCGGGATAGACCGTCACCGTTGTGCTTGCGGTCGCCGCGGAACCCGTGGCGGGTGTAACCGTCAGCGTGTAGGCTGTGGTGGTCGCGGGGCTCACCGTGACCGCCGTGCCGCTGGTGGCGGCAATGTTACCGGGGGTGATGACGCCCGTGCCGCCTGAGAATGAGCCCGTCAAAGAGGAACTGGCGCCAACGGTGATCGAAGCCGCATTGGCGGTGAAACTGGAGATGGCGGCTGGTGGAGTGGTTTGTGTTGAGTTGCCGCCGCCGCAGCCGGCGAGCGCCGCCAGGCTCAGAAGCAGCGTCATGGCCAAAGAAGTGAAGCAGGAAGACCGTTTCATGGATTCCCCTATGTGACTGGATAGAGTGTGTTATTTCTGACGGGCAATGATACCGCTATCACTGTGTGTCTTGTCTACGGATTCTTTTCCCATGGCGCGATGAACCACCGCCCAGGACTGTCATCGAGGGCAAGAATCTTGAATGGGGACGGCTTCAGTCGTGCCAATAAGACCAACGACATCAACGTCGGGCTTTAACCCCTGCAAAACTCCGGCTTGGATCTCGCTTTCAAATAGCCCTGTTTCCGCAGCCTGTTATGCCAAAAGCCGCCCATGCCCGCCCTCAATGTCCAGCCGCCTCGCGGATGTTGCGCGTTTCAAGAATGCGTTTCCGGTAGCCGTGACGGGCAACGGAAAGCATGGCCCGTCCTACCTCCCGCGTCGAAGTCACCAGGTTGGGCATCGTCCACCGCAGCAGCGGCATCAGCGGCCTGAGCAACGCATAGACCGTCCGATAGGCCGCCGTCTTCGACTTGATCCCGTCCATCGGCTCAATAAATCCGGGGCGGAAAAGATACGCGCTGAGCGGCAACCGCAGCAGGGCATTTTCCGTGCGGCCTTTCACCCGCGCCCACATCGCACGGCCCTTTTCCGACCTGTCAGTCCCGGCGCCTGAGACATACAGGAAGGTCATACCGGGATGAACACGGCTCAGCGTCTCCGCGGCCGCCAGCGTATAGCCGAAAGTGATCCGCGCATAGTCGGCCTCGCTCATCCCGCTCGACGAGACCCCCAGGCAGAACAGGCAGGCGTCGAAACCGCCCAGTTCTGTCTCCATTCCCGCGTAATCCCCCATATCCTCATGGACGATTTCGCGGAGTTTGGGATTGAGTATGCCGGTGGCCGTTCTCCCAATGGTGACCGCAAGGCTGATCCCCGGGTCGTGCAGGCACTCGCGCAGAACTCCCTGGCCCACCATGCCGGTTGCGCCAAAGATGAGCACTTTCATTGGCATCTCCATTCTCCACGCAGTCAAACCATCCCAACCCAAGCTTAGTCCACTATGCGCATTTGGCCAGCCGGTTTTCCGCCGCAATGGTGGATACTCTTGGTGTGCGCAGTGCAAGACGGAGAGGGATGTTTGCGGCGATGCTTGTGGCGATGGTCGCCTGGGCCCTCTGCTGCCAGCCCCAGGGTCCTGCCCAGTCCGCCCCGGGGTGGGCTGGGGCGACAGCGCACGCCGGGCAACTGTCTCCGCAGGCCAGAGTCGTCGTTCTCGACATTGCCACCGGCCGCGTTTTAGCCGCCAACCACCTGGCGGATTCCGCGCGAACGCTCGCCGCGCCCGGTTCCACCCTCAAGCCGCTGGCGCTCTATGGGCTCATCGCCGCGGGCCGCTGGGACCCCGCCCGGCGCATCGCCTGCACGCGAAATCTGCGCATTGCCGGGCGCTCTCTGGCATGTTCGCATCCCCCAGCCGACCCCATGGATGCGCGGCAGGCCCTCGCCTGGAGTTGCAACACCTACTTTGCGGCCGTGGGCGCGTCGCTCCCTCCGGGACAACTGCACAGCCTGCTTGCTCCCACCGGGCTCCTGGGCCAAACGGGCCTGGCCGCTGACGAGGCGGTGGCTCAGTTCCACGAGCCCGCGGGGAAAGACGCGGCCAGCCTGGAGCTGCTCGGCGTGGAGGGAATCAAAGTCACGCCGCTGGAACTGGCAATGTCCTATCGCTGGCTGGCGCTGCAATTGGCTGCGCATCCCGGCTCGTCCGCTGCCCAGGTTGTGCAGGCCGGACTCGACGATTCGGCCAGCTTCGGCATCGCCGCTTCCGCATCCACAGGCGGGGTCCCCGTGGCCGGAAAGACAGGAACCGCCAATTTCGGCGCGGGAACTCCGTCGCACGGGTGGTTTGTGGGCCTCGCGCCGGCGGCCCGTCCCAAAGTAGTGGTTGCCGTCTATCTCTCCTCCGGTCACGGAGCCAACGCGGCCGAGATCGCCGCGGATCTGCTGGCCCATTCCCCGCTTCGGCAGGCCGCGCCATGAAAAGCCGTGCGCTCGCAATCTGGCTCCTTATGGCCGGTGTGGCCCTGGCTCAGGCCGCCGCGCCCGGCACAAAAACCACGCTTCGCGTCGGGCTCTGGACCCTTTGGCACGATAAGGAAGTAACCGTCTCCGCAGCGCCGGCGGCAATCGCGCTCCTTGCGAATTGCGAAAACTGTTCAAAATCGCCAATTTCCCACCCGCTCACGATTCACGCCGGTGCAAGCGGCGTTGCATTGGCAGGCGGGGCGGCGCAGCCAGTGGTCTTTCTTTCCGGCGCCTTGAAGCTGACTGCGCATGGCGAGACGATCACGCTGCACAACCCGGTGCGCGTCTCCACCCGCAACGGCGAACTTGTTCTGGCCGTCACGCTCCCCGTCGAGAGCTATGTGGAGCGGGTCGTCGCCAGCGAAAGCGGCCCGGCGGACTCTCTGGAATCGCTGAAGGCACTGGCCGTTGTGGTGCGGAGTTTTGCCCTGCACCAGCCGCATGGGCACGCCGATTTTGACCTGTGCGACTCGACCCACTGCCAACTCCTTCACTGGGCAGGCGGTTCAGGCCGGCAAACGGCAGCCCACCAGGCCACGCTGGCTACCGCGGGCCAAACGCTGTGGTTTCACGGGCGCCCAGCCCAGGCGTGGTTCCACCAGAACTGCGGCGGACGGACGGCCGCACCGGGCGAGGTCTGGCCCGGTGCGGGAGCCAAGCCGATGCCGTGGCTGGTCTCGCATTCAGATCCCTATTGCACCGCCAGCGGGGCGCGGGAATGGTCGGCGAACCTGTCTCTGAGCGATCTGACCCAGGCGCTCGCAGCCGCTGGCCTGGTGCGTCCGGGCTGGAAATCCCTGACCGTGGCGCGGCGGGGCGAGTCCGGGCGCGCTGTGACCCTGAAGGTGGGTCAAGCGGAAATCGCCGCCGAGGATTTCCGGCTGGCCGTGGGCCGCTCGCTGGGATGGGGCAAGATTCTGAGCAACTGGTACGAGGTCTCGGGGCAGGGGGGCGAGTTCGCATTTCATGGTCGCGGATCGGGCCACGGTGTAGGCCTGTGCCAGGCCGGCGCGGCGGCCATGGCAGGGCAGGGGCACGACGCGGGACAGATTCTGGCCCAGTATTTTCCCGGAGCCGAGCCAGACGACGAGGCCACCGGGCGGCCATGGCAATCGTTGCGCGGGCAGGGCTTTCAATTGGAAACGCTGGCTGCCGCCGACTCGCGCTATCTGCCTGAAATCAACCAGGCGCTGGCCGAAGCGGAAGATCGCTCCGGCTTGCGCCCCACCGAAACAATTGCCGTCCGAACGTTTCCCTCCGTAAGCGCATTTCGCAACGCAACACTCGCCCCTGGATGGGTGGCCGCATTTACCGAGGGCAATTGGATCGGCACCCAGCCCCTGGCCACGCTGGCCGCGCGCAAGTTTCTGGCTCCGGTCTTGCGGCACGAGTTTCTCCACGTCCTGGTCGAGGCTCAGGCCGGCCCGAGTGCTCCGCTATGGCTGCGCGAAGGGCTCGTCGAACTCTGGGCAGGCAGCAGCTCCCACCAGGCCTCGCCGCTCATCAAACTCGACACGCTCAACGCTACGCTCGCCCACGCCGCCACCGAGGCCGACTCAGAGAAGGCGCACCGGGCCTCAGCCTTCTACGCCAAGCGACTGCTTGACCGCTATGGCCGCGCGCAGGTGCTGGCCTGGCTCCAAACCGGTCTGCCGGCAAACATCGTGGATGCCATCCATTGACTTTTCCTCTCCTGATTTATCCTGATTGGGATGCGTAAGACACTCTCAGTCGCCATGATCGCCATGAACGAAGAGGCGAATCTGCCGCGGACCCTGGAGAGCGTGCGCTGGGCCGACGAGATCGTTGTGGTCGATTCCGGCTCGAAAGACCGCACCATCGAGATCGCCCAGTCGTTCGGAGCCAAGACCAGCTACCACGCCTTCGGCGGCCACGGCGAGCAGAAGAACGTCGCGCTCGACCTGTGCACCTGCGACTGGATTCTGCTTCTCGACGCCGACGAGGTGCTGACCCCTGAGTCGCAGCGGGAGATTCAGCAGTTGCTGACCGCAGAGCCCAGGTTCGACGCCTATTGGATTCCGCGCCTGAATCTCTACTACGGCCGTTGGATTCGCCACGGCGGCTTCTATCCCGACCACAAGCTGCGCCTTTTCAAACGCGGAAGCGCCCGCCTCAGCGAGGGAGTCGGCCCGCACTCGACGCCGCAATTCCAGGGCCCCCGCGGCACCCTCAAAGGCGACATGCTCCACTACGCCTACCCCACCATGGGCATCTATCTCGAACACATGAACCGCTACAGCTCAGAGATCGCCGCGCTGCTTGCGGCCAGGGGCAAGACGAGCAAAAGCTGGACGGCGTTTGTGTGGAACACCGTTGCCAACCCCGCGGCGACGTTCGTTTACAACTACGTTTTCCGGCTGGGATTTCTCGACGGCCGCGAGGGCCTCATCCTGCACATCAACCACTCTGTCTATATCCACTGGAAATACATCAAGGCGTGGCGCATCGGGCAGGGCAAAGAATAGGGAACAGGCGACAAAGGACAGGGCCGAAGATCCCGCCGTGACAGGCTGCGGGAAAACTCACTCGGGCGGTAGGCCGGGGATTCATCCCCGGCACAAAGCCAATCCCATCAATGTGGGCTTCAGCCCCTGCGGTATGCTTTTCGGGAGCAGCCCGACTCGCCAAGTCGCGTTACGGCTACAAGGAACGCCAAAATCCTCCAGAAAGTTCATCACCACCACACTGTCATCCCGACCGCAGTGGAGGGATCTGCGGTTGCTTTTCGGGTTTGTTCATGAGGAGCAGCCCGACTCGCCTCGCAAGTTACATCTAGACTGAACAAAACCTCAGAGAGTAGCGCCGGTCTCCAGACCGGCTGTCGTGCGGGTCTTCAGACCCGCGCCTCACATCTTTTGTTCATGAGGAGTTTCGGATGAATTCAGCCCTTTTCCGCACCCCACAATGCCCCCAGGCCCCTCCATCGCGAGCCTACCGCGATTCCCCCTCCGAAGGGACATCCACCTTGGCGCTAAGGTCCCGGTCCGGTGGCCCGGTGAGCACAGGCACAGCCACCAGCGCTTCTTCGCTGGGCGGAGCCTGCTTCCCCGCAAACAGCGCAGCCTGCCACCCCAGCAGCAGCACCCAACTCCCCATCGCCAGCAGATAGACGGCCACCATCTTCAAAAGGACATGCCACTCCTGCGCCGCAACCGAGCCAGTCGGCAACGCGTTGAACAAGTGCGAAGGCGGCAAGATGGCCACCACCGCCGCCACAATCACCCCGGCCCACCAGCGCCAGTTCCACAGCAGCCCGATAACGCGACGCCATGGCAGCCGAAGCCCGCTCTGTGCGGACGCCGCGGCGAGGGGAATCAGCTTCGCCGGAACGACAACCCAGCGGAAGATCCACTCGACCGTAAACAGAACCGACTGGATGTGCTCCCCGGTCAGCAGGCTGGCGCGCAAGCCTTTAGGCAGCAACGAGTGGATGTAGTCGGACCACTGCGGAATCTGATCGTCTGCCCAGTCGAACAAGCGCCAGGCCAGCAGAAACACAGCGATCCACAGCAGCAGTGTCACCGCTCCCCACACCAGCTTCACGCGATGACCGTCGTCGTCGGCCAGCTTGCGCATGGTTCCGGCCTGCAGCTCAAGAAAGCTGATGGCCAGCAGGACAGGGACGAGCAGCGTGAGTGCAACCTGCCACGCGTGCTTGTCGGGCAGGCGCGTCCATGCCAGTCCCAGCAGCAGCAGAATGAGCGTGAGTACGAACTGGAGCACGATCCAGACGCGTGCTCCTGCGAGACGGCGGAAGAATGTGCTCATCACGGCTGCACCTCCAAGGTGGCGGGATCGGTGGTGGCCTGAATTTCCGGCTGGTACATGGGGCCGACCTGTGCCGGGCTGATGGCGAACTTGCCAGGGTTGACCACCTTCAGCATGTAGACATACTCGCGGTGCCCGCTGAATTCAGTGTTGAAAAAAGCCGCACGGTCGTCATGGAACTCCTTGCGCGTAAACCAGTCTGCCCACCACGCCGGCTTCTGGTTGATGGAGTACAGTTCGGGGTGGTCAAGGAACTCGGTCCCTGCGGGAATGGGATCTTCAGCGAGCAAATACTTCCAACTTGACCCGCCCACGGTCAGCTTGACGGCCACAATATCCCCCACGTGCACCGGCCCATGCAGCGGCACAAGGTCATAGGTTATCGGGTCGCTCGGTGTGGGCTGCTTTTTCTGCAGCACATAGTAGTCGCGTGCCAGATTCAGAGCCATCTGTTCGTGCTGGAAGGCGCTTCGATCCGCCGTGTACCAACTGCTCTCAGCCGCCCAATACGTAATGCCGTTGCCGGACTTGCGAACCACCACCTGCCCGCCGCCGCCCGCCTGTGTCGGGCCAATGGGAAGCTTCCACGGAGCAGCGAAGGCGTCGCCGACAGCAAAGTGATGCTTGCCCGCGCTGGACCCGTTCACCAGCACTTCAACGTCTGAAGTGTTGCCGAGTTCGCCGCTCAGCGCCAGGTAGCTGGTCAGCCCCGAAATCACCATCGCCGTCTGCTCGGTCGACTCCCAGTAGTCGCCGGTGCGGTGCTGGGCCAGCCAGACTGCCGACTTGGTCAGCAGCCCGCTGTGCGGGTCCTCCGCCACCAGCAGCTTGAGCGCGAAGGCCGTGGTTTCGGCCGATGTGTCGTCCCAATAGTCCATCAGTCCGTTGTAGGTGCCTGACCAGAACGCATCCGAGTCTGCAACTTTGGCCTTCTTTTCCAGCAGCACTGCAACCTGATGCGCGCGCGCATCTCCGCCTGCGTGCAGGGCCAGCCCCGTCAGCGCCAGCCCTTCATCGCTCAGCTTGTCCCGGCTTGCCCATGCTTTGTCCAGCGCATTCTTCGGCGCGCCGCCAGTCGTGGCCAGCGCATAAACAACATAAGCCCGCAGGTCGGGAATCATGTCCGGGTGTGCGTTGAGCATCTGCAAAAGCCAGTTGCGCCCGCGCTCGATGCGACCAGCTTCCACCGTGTACCCCGCAGCCTGTGCCTGCGAAAGCCCGCTGATCACATAGGCCGTCATGAAGACGCGGCTTGGGTCGTCCGGCCACCATCCCCAGCCGCCATCGTCGTGCTCAAAGCTATAAAGCCGGTCAAGCCCATCGCGCACCATTGCGTTCAGTGTCGCCGGATCAACCGCCGGCTTCAGGTTGAGTTTGCTCACCGCCTGCGCCACAATCACGTCCGGCAAAAAGCTGGACATGGTCTGCTCTGTGCACCCCCAAGGGTAACTCGTCAGGTAGTCCAGAGCGTCAAACACGGTGCCCGCCACAGAGGGCGCAACGGTCACAGTCAGCGTACGCGAGCCGGCATCCGAGCCCGGCGGGTAGCTGTAATTCCACCCCGCCTGCCCGCTGCCGGAGTAGACAACCCCCGCCCCCGTCGCGCGCTGTTTCACACCATACGGGTTGATGGGCAGCGTCACCTGGAGCGCGTCGCTCTCCTCGTTGGTCAGCGCCTTCGCGGTCAGCACGGCCGACCCAGTGGTATGCGCCTTCACGCGCCACTCGGCAAAAGCCTCTCCCTTGGCCGCTATGCTCACCACCTGCTGCTGCCCGCCCACAACCTCCAGCCCCTGCACGTCCAGGCCGAACGTCACGTCTTTGGCAGCTTCCAGGTAGTTATGCGCGATTACTCGCAGCGTCACCTCGTCCCCCTGACGAAAGAAGCGCGGCGCGGCCAGTCGCACAATGAGGTTCTTGCGCACCAGCACGCGCGTCACAACGCTCCCCGCCTTGCCGTCGTCCGTCATGCCGCGAATGGTGGTCCGCCATGTGGTCAGCGCGTCAGGGAAATCGAACTCCACCTTGGCGTGCCCATCTGGCCCGGTGTGCACGCTTGGGTTCCAATAAGCCGTGTCGGGAAAGGCCTTGCGGATCTTCGGCACCACCAGGTCGGAACCCGGCTTAACCTGCGCCAGCCGTGGATGGTAGAGACCGTTATTCAGTTGCGCCAGCAGCGGGCTCTTGAGTCCCGCCTGTCCTGAAAAGAAGAAATCGAACGAAGACTGCGGCTCCAGATCGACCGAGCGTTTGGGATAGAACGACGCTACGATGCCCGGCGTCTCGTCCGGCCGAACCGAGTAGAGCGCCTCATCCACTTCGCCAAAGCTCAAATCAGCCTGCACTGGATGGCCCTGGTAGTCCGCCGCGTAGACATCGAAGCTGCCCTTTTCTCCCGGCAGAAACTTCGTCTTGCTCGGCGTCGCGGTTATGGTCAGTGTGCGTTCCACAAGTGGGACTTTCAGGCTCTTTTGCGCAGTAATAACCTGGTCGTTGTGAATGAGAATGGCGCTCACGACGAGATTAGGCTGGCCGAGTTTGGTGATGGGGATGTCGAAGGGGAAGCTCTCGCCGGTGCAATGGATCAGCTCACGCGACTGCACGCTGTCGCCCTCCGCGGTCACTACCGCCCACGCGTCTTTGAGGCCCGTCACCAGCAGCAGGTGCGCCGTATCACCCACCGCGTACTGCTTCTTGTCGGCCACAATCTGCGCCTGCGTATTCTCGTTGTAAAACTCCCCGCCGCCATTCCAAACCCAGATCCAGGTATGCCCCTCGACAGTCCGATTCTCCGGCGTCTGCGCGGTCGCGGCCACGTTGTAATCCCCGCCGCTGTTGCTCGGTAAGGCCAAATTCACCAGCACCGACCCGTCAGCTCCAGTCTGCGCGTCGCTCGCGGTGACCGGTGTATCCGTGCGCTGGTGCGTGACGGAATCCCACTTCTCCAGGCTCACGGCCACATGCACGGCGGTCCTTACCGGCTTGCCGTCGTAGTCCTGCGCCGTCACTTTCACCTTGGCCGGGTCGCCGGTTTTGAGCACGTAGCTGGTCGGCTGCACGCTCACCCGGAAGGACGCATAAGTGGCCAAAACCGTACCGTGCCCCGCCACTTCGCGCTCACCGGCGTCGGTCACACGAGCCTCAATGCGGTAGTCCTGGTCCTGCTTTTTGCCATCGACCGCGGTGGGCATCGAGACAGTCAGCCGGCCGTTCGCGTCCAGAATGCCTTCATGCTCCTGCTGCTCGGTCGCGTCATACGTATCGTCGTCCGAACCCGCGTCCGATCCCCCATCCGCACTGTCCGAGTTGTCGTCCTCGTCTTCGTCCCACCAGTAGTGGGGAATGGTGTGGACCACGTACTTGACCTTGGCGTTGGCCACCGGTTCGCCGAAGAAGTAGCGCGCCTCGATCGTCGCCTGAATCGAACTTCCCTGAAGCACGCGAGCCCCCGTCGCTTTCACCGTGACCTGGTATTCCGGCTTCTTGTATTCCTCCACGTAGAAGCTGCCCGATTCCCCGTTCCCTCCATCCAGATTCACCGTGTAGTAGCCCAGCCCCGCATCGGCGGCCAGGGTGAAATCCGCCGTGATCGCCCCATGTGCTGAGACCGCCGCGTCCTGCTGGAAGACCACTTTGTTATCCGCATCCATCACTTTGAGCTGGATGGTCTTCGTGTCCGGCAGCAGCAGAGCGTCGTGGTCCTCCTTGCGAACAATGGCCTTGATGTGCACCGTGTGGCCGGGCCGGTAGACAGGGCGGTCGGTGTAGGTATAAGACTTCAGGTCGCCGGTTGAATCGGGACTGAAACTGTAGCTCCACGGAGTCACCAGTGCCGCATCCGCGCCGTGGTGCGCCAGTATCCACACGTTGTCGATTGTGGGAGTGTCGCCGTTCGGCCCCACGGGCGCTGCCGTCCCCGCCATGGCGAGTGTGGCCAGCCCGTCAGCGCCGGTTTGTGCCGTGGACTGCTGCTTCCCGTTAGCCCACAACGCGACATCGGCGTGATCGACTGGCGCGCCCGTCTTGCGGTCGGCCACATACAGGCTCACCTGCCCATTGCTGGCGCGCTCCACCACGGCGATCGGCGTAACAATGGCCACCGTGTAGGCCTTGTATGTGCCATCCGTAGCTTCAATCAGGTAGACCCCGGCAGACAGGTTGTCGATGGGCAGTTGTTGTGTTTCGCTCACGATGGCCGGCGGCGTTTCCAGCTTCCATCGGGCCACCAGTTGGCTGTCGTTGAGAATTGGAATCTGCGCAAACTCGGTGGCGCCCACCACCCGGCTGCGCTTGCCGAGCTTTGCCTGAGACTCGCGAAAGCTGTCGCGAGCGTCGTCTGTAAATTGGCCGCGGAAGAAGTGCCGCACCAGCCACCACAGGTGACCCTTGAAGTCGTGCAGCCGCTCCAGCCAGGTGCGCTCGTCAATCTGCTCCGGCGGCGAGTAGCTCTCGTCGCCAAAGCTGTGGATGTCCTTGAGCCCCGCGAAAAACCTCTCGGTATCGCGAACCTTATAAACGCGAAATTCCAGCGCCGGCACGTTCCGCGCGAGAAGCTGAATCTTCACGCTCTCGCCCGGCGCGAAGGTGCGGCTGGTGGACAAATAGAACGAGCGCGGCGCGTCTTTTGCGGCGGCGGGAACTCCGGCGAAGATTGCCAGCAGCGCAAAGACCAGAGACAGATTCCAGGCGCCTGATTGGCGCACAGGAAGAGTTCTGCAACCGCGCACGACTTTGCCGGTTGCGGAAAAACTCTTCCTGGTCTTGATCTCTGTCAATTGCACGGTAACAGGGCATGACTTTAGTCGCGCCGCAAAGCCGATCAAATCAACGTCGGGCTTTAGCCCCTGCAAATCTTTCACGGGCTGAACAGGCCCAGGGAAAACTCGGCTCAAAGGCAAAGCTTTGAAAGGGCACGGCTTTAGCCGTGCCGCAAGTCGCCAAAAAATAGCGCTGGGCTTTAGCCCCTGAGGGATGCAAATCTTGAAGCGAGAGACTCTCATTCATTTCCTCGCAGAATGTTCCAGCGGTAGACGCCGAGAAAGTTGGGATTGCCGGTGACCGGTCGCCACTGCGGCTGAGGATGGTCAAGCAATTCGGCCAAAGCCACTCGCCGCAACTCGCCCGGTCTGCCATGGGCCGGATCACTCAGGGCAACGGAGGGGCCCGTGTCGTAAACCACCGCCGCCCGCCCCCCAATGCGAGTCACAATCATCGAGTGCCAGGGCGACGACTGCCCAAACTGCCGATAAAAAAGCAGGTCGCCGGGCTGCGCCTGCCGCACGTCGCGGGACACAAAAAATGCATTGCGCTCCACCAGCGTTTTCGCGTCGGCAAACTGCGCAAAAGCTCCATCGCTCGCGTCGGCTGGTGTGAATGCGCCGGCCCGCACCCGAAACAGCCCAGCCCCCAGCGGCGTCTCCGGATACCGCCACTCGCGTATCTCCCCCGGCAGCGTAGCCACTTCCATCCCCGTTGCGGCAAACCATGTGTCGTCGTGCCGCTTCAGGGCTTCGCGATAGGCGTAGCGAAGCAGGCTCGCGCAGTCGGTGATCTCCGCCGGCGCCTCAGCGGCAGGCCGCACCGCCTGATAGTTCGCGATCGCCGTGAACCACTGCCGAAAGGCCGCCTGGTCGGCCGGGTCAGTCAGCCGCAGAAAGTCAGGCGTGCCGTCTTGAAACCGATCGGTCCACTCCATCGCCGGCCCGCTCAGCGACGCCGCATGCACCGTGCCCTCGCCGCGCGCAAGCCCGGTAATTCGGCGGCGCCCATGTCCATGCACAAAAACAAACAGCCGCAGCACCAGCAACAGAATCGCAAGCGCAACGATGCCCGCGACGAAAAGGCCTGGTGCTCGGAACTTGGCTTTGGAACGCATGGCTGACGAACGCATGGTTGGAAAACTCATGGGAAGACAGGTCTGGAGCGAAACCCATCTTACCGCGAATCGCACACAGCTGGTGAGAAAGCTGTTGCTCGCTGTCGGGGCAATCGCATTTGGGCGTTCATCGCGAGCGAACCCCTCAGGCTGCCCCCTGGCACTCTACCGAAGCGAGCTTTGTATCAGGGCATGACCGGGGTACCGGGGAACCCTCTGGTTCGGGGTCGCATGCCGATAAAGCCAATCGAATCAACGTGGGGCTTTACAGGCTGCGGAAAAACTACCAAATGGCCGAAGTTTTGAAAGGGCACGGCTTCAGCCGTGCCGCAAGTGGCTGAAAATAAACGCTGGGCTTTAGCCCCCGAGGGATGTTCTTTGTGAATCTTGACTCAAAACCCGACTTTTTCCGCAGCCTCTTTAGCCCCTGCGGGCTCTTGACCCTCGAATTCGCACGAAACTCGAACCTTTCCGCAGGCGGTTCGGCCCAGGGCTTTCCATTGTCTGCCAGAGATTGTCCGGGCCTGAAGGCCAGTTCCTCCGCTTTGCTCTTCAGGGCCATCCATGCCCCCGTCCCTTCCGCAAGGCAAGAACCCGCTCAGATCGACTCGGTGCGCATGCGCAGGAACAAAAAAGGCCCTCCGGCGAATCCCGAAGGGCCTTTCTTGAACAGCAGCCGACTCAGCCGGTAACCGTCCGGCTCGGCTTGTGTCCCACAAACCCGTAGAAGGCAATGTACAGGTAGCAGATCACCGGAATGATGAACGACATTTGAATGCTCGTCTTGTCCGCCAGTGCACCGATTGCCAGCGGAACCACTGCGCCGCCCACGACGGCAGTCATAATCAGCCCCGACCCCTTGCTGGTCATCGGTCCCAGGCCGGCAATGCCCAGGGTGAAGATGTTGGGGAACATGACCGAGTTGAAGAAGCCGCACAGAACCAGTGTTCCGATAGCCACGCTGCCGCTCGTGAACATGGAAATACTAATCAGGATTGCGGCGCAGGTGGCGAAGATGCCGAGCAGTCTGCCGGGGTTCACCTTGGTCATGATTCCGGCGCCGAGCAGACGGCCAATCAGGGCTCCAAACCAGTAGAGGGACACCAGGAAAGATGCGGTTTTGGCAGTGCTCATGCCCTGCAGCTTGAAATAGTTGACGGCAATCGAGGCCAGGCCGACTTCCACACCCACATAGAAGAAGATGCCGATCGCGCCCAGGACGGTGTGCTTGTAGCTCCAGATGCTCCGGCTCAGAATGGGATCGCCCTGCTTTCCGGGACGAAAGGCCTGCGTCTGTTCAACGTGGGGCAGGTGCATGAAGGCAACGGCGATGCCCAGCACCAGCAATGCGCCCGCGATCAGAATGTAGGGGATGCGAACCGTATCGGCCACCTGCATTTGAGTCGCGTCCGGGCCCAGGTCGTTGAGGATGTAAGCGCCGGCGACGATGGGCGCGAGGGTTCCGCCGATGGAATTGAAAGCCTGGGCCAGGTTCAGGCGGATCGAAGAACTGCCTTCAGGGCCGAGAATCGAAATGTAGGGATTGGCTGAAGTCTGCAATGCCGTCACGCCTGCCCCGACAATGAAAATCGCGGTCAGGAACAGCGGGAAACTCACCATCTTGGCGGCCGGGATGAACAGCAGGCAACCAACCACCTGGATCAGCAGCGAGACCACCATCGTTTTCTTGTATCCGATGGCTTCAATCAGCTTCGACGTGGGCGCCGAAAATACGAAGTAAGCCAGGAAGAAGGCTGACTCGACCAGCATGGCCCATGCGTACGGCAGGGTGAAGATTTTCTTCAGGTGCGGCACCAACGCCATGTTCAGGTTGGTAATAAACCCGAAGATAAAGAACAGCGCTGTGACGATGATGAATGGGACAAGGTACCCCGGCGACGTGAGCGCCGCTGATTGTTTCGATTGTGCTGCCATATCTGGTTGTTCCCCGCTTCCTCAAACAAAGTTTCTCACCCGGTAAGGGCTTGATTTTCGCGTACCTGACCCGCGTCGGCCAACAAACCGCCGACTGGACTCCCCGGCAGGTGGTTTCCCGCCGCCTGGACTCCGGCTGTTTTGCTCCACACAACACTATACGGAAAACCCCGTTACGGGGAAGTGACGGCCAAATTTCACGCCCAGGAGTCAGACCCGGCCCGCGAGCGCAAAGCTGAAGAAACCAGCACTCCTTCGATGGCTCCAGCAGAGAGAAGTTACGAGGATTCCGAAAATACCTTGACAACTAGGTATAAGTCCACTACCTTAACTACCTAGAAGTAGGGGTATTCCAAATGGCCAGAAACGATTTGCAGGGAACGCTCGACCTGCTGGTGCTCAAAACCCTTGCCCAGGTTCCGGAACTCCACGGATACGGCATCGTACTTCATATTCAGCGCGCTTCGCGTGACATCCTCCAGGTGGAAGAAGGCTCGCTCTACCCTGCCCTCCATCGCATGGAGTTGAGCGGATGGCTGAGTTCGGAGTGGGTGGCCAGCGAAGGCAAGCGCCGGGCCCGGTTCTACAAGCTCACGGCTCCCGGCCGCAAGCAACTGGACGCCGCGGAACAGAGCTGGGAGCAACTGATGATCGGCGTGCAGGCGATGCGGAGTTTTGCATGAAATCCCCCTTAGTCAGGAGCAACCGACTCACTTTCAACGAGTTACAAAAGAAATGGACCTACAATCCCGAGCGCAGCCGAGAGATCTGCGGCTGCCTTTCGGCCTTTGTTCATGAGGAGCAGCCCGACTCGCCAAGTCGCGATACGGCTACCATGAACGCCAATATCGCCCAGCATCCTCACCACCACCACACTGTCATCCCGAGCATCTTGACCCGCGCAATGCGAGTTACAAAAGAAATGAACTGTCATCCTGAGCGAAAGGGGCCCCAAGCGCACTTCAGCTTGGGGGTGGTGAGTCGAAGGATCTGCATTTGCTTTTCGGGTCTGTTCATGAGGAGCAGCCCAACTCGCCTTGCAAGTTACATCCATACTGAACAACACCTCAGAGAGTAGCGCCGGTCTCCAGACCGGCTGTCGTGCGGGTCTCCAGACCCGCGCCTCACATCCTTTGTTCAAAGGGAGCGGGCAATGAAGATCTTTCGGCGGATCTGGGCATTTGTGAACCGATCGCGCGTGGCAAGCGAGATTGAAGAAGAACTGCGCGGCCACCTCGAGATGCGAGCCAGCGACAACATGGCCGACGGCATGTCTCCCGAGCAGGCAGTGCGCGAGGCGCGCCTGCGCTTCGGCAATCCCGCTGCGATGAAGGAACGCGTCCAGGCGGTCGATTTCGCCCTCGGCCTGGAGAGCTTTCTAGCGGATTTGCGCTATGCACTCCGCGGCTGCCTGCGAAACCCCGGCATCACCGTCGTCGCCGTGCTCACGCTCGCGCTCGGCATCGGAGTGAACACCACCTTTTTTGCCGCCTTTGACGGCATCGCCTTGAAGCCCTTGCCGGTAAGGAATCCCCACAACCTGGTCCGCATTGAGCAATGGTTCCAGAGCGGCGCCACTGGTGATCCGCAGTTCCTTGTCTCCTGGCCGGAATACCTGTTCTATCGCGCGCACACCCATGCCCTTTCCGACATCGTCGCCGCCAGCCGCTTGATCGCCGTGGTGGGGATTCCAGGGAGCGCAACCGCCGACAGTGGAATCGCACTGCAGGGCCAGGTCGTCTCCGACAACTACTTCCCCAGCCTCGCCGGCAATGCCGCGGCAGGCCGATACTTTCTGCCGGAAGAAAACCAGCCCGCCTCCGCCCCGGTAATGGTCCTGAGCCATCCCTTCTGGCAACGCCAGTTCCACCTCGACCCTGCCGCAATCGGCAAAACGCTCAAGGTCAACGGCCATGTATTCACGGTGGTCGGAGTGGCGCCAAGGGAGTTTATCGGCAGCGGCGCGCCACCGCTGGTTCCCGACTTCTGGGCCCCCGCCGCCATGCAGGCCTATCTTGAGCCGGGACACCCCTGGCTCGATCAACCCAAGGACGGCCAGGTTCAAGTCCTCGCCCGCCTGGGTTCAAATCGCTCCCAGTCCCAAGCCGAAATGCTCCTGCTCGCGCAGCAGTGGGGCCAGTCCCAGCAGCGCACCGACAAGACAATTGCGGTCACCCTCAACCGTGCGACCTTTTTCGGCGAAACCAATGCCCCGTGGTTTCGCGGCGTGGTGGCGATGCTCATGGGAGTCATTGGGCTCATCCTCCTCATCGCCTGCGCCAACCTTACCAATATGTTGATGGCCCGCGGAACCATGCGACGCCATGAAATTGCCGTGCGCCGGGCGCTGGGAGCCACCAGAACCCGGTTGCTGCGCCAGTTGCTCACCGAGAGCCTCCTGCTGGGCCTCATGGGAGGCGCGTGCGGGCTGCTGGTCGCCTTCTGGGCCAGCCATTTGTTGCAGGTCGTCCTTCAACAAATGGTGCAATCGCTGGCGGTGCTGGGCGGCGCGGCCTTCAGCATCAACCTGACACCGGACCTGCGCGTGTTTGCCTATACGCTCATCCTCTCGCTGCTGACCGGAGTCTTGTTCGGAATGCTTCCGGCCCTCAAATTCTCCAGGTCAGACGGCATAGGCGCGCTCAAGGTGGAAGGCGCCACGGCCGGCCAGCAGTCCAGCCGCTCGCGCCTGCGGAATCTGCTGGTTGCCGGCCAGTTTGCCGTCTCGCTGTTTCTGCTTATCAGCGCGGGGTTGCTGCTGCAAGGGCTGCGCCGGTCCCTCTCCGTCGACCCGGGATTCGAAACCAGGCGCGTGTTCTTTGCCGCCCTGAACACCGGCCCGCAGCCATCCTCTGAGCAGCAACGCCAAATCATGGAAGAATTGCGCGGCCTCCCCATGGTGGCGTCGGTGGCAGCGGCCGTCAAGCCACCTGGCACCGGGACCTTTGGACGCCAGGCGATCGTCGAAGGCGACAACGGTGCAGAGATCAATGTGCAGGGCGGAGCGCTGGGAGATATCGTCTCGCCCGACTATTTCCAAACCATGCATGTCCCCATTGTGCGCGGACGGAACTTCACCTCGGCGGAAGCCGAGCGAGGAGCGGCCGTCGCAGTGGTAAGCGCCGCAACGGCAAGGCAGTTCTGGCCGGGCAAAGACCCTCTAGGAAAACGCTTTAAGCTCGATCTGAAGTTCGAGGGCCATTGGCAGGAGTTTGAAGTGGTGGGCGTGGCCCGCGATGCGCGCAATGCAAATCTGACCCGCATCGACCCGGTCTATTTCTACGTGCCTGAGCCTCCTGACCTGTTTGCCGGGTCCACCCTGCTGATCCGCGTCAAGGGCGATCCCACCACCTCGGCCCGCGCGGTGGTGGATGCACTCAACGCCAGCGATCCAAAACTGCAGCCCAGCCTGGTGAGCCTGGAAGATGGCCACATGCGGTTGCAGCGGCTGCTGTCGCAGATGCTGGGCGTGTTTGCCTTGTTGCTGGCCTGCCTGGCGGTCCCGCTGGCGGGGGTGGGAATCTACGGCGTGGTGGCCTACCTGGTAAGCCAGAGAACGCGCGAGATAGGCCTTCGCATGGCCCTCGGTGCCACCCGCGGTGGAGTTCTGCGCTTGATCCTGCGCCAAAGCATGCGTCCCGTGGCAATCGGTGCGGGAATCGGATTCATGCTCTCCGTTGCGGCATCCAGCGCCATTCACGCGTTGCTGGTGTTGCCCGGCGTCCCGGATGTGCTGTTCGGAGTTTCGTTCCTCGATCCGGTAGTGTTTTTCGGCCTGTCGCTGTTTCTGGCAGCGGTTGCGTTGACCGCCAGCTACATCCCCGCGCGAAAGGCCATGCGCGTTGACCCCATGGCCGCTCTCCGCTACGAATAAACCCGTCTCAGGAAACCTACCCCCCGGCTGCCGCCTTCCGCTATTCTGGATAGAAAGCAAGGAGAAACACGTGGCCACAGCAGCGCTGAGCGGCGCCAGACTAAAAAAGGTTCTGGCAGCCCTGGAAGAAAACTGGCACGCCGAGGTGGAGGCCTACTACACCTATCTGGCCCTTGCCGAGCGGGACACCGACCCGGTGCGCGCGCAGGTGCTGCGCCATCTGGCCAACGCCGAGTGGGAGCATGCCGAGTTGTGGCATGGCCGCATTCTCCAACTGGGCGGCGCCGAGCCGGTCTACAAGGGCAAGCCTGGCGGCGAGGCGGATTCGCTGGCCAATCGCGCCGGCGGTGTGCGCATGGCCCTGCGCCGTCTTGAAATCGAAGAGAGCCGCCACATCGCAACCTATGGCGAGCAGTTGAAGGCCCTCGGCGACGAAGGCTCCATCGAGATTCTCGACCACGTCATTGAGGATGAAAAGGACCACTACCGCGAGCTTGGTTCGCTGCTGCGCGGACACTACACAGCCCCCGCCGGCGCGCCCAAAATTGACGCCAAGGCAGTGCTTGACGAGATGCTGGCCAAGCGCAACCAGGGCCGCAAGCAGCCCGGCGCATGGATCGGCGACGCCATTTATGGCGTCAACGACGGCCTGGGGGCAATCTTCGGCATCGTCTCCGGCGTCTCCGGCGCAACCGCCGGCGACAGCAAATATGTGCTCCTCGCAGGCCTTTCCGGCATGATCGCCTCCGCCCTCAGCATGGGCTCCGGCGCCTATCTCGCCGCCAAAAGCAACCGCGAAATCTACGAAGCCGAACTCCACCGCGAGCGCGAAGCCATCCAGATGAACGGCCCCGAAGCCCGCGAACTGCTCTCGCTCTACTACCAGGTCAAAGGCCTGCCCGAAGCCGACGCGCTCCACATGGTCAACCACATCGCCAGCGACCCCGAACAGTTGCTCCGCGCCCTGGCCAGTGAGCGCCTCGGGTCGTCCGAGGAGTCGCTCAGCAATCCTCTGGTTTCCGCCAGCTCCGGCGCGCTCTCCACTGCCGTTGGCGCGGCCATTCCAATTATTCCCTTCTTCTTTTTGTCCGGGTTGAACGCGGTGATTGCCGCCGCCGTCATCTCCCTGGCCGCGCACTTTGCCGTCGGTGCCGCCAAGAGCCTCATCACCGTCCGCTCATGGTGGTCGTCCGGCTTTGAAATGACCGTCATCGGCGCGGTCGAGGGCATCGTCACCTACGGCATCGGAATCCTGCTGGGCAAAGGCGGCATGTAGCCCCGACCCATCGGCGATGAACCTTTCCTACCAGTGTCCTGAGTCTGGAGTCCATTACCCAAACGAGCTTGTCATCTGGAGCATCCTGACAAGCATTTTGCCCGTTACGGCTACAATGAACGCCGAAGATCCCCCAGAAAGTTCATCACCACCACACTGTCATCCCGACCGCAGTGGAGGGATCTGCGGCTGCTCTTCGGCCTTTGTTCATAGGCAGCAGCCCGACTCGCCAAGTCGCCTCAAAGCGCGAAATGAGCAGCTGTCTTACACCATGTTCTCGCCAACTTGCCATCGCGGCCAAGCCGCGGCTAGTACCGTGACCGTCTGAAGCTGTAGCTGTAGCGCCGGTCTCCAGACCGGCTGTCGTGCGGGTCTCCAGACCCGCGCATGGTACAAATGCAGGCGGCCAAAACACTAGCCTGCTGATTTTGTTCACCAACTCTTTTCTCAATCGGGCGGCGAAGGCGGCCCCCAGCGCTCATCTGTTCCGGGGCGGAGTTTGAGTGCGGTCGGTCGAAGGATCTGCATTTCCTTTCCCGCGCATTGTTCAAAAGACCCCGGACTCAGGAAATCAGTCAGAAGCACAAAATCGCCCCATTCTGAGCCAATACAATGATCTCGGCCATCGCCGCCGGGAGAATCCCTTGCTGAAAAAAGCTCTTTGCCTTGTTGCCTTCGCTTTTGCCCTGCTCCCTCCTTCAACCACATTCGGTCAAGCGCCGCCCGCCCAGATCGTCGTCGAGAACGGCGTCTCCATGAAGACCCGCGACGGCGTTACCCTACGCGCAGACATCTACCGCCCCGCCGGCGAAGGCAAGTACCCCACGCTGCTCCAGCGCACCCCCTACAACAAGGACAATGCCGCCTCATTCGGGCAGCGTGCTGCGGCCCGCGGCTACCAGGTCGTCGTCCAGGATGTGCGCGGTCGCTACACTTCCGACGGCGAGTGGTACACCTTCAAGCACGAATCCCAAGACGGCTACGACACCATCGAGTGGGTCGCCACCCTGCCCCACTCCGACGGCCGCGTAGGCATGTGGGGAGGCTCCTACGTGGGCGCAACCCAGATGCTCGCCGCCATCTCCCATCCGCCCCACCTCAAAGGCATCGCCCCCTGGGTCACCGCCAGCAACTACCACGAAAACTGGACCTATCAGGGCGGCGCATTCGAGCAGGGCTTCAACGAGTCGTGGACCTCCGGCCTCGCTCAGGACACCCTCGACCACCTCATGCGCAGAATCACCAATTTTCGCGTCGGTTCCACCGTTCTGCCGCTCAACAACTACCCCGTCTTCAACCTCAAGGCGCCAAAGGATGGAACCGAGCTTACCGCCGTTCTGGCACCCTACTTTCTTGATTGGCTCGCCCACCCCACCTACGACGACTACTGGAAGCAGTGGTCCATCGAGGAGAACTACCAGAACATCACCGTTCCCGCCCTCACCATGGCCGCCTGGTACGACATCTTCCAGGGTGGCTCGCTGCGCAACTACCAGGGCCTCCGCGACCACGCCGGAACCGACGAGGCACGCAAGAACCAGCGGCTGCTGATCGCCATCGGTGGCCACGCCGGCGGCGGCCGGCACATTGGCGACGTGGACTTTGGCCCGGCGGCTGAGCAGTTCAGCGACGAGAACTCGACGCTCGATTGGTACGACTACCTCTTCCTCGGCAAGCAAAATGAGTTCGCCGACGCCACCAAGCCAGTGCGGTATTTTGTGATGGGAGTCAACGAGTGGCGCGACTCCGAAAGCTGGCCACCGAAGCAGGCCAAGGCGCTTCAATTCTTTTTGGAGTCAGGCGGGAAGGCAAACACATCGGCTGGAAACGGCATGCTTATGTCTGCGGTTGCCGGGATCCCCGGAAGTCAACCGAATGACACCTACATCTACGATCCCGCGGATCCGGTCCCCACCGTCGGCGGCCCGCTCTGCTGCGATGGCGAGCACTTCGCCGGAGGCCCCCGCGACCAAAGCGAAATCGAGAGGCGCCCCGACGTGCTGGTCTATTCCACCGAGCCGCTACAGCAGGACATCGAAGTCACCGGCCCAGTAACCCTCGACCTGTTCGCCAAGTCTTCGGCAGTAAATACAGACTTTACCGCCAAGCTGGTCGACGTCGGCCCAGACGGCTTTGCGCGCAACGTCACCGAGGGCATCCTCCGCGCCAAGTATCGCGAATCCACCAAGGCCGCGCCTAAACTCATCGCCCCCGGCGAAGTTTACGAATACAAGATCGACATGTGGTCCACCAGCAACGTCTTCCTCAAAGGCCACAAAATCCGCCTCGAAGTCAGCAGCAGCAACTTCCCCCGATTCGACCGCAACCTCAACACCGGTAAAGACGCCGCCACCTCCACCGAAATGGTCAAAGCCACCAACACCGTCCTGCACGACGCCGCCCACCCCAGCGCCCTGATTTTGCCGATCGTGGCGCGGTGAGGGCCGCATCTGGGCGGGTGCCCCCGGTCCCTCGCTTTCGGGGACCGGGGATCGAAGCGGAACTTCACCCCGGACAGAGACCCATACCCAGTCCAAAAATAGTCTCCCGGAATTTGGCAGGTGGCCCGGTCATCACCCCAGAAGAACCGCAAAGAGCCAGGAAGGCTGTGCCCCGTTCATCGCGTTCTTTGCGATGTGCGGGTGTTGGGTTAAGATTGCCACCGGACAAGGATGGCGCAATGCCGAGCGGCTTGAAGCGGTTTCAAAAGGTGGAGTCTCTGCACTTTATCACTTTCAGTTGTTTTCACCGTCTGCCGCTGCTTTCAGAGCCGGGAGCTGGGTGCCCCCGGTCTCGCTTTTGATACCGGGGAAACCAAAAGACTTAGCGGCTCCGCTGACCCACCGTCTCGCTGACTTGCTGACCCGCCAATAACTCCCTAGCCGCCTTCCGTCCCAGCCGTATGCAGTCCGGAATTCCAATCCCGTCATACGCATTCCCGGCCAGCTTCAACCCCGGCAGAGCCGCCACATGTTCCACCACCCGCTTGGCCCGTTTCTGGTGCCCAACCGCATACTGCGCCATCGCCCGACGCCACCGTGAAACCTGCGTATACTCGGGCTCCGCCGTAATTCCCAGAATCTCCTGGAACTCCCGCCGCACAATCGCCACCAGCGCCTCGTCCGGCTCAGTAAGCAGCGCCTCGTTCTTCATCCCGCCCAAAAACGCTCGCAGCACAGCCTTCCCAGCCGGTGTCCGCCCCAGAAACTTGCGATGCACAAACGTGCATGCCAGCATCGCCCGCCCCTCGCTCGCCGGAACCAGAAAACCGAATCCATCCGGCAACTGCCCCAACTTTGCCTCGTCATACAGCAAATTGATCGTGATCGAAGACGAATAAGGAATCGCCGCCAGGTCGTCCGCCAGCGTCTCATCCACATTGCCAAGCAGCACCCCGGCCGCCCAAGCCGGCGAACAGACAATCACCGAGTCGTAAATCTCCTGCACTCCGCCAGCCTCAATCTGCCAGCCATTCGCCACCTTCTCAACCCGGCTCACAGGCGTGCCCAGCCGCAGCCATGCGGGGTTCAGTCTCGCCTGCACAGCATCCACAAGCTGTTGCAAGCCTCCGCGCAGCGTGGTAAAAATCGTCCGCGCCGGCGGCTTCGCATGACCATTCCCGTTGGAAGCAGCCTTCTTGGCGGCCTCTTTCGCTTTTGCCCGCATCTTGGCGTGTCCGGCCAGCATCCCGCGAGTCAGCGAGCCAAACTCCTGCTCCATCTCCACCAGCCGCGGCAGCACTGTGCGCGCGCTCAGTTGCGTCGCATCGCCGCCATAAATTCCACTCAGCAGCGGGTCGGCAAGCCGATCGACAGCTTCGATACCAAAGTGCCGCTCCACAAGCGCCGCCACCGACTCGTCTTCCTGGCTGGGCCGCGGCGGATGCAGCAGTTCCAGCCCCATGCGAATCTTGGTCTGCAGGCTGAACAGCCGCGTTAGCGCCGTAGGAATCAGCTTGGTCGGCACCAGGAACATAAGCCCGTCTGGCAGGGCCACCATGCGGTTGTTCACCAGGATATAGGTCTTGCGTTCGGCGTCGTTCGAAGGCACCAGGTCAGCGGCCAGCCCCAGTTCGCGGCAAAGTTCGATGGCTGCGGGCTTTTCTGTAAGGAACGAGTCAGGGCCGCGCTCAAGCACCGCGCCGTTCACGATCTCCGTCGCCAGCGAACCACCCAACTGCTTTCTCGACTCGAAGAGCGTGTACTCAACATCGGCACCAGCGGCGCCCGCCTTCTCCAGTTCATAAGCGGCCGCCAGCCCCGCAATGCCTCCGCCAATGATCGCCGTCTTCATGCTTCGCCCCCCCCCCAATCATTCCCCACCAATCTTAGCCCAGCAGCCGCTTTGCTATGTGGGAAGGCGGTGTGCTGACTTTGTGGAAGATCCAGTTCCACAGGAATAGAATCAACCCCACTGCCATAGGTTTGGTGTGATTCAGATCACTTGGTTTTCCTGTGCCAAAGAGAACTGCCTTCTGCCTTCGATGCGTCTATAATCCCAACTGACCGCGTGGGGATGTCTGTTCCCAGGCATGCGTTTCAAACTGGAGCTGCTGCATGACCCCCGAACTGATCCACCGCCTGCACTTCGCCTTCACCATCACATTCCATTATCTGTTTCCGCAACTCACCATGGGCCTCGCCTTGCTCATTGTCGTGCTCAAGTCGGTTGCGCTCAAAACAGGCGACGAAAAATGGGACCGCGCAGCACGTTTCTGGGGAAAGATATTTGGCATCAACTTCGTCTTCGGCGTGGTCACCGGAATTCCCATGGAGTTCGAATTCGGAACCAACTGGGCGCGGTTTTCGCGGCTTTCCGGAGGAGTAATCGGCCAGCCCCTGGCCATGGAGGGCGTCTTCAGCTTCTTCCTGGAGTCGGCATTTCTTGGGCTCTTCCTCTACGGCGAAAAGCGAATCTCCAGGCTGATGCACTGGTTCTCCGCGTTCATGGTCTTTGTCGGCTCGTGGATATCGGGATTCTTCATCATCGTCACCGACGCCTGGATGCAACACCCCGTAGCCTATACGCGCCTGCCCAACGGCGGCTTTGAAGTGGTGAGCTTCTGGCAACTGCTGCTGAACCCCTGGGCGCTGCTGCAATATGCGCACAACATGATGGGCGCTGTGGTCACCGGGTCGTTTGTCATGGCCGCGGTGGGTGCCTTTTACCTTCTCGAGGGTCGCCGCGAAGAATACGCGCGCATCTTCCTCAAGGTGGGCGTAACTGCCGGCCTCCTCAGTTCCATCCTCATCATCTTTCCCACCGGAGATCTGGCCGGCAAGTTTGTCGCCCACAATCAGCCCGCCGCCATTGCCGCCATGGAGGGCCTTTTTCACAGCGAGGCCGGCGCGGGAATGGTGCTGATGGGCCAGCCGAATGAGGAGACAGGACAGATCGACAACCCCATCGTGGTCAACGATCTGCTCAGCTTCCTCATCTACGGCACCAACAAGGCGGAGGTCGTCGGACTTGACCAGATTCCCCACGATCAGTGGCCCACCGCGCTGCCGCTGCTGTTTTACGCCTACCACATCATGGCCGGCCTGGGGACGTGGTTTGTGCTGCTCATGCTGGTGAGCGCGCTTCTCTTATGGCGTGGAACGCTCACCCACGCACGCTGGGTGTTGTGGGCGCTGCTGCTGAGTTTTCCGCTGCCCTACATTGCCAACACCGCTGGCTGGATGACTGCCGAACTTGGCCGCCAACCGTGGCTGATCTACGGCCTCATGCGCACCAGCGAAGGCTTCTCAAGCACGGTTTCGGCAAGCAATGGCCTCTTTACGCTGCTCGGATTCATGGGTCTCTATTCGCTCTTGGGCCTGCTGTTCACCGTGCTCATGTATCGCGAGATCAGCCAGGGGCCCGAGCCAACAACGGCCCACGCCGAGTGAGCGGTTTTGAAAGGTTGAGAGGGGTTTCTGCATGATGGGTTTCATCTGGTTCTGGCTGGTTGCAGTGATGATCGTCGGATACGTCGTCCTCGACGGGTTCGACCTCGGCGTCGGCGTCCTGCACCTGTTTCTGGTGCGCACTGAGCAGGACCGCCGCTCCACCCTTGCCAGCATCGGCCCGGTGTGGGACGGCAACGAAGTCTGGCTCCTGGCCGGCGGCGGAACGCTCTACTTCGCCTTCCCGCTGCTCTACGCCTCGGCCTTCAGCGGCTTCTATCTCCCCTTGATGATCGTCCTCTGGCTGCTCATCCTCCGCGGCATCAGCCTTGAACTGCGAAACCACATCGACGTGGGCGTGTGGCGCGCCCTGCTGGATGGAGTCTTCGGCCTCGCCAGCGGGCTGCTGACCATCTTCTTCGGCGCGGCCCTGGCCAATGTCCTTCGCGGCGTTCCTCTGCAAGCCGACGGCTACTTCTTCCTTCCCCTCTGGACCAACTGGCAGCCTGGCCCGCATCCCGGCATTCTGGACTGGTACACCGTGATCGGCGGCGTTGTGGCCCTCGTGGCCCTCACCCTCCACGGGGCGTTATGGCTGGCGCTCAAGACTTCAGGGGATCTGGAGACGAGGGCGCGACGGCTGGTAAAGCCCCTCTGCCTGCAACTGACAGCGCTCACAGTCATCAGTCTGGGCGCTACCATCCATGTCCGTCCGGAGAGCCTGGACAACTATTTCAATTACCCGTTCACGTTCATCGTGCCGGTGGGTGTTGTTGCCTCGCTGGCGGGAATCTGGTTTTTCAACCGCGCGCATAAGCCGCTTCGCGCATTTCTTTCGTCGTGCCTCTACCTGTTCTTCATGCTGGCTGGCGCGTGCTGGGGGCTTTATCCCACGCTGCTGCCTGCAACCAGTGGAGCGGCGAACGACATCACCCTGTCCCGAGCCATCAGCGGTCCGCACACACTGGCAGTCGGCCTGGTCTGGTGGGCATTCGGCATGACGCTGGCCATTGGCTACGCGGTGTTTGTGTATTCAAGGTTCAAGGGCAAGGTGGATCTGGAGACGGCCGCACACTGAGCTCGTTATTTTGCGCGCATCCGGTTGTTCTTGGCGTTATGCTCCAATTCGCACAGGCCAAGCTCTTCCATCAATGGCGGAACATAAACGCCAAATCGGCCGCGCAGTCCCTTCTTCAGCCCATACCAGCCCTTGATGGGGTTTGTTTCAGAGCGGCCCCAGGCCTCCACTGTGCCCTCTTTCGCGGGCTTCTGCTCATCCGCGCCGCCCAGTTCCACCCAATCACCGGCAGACTTAAGCATCGCGTGCAAGTCATCGATGCAGCGCGCGTCGTAAAGCAGAACGGTCTTGCCGACGGTGCAAACCAACACTTGCACTCCATCTTTTTCGTCGACATGCATTGTGTATTCCGACGTTCCAGGAGGGGTCTTGAGAGCCCAGGGATTGGCTTTGGTGCGGTTCAGACTTGCCATATTTTCGCTCCGAAAGGTGGAGTGCAGAAGGGTCGACTGCAAGTCTACACCGCCAAAATTGAAATCCTCCCCAAATCGCGGCTTTTCTCATGCCACTGGAGGAGGATTTCTGCGTTACTGCCGATCTCGCTTACAGCTTCACCAGCACCTCATGCGGCTCCAGATGCCGGAAACCCTCCGCCTTCTGCTCCAGCTCCGGATCCCAGTTCTTTGGCTGGTAGATGCAGCAGGGTTCCTGCGCCAGCGGATCGCCCGTCAGCGCGTATGCCCGCGCCCGTGAGCCGCCGCAGATCTCCTTGTACTCGCAGGCTCCGCACTTCCCCTCAAGCTGGCTGGTATCGCGCAGGGATTTGAAAATCGGCGCCTCGCGATAGATTTCCGCCACCGGTGTCTCGCGAATGTTGCCCGCATGGATCGGCAGAAATCCGCTCGGGTAGACATTGCCCACATGTGAGATGAACATGAAGCCCTTGCCGTCATTCACGCGGCGCGTCGCCCAACTCGCAGTCCGTGTCTGTGCGTCGGACGTCGGTGTGCCAGGCTCATAGCTCGCCGCCGGCCGCATTCCACCCGGCATTCCGCCCGGATGCCCGCTGCCGTGCCCCATCTTCCGCTCTTCCAGGTTGTGCTGCAGCAGATAGCGCCGGTAGTGCATCGCTTCCGTGGTCTTGATCTGGAAGCTTACCCGGTGCGACAACTCGTAGATCTTGCCGAACACGTTCTCAAACTCTTCGCCGCTCAGCAGATCGGCCTGCTGGCCGCGGCCTACAGGAACCAGGAAGAACACGTTCCACATCACGATGGCCAGCTTCTCGAACAGTGCGCAGAGGTTGTCCAGGTCGTGCGCGTTGTGGCGGCTGATGGTGGTGTGCACCTGGATGGGGATACCGGCCTCGTTGGCCCAAGAGATGGCCTGAATGGTTCGCGCGTAGGCGCCGGGCAGGCCGCGGAAGGTGTCGTGAATCTCCGGGGTTGACCCGTCGAGCGAAATGCCCAGGCGAACCAGCCCCGCTTCCTTCAACTTGAACATCGCGTCGCGCGTAAGCAGCGGCGTCGCGCTCGGCGTCAGCGCCACTTGCACGCCTTTGCCAGCGGCGTACTCAATCAGCTCGAAGACGTCTTTGCGCTTCAGCGGATCGCCCCCGGTAAATACAAAAATGGGCACACCCATGTCGGCAATCTGGTCGATCAGGTTCTTGCCTTCTTCGTTGGTCAGCTCATCGGGGTGAGCGATTGGCTGCGCGGCAGCCCGGCAGTGCTTGCAGGCCAGATCGCAGGACTGCGTCACTTCCCAGATGGCCAGGAAGGGCGTTTCGTCAAAGTTCAATCCGCCGCGGGCGGGAATATTGTGCATCGGCTTCATACGGCCTCCTTGTGCGAATCGCGGAGCGCAGGCGCGCTGATAACTTGTGCGCCGGGGGTCGATCGGTTTTCAGCCCGCCCAGGTGTCCAGATCTGCCGATGACATCCTTGTCAGGACAATGCCCGTCCGGGGAAGTCTTCCTGCAAGTGTCTGGCAGAGCCTCTTGGGCGAAAGCCGCTTAGGAGCGCCACGATTCAGCTTTAGGAAACCAGCAGGAAGGCATGCCTTGCTGTGATTGGCATCACGTCATCTCGATCAAAGTACAGATTCATTCCGGAATTGCTATACAAAGTTATGAAAATGGCGCACAATCCGTGCCAAGCTATCCATTTTCGCAAAGCCCGCATCTCTATTGGTTATGTGAGCAGTTTCAGCATTCCGGACAGCGAGTGGGTAGTGCTTTGCGCGTGATCTATCGCACATCATCCTGTGCCACAGGGCACTGTGAACCGATGACGCCTTTGCTAATGTTTTTCCGCACCTCAAGGAGGTTCCCATGGCATCCGCAATCAAGCCAGGTTGGAGCAAACCCTCCACCATCCTGTTCGCTGCTGAGATTCCCGCCAACCAGAAAGCCTTTGCATTTGCCCTCGCGCAGGCTGCGGAATTTGGCGCCGATCTTGTTCTTTTTCACGCCTATGACACCCTGGTCGTCGGCGCGTCGGAGACATCCGGCGTCCGTTACTACGATTACGCCGCCGCCGCGCGCACTGAAATGCAGGCTCTTGAGCCGCTGGCACAGCAGGTTCGCGCCACCGGCGTTCGCTGCGAAGTTGTCGTGCGCCCAGGCCTGCCCGCCGACCAGATCATCGCCTTCCTGCGTGAGCGCGAGATTGACCGCGTGGTCATGGGAACTCATTCTCCGGGCCCCATCGGCAAGCTGCTCGTCGGCTCCGTTGCTGAAGCCGTTCTGCGCACCTCGCGCGTCCCGGTTTACATCGTCGGGCCTGACGTGGTGGACGGCGAGTACCGCAAGTTTGCCACCCGCACCGTGCTCTGCGCCGTCAGCATGCAGGAAGCCAGCCACACGGTCGCCGAATTCGCTGCCGACCTGGCCGTGCAGCACAACGCCCGCCTGGTCTTGCAGCATGTTATTCGCCCGCAGGACCGCCAGGTAGAGTTGGCCGGCAGAACAATTGAACAGGTCGAAGCCGATCTCCTCGGCCTCGTTCCTACCGAGCACCTGGGCAAGATCGCCGTCCAGACAATCGTCGTCCCCGGCGACCCCACCGAGGAGCTGCTTTATCAGGCTCGCGCGCAACTGGCGGATTTGATTGTCCTCGGCGCGCAGGGAGCATCGGCGTTTGCGGCCATTACGCGGCACGGCGTGGTCTACAAGGTGCTCGCGCATGCCCATTGCCCCGTCATCACGCTCTCGCCTGTGGTGCTGGTCGAGGCCGGCGCACATTCTGAGCGGCACCCGTCGGAAGTCTACATGGCCGGCGTATTTTAGCCAGTCAGTCAGCCCGCGCCGCACTCAGCCCCGGTGGTCCGCGCCTATTTGCGTGGTAACGGTTTGGGCGTAGGGCGCGGTGCGGGCCCATTTGCAAATTTGCCTGCGGGTTTGCTCAGGCAAGGCTGCTTTGCGCACAGCACGCCCGCAATGCCTCTGCCTTCCGCAATCGTGAAGATGCGGTCTTCGCCAGGAAGCTTAACGGTTTCCACCACGCCCGAGGGCCAGTGAATCTCCGCCGTCCCCGCGTCGCTTGCATCGCCCAACCCAAAGTGCGGCCGCTGATCGTTCGATGAGATGTAACTTCCGCCGCTCAGCACATCTTCCCGCTGCCTAATCCCGTTCGCGGTCAGATAGACAGTGGCCCCGATGGCGTCGCGGGGGCTATTCGGCCCTCCCACCAGCTTCAACTCCACCCAGTGATGATGGTCCGGATTGACGTTCTTCAGCAGCACCGGAGGCCCGTCGATGGGATTGATGACCACGTCGATCTTCCCGTTGTTGAACAGATCGCCAAACGCCGCACCGCGCCCTGACCTAAGCGTCGCCAGCCCTGAGCCTTCAACCGGCGGAACGTATTCGAACTTACCGTCATGCAGGTTGCGGAACAGAAGCGGACGCTCGGCAAATGTCGTGCCCCAGTCGTGCTCGTCCACCTGGGGATAGACGTGCCCGTTGATCATCATGATGTCTTTCCAGCCGTCGTTGTCGAAGTCCAGAAACCCATCTCCCCATCCCACAAAGGGTATCGCCACCTTCGTAATCCCGGCCTGCGCTCCCACCTCCGTAAAGCTGGCGTCCCCGTCGTTGCGATAAAGAGCCTTGAAGTCATCGGAGAAGTCGGTGACCAGCATGTCCACACGGCCGTTGTTCATGTAGTCGCCAACCGCCAGGCCCATGGCGGCAATCTCGCGCCCGTCGTTGTTCAAGGCAAAGCCGGAAACATAGCTTTGGTCCTCAAATGTCCCGTCGCCCTTGTTGATATAGAGGTAGTTGGGCTCTGAGTCGTTGGCCACCAGCAGGTCCACTTTGCCGTCGTTGTTCACGTCAACAAAGACCGCCGTGAACCCGTAATAGGCGCCCGGATCGGACACTCCGGCCTTGACGCTCACATCGGTAAAGGTGCCGTCGCCATTGTTGTGGAACAGGTGGTCGGGTTCCCCCTGCAGCCCGTGCGGCCCGCACATTACTGGTGTCTGGCGCAGTTGGCAAAACGCAAAGGGAACAGTGCCGTCGTCTGCAGTCGGCTGATGGTTCAGGTCGTAGTGCACGTAGCCACTGACGAACAGATCCAGCCGCCCATCGCCATCGTAATCCCCAAATGTCGCCCCATCCGACCAGTTGCCAAGCGTCACGCCGGCCTTCTCTGCAACGTCGGTAAAAGTCCCGTTATGGTTGTTGCGGTACAGGCGGTTATGGCCGTAGTTGGCGACGAAGATATCCGGCCATCCGTCGTTGTCAAAATCGCCAATGGCCACGCCGAAGCCCCAGCGGTCATTGGTCACTCCCGCTTTGGCCGCAACGTCGGTAAACGTGCCATCGTGGTTGTTGTGAAACAGCGCCGCATGCGGCGGAGTCCGCTTGCCGCTCAGCGCGTCGTAAGTGGACCCATTGACAATGTAGATATCGAGCCAGCCGTCGTTGTCATAGTCAATGAGGCCAACTCCCGAGCCATCGGTTTCAAGAATGTATTTCTTGTCCTTGGTGCCCATCACGTGCTGCCAGTGCGACAACCCGGCCGCGCGCGTATCGTCCTCGAAGACCACCGTGCCATGATTCTTGTCCACAAAGCCGCCCGCGGTGATGGGCCGCTTGTCAGCGTCGTAAACCGGCGCAAAGGTGCCCGCTGAGGAGATGCCTCCCATGCCGCTTTGAGGCTGCTGCGGCGGAGGCGCGGATGTCTGGGCCGAAGCAGAGCGCAAGGCCGGCAAGCCAACCGAGGCGATCGCAAACACGAACGCGATCCAGGGGTTTGCATGCCTTGAAGTGTACGGGCGCGATACGAAACGGCTTACCTGCGGCAACGAATTTCCTCGAATCCAGCAACCCACTCATCCGATTATCCGGTACCGCCCAGTCTAGTGAGCGACTGTTTTATCCGTGACTGGGGCAGAGCAGGGTGCACCCCCGCAAAGCGCGGCAGTAATCCCCACGCCTTCCGTGATGGTGAAGATGCGGTCTTCCGCAGGCAGTTTCACAGTCTCCCTGGCCCCATCCGGCCAGTGGATCTCCGCAGTACCCGCGTCCGTCGCATCGCCTAGGCCAAAATGCAGCCGACGATCGTTGGATGAAATATAGCTGCCGCTGGCCAGCACATCCTGGCGCATCCGCATCCCGTTGGCCTTCAGGTAAACGGTGGCGCAGGTCGCGTCGCGCGGACTTTTCGGCCCGCCCACCAAACCCAATTCGACCCAATGGTGGTGATCGGCGTTGACGTTGCGCAGCAGCACCGGCGGCCCGTCGATGGGGTTGATAATCACATCCATCTTGCCGTCGTTGAACAGGTCGCCAAACGCCGCCCCGCGCGCAGGAATCACGTCGGCCAGCCCCGTGCCCTTGACTGGCGGAACATACTCGAACTTGCGCCCCTTCCCATTTGCCTCGGGAACGTTGCGGAACAGCAGCGGCCGCTCGGCGAAGGTGGTACCCCAGTCGTGCTGGTCGACTTCCGGGTAGACGTGGCCGTTCACCATGAAAAGGTCGAGCCAGCCGTCATTGTCAAAGTCGAGAAACCCGTCGCCCCAGCCAACAAACGGAATCGTGGTCTGGGCAATGCCCGCCTTGTAGCTCACATCGCTGAAGCTTGCGTCGCCGTCATTGTGGTAAAGAACCTTGTAGTCGTCGCCAAAGTCGGTAATGAAAAAATCTTCCAGGCCGTTGTTCTCATAATCCCCCGCCGCAATGCCCATTGAGGCAATCTCGCGGCCGTCCTTGTTCAGCGCAAACCCGGAGACATAACTCTGGTCGTCGAATGTGCCGTCTCCCTTGTTGATGTAAAGGAAGTTCGGCTCGGAGTCGTTGCCCACCACCAGGTCCGGCTTGCCGTTGCCGTTCAGCGAGATAAAAATTGTGCTGAAGCCGTAGTACTTGTCCTTGTCCTCCACACCGGCTTTCACCGTCACGTCTGTAAAAGTGCCGTCGCCATTGTTGTGGAACAGGTGGTCGGGCTCGCCCTGCAATCCGCGCGGCCCGCAATTTACCGCCGCGCCGCGATACTGGCACTGGGCGAAACCCACAGCCTTGGTTCCGGCGATCGGCAGGTTGTCGCGGTCAAAGTGGACGTACCCCGTCACATACAAGTCCAGCCGTCCGTCCCCGTCATAGTCGCCCCAGGCCGACCCAGGAGACCAGTTGCCAAGGGCAACGCCGGCCTTCTCGGCAACGTCGGTGAATGTCCCGTCCTCGTTGTTCCGGTACAGGCGGTTCTTGCCGTAGTTGCCCACATAAATGTCCGGGTATCCGTCGTTGTTGTAGTCGGCAACCGAGCACCCGTAACCCCAGCGGTCGTTCTCGACCCCGGCCTTGGCAGAAACGTCGGTAAAAGTTCCGTCGTGGTTGTTGTGGAACAACCCGGCGTGCGGCGTCGGCTCCTTGCCGTCCAGGGAGTTGAAGGAAGCGCCATTTACCAGATAGATATCCAGCCAGCCGTCGTTGTCGTAGTCCAGCAGGCACACGCCGGACCCGTTCGTCTCGACAATGAACTTCTTCTCCGGCACGCCCATCTTGTGGGTCCAGCCGGAGAGTCCCGCCTGTTTTGTGACGTCCTCAAAGATCACCGGGCCGGAGTCGACAAACCCGCCCGCAGTGATCGGTCGCTTGTGCTCGTCGTAGACCGCGGCCGCACCCAGTCCCCCCGCAATACCGCCCATGCCGTTTTGCGGGGCGGGAGCCTGTTGTGGAGTGGCTTGTGCGACAGGAGTGCCCGGCGTCACCGCGGAGGCCACTAGAACGCTGCTGGTTCCTGGGCTGGCGG
>Ga0302270_10000540_pt1 | contig 40550 bp, 23 predicted proteins | sample III_Bog_E2_3_FD_198773 | JGI IMG/M metagenome (GOLD analysis project Ga0302270, IMG submission 198773) | Peat permafrost microbial communities from Stordalen Mire near Abisko, Sweden - III_Bog_E2_3 | ecosystem: Environmental > Terrestrial > Soil > Wetlands > Peat | place: Sweden: Abisko... | reverse complement strand
CTCCCAGTCAGTGTGACCGTAGTGCTGTTTGGCGGCGTGCTGTTGGCAAGACTCCCGGGGTCAAGCTTCAAGGTGAAACTCGAGGGGCTGGCTGTGACGCCGTTGGGGAGTCCGCTGATCAATACTGTGACATTATTGCCGAAGCCACCCACGCCGAGCGCGTAAACCGTCATCGTGGTGGTACCGCTAGAGTTGAGGTTGAGAGCAGCAGGCGTGGTGAGGACGAAGTCCTGAGTCTGAGTGCCCACATTGAGCAGGATGGGAGTGTTGTGGCTAGTGGTTCCGTAGGTGGAAGCTGCAGTCAGCAGCGTGTTTCCACTGCTGACGCTGCTGCCAGCTGTGAAAGTAATGGTCTTCGCCACGCCGGGGGTGAGAGTAAAGGGCGACACTGGCGAGGTGGTGACGCCGCTGGGTAGGCCATTGATTTGCGCAGATATAGCGGTGCCAGTGAAGCCGTTCGACGCTGTTGCAGTCAAAGTTATGGACTGGCTCGAATTGGCAACCAGGTCGATGGTCCCTGCGGAGGTAGTGAGGCTGTAATCGGGTTGCGTTCCCGTGGTGAGTTCCAGTTGTGTGTGGTGGCTCAGAGTGCCGTAGGTTCCTGTAATCGTCAGCGGGGTAATAGCGGCTGCAGTACCGGCAGCGGCAGTCACCGTGACCTGAGTGGGAATTCCGGGCGTGACGGTATAGCTGGAACCGTTCGGCAAGCTCACACCGGTAGGCAGAGAACCACTCACGGTAACCGTAATATTGTTGGAAAAGCCGTCTATTGCCGAGACGTAGATGTTGAATAGCTCGTTAGTAGAGGCGGTACTAGAGTAAGGGGCAGTCACACTCTGCGGGTCTACAGCGATGCTGAAATCAGGTGAGGAACCATTCGTTGCACCGGGGAGCGCTCCGAGTTTGCTGTTGAGTGGAGCAGTACCCAACGGCGTAAAGACCGGCACTGCAACACCAACGAGTTCTGCAATCTGTGTGGCACTGGCCACTGAATCCGGCACCCAGACGTTTCCTGACCCATCAATAGCCAGATACCGCGCAACAGCAGTGCCCGTATTCACAACGAATCCACCTGGATTGCTGCTGCTGGTCGCCGGCGTAATGGCGGTACCAGCGTTGTTGAACTCCGAGACGGTGGAGTAGGTCGTCGAGTTAACGGTAACGCTTGAACTATTGGCCGCCCAGATATCACCAGCGCCATCGATTGACATGAAGTGGGGTGAGCTCAATCCACCGCCGGAGAATGCGACGGCAGAAGATGTCCCAGCCAGCAGCTCATCGAGATAGTTTCCGGAGCAGTCAAACCAGATGTTACCTGCGTTATCAATCGCTATATCTTGACCGCTCGTGCCAGTGCCCGGGTAGGAAGAAGTTAACGCATAGGATGTGGGCAGCGATGGCGAGCCTGTAAAGCCGCTGGGCACCATCTCATTCGCGGCGCAGGTAGAAGCATAATCCGGCAACCAGATATTGCCGCTAGCGTCGCTATGTAGAGAGTAGGCTCCTATCGTCGCGGCGCTGGACGTTGCCGGATTGGAGAAGGTCGCAGAGGTGGCAGAGTAAATGGGTGACGAAGTAGAGGTCGTGGTGTTCTGAAAGGCATTGAGAGGATACTTGGGGCTGGATACTAGCAAGCAATCGAAGACAAGGTCGAGGTGAGGATCGAGCGTAAGTCCACCAGGTCCGCAGCCAGTGGTTCCCTGCGCATTGGCGATATACGTTGTATCCGTAGTCGGAGTCGCCGGATTAAACTCCACCAGATCGTTCGCAGCTTGAGTACGGTTGGAAACCCAGATGTAGCCAGAGTTATCCACGAGTACAGTTGTTGGATTAGAGAATGGCGTTGATGTGGTGAGGTAGGCGCTGCCTCCGCTCAGTGAAACACCAGTAGGACTGATGCCAGCCAGACCCATGCTGCCGGAGTTGCCGACTACCCATAGCTGCCCCTTTCCATCAACAGCAAGATCATCGGGATAGTTCAGCCCAAGACCGGTGTAGTTGACGCTCAACGTCCAGTCAAACGGCGCGGTTGAGAGCGCCGCCTGGAATACGGATTGCGGGGCTGTAAAGTTGCTGAACACCGTACTGACGTTGTTCATCGGGCTCAGCGCCATGTAGGTGGCAATTTGAACGGTATCAGTCGGGACGTTCAATCCGGCAGGAGTGACCCCGGTGGGCGTAGCCGAGGCGAGATTGCTGCAGAGAGCTGAGTCAGACGCGACACCATCAGTCTGCACACAAGAAGCTAGGATATTGGCAAGCGTGTTGAGCTTCGCGGTACTGGGAGTGGCGTTGGTGTTGGCAGTTGCGCCTGCTTGACCAGTATTCACGTTCGCGAGATTGGCAGCCGTGGCGAAGGCATTCTTCAAACCGGCGTAAGAGAGCGTATTCGTCACTGTCAGAATTCCACCACTGCTGACTGTGCCCACCGGCGCGCCAAAATTGCCACCATTAAAAGCCGTTGTACCGGAGACGCTGCCAATACTAGAGGCGCCGACGCCATTGCTGCCTTGAGCGGCCTGGGCGGCACTGCTGAATTGGGAGACGGCAAAAACGGTAGCGATGGTGGTGGCTTCATTGATGACCAGATTCGTTTGCGAACCCGCGCTACTACACGGGCCGATGTAGCCCATCAACGCCAGATATGTATTCGTACCTGTAGTCCAGTTTAGAGTTGAGCCCAGACCGGGATTGCCACCGGTAATAGTGAGATAGACCGGCATGTCGGCCGCAGGACAGGTATACGAAGTCGATGCGAAAGAAAATACACCGCTACTGTTGGTAGTGGTGGAAGCTAACGCAGTAGGCGCAGAGCCATAGCCGGTTACGCCCGGATACCAGAGGGTGACAGTGGAGCCGGCAATGGGATAGTACCCGCCATGTGCTGCGCCATGAATACCTGAACCAGTAACTGCATTCTGGCTATCCATACCGGACCGATCATCTGCGCCTACTGCGCATCCCACAAGGCAAATCAGCAGACAGGATAGGGCACACACAGTAAAGAAGTTCTGCTTGATTGTGATATCTACAGAGTTGCTTGTTACCAGCTTCATTTGATGCTTCCCATCATCTTTCTGTCGTTAGCTGAGGTACGATATAGACGACCCACATCTGCAATTAAATCAATATTGCTACCCTTGCAGTGCTTCAGATCAGGGTCCGCAAATATTGCCGACTTAAATCATGTTATCGAATCCGACATCAGTGCGAGTACCAATAAGAAACTCGCAGTTGACCACCCTATCTCGCTGCTGCATATGGTCCACCGATGAGTCAAGCAGCATCGGTGCAGGTTCAAATAACGCGGCTATCATTTCGATTTCTAATTACTTAAAAAGAGGGCAGCCTCGAACGGCTGCCCTAGGGTGAAAGTCTAGGCTCGTCTGACACAGCAAGGGAGTGCCTTGTTCTGCTAATCAAGGTTTTACTCCAACTTGACAGCAGAATACTCCTCCCTTGGCCGCAGCAGGAGCAAGGAACTCACGGTTTGACACTACGATTAGAACATTGCATCTCATAGATATATATATCTTTCTGGCGATAGGTTGGGGTACTCGGCTCCTTGTAAACCAGTCTCTCTCATTACAACTGCTACAAAATATCGGGCAGCTCATGTGGTTATCGCTGAATACTTTTGTGCAAAGGTAAGTTACGGGAGGAATCACCAATGGCAATTGTGTATGAGCCCGGTGCGATCTTCCATTGATGTTCTGCTACCGACCAGTAGGAGAAAGCACGTCGATCAAGTATAAAACTTAGGCGTGCTGAACCTCCTGGTTGAAGGTGGGTTTTGGAGAAAGCACGCAATTGCAGGGGCGGCTCCTGTACTTCTTTGGGATACCCTACATACAATTGAACGACTTCAGCTCCTGCCCTCTGACCTTTATTTGTAACCGTCACTCCGACCTTCACTGAACCCGTTGACAGGGGCGTATAAGACATCTGTGACATCTGGAACTGCGTGTATGACAATCCATAGCCGAAGGGGAATAACGGTACCTTATTCATTGCATCCTGCCAACGATAACCCACGTAAAGTCCTTCGCTGTAATGCTCGATACCATCGATACCGGGATATTGATCTGGGGTAGCTGCAGGAACCTGATCATTGCTGGCCGGAAAAGTAATAGGCAATTTACCAGACGGATTCACATCGCCAGCAAGAACACTGGCTATGGCCGCCCCTCCTTCTTCCCCTGGAAACCACGCTTCCACTACGGCTGCAACCTGATGGAGCCATGGCATTAGTATCGGACCACCCGACTGAACAACAACAATTGCCCGTGGATTTACTGCGGCAATAGCCTCAATCAACCGATCCTGCAAACCCGGTAATCCCATCGTGGCTCGGTCGAAACCTTCATGCGACCAGACACCAGCAAAAACGACCGCAATATCAGCATGCCGCGCAGCCTCAACAGCCTTCGCAATACCGGGCATTTCAACATTCTCCGGCAGTTGCCAAAAGATACGCGCAATACCGCGACCGGTTGAATTATAATCGGCGCGCAATACATAGACATGCCCTTTTTCCAGGTGTATTTGAGTGAGCGCAGATTCAATTGAATTCAGGCGTTGAGTCTGTTCAATCAATAATTTTCCATCGAGATATAGACGCATTTTGCCCCACATCTCGATACCAAGGGTGTATGTACCACTTGCAGGAGCAACCAGGTTGGCCGTCCAGCGTAGTGAGAATTTATCTGACACTCCTGAGACAGGAGACCCAAACTCCGAGATTATCTCTGGAATTCGTTCCGTGCGCACAATCTTTGGAGTACCAAAGAACTCGGTATTATCAAAGTATTCTGCACGCACACCATGCTCTTTCATACTGCTATTCTGCGGCGATATCGCAAAGCTGTCTAATGTGTCATTTGGGTCAATAAAACCAGGCCCCCCCACAGGGACATACCGAAGATGATCCGAGCCAAAGCGGATTCGGAGGGCTTGTATCGGAGAAATTGTGTGCAGTGGCAGAACAGAAGCTGCCCCGCCACCCTCCAGCAGGCGGTCTGTCGCAGGGCCGACTACAGCAATTGACTTCACCCGCTTCACATCAATTGGTAAGACCGATCGCTCATTCTTCAAGAGAACAATGCCGTCGGTCGCAAGATGCTGGGCAATTTTTCCATCTCTTTTTTTTGCTAGTGGACGAGATGCGATCGACGAGTCAAATAACCCAAATCTGATCATCGTAGCATACCGGTAGCGCAACAGATCATCTATTTGCGGTATTGAGATGGTTCCGTGGCCCACCTGCGCTTCGAAATCATTGTTATATGTATCACCTTTCATCATTTCTAAATCCATGCCGGCCAGAGCATCTTTGATGCCATCATGCGCGGCGCCAAAGTCCGAAACAATAAACCCATCGAAGTGCCAGTCGTTTCGCAACACATCAGTCAACAGATGCTTGTTCTGACATGCATATTCCCCATTAACTTTGTTATAGGAACACATAAGTGATGCGACGTGGCCCTTCTTTACTGCGAACTCGAAGGGCGGAAAATAGATCTCCCGCATAGCTCGCTCATCTGCAATCGCATTCACTGACAGCCGACCTTGCTCCTGATTATTCAGAGCGAAGTGCTTTACATTGGCGAGAACGTGCAGGCTTTGAATTCCCTGAATATTTTCTACACTCATTTCACTGCTAAGAAATGGGTCTTCCCCATAGCCTTCAAAAGTTCGCCCGCTGGTGGGAATACGACAAATGTTAACGGTTGGAGCTTCCAGCATTGTGCGGCCAATGGATTGAATTTCACTAGCTACAGCAACGCCGTAGTTCGATGCATCTTTGCGGCTCCACGATGCAGCAACTGCAATGGGTGCCGGAAATGCAGTGGCGCGTGGTTGAATAAGATCAGCAGGTCCTATACCGGCTGGACCATTCGCCATCGGCAGTGGCGGGATCTGCAGCCGATCAATACCGGGCACCCATCGTTCATGTTCAGCGTTGGCCACGCCATGCAACTGCTGTATTTTCTCGGCGATGGTCATCTTGCGGATAAGTACATCTGCGCGCTGTTCCGGCGAGACGCCCTGGGCGCCGCAGAACGCATGATAGAGAACTACGGCGGCAAGAGCCCCGGTCATATGACTAGATCTTCGAGTAATCATTGTTTTCTCACATTATGTCGGACAGCACTATCGACAATAAATCTTTCAATGAACGGACACGGTGCTAGAACATGCTATAGCTGAGCCAAGGTGCGGATACAATTGGCCCAGCTATAATTTCTCGTCTTCTCGTCCTAGTTAGTCGCGCCCTCATGGTAAGACGATTGAGTCCCAGGGCTTTTCCAAGATGGCTGTGTAAGTCCGCTGCAGCTCTAACAAATGCTGGCAACCTATATTTCGAGTGGGGAACGTACCCTGCCGCTATACTTGCGCGGGAAGAACCCATCTCTGAAACCCACGATGACAACAACTGGCCGCGCAGGTCGTATTTTTATCTATGCCCACTTCTCGGAATCTTTCAACATATGCCGGGCATAGATTGCGGGGGCTTCAACATGAAGAGGTTGACTTGGATAATATGGTGCTGAAACCCATGTCTGTTGAAATGTATCGAGGAGATCGTCAGGTGCAACTGCTGAAGACAGCGCAACAAAAAACACCTCCCAGCGCTTAATGTAGTAATCGCGGATCAATCCGCCCCACAATCTGGACGCATAATCCCCAAGACCAGACCAACCCCATGTTGTAATTAGGAGCCGTGCATTCGAGTCATAGTAGGCAGCTTCGTCAGGCTTTTGAGTGAAAGACCGAGCAGCATTCGACCAATTTTCCAGCCGGCGATCTGTCCTCACATTCATCAACGCGTCTAAACGTAACATCATGTCCATGGCTTCATGCGCTTGCCTATCACGATCTGCGAATCGCTTTTCGCTATGAGCTTTACACGCATCTAGCAGGTGTTTGTCTATCCTGCCTCCCACGGTCTGGCATACTAGCTCGATAAGGTCGTTTCGGAAGAGAATATTGTCATCAAAAGAATCAGCACAGTTAAGATACAGCTCAGTAGCTTCCTGAAACTCTTTGCTGGTATCAATATTGGCAGGTTGAGGAGTAAGACTTGGACGCCCCTGAAACGCATGTCTTGAATGGTAGGAATCGGCAAGGCTATACGCACTCTTGAGAAGATATAGCCATGCTTGCTTTATAGCTGGGGGGTAATCGCCATAACGGGCCAGACAGTACTTCGCTATCCAATTATGTAGATCAATTTGTTGACTTGACCATCCTACATCGGCCATTAGTTCGTAACAGACCTCGTTTGTTTCGATTCCTTCCATAACGATAGCCCAGCCGACCAGGTTCTTCCTTCCGCTATCTGCTAGAGTCTGTGCCGACTGCTGAACGATCAAAGGGAGATTCCCCTTAACGTTGTTATTTCCCCCAAATGTGTGGAGCATTCCGTTCATCCACGGTTTTCCATAAAAACTATCGAGCCTTTTCCATGCATCGCGAGAAATATCTATATATCGATCATTGGCGTAATCCAGAATGATCATTTTGTCATTGGGAATAGCGGAGAGAAACGCTTCTGTGGATTTCTTATCCCAGAAACCACCTGTCGTAAACAGCCATCCTTGCATTACCCATGTCGCATTCGCATCGCCAGCTTTAATGCTGTCGTACACGGTTTTTCCAAATAGACGAAGGTCTTCATAACGATTATCTTTACTTACAGGTGGCTGCATTTCATTAAAGGCGTCAGCGAGGTAGTAGCTGACCTCGCCATACATCTGTCTATATTCAACGATAAAACGCCGCCCAATCTCTTGAAATAATTTAGTCTCCGATGGGTGTAGAAGAAACGTTTTAGCCTGCTGCGGCATGTTTTTATGCCAAAGAAGTGCAGAGATGTCGGCCTTCGGGTAAAGGCGAAGAAACGCTTCTGGCACATAACCTGCGAACGCAGGGGCAATGGGAGACATTCCAAGCTCGCGCATCCGTCGCAAGATATTACTCTGCAAATTGGCTTTTTGTTCAATCCATTCCTGCGGTAGCGGTCCCTCAAAATAATTGATATTGCCCATCCAATGCCATGGAAGATATGCTGGCCCAACGCTAAATCGATCCTGCTCCTCCTGAGTAACGCCAAACGAAGTCCATACCTTCTGCCATACGGCTTCTTGCCCTTCCATGGCAAGTGGCATTGATATCCCGTGAAGCGCCATCCAGTCTAACTCTTTCTCCCAGCGCTCCCATTTCCAGAAAGGGGTCGAGTAGCCAAATGTGCAAGGATTCAGATATTCAACAAACTTATAGGGGGACTCTGTTCGTGTCGAGGGAGCATCAGGAAATTTTGCAGGCAGCTGTAGATGTTTCCCGCCCCAGGTAACCATCACGTTGCAATACTCTCGGAGGTACATATATGCACCGCGAGCAATAGCAACTCCGCTGGTTCCTCGAATGACCGGTACTCCGTTTGCGCAAGAATATTCGTAGACGGGGTGTTCATTCTGCGACGCAATCCAATGCAGCTCAAACTCCCCGGCACGCTCGCCCAAGAGACGCTCTAGAACTCCTTTTGCCGATAACACTGCGCGTTCCGCAGCAGAATGGCCACTTTCGCTGAAAACTCTTTGTGGCGCCTCTTGCAGTGATTCTCCAATTGCTTTGTCGCTTCCTAATGCAAGGACCCCCACCAAGACAGAAGGTCTTGCAAGAGCCGTCGCACACATTTCAATAATCGTTCTTCTACTCATGTTCATGGCAACTGTCCTCGTACTTATTAGGAGTATTCGGTGAAATCGTTAGTTGAAGAGACGGGAAATCTTATGTCCTGCACCGCTGTGTACATTTTCCTGAGAGTGATCAGGACACATCCTTACTCTCATTGATTTGACTCTTCAACCTGTTTGTATCGAGTAAACATAACTGATTCAACCTGTACTGCGGACTGCATGTTTGACACCGACTTACCCAGAGCCAGAAAGCTCAACGTGTGCGGCTTGTTACCGGACACGAATGCCGTATCAAAGTTGCTTCGTTCATCCAGAAATGTCACCTCATCAGAGTACTCACTGTGCGCATCATGAGCTCGGCCAACCGGAAGACCATCAAGGAGCAGAGCAAATTTGCCCATTGATGGTCCTAACCGATAAGTAACAGCTATGTTGTATTTTCCGGGAGATAGTGCCGGAATTTCATATTGAAGAAGCTGCCCTGTCGATGTAACCGAAAAATGACTTGCGGCTTTTCGCATCTCGAACTTCGTGCTTTCTCCAACCGCTGCGAGTCGAATGGCATCCAACCCGAAGACGTAGCCACGACTTTTTACATTCCGACCAGCAACTCGAAAGGAGATTGTTTGCAAGCCTGCGCCTAGTTGGACCACACCGCACGGAACTTCGTGCAAACCGTTGCTTTCACTGTATGTGTCAATCGGCCCAAAAACATCCTTGCCATTTATCGCCGCCTGAATGATGCCTCCGTCTGGATCTTGCGTATATCGAACCCATAGGAGGTACCTTCCTGCATGATCCATCTTGAACTGGTACGACGCTATATCCCCGGAAGCCTGAAATGCAGCGAGGCTATAGGCCAGTCCAGAACTGTTACGTTGGGCTACCTTCGTGATTTTGCTGTTCGATGTGGCAGCCATCTCCTCGCCTTCAAAAACGACGGAGGTGGGAGACGTATTCGCATTACGCAGGCTATCTGAAAATGGCAACCGCAGCTGATCCGGACTCTTCTGTGGATTTTCAGTACTCGCAGAGGTACCGCCCGGCGTCAACTGAATGACAATGGATTGGCGGTTTCCAACAAAAGCCGCAAGGTCTAAATCACCCTGCGCATCGAGACGAACGTCCTCATCCTCCACTGGAATCGGTGCGGGCAAGGCGACCTCCGTGGAAGATATACGCGATATGTTGACATGTACAGTCTTGGCAGAAGAAACCAGAAAAGGTGTACTTGCGAGACCTGTCAATCGCAATTCAACTGCTCCCCCAACTACTGCCTTTGTCCCCAGGAGGATGGTTGCTGTTTTTTTCTCTGCATCAACACTGCCTACTCCGTCTACTCTTCCATTCGGAGATGCTTGCACGGCAATCATATTTCCCGTCATGTCGCCATAGGCTTTATAGGTCCACCACACTCCGCGGGGCTCCTTTGTTTCGCGGGTGACTAATCCCGCAAGCTCCGCAGCCGTACTCTGCGGTTCGCCCGCCATAGCGATAAAACTCCAAGTTGCATGAACAGTCCTAATCTGTTCTCGCTCGGCAATGCCAAATAAAAAGGAAGGTAGGCCAGCATCCAGGTTACGGTCGGTTCCTGCTCCAATCGCTTCTCCAACGGCAACAGAAACGGTATATCCGAGAGCGACGGCCCATTGCTTAATGTTTTTAGCTGCGTCGGGATAGTCCACTATCTCCCCGGCGTGCCAATCGATAACCTGCGGCATGGTGTGGGATTGCGCACAATGCTCGATAAACTGATGAAGATGATCAAGGTCCAATCCGCTATAGCTCGGCCCCATAATCTGCGCATTCGGATCAACTGAGCGAATGGTGCGTACCGTCCGATCCCAGACCTCATACCAATCGTCATAATTCTTAAAGATGCTATCCTTCGCTCCTCCAATTTTAAGATTGGGCTCATTCCACACATCCCAAACAAACTGCTCATGCAGCCGTTGAGCCGTGATAATAGTTTCTCTTAGCGCTTCATCGCGCCTAGCAAACCAGCGGGCACGGTCTTCATCTACGGGAAGATTAATCGGGCCAAGAACATAAAAGATATCCTGCACGCCAAGGGAATGAACTCGATCATAGAGATCAAACGCTGTCCCCCCGTATTGCCCATATCTATTCCCATCCAAACGCCATGAGCTGAAGTGCAGAGGCGCAATGTAACGGTCTTCGGGTTGATTCCGAGAGATCGACGACAACATGCCGCTACCAATATGCTGGGCAGCACCTGCAGGGTGCGCAAAATCAAGTACAACTACGTCTGGCACCTGGGAATATGCAGGCGCAACAGCGAACAGCAAGCCGGCATAAAGTGCCGCGCGAAATATAATCCCACCAATTACGCACTGGGTCACAACTTGTCCTTTTATAACTATCGTTTTCTCAGAAATCAATGGCTTAATGGGCTTGGGCGTATTGATGAACGCGCCCTAGAAAACCGTGTTGTTTCCAACAACTGTAAAACTATAGGTAATGCCGTGCTGGACATTATTGGCTCCAGTCAGAGTTACAGTTACTTGGCTTGTCCCGACTGGAGTCGCTACTTTCCCGTATGTAGTGCTTCCACAGCCATTCAATTGCAGAAGCAAAATCAACGGCAACAAGAAGACTATCTTGCGCAGCCACTGTTTATCGACGAAAGCCCTTCTACAGGGAGCAATCAAAAATGGAAGTAGTGAGGCAAGCGAGAACGCAACAAGTCCGCTATGTGAACCGAGACTTGCCACCGAGCCCGACGGAATATCGGTAGTTATTGAGAGCTGCGTTGTTACACTTGCTCCACCACCACTCGAAAACGAGACTGTGGTGGGATAAAAGTTGCAGACCGTATACTCCGGCAAACCGGAACAGGACGGTGTAAGTGCACCCACATAATCAAAGTAGGGCGTAACCGTGAGGGTATCGTAGACGGGTGTACCCTGCACGGCAGCAAGAGTGGCCGTATCAGCCGTGAGCGAGAAATCATCCGTTGGCGTAAGGGTACTGGAAGTAGAAGCACCAAAGATACCCGCGCCATTGTAGGTGGCCGTTAAGTTATAAATTGTAGCCGTAGAAACCGGGAAGACATACTTAGCGGTGCCGTTCGACCCCAAAGCCTCTGTTGCAATCAGCGTCGTGCCAGAGTAGAAGGATACACTTCCCGTAATCCCGGAAGCACTCGTCGAACTGACCGCAGCCGTCAATGTGATTGAGGGAGTCGATGCGCCCAGCGAGGATGTATAGGTAAGCGCCGTAACCGTAGGAACAGCGGCGGCTGTAATCTGCAACGTGGCGCTGCTGGAGGCATAAACAGCATCACCACTGTAGATTGCCACAATCGTATGCAGCCCCGCGTTCAGATTTACGGTAAAGGTTGACGCTCCACTGACAATCGAAAACGTCTGAGCAGTTCCTCCATCGATGGTTACGCTAATACTGCCTGTTGGAGAGCCGGAGCCAGTAAGCGGCTGAACGGTGTACGTCAAGGATAGAGCATTGCCAGCCACAATCGGTGGAGGTGAAACCAGCAAAAGCGTGGAGGTCGTTTTCGCAAGTAGAGTGGCAATACCCGAAAGCACCGCAGAAACATTCGAGACATTTGCTTCATTGCCAGGAAACGAGAGCGTTGCGCTCAGCGCGCCGCCGACTAGAGGCACAAAGGTTGCCGACAATCCGCAAGTTGTTCCCAACTGAAGTGCCGTCGTCTGCGCACAAGCATTCGAACTCGCACCTGTAATTACAAAGTTCGCTGTAGATCCAGAAGCAATGCCTGTCTGACTAAAGATAAGAGGTTGATTACCGAGATTATCGAGAACCAACTCCTGGGCAACACTGGTATTACCGACGTTGACATGCGAGAAATTGAGTTGCGAGGATGTTTGGGATATTTCAGTAACACTGCTGGCACTCGAATCAGCGACATAGATGTTATTTTGCGAATCGAGCGCCAACCCCATGAGGCTGCTAGCAATGATCGGAAGCGTTTGAGCCCCGGAACCGCCCACAAGCAGTTGAACAACTTTCTCTGCCGTACCGTCTGCAACATACAGATTTGAAGCTGGATCCAATACCACCGCGACAGGAGAAACAACAGCTCCTGAAAGTGCTACCGTGACCTGAGGCAATCCCAAGGGCAACTCAATCACCTGAGTACCCCCTGGGTCTGAGATATAGAGATTCGATGCGGTATCGAACGTTAGGAAAACCGGTGAAACAAGTCCCGTAACCGGGAGGACATGCTGAACAGCATTGGGAGCGATAAAAACAATCCGCGCATTTCCCGTGTCAGCAACAAGCACATCCCCCGCTGTATCCACGGCTACCCCCTGAGGAGCATTCAATCCAGATCCAAGGCTAACCGTTGCTCCCGTACTTGCTACATACTTCTCAACCCGGTTATTACCCGTATCAGCTACATACACATCTCCGTCGCCATCCAGGGCGACTTGCGAGGGATGGGTGAGCCCGGAAAGAATAACAGTGCCCGATGTTGCGCCGGCACTCCACGCCTCAACCTGTCCACTTATATTGTCGGCAATGTAGACGGTGCCAGCGGGGCTGACGGCGATGCCTCTAACCGCTAGACCACTGCCGATAGCCGTAGTAACGCCAGGCGAAATTCCAAGCATCGGAGCCAGTCCGGTTCCCGACAGATTAAACTGTTCCACCGTCTGAGAGGCTGCGTTTTGAACGCGAAGCGATCCCAGCGAGGCCTGAGCGGTTGAGGGAGTAAAGCTAATATTGAAAGTGCAAAGTGCGCCTGCAACTATCGTCGTCTGCCCGGAACATGTGCCGGTTAATGCATCTGAAAAGCTTGAGGAGCTGCCCCCAAATGCGGCATGTGGGCTGTTGCTACTTGCGAGAAAGCTTAGCGCAAGGGTGCGCAGCTGCAAAGATCCAACCGCGGTCGATGAGAATATATTTTGGTAGTTCAAAGCACGGATTGTGTTGTTTGCCGTGTCCGCGAAATAGAGAACTCCGCCCGGGTCCACATCCACCTTCCCTGCAACCGTTTTGATGGTAGCTTGCGTCCCTGGGCAACCATCACCGATAGAATCAACGGTTAGCGGTCCGGTGCCGTAGCCATTGCAAGCAGCGCTTATGGCGGTGATAGTGCCGCCGCCAGAAATTATATAGGCCTGTTGCGTTGCCGCGTTGACCTGCCAGACGCGGCTAGCAGCGCTATCCAGCACGTACAGATTCTGACCTACATCCAGACCAATTCCATGGACAGAGGAAAACGCTACAGATGCGGCCAAGGAGCCGCTTGATACCTGCCCCCCCCCTCCCGCAATGGTGTAGATATCACCAACCACGGGATTCGTAATCCATGGAATTGAACCTGCAACATAGACCATGCGAACACGGTCATTTCCGCTATCGGCGATATAAACGTTGCCGTTCGTATCCGCCAGCACCTCGTAAGGGCTGCTCAACTCAGCTGAAGTAGCTGGGCCATTATCGCCGGAGAAGCCTGCAGTACAACTAGCCTTAGTACCCTGAATGCACCCCGGACCACCTGCGAACGTGCTTATAATGCCCGTTACGGCATCTACTCTACGGACAACATTATTGGCGGTGTCCGCAATGTAGATGTTGCCATTGGGATCCACCGTCGTGCTCTGCGCTAAATTAATTGCCCCGGAGGTCGCAAGCCCCCCGTCGCCACTGTAACCGGAAGTCCCGCCGGCAATCCTATAGACAAATCCAGGTTGCGCTACCCCAGCACCCAATTTCTTGAGTAGCGCAGCAACCTGAGTTCCACCGACATAAATTATACGGACACGGTTATAGGTGGCATAGTCACGAAAATATATATTACCCTCCGCGTCTACAGCCCCCCCCATAGGCTTGATGTTAGTCTGCGAAGCAAGACACCCGTTCCCCGTACTATCAAGAGCGACACCATCATTCTGATTATTCCCACAGTAGTACTTAGAACCCGCGGTCAGAGTGACATTCAAGCCGCCCCCAATTGTATAGATGTGTCCTGCCTGAGGAACCAGACCTGCAACCTGGGGATTTTCCGCAACGATAAGGCTAGCCAAAGCGCTGCCCCGAACGTATATCACACGCAACAGGTAGTCGCCATAATCAGCAATGTAAATATTGCCATAGGAGTCGGTCCATGAACTCTGGGGAGCATTGAGCGATGCCTGCGTTGCCGCGCACCCGTCCCCCAAAGTAGCCCCACTCAGGGTTGGAATACTGCTGGAGCATACCGCCCCAGAGGAGCCGGGCGCGATCCCTGCGACAGTGGATATAAAGGGAACAGCATAGGCGGTAGCTGTCGGTTGCTGCGAAAACACCAGGCTCGCATAAAGCAACAGCGAAAGACACCCCAAGACTCGCACAGGAAAGCGCATTTGACTACCTCTTTACAACAAATTCATTGAAGTGCCTCCTGGACAAACCAAACCCGGTATCCCAGCGACGGTATACCGGCTGCCCCGGAGCCTATATTTGGCAATTCAGATGTGAAGCTTACTTCGTACGTCTTATTACAGAGCACGAAGACAGGATTGCCAAGGTGACTCACCGTTTAGCACCGATATCGTTGACTTATGTAGTTGAAAATAAATAACATATTCCGCGCGGATTGCCTATTTATCTATGATGTGGCAAACTAGCAGAATGCTAATGGTCTGAATGCTGCGGGGGCACGATATCCAACCAAAGCTGGCTCAAGAAGAAGCGCTCCACTGGGTTCCCAGTAATGAAGAGGACAGGGAGATTGTACGCAAGGAGTTGACGTCAATCCTTGCAAGCTCACAATTCTGCAATAGCAAGCGTTACCCCGCTCTCTTACAGTATGTTGTTGAAGAGACGTTGGAAGGTCGGGGCGATCTCGTCAAAGAGCGCACTCTTGGAGTCGAAGTATTTCACCGGAAACCCAGCTACGACACCAGTGAGGATACTATTGTCCGTTACACCGCAGGTGAGGTACGGAGACGTCTTTCATTGTATTATCTGGAGCATTCATCCCCCTCCGGATTGCATGTTGTTCTGCCAACTGGCTCTTACGTCCCCATATTCATGCGCACCGCTCCTTCCTCTCCAGAACCAGCGTCCAATCCGTTGGTTGAAGCCGCAATGGATACCCCGCTAGACGCGATAACCAACCATGCCCAACAGCCCCCGCCTCAATATCGCATTAAGTTTTTGAAAACATGGCTGATCCCGATCTGTGCGCTCATAGTCGTATTTGTTGGCGCCTTTCAGTTTTACGCTGCGCATAAGAGCCAATCTCTCGATACATTCTGGACACCCGTTCTGAATAGCAGAGAAATAGTGCTAATTTGTCCCGGCATCATAGTGACAACTTCTGCAGCAACACATGCAGGGAGCGTCTCACTTGCTGAGAAGAGCGCGGAATATCCTTTTCTGACGATGGAAATGGCTGCAGCTGTTACTCGAACAGCAAACATTCTGCATTCAAATGGCGTCGCATACCATGTGCAACCCTCCGCACAGACAACTCTCACTGACATGCGAGAACGACCGGTCATCATGATGGGCCTCTATAACAACGAATGGACGAAGCGTCTACTCGACACCTTACGCTTTCACCTAGCGGCGGTAGAGGGCATTATAGATGCGAATGACACGCATAGAATTTGGATAAGAGACCATTCCATTCCCTATTCCGAATCTACCGATTATGCGATCATCGCACTCGTTCATGATAATAAGATTACGGGAGGTCCCGTGGTTGTAATTGGGGGCTTGGGGCGAAACGGAACCGAAGGCGCTTCGCAATTTGTGACCACACCTCAATATTTAGATATGCTGAATAAATCGGTTGGTGGCAACTGGCGAAATAAGAACATTGAAGTTGTATTGAAAGTACCTGTGATCGATAGCAAAACAGGGCCGCCTTCTATAGAAGCGGTTCAGGTTTGGTAGTCCTCCCTCTTGCGCCAATCTTCTCGGCTTGAATTCAATTCCACTATGCAGAATAGTGTGGCCTTACCCGATCTCTTATACCAGATAGTCGCCGCAGTGGGCATGTGGAACCGGGGAACGCATAGCATTTGCACTCCCCTCCCTGCCCCAAGCTTGTCTCAATCTAGGCTGCGGTGCCGACTGCCAACACGAGCGATAACACCATTATTTGTTATAGGTCATGGGAAGTCCGGCCGGGATCGCCTGCTCGCTCTATTATCAGCAGCAACGTCTAACTTGACTGATGCCGGGGAGAGCCCGTTCATTCATGGGACTTCATAACAATGGGCTGTATGAAGTAAGTCGTACAGCCCATTGACGTATGGGCGACGATGACGCGTCCTAATCCGTCCCTTGTAACCGGACTTCTACTATCGGCACCGGTAAGGTTGACCGTCACCAGCGAATTGCGATAGCCAGATTCACCTACATACCGATATAGCTATCCGCAGTGATGAGCATTAGCGTGACTAGTATCGTAGCGTCATAGCTAGCTGAAGGCGCCGACCATTCGTAGCAACAACTCCGTTTGAGCCGACCGTGGACAAAATCTTGCCAAAGCTGCCGCCTAGTGACGAGATATAGCTGGAGTTTGGATTGGCCAAATTCGGCGTATTGAATATATTGAAGGCATCAGCTCGGCATTCCAGCAGAGCCCCGCGCCAGTAGGCTACATTGAAACTTCTGCGCAAAGAGACGTTCGTCAGCAGATAGCTCGGTCCACGCATAGAGTTTCTGCCAATGTTGCTATAGGAGCCGTATGCCGGTACCCCAAAGGCCGCCGTATTGAAGTATTCCGCGACCTTATCGCTTCTGTGGCGGGATGCGGGCAGGTTAGGATTCATACCTGGGAGCAGTTCAGCGCGCTGACCTGGTTCTCCGGTAAGCGCCGCGTCAGAGGGCTCCGTCACATTGAAGGGAAGACCGGTTCGCGCATTGAAGGTGCCGCCAAAGCTCCAGCCGTTCACAACGGAGCCGGTGACAAAATGTGACTGCCCTACCTGCGGGAGCTTCCACACCCACCCCAGATTAGCAATGTGCTTTGCATCAAAATCTGAGGGGCCATAGTTGGTGCTGACATTGAAGGGCTCAGGTTGTGCGCTGGCCGTGCTCTGGCCATTGCTCAGAATATCCATGGACCGGGAGTAAGTATAGGAGCCATATAACGAGATCCCCTTCACGGCACGCTGACGATAGCTGACTTGCAGCCCGTTGTAATTTCCTGTTCCTATACTCGCAAGGTCTACAATTCCAGACCCATCAATTCCAAAATTAGTATATTTTACACGAGCCATCACAGATGGAGTTCCAACAGCCGTCCCAGGAGACGGACAATATAACGCCGGATTTATCTGAAAAAAGGCGCCAGAGCAGTCATAGATGGCCGGATTCAGGTCGATTGGCACCGTCTGGTGTCGGCTGAACTTGCCGACATAGTTCATCTCCAGAGTTCCCGAGCGCCGGATAGTCTTCTGAAATCCAATGTTGATGGATTCCGTATAAGGGGTCAAAAAGTTCTGGTCTGGGAAGTTGATGTCATACGGGGTTGTGAACTGCGGATTGGCAGGATTAAAGTTTCCTGGTACAGGATTCTCGCCAAGCAGCGGATTGGAGAGGCCGCCAGTAAGGTAGTTGTAGGTAGCGCTGTAGTGATAGGGCTCTGTGAGTCCGACGACACTGGCGTTTACAGAATCAAAGACGATACCAAACCCACCCCGCAGTACAAAGTCTCCTCTGCCGGACAGGTCATAGGAAAAACCGACCCTCGGGCCAAACTCAACCGTATCGGTCCGAACCAGACTGCGGGAGGGGTGCCCCGGATCTCCGATAAACGCAAGATTTGCCGGTGCACTGGGAAATACGGAAGATTGGTAGCCAGGAACAAACGTTGCACCGTAGCCATTCGGCTGCTGCCACTGCAACGGAAGCTCATATCTGAGTCCTAGATTGAGGGTCAGCCGCGACGATGCTCGCCAGTCGTCCTGCACAAATGCATATATATTGGGCGAGACAGCTGCATAATAAGTTTGATTCGCAAAGATTCCCTCGACGGCCAGCCCAGCAAGGAAATCGCCTGCCGAGAGCCGTGTAAATTCCGATGAATTGAAGACCAGTTCGCCTGGATTATCCGCGCTGCGGTCGTACTGTAGCCACAACCACTCTGCTCCCAGCATAAGGGTATGCCGTCCCATTTGCCGGGTCAGGGTGTCCTGCAGTTCAATGTCCTCATTGACTATATGGCTATAGCTGCTGCCTGTTGTCCCCAGGGTAAATCGCCCGGCGACACTCAGCTCGGGAAGCGAGGGCCGCGCCGGGAGCGCGAGCGTCCCACCCAAGGCATTCAGGTCTGTAGTATCTTGCGGTGCGATGTCGTTTACATACCGCTTGTAACCGGCCCTGAACACATTCACCGTATTTGGCCCGAGTATCCAGGTGTCACCGATGTTTCCGAAGTTCACTGCCGCAGTGTTGTAGTCCACCGCATAACCTGCAACTCCGTTAGTGGCTAACGCGCCGGGCGCTGTAGCGTCATTTGCTTTGGCCAAATAGTAGCGTGCGTCAACCGTGTGTCTTCCATGGTTCCAGTCGAGGCGGCCAAACAAGTTGAAGTCGTTCCTCGGCTGATTGGCAGTTGTGGCCGTACTAAGCGAATAATTTGTCGAGACAGGAACATATCGACTGAGAACCTCTACTGCAATCGGGTTGAAGCAAACAGACGGCATTTCTGCGTTCGGTAAAGAGTTTGGATAGGTTGTTTTTGCGGCTGACAGTTGTGCGCCTACGGCTAATAGCTCTATAACGCAGGGAGAATTGACTCCGGGGGCCAGCACGTTACCTGCCTGAGTGTACGCAGTATTGAAAGCAGAGCTGGCTGGGATGGATAATGTCGGACTGTTACTTGCCGGGTTGTACAGGGTTTGTGCCACTGGGTAAACCGTCGTTGCGCTGGCGGAGAAGTTGGCGCACGTCTGACCGGCGAATGGTCCCGGAGATGTACACGGCAGTGGGGTAACACCATCGGCCTGCAGCCCACGCTCCGCATACGTCGAGGGGAAGGCTAGAGATGTAACCTGCTGGGCTACACGAAGATCCTGAAAGCCCATAAAATAGAACAAACGATCTCGAAGAATGGGGCCGCCCAGTGCCATCCCAAACTGGTTCTGCACCAGCTTGGGGTTCACGTGAGAGATATAGTCGGCGGCATTGAATGCTTTGTTTTGCAGATACTCCCACAGAGACCCGTGAAGCGTGTTCTGCCCTGATTTTGTGATCACATTGAAGACGCTGCCGCTGTTTCGTCCGTACTGCGCCTTGTAGTTGTTAAGCTGTACGCTGACCTCGAGCAACATGGGAGTCGGCGGGTAGTTCAAGCCGGTATTGTAGAACAGATTGCTCCACATCGAACCATCGAGCAATTGCAGATTCTGGTTATTGCGCGATCCTGAAGTGCTGTATGTTGGGCCAGCCGTGTCCGAGGTAAAGGTTGTCGGCGAGTTCATGTTCGTCACGCCCGGCAGAAGGGCGGCCATACCGATCACATTATTGCCGTCAATCGGCAGGTTTTCCACCATCTTGGAGTCCAGCAAAACCCCCACCGTAGCCGACTGCGTGTCCACCGGCGGCGTTCCCGTAGAAACCACCACCTCCTGATGCGTTCCAGCCGCCTGGAGCGGAATGTCCACCTTTACCGTATGGTCAGCCTCGATAATGATTCCGGTCATCTTAAAATCTTCAAACGATTTCAGAGAAACCGTGAGATAGTATTCTCCCACGGCCAGGTTCGCAAACGAGAAGTGGCCGTCAGCGCCAGCTACTTCTACAAGGACATTGCCCTTATCGCGAGAGGCCAGGCTAACCTTGGCCCCCTTCCCCGCGTAGCCTTGAATATCATGGATCTGCCCATCCAAACCACCAGAATTCTGCACCTGCGCATGCATCATTGGCGAGGTTCCGAAAATGCTCAACATGAGCAGCATTATCAGACGACACAGAACTACTGAATGGCATGAATTACGTGAACAAATACGCTCCATCATCACAACTCCACGAGTCCGCTTATTTTGGGGAGAATTTCCAGCTTGCACAGCAACATCTGACAAGGTACTCACGGCTTCGCACTCCCTTGGGCTGGCCCGATGAAGGTCTGCTCTGAATCATCGTCTTACTGCTGGGCCTGAGGGCTGAGCGCATAAACGCCCAGCCCTCTTTTACCCAGACTCACTGCGGGGTCTGACCGATGCGGTTGTACTCCGCCTGGAACGTCAACGGCGTAATCACAGGACTTGCCGCGCCAACTACTACAGTTATGTAGTTTTGCGCATAGAGGCTGCCTAGCCATATATTGCCAGAGGGATCAATGCCAATCGACTTTATTTGATGAGGGAACGGAGTAGTCACCGCCGCGAACTCATATCCAACCGTGCCATTAAGCGGATTGATGGATGTAATGTTGCCACTAACGGCGGCAAGCGTCACAGAGAATTCACCCAGAGTGTCTCCAGAGCCTGTGCTGTTGTAACTTCCAACCCAGGCGTGGTTTGCCCCGTCTACTGCCACCGCACTCGGATTACTGATCATGCCGGTGGTTGAATAGCTCAGTGCGCCCGTGGTCGGAATCACCGAACTGCCAGCCACAGATGTAGTCCAAGCACTGGAAGTTGGCGCGAAGTAAGTGATCGTGTTGACCCCATTCTCGTTCGCAGCCCAGATGCCATTGTTTGCGTCCGCTGCAATCTGAAACGCCTCAGCCAGCACAGCAGTTGTAGTCTGGTTCTGGTTTCCACCCGTGCAGGTAACACCCGTGGTGTGAGTGCTGCTGACAATCGCGTCAATGCCTGAGCCGGTTCCGCTTATGCTGGAACTGACAATTTTAGAAAGAAGCCCATACGCGGTGGAGGTACAAGCTTCGGACGAGTAGAGCCACACATTCCCCAACCCATCGGTCGTCGCACCATAGGGGAACGCACCAAGTGAGGTTGTGCTAGCCTCGTAGGTGGATGCTGCATTGGTAAAGGACTGGACAGGGCCCGACGCGGCATTGTCCCAGACGTTGTTTGCAGCGTCGACAACCAGAGCACCCGGAGCATTTTGCACCCAGTATCCAGGCGTGCTGCTGGGCACCGCCGACGAAGACGAGGCAGGCGGCGCATTAGCATCGATACGCATGATAGCGTGGACGGCAGTACTACCACCGCAGACTTCAGAGCTTTCACCAACGTTCGACACCCACAAGTAGCCACTCTGGTCAATCGCCATCTGATTCGGGGCGGCAGCGCTGGCAACGAGCGTTTCAGAAACGGTGGTGGGACAGGCCGGCGATCCAGTGCCACTGAAACCACCATTTACAGTGAAGGACTGGAAGGGGCCAGCCAGAGCGGCGCCGTTGGCGCCGAGCTCTGATACGTAGGCTCCGGTGATCCCTGTCGTGCCGCCATAGTTATACAGCCAGACATGCCCATTCTCGTCGATGGCTAAACTCTGAGGCTCATAGACCGCGTTGTCGCCAGGCACCGAGCTCGACGCACCAAAGGTCGGCGCAAAGCCCACCTCGAGCGACAGATCCGTAGCGGAGGTGATAGGCGCCGGGGTTTGAAATGGCGACCCCGTCCCCGTCGCCAAAGCCAGCAGCGTGCTGACATTGTGAGTAGGATTCTGCGCTATCATCCAGGCCGCCTGCAGCGTATCCTGCGGTACGAGTGAGTTGACCGTGGCATCCGCCATCAGCGAGCTACAGATGGTGCTGGTGCCGCCGCTTACCGGGCCGCCGTCGGTGTTTACGCAGGCTGCCAGCGTGTTAGCAATTGCATTAATCCTCGCGCTGTGCGGATTAGCCCACGTATTCGTTGCAGTGTTTGCCAGCCCAGAGTTGATATTCTCCAGGTTGTTCACCATGCTGAAAGCATTGATGAGACCCACCTGCTGAGTCTGCACCTGGTCCGGCCCATAACCACCCACTGGACCACTGGAGGCGCCGATGTTGACGGAGGCGCCGGTGCCGCTGCCAGGAGTATACGAACCACCCTGCGAGGCGTAGTCGAACGACGAGTGCGATCCGTCGGGCGCCGCGATGAACTGCTGCAACGACCATACCGCAGCTACCGTCGATATTTCAGAGACCAATATAGGCAAGGTCGCATATGTCGTGCCCAGACTGCCGCACGGTCCTAGTGCAGCCATAAGAGCAATGTACTGATTATTGACCGTTCCGGACAAACCAGGATTTCCCCCCGTCACCACGAGATACACCTGCGAATTTGACGATGGGCAAGAATAGTCCGAGGTGATCGCAAAATCGCCGTTTGTGCCAGTCTGCGGCAGCGCCGTGCAGTTGTTGGTATTTCCGGCTGTGTACGTACAGGTTGCACCGCTTCCTGAGCCGTTTGGCCAGTAGTTATTGGTCGAGCTAACCGTCATGCTGCCGGGCGCGATCAGCGCTGTCGCGCCCTGGCCGAAGCCGCCGGTAGCGCTGCCTGACGTCGGGGCCGTCGGCTGTCCTGCGGCATACAACTGAATGGTTGCTCCCGAGAGTGGCTGCTGCCCTCCATTAACTGCGCCGCCTAACGGTGCGCCGCCCGCCGGCGCCAATGACGACGGGCCAGACTGATTAATTGCACTCATCGTGCAGCCGGCGAGTCCAAGCACCAGAGCAGATACCACGAACATAGTCAAAATTGGCTTCACTATACCAATACAGCGCGAGACACCCATCACGTAACTCCTTGGTGATACCATCACGTAACTCCTTGATAATAAATGCCTATACTTCCAAAACACGCCGTACCGCCTAAAAATGCAAGTCGACTTCGAACTCACCTGCCCACCGAAAAATAGTGAGCCTTTGTCCGACGGAACATGGTGTCTGCTGATCTCTCCTGAGTAGCTGATAATGCCCTTGAAGTTATGAGAATACTCAGCTTCATTGGAGACATCCGCAAGAGACACACGGTTTGCCACTCCGATTGAAACACCGTAACTACACAATAATAAAGGGTTATCAGTGGTCTGCCCGATATTTTGTACCAGATTGATTGTTAGTGTAGCGCAGTGATTGAAGGGCCTAAGTATTCTGTACCAAGGCGAAGGTTAGTCTTCGACCGGTTTAGGTTGCAGCCAGCCCAGCACCCATAGCGGATTCGCCTGTGGCCGGACGATCCTGATGCAATTCGCGAATAACAAATCGGATGAGAGTTTGTCAGTTCGTTACGCCTGAAGATGAATGCGAGCTACTTTGCGGCAAAGCAACGGGCGCGCCAGATGGCGCCTGTGACGGGATCGACGACGCCATCCAACATGCGGACGTTAGGAAACTGGTGCAGAACCACGGTGGCGAGAGCATCGCGAACTGGGGGGATGTTTTCCATGATGCTACCGGCGAAGGCTATGGCCGGCGCCCAGTCCGGCTGATTCGCCGCCTGCAGGCGGCGAATGACAAGACAGACCAGGTGCGCCAACTCCACGCCCTGCTGACGAAGCACGCGTTGCGCGATTACGTCTCCGCGATTGGCACACTCCAGCACGGCCGGCGTGAGGCGCGAAAAGTCCGGCGCCGGTAAACTGTTGGCATAAGCTACGAGAGCTTCGATGGATTCCAGTTGCCAAAAATCGAGAATCGCAGACTGCAGCAACGTGGATTCGCATTCGTCGATACCAAGGAACATGGCGCGCAGAGCCTCCAGCCCGATTCTGTAGCCGGAGCCCTGTTCGGCCAGCACCGGGCCCCAGCCGCCGGTAGAGACCATGGCCCCGCGACTGCTGCGCCCAGCGACATTCGAACCGGTTCCCGCAAGCACAAGGATACCCGAGTCACCGGGAAAGGCAGCGTCGAGCGCAATCTCCACGTCACCAAGCAAAATCAATTCGCCACCGACGCGGGTGCGGAAGGATTCGCGCAGCCAGTCGGCGACGAGGGGAACCTGTTCGCCTGCAGTACCGATACAGGTGAGTGTGACATCGCTGAGCGCGATACCGATTTGCGCAGTGAGTTCACTCAAGCCCTGATCCAGATTGGCACTGGTCGTGGCCTCGTCCGTGCGCAGGCGCTTGATGGTTCCGGTGCGCACGCGGGCGAGTTGGCGCGTCTCATCGGCCAGAACAAAGTCCGTCTTGGTGCCGCCAGCATCAACTGCAAGAAAGAAGCTCATGTGCGCATCTACTCCGTAAGAACTGCCTTGGTCAGGTTACGAGGATTGTCGACATCGATGCCCTTCTGAATTGCCATGACATACGACAACATTTGCAGGGGAATAACTTCAGAGAGCGGCAGCAGAGCTTCGCTGGTCGCATCGACGACAATGGTGTGGTTGGCAATGGCGGCAATACCCCTGTCGCCAGTGTTGGCTACGGCCAGAATCTCCGCACCCTGCTGGCGCATATCGCACATCAGTTGCAGCGTCTTCTCGTAGCGCTGCACAGATTCTGCATCCGCGCGGTCGACGGTGGCGATCATCACCAGGGGCGTCTCGGCGCTAACCAGCGCATTCGGGCCGTGCTTCAACTCGCCGCTGGGGTAACCCTCTGCGTGCAGGTAGGCAGATTCCTTTAACTTCAACGCACCTTCGCGGGCGATGGGATAGTGAATGCCGCGGCCCAGAAAGAGCAGGTTCTTCACGTCGCGATAGTACGCGGCGACGTCGCGGATGGCAGCCTCCCAGCCAGCCAGTTGCGCACTGATGAGCGCCGGTGTGGCGGCAACCTGCGCCAAGAGGGACTGCAATTCGGCAGCACTAAGGGCGCCGGTGGATTCAGCCGCGAGCAGCGAGAGCAGATGCAGATTCAGGATCTGCGCTGTGAAGCTCTTGGTGGCGGGAACGGCGCGTTCAATGCCGGCCTCAGTGGGAAAGGAGACGGCTGCTTCGCGCGCTATAGTAGAGTTAGCGATGTTGGTGATGGCAAGCGTCTGATGACCCGCGCATTGCGCCTTACGCAGGGCGGCCAGTGTGTCTGCAGTCTCACCCGATTGCGAGATAACGATGACGGCGGCTTGCTTGGTAGCGGCCTCTGCGCGGTGGCAGTACTCGCTGGCATACTCCACGTCCACCGCGATGCCGGTAAGGTCTTCAATCATGATCTCGCCCGCCATGCCAGCGTGGCGGCTGGAGCCGCTGGCGGCGATGACTATTTCGCGCTTCGTCTGGCTTAACCAGTGCCGCAGGGGGGCGCACATCTCGTCGCGAAAACCACTGCCATCGATGTACTGGTCCAACGTCGCTCGCAGAACATCCGGCTGCTCATATATCTCCTTGAGCATCCAGTGGGTGTAGGGAAGCGGTAACAAATCCTTGGACAAAATAGACGATATGTTCATTTGATATATATATGAACATAAAAATAGCATAATATGTCCAATATGACATTTAAAGTTGTGAATTTCCGACCTAAAATGATGCCTATGAATGCCCCACAGTCGAGGCAAAATAGCCTGTCTCACAGAAAATAGACGGGCGTTGTGGCCATATTATGAGGGCGATCCACCTGGCGGGAGACCTATCCGTCTAGGAAATCGTCGAGCAGGTTGGTTCGTCGTTCCCAGCATCCGGCGTGACCTCATCCGAGATATTGCATCTCAGCCAGCCAGCCGTGAGTCAGCATATTCACGCGCTGGAAGAAGAACTGGGCGTTCGCCTATTCGACCGTACTGGGAACCGTGTGCGATTGACTGACGCCGGCAAGCTCCTGCTGGAATATGCCCGCAAAGGCGCGCAACTTGCCCAGAAAACAAGGGAGTCTATCGCCGAAATCAGCGGAGACCTGCGTGGTGAATTGCGTATCGGCGCTTCCACCACTGTCGCCCAATATGTGCTGCCCACCATGCTGGGTACGTTTCAGAAACGCCATCCGAACATCCGGCTTTCGGTCATGAGTGGAAACACAGAAGATATTGTGGCTCGGCTGGCTGCAGCATCCATTGACGTTGGCATGATCGAAGGACCACCGCTCACACGCGAGGTCCATGTGGAACCTTTTCTTGACGATTCCATGATTCTGATCGCCCCGGCAACTGCGGAGTGGACGGAAGCCTCGACCATCAACCCATCTGACCTTGCAACCCTGCCTCTGCTTCTGCGGGAACATGGCTCCGGCTCGCGGCGTGTCGTGGAGGACGCGCTGCAAATGAGCGGACTGGCCCTGCATGAACTGCGTATTGCAATGGAGCTAGATTCTACGGAGGCAATAGTTTCAGCCGTCGAGGCAGGACTCGGAGTCGGCTTCGTTTCCATGTGGGCCATTCGCAAAGAACTGCTTCTCGGCACCGTGGTACAAGTCCAGGTGAGGGGGTTAGAAATACGTCGGCAGTTCACCCTGATACGTGCCTTGGGGCCAGATCCTGTCGGTGCCGTTGGCATCTTTTGGAGATTCGCACTGGAGCGGGACATAGTACCTGCTTCCACGGTCCCCAAGGTGATTACAAAAACAAATCGCCAATAAGAACACAGTCTTGGACGCGCATACGGAAGCGAGCCATGCTATCTGTGTATGTCAAAGAAGCTATTCTTCGTTGGGATCATTCTGGCCGCAGCCGGTCTTCTCTCCCCTCCGCTGGCTCTCGTCGCTGGTGTTATATACGGCTTTACGTTCGTTCACCCCTTTCACGTCGCCAGCCGGGAACTGTCAAAGTTTCTGCTCCAGGCATCCGTTGTCCTGCTCGGCTTCAGCATGAACCTCCAGGAGATGCTGAAGGTCGGGCGTTCGGGATTCGGCTACACAGCGCTCAGCATCACATTCGTCATGATCGCAGGTCTCGTTCTGGGAAAAATGTTCCGCGTACCGCGCATACAGTCTTTGTTGATCTGCGCAGGAACGGCGATCTGCGGCGGCAGTGCAATCGCTGCCATCGGCCCAGTACTGAATGCTGATGAAGAAGAGATGGCAGTTTCGCTGGGCACCGTCTTTATCTTGAACTCGGTAGCCTTGCTACTGTTTCCGCTGATCGGCTGGTACATGCATCTTACCCAGACGCAGTTCGGCCTCTGGGCAGCCCTCGCCATCCACGACACAAGTTCCGTCGTAGGAGCATCTGCAAAATATGGACCGACTGCGCTCGCAGTTGGAACGACGGTAAAGCTGGCCCGTGCGCTCTGGATCGTGCCCATGACCCTCGTTCTCTCCTTTCAGAGGAAGAGTTCGGCGAAGATGCAGTGGCCCTGGTTCATTGGCCTGTTCTGCATTGCCGCCGTGGTTAGCACAGATCTTCCCCGTTTTCAGAGCTTCTTCACTCAACTGAGCAAACTCGGAAGGCTCGGGCTGTGCGTCACCCTCTTTCTGATTGGGACCGGACTCTCACGCAAAGTTCTAAAGCAGGTGGGCGTTCGGCCTATGCTTCAAGGCGTGATCTTGTGGATCATCGTTGCATGCACAACCCTATTCTGTATCTGGCATGGCTTCATCAGGTTGTGAGCTGGCCTAATGCATCCTACTAATGCATACAACACATGATTCCCTCGTGTCCGATTCAGAGTATAGACTTGGGAGTCACGGAGACGATTCCATGCACTGTAGTCTGATTTCCCGCCCAGCAATGTATGCCACATTTGGAGTAGTTGCACTTCTTCTCGCATGTCCACAGAGCCCAGCCCAATTTCCCGGACCTGGTGTAGATTCATCGAGCGCTTATTCTGTTCCCCAGACTCAATTGCTTCAGGCGGAGACACTGAATCACCTGCTGCAGACTGCGGGCAACTCCAAGCCCCTAGTGCTGCAAGTTGGCTCGCACGTCCTTTTCGCCCAGGCGCATATCCCCAGCTCCGAGTACATTGGACCCGGCTCGCAACCCGAAGGCCTGCAGCAGCTACAAAAGCGCGTTGCCCCCCTGCCAAAAAAGAAATTCATCGTGCTCTACTGCGGATGCTGTCCGTGGAATCGTTGCCCAAATGTTGGCCCCGCTTACAAACTGCTCCATGACATGAGTTTCACCAATGTGAAGGTGCTTTATCTCGCTAACAATTTCGGCGCAGATTGGGTAGATAAGGGCTATCACGTTGAACAAGGCCGCTAATACAGTCTCTTCAATGAGGCTTTGTCCCCACAGGAGTGAGCTTCGCCGCCTGATGCTGAATGCTCTGTTGATTGGGGCGTGCCTCGGCGCTGTGAGTGCCTCCATATGCCGTGCACAGACACCACTGCTCAACAAGAAGACGCCGGAGATTGTCCGTACAGGCCTCAATCACGAGCGGATAAATCTCAGCGCCTACCACGGTAAAGTAGTGCTGCTAAACTTCTGGGCTACTTGGTGCGCGCCCTGCCAGTTGGAGATGCCGCGCTTCGTCGCATGGCAAAGCCAGTACGCCGCACAGGGTCTGCAGGTTATTGGCGTCTCGATGGATGATGATCCTGCGCTGGTGCGCAAACTCAGTGCCAGGTTGAAATTGAATTACCCGGTTGTCATGGGCGATGAAAAGCTCGGGGAGCTATACGGTGGCGTGCTCGGTCTCCCGGTAACTTTTCTGATCGACAGAAACGGCGAGATACGCGCTAAATTTCAAGGTGAGACGGATTTGAACGCGATTGACATGCAATTGAAGTCACTCCTGAATCACCGCTGATCCAATCCCACCCTGCGCATTCAAGAATTGCGAACCGCTAGAAATGTAGCCCAGGCATGAGCCTTTTCCGTGCCGTCTTCAGTGGTGAGAGTAGCCTCAGCCAGAATTTTTCTCTTTTGCACACTGACCACCCAGCCTTGGACACTCAGCTCCTCATCAACACGAACCTTCATGCGAAAGCGGATTCTCAATTCTGCCGTCAGCGCTTCATAGCCCTCCGAGATGATTGCCTTTGACATGGCTTCGTCCATGACCGTGGAAATCACACCACCATGAATAATTCCCTGGAAACTCTCCCACCCAACACGCGTCGTCCACCGGGCGGAAGCGCACTTCTTGCCCATCTGGAATTCAAGCCGTAGGCCTCCCGGATTCTCATGGCCGCAGACAAAGCAGGCAGAATTGAGCGGGGCTGCCTCTCGCACACGTTCCATAGACACATTACCTACGGCCATTTGGTCTACCTTGCCTCTTCCCTTCTGTAGTACTCTCTTGCTCCATAACCGCCCGGGCAAACACAATCATGGCGCTGCCCAGTGTTTCCAGCAGGTGCGCCCAATCGCGGAGATGGGTGTGGCCCGACTTCGTCAGTGAATAATTGCGACGGGCAGGGCCGTCACCTTCGTCCCAGGTTGAGATCACATGACCATTGACCTCCAGTGTTCGCAGAGTGCGATAGAGAGCGGCACCCTCAATGGTGGCGTCTGTCAATGCATAGCGCGTCAGGCATTCTGCAATTTCATAGCCATATGACTTCTTCTTCTCTTTGAGAATTCGCAGCACAACAGGCTCAATAAACCGTGAGACATTGCCCATTGCACAGGTGCAGGGATGCCCCATACCTGGATTTCTGCATCCGTGCAGCCGGACGTCTAGCGATGACCTTCTGCTCGCTTTAGACCTGTGATCGATTGGCATGTGAATCTCCATCTCCCCGTGAAGTGATGAGGGTTGCCTTTAGGTGTATATTACATCTAGTTAATCATCTGCGGCGCATTTCGCTACTGGATCACAGTGTTTCTAACAAAACGAGGATCGTACTTATGAGCAACGTAGCAGTCATGCTATCTGGGAACTGCGTTAGCGCACCAATGTCTTCACATTTTGGCAAAGCCGAGTGGATCATGACAGCGGACACTGAAAGCCACACCATGGTCTTTCTGGAAAATGAGCCTGCAAACGGAAAAAGTGTCGTCGAATTGATCGTCGGTCAGAATTGCACCGACGCAATCTTCACTGAAATAGGCGACGGCGCATTGAGACATCTGCAGTCAGCGAACATCCATGGATGGATGGCTCCTGCGAATATCACCGGAAGACAGGCGTTGGAAATGTTTGAGCACCTGCGACTGCATCCTGCAGCTTCTGCCGCTGATGGACACGGGGGGCACGAGTGCTGCTGTGCGAAGAAGGCAGGCTCCGAAGCCTCCCCATGTTGTCACAGCTAAACGCAGGCCTCTTGCTCTAACCGCAAACCATACCTTCACTTCATCTTAAAAGTGGTTTGACTACAATCGCGATATGGATAAAACCTTCGAACAAGATCCACGCGTTTACTTGGCAGCCGAACGGACTTTCCTTGCATGGATCCGCACGGGACTCGGCCTAATGGGTGTTGGCTTTGCCGTCAGCCGTTTCGGACTATTCCTCCGTGAGCTGAGCGCCAGCGCGTCGCATCTGACAGCACACACGACAGGGCTATCGGTTTGGTCCGGTGTCTCGCTCGTAGTGCTGGGAGTCCTCGTCAACGTGAGCGCTGTCATCCGGCACTTTCAACTGATTCGCGACCTAAACTCTGGAACGTGGAAGGCTGGCCGGGTTTCCGCAGATGCCGTCATGCTCGGACTTTTCCTTGCCGCTATAGGGATTGGCATGGCAGTGTATCTTCTGCTTGTCCGTTAAAACGCTATCCCTGCGGTAATTATTGTGGAATCAGTCAGTCCGCAACCTAATTGGCTGCGGTGTCGTCTAAAGAACAGGGTTACTACCCATTAGCGCCCAACTCGCGGTATTCTGACAACAAGTGCACACTGTCTCCCAATTCGGACGCAAGACCTCCCTGCTCTTTTTGAGCGGAGTGCTGTTCTGCGGCCTGCTGGTAGCCTTTGCCGTCACGTCGAAGGTCGCGGCTTACTATCCGCACAACGCCGCTGCCCGCCCGATCACGGCCACCAAAGTGTGGCAGCAGCACGCTGTAGTGGAAAGCGCTCCGCCTGCCCAGGCAGCCGCTCCGGCAATCTTTGCTCTTGTCTTTGCATTCGCCGCGCTGGCCGTCATGGCTCGTTCCACTGCCTGGATGGAAACCGCCGCTGATTGCCCTCCTGCATTTCAACTCTGCGACCGCAGAGCACACGCCATCCGTCCCCCACCGCGCAGCTAGAGCAAACTCGCACTCCCGGCAGCATTCGTGCCGGTCACCGCATCGCGGCATACGCGATGTTAATGTGCCCTTTAGCCTAAGCGAGTCCACCATGATTTCTGCTGCAACCATCCGGCGCCCTGCTGCCGGACATCTGTTCCTGCTCTGCTGCACCCTTACGCTCTTGTCCGGATGCCGTCATACCGCGCAGCAATCCGCCGCTCCGGAGAATCCCATTGCGCCTGTTGTCACGGCGTCACGCGCCACGCTTGCCAACAAACTTACCGTCGCCGGCGAGTTCCTTCCCTACCAGGAAGTAGAGCTGCACGCAAAAGTCGCCGGTTACATCCGCCGCATCAACGTAGACATCGGCGACAAGGTGAAAGAAGGCCAGGTGCTGGCCACGCTGGATGTCCCGGAACTGCAAGCTCAGGTACAAGGTGCGCAGGCCGGCGTCCGCCAGACGCAGGCCGAGATTGTCCGCGCCACCAACGACGTGGCCCGCGCCAAGGCGAACTACAACGCTCTACACTCTGCCGCCGTACGGCTGAAGCAGGCATCGGATGCGCGCCCCGGCTTGATTGCGCAGCAGGAGCTGGACGACGCGCAGGCCAGGGATGAAGCAGCAGCAGCGCAGGTAGATGCTGCGAAATCCGCATACGCCGCCATGCAGCAGCAGCTCGGCGTGTCGCAGGCACAGCAGCAGCAGGTTACATCCATGGCGGGATACTCGCGCATCACTGCGCCCTTCACCGGCGTCATTACCTGGCGCTACGCCGATACCGGCGCGCTCATCCAGGCCGGCACGTCCAACGCGGGCTCCGCGCCCGTGGTCAAGATTGCTCAGGTCAGCACGCTGCGCCTGCGTCTGCCGGTACCGGAATCCATTGCTCCCTACGTGCACGATGGCGACACCGCTACCATCCGCGTGGATGCACTGAACCGCACCCTCACCGGCAAGGTCGCACGCAGCACCGATGCACTGGACCCATCCACACGCTCCATGCAGGTGGAAGTGGATGTGCCCAATGCCGACGGCTCGCTCACGCCCGGCATGTACGCCCAGGTCACGCTCAACGTACAGCGCACCGGCAATGCCATCGTGGTCCCTATTCAAGCGTTGGATACCAGCGGATCGCAGCCGGTGGTGATGGTGGTGAACGCGCAGAATCGCGTGGAGAAGCGCGTCGTCCAGACCGGACTGACGACTGCAAACCGCGTGGAGATTCTAAGCGGCGTACGCGAAGGCGAGCAGGTGATCGCCGCCAACCAGGCCAGTTTCCAGCCCGGTGAAACCGTCACGCCCAGGCAGAGCGCCATGGCCGCGGCAGCCGATGCAGCGGAGGCCCAATAATGTCTGGCTTCGCGATACGCTATCCCTTCTTCATTATCATGCTGTGCCTGATCATCGCCGTTGTCGGCGTGACCACCGTTGCCCGCATGCCGGTCGATCTCTTCCCGGAGATCAACATTCCCGTCGTCGTCGTAGCCACGTTCTACAACGGCATGCCGCCGGAGCAGATCGAATCCAACATCACCAACCCCTTCGAGCGATTCTTTACGCTCGGCAGCGGCATAGACCATATCGAATCCAGATCGCTGACCGGCGTCAGCCTGATCCGCATCTACTTCCAGCCCGGCACCAATGCGGACGCCGCGGTCAGCAGCATCTCCAACCTGGCGATGGCGCAGCTCCGCCGCCTGCCGCCCGGCACGTTGCCGCCCGTCGTGCTCAAGTTCGATGCATCCAGCCTTCCCGTCTGCCTGATTACGCTGAAGGGGCAAGGCCTGAACGAAACGCAGCTGCACGATCTCGCACAGTTCAATGTACGTAACCAGCTCGCCGGCGTGCCGGGCGCTTCCGTGCCGCAGCCCTTCGGCGGCAACTATCGCCAGATCCAGATCTACGTGGACCCCATCAAGCTGGAGGCGCACCAACTAAGCGCGATGGATGTGGTGCGCTCAGTCAATCAGGCGAACGCGATTTTGCCAGCGGGCGACGTTCGCATCGGGCCGCGCGACTTCAACATCTACACCAACTCGCAGATGCCCACCACGGAGCAGATTGACCAGCTGCCGCTGCGCGACGTGGGCAACGGGCAGTTGCTTGTCTCTGACATCGGCGAGGCGAAAGACGCAGCCGCCATCCAGACCAACATCGTCCGCGTCGATGGCCAGCACTCCGTCTATCTTCCGATCCTGAAGCAGGGTGGCGGCAGCAACACCATTGCCGTGGTCGATGGCATTCGTACCGCTATCACACATCTGCTGGACGTTCCTAAAAGCCTGGTGACGCGCGTCGTCTTCGATCAATCCGTCTTTGTGAAAACAGCCATTCGCAACCTGGGCAGCGAAGGCAGCATCGGCCTCATACTCACGGCGGCCATGATTCTTATCTTCCTGGGCAGCATGCGCGCCACCGTCGCCGTCATGCTGTCCATCCCGCTCTCCGCGCTGGCTGCGTTTCTCATCCTGAACATGATGGGCGCCAGCATCAACTCCATGGTGCTGGGCGGTCTGGCGCTTGCCTTCTCACGCCTGATTGATAACTCCGTTGTGGTGCTGGAAAACATCTTCCGCCACATGGAGATGGGCAAACCAGCGGAGCAGGCAGCAGAAGATGGCGGGCGTGAGGTGGCGCTGCCCGTACTCGCGGCAACCTTCACCACGGCCATCGTCTTCTTCCCCGTTGTCTTCCTCTACGGCGTCAGCCGCTTCCTCTTCACCGCGCTCGCGCTTTCGGTCGTGCTCTCGCTCTTCGCCTCCTACGCCGTAGCGATGACGGTGGTACCGCTCTTCTGTGCGCGCTTCATCAAGAACGCACACAACGAAGCCGCGCACCACGCCGGCGGCAGTGCCTTCCAGCGCTTCGTGCGCTGGTTCAACCGTCGTTACGATCGCGGCTTGATGCACTACGACATGGCCGTAGCGAAAAGTCTGCTGCGCCCCGGCGCGACCGTGCTAGGCGTGCTCGGTGTCTTTCTGTTCAGCCTGGCGCTGTATCCGTTCATGGGCCTGTCGTTCTTCCCGCGAACCGATCCCGGCCAGTTCGTCATCAATGTAAAAGCGCCCAGCGGAACCCGGCTGGAACTGACAGACAAATACATTGCCCGCGTTGAAGACGACATTCGCTCCGTCGTTCCGGCGAAAGATCTCGGCATGATCGTCTCCAACATTGGCATCACACCGGACTTCTCCGCCATCTACACCAGCAACTCCGGCCAGCACACAGCCTTCGTGCAGGTGAGCCTGAAGGAGGATCACAGTAAGAGCAGCTTCGAGTACATGAACCTCGTCCGCGCAAAACTGCGCGACGATCTGCCCGAGCTCTCCACCTACTTCCAGACCGGCGGTCTGGTAGACGCCGTGGTGAACCTCGGCCTGCCCGCGCCGATCGATGTGCAGGTGAGCGGCAACAACATGGACGAAGCGTATGCGGCAGCCAGCACTCTCGCTACCTCTATCCGCAAGCTGAAGGGTGTGAGCGACGTGCTCATCCCGCAGGACATCGATTATCCCGGCATCCAGCTCAACGTGAATCGCGAGATGGCCGGCAAGCTCGGCCTGAACTCCAGCGAGATCGTGGACAACGTCATCACCTCGCTCACCTCGAATGCCATGATCGCTCCCAGTTACTGGGTCGATCCGAGAAGCGGCAACAATTACTTCCTCACCGTGCAATTCCCTGAAACGCAGATCCAGTCCATGACGGACTTCGCACAGATCCCCATCCGCGCCAGCGGCAGCCAGCAAACCACCAACCTGGGCGCGGTCACCACCATGAAGAACATCAACACGCCGACGGAGGTGGATCACTACCAACTGCGGCGCGTGATTGACATCTACGTTTCGCCTTCTGGGCAAGACCTTGGCGGGCTGGCCAGCCGCGTGGACAAGGTCATCGCACAGCAGAAGTTGCCGGACGATCTGAAGGTGACCATGCGCGGCTCGGTGGAAGGCATGCGGCGCTCCTTCTCGAGCTTCGGCATCGGCCTCCTGCTCTCCGTCATCCTCGTCTACCTGATACTGATGGCGCAGTTCTCGTCGTTCATTGATCCTTTGGTGATCCTGCTGGCCGTACCGCCGGGCATTACCGGCGTCATCATCATCCTTGTGCTCAGCGGCACCACGCTGAACGTGATGTCGCTGATGGGCGTGGTGATGATGACCGGCATTGTGGTCTCCAACTCAATTCTCATCGTCGAATTCACCCGCCACCTTCGCAATGAGGGTATGGCGATTCGCGATGCGGTCGCCATGGCATGCCGCGTGCGTCTGCGCCCCGTGCTCATGACGTCGCTGGCCACCATCCTCGGCATGATCCCGATGGCCCTGGCACTGGAGGCCGGCAGCGAGCAGTATGCTCCGCTGGCCCGCGCCATCATCGGCGGGCTTGCGGTTTCAGTGGTCATTACCGTTTTCGTTGTGCCCGCTGCATATCTGCTGGTGCACCGCAAGGAAGAGCAACCGCAGCAGCAATCTGCCACAGCGGGAGAAGGAGTCTAGATGAAGGCCAAGCTTACTTTGATTACAGTAGCCATCTTCACCAGCATGTCTGCTTTCGCTCAGACAGCTCCACCCACTCTCACCCTTGCACAGGCTGAAAAAATTGCCGTCCAGAAAAATCCGCATGTGCAGATTGCGCGCCTTGTCGCTTTGGCAGAAGGCCAGGTAAAGCGAGAGGTTCGATCTGCCAATCTGCCCACACTGACAGGTAATTTTACAGCCGTCGATGCGCACGAGGGAGGCCGCATTACTGCCGGTGCGCTCAATAATCCCGTCATATACCAACGCGCAGCCGGTGGCGTTACGCTCTCGCAACTACTCACCGACTTCGGCCGCACCCATAATCTAGTGAGCAGCGCGGACTTTCAGGCGAGAGCTGCAGTAAGCAATGAAGCCGCATCGCGCGAGGACATCCTGCTCGCTGTAGATATTGCGTTCTACCACGCGCTCGCGAGTCAAGCGGTGTTACGGGTAGCGCAACAGACGGTAACCACACGGCAGGCGACGGCAGATCAAGTCGCCGCACTCACCAACGCTAAGCTGCGGTCCAGCCTTGACCTAAGCTTCGCCAACGTCGACCTACAGCAGGCGAAGCTACTACTGCTAAATGCAACCAATGACAATCAGGAGTCGCAGGCTGCTCTCAATGCATTGCTTGGCGAGGAGACCCCAACCACCTACACACTTGTCGATGAGACACCTGCTGCTCCCACGCCTGCACCGGAAGAAGCCGTCCCGCTTATCCAGCTTGCCTTCCAGTCTCGGCCCGACCTGGCCTCGCTCAACTATCAAGCGAGTGCGGCAGAAAAGTTCAGCCAAGCCGAGCGCGACTTGCAGCGACCTACGATCTCCGCGCTTGGCGCAGCCGGTGGAGCGCCTGTGCGAGCCAACCAGATTACGACCTCGTGGTACGGTGCCGCCGGTGTGAATGTGAGTATTCCCATCTTCGACGGCTTTCTCTTCTCGGCGCGTGCGAATGAAGCGAAGCTGCGTGCTCAGGCTACAGACGAGAGCGTGCAGCAACTCCGCCAGACGATCTCGCGCGACGTAACTGACACAGTGCTTGAAGCGCAGTCGGGTTTTCAGCGCATCGACGTGACCCGGCAGCTGCGGGATCAGGCTAACTCAGCCTTCGACCTCGCGCAGACGCGGTACAAGCTGGGGCTTTCTTCCATCGTGGAACTGAGCCACGCCCAGCTTGCCCAGACACAGGCTCAGATTGAATACGCCAGCGCGCGCTACACTTACCAGCAGACGCTCGCAGCGTTACGCTTCCAAACCGGCCAATAGCTAGAAGGGCTGCTACGCTCATCCCGCCTCCCCACACCCCAGACGGCGGCTATCTGAACTCCGAGATATCTGCGCTACACTAACTATCCACTGGGTCAAAAGACCGGGCAGAGCAGGCGGCTTTCGAGTTTTTGACAACGCACGAATCGCTGAAGAGGTCTGGCCTTAATGCGTTCTGGCATCCTTGCTGCTTGCCCACTAAAGCAACACCGGAACGACATCAAGCTTCAACCCAGAAGTGAGTACAAGTGATCGGCTAAGGCATCATGCCGAGTGTGCCGTTGCGAACTCCCAAGGAAAGCGGAGCTACGACCGGCGTCGCGGCCCCGACCAGCACGTAAATGGAATGGGAGGTGGAATCGCCATCCGCAGCCCAGACGTTGCCGGAGCCGTCGATCGCAAGGCTGTAAGCGGCCAGGCCGGAGGTCCGGTGCTGAGCAGTCGATGTGGAGGAGTTGTAATAGGTTGCGCCCAGGAAGCCAGTGGAAGGTGAGAGAGGCGAACCAGTGGAGCTCAGGTGGACGAGCGGCGTTTGTGTTGCACCGGTTGCCGAGTTGATGCCGACGGCCCAGGGGGAGTTGGCTCCGTCTACGACGAGCTCCTGAACCGAGAGCTTCGTGTATCCGCCACCCGTATAGGTGGAGAATGCCGGGCTCGCCGTCTGGAATGCGGCTGGCGTGAAGGCCGTGCCGTAAGCCGGAATATAACTCGTGATTGAGTACTGCATGGTGGAAGTTGCATCGACGAAGTTATTATTCGCGAACCACACCGTGTTGTTTTGACCAAAGGCGATGCCGCGTGACTGGGACGTGAAGGGGAAAGGGATGACGGTTGGGGAAAATAGGGGGAGAATTTGAGGGTCTGAGACAGTGATTTTGGGCATATTTCGTGGATGATTTGCGGTGAAATTGTGGTTGGTTTGCGGTTGACGCTGGGTTACTTTGCCGCATCAACGGCTCAGACGGTGCGTTATATCGCTGTTTCCCTTCTCTGAAATTTGAGCGCTGAAAGCGGAACTCTCCGGTTCCATTCCCTGCCGCGCTCTTTCGCAGTGCTCGTAATACTGCTCACAGAAGTAGCAGAGCGGGCCTTCCGTGCATATGCCGCAGCGCACACATTTACGGACAAAGAAGAAACGCACATAGAGCCTGCATCCGGCGACGAAAAGCACCGCAGCAGTACACATAACGCCATACGCCTTGAGAAACAGAAAGAAGAGGTACACTTGCCCACCCGTATTCTTGAATACTAAAGTATATCGAGTATAAGAAGTATACAAGTTATGAAATAGACCCGGCAAGCATCTAATATCTGGCCGATGAAGCCAGACGAATCAACCCAGATGGTCCATTTGCGGATGGAGATGGATCTGCTAAAAAAGTTGGATGATTTCCGCTTTGGAGAACGCTTCTTCAATCGGAGCGACGCGATTCGCTGGCTGCTAGACTGGGCATTGGAGCAGAAGCCTCGCCCACCCAAGAGCCAGGCTGAGCGGTTCCCTTCCTAGTGTGGGTTACGCATAAGCTTAAAGTCGGCGACGTGCCTATTCAATAACTTAGGGGATCTGCACACCACATAAGACTAAAGTTTCTTATGAGCGCCGCTATCCCATCGAGGACGTCACCCACGCCCGCGATGCCCTGGCCCGCTCCAGTGGAAAGCCCGAACACACTGCGGTGGTGACGGCAATACGGCAAAAGTATCCGGAGATGGACATAGAGAAGTAAAAAGACCGGGTGACCTGTTGCACTTAATGTGCTGAATTACGCTAGCTGTCTTCCGGCCACCCCTTAGGCATTCCAGCCACACTACTCCTTGGTCTTCAACCTAGACTCGTTCTCGCGGATGAATGCCTCAATCTCCGGCGTACTTGCCAGGACGCGGAGCCACTGCTCCTTATATAGAGTGACCGGGAAACGCCCCATGCCGTACAGGGAGACCCCACCCTTCTCGCTCACCTTCAGGCTGATGCCACCGTTGCCCTTTGACTTGAGTTGCGCGTTCTCTGCCCGTAGGCGCTCCAACTCTGCCTGCATCTCCGACTCGTTCATCGCACCCCTCCGTTACCGGCGTTACCAGCTCACAATCCTTAGCCTACTTGAGGCCTGTAACGCTCTATCCCGTCTTCCACGGCTCATGCGTGCCGCTTCATTGCTGGCTTCCGATGCGCTCCTCGTACTCGTCGGCCAGGCGATACCGCCGCGCTTTCTTTGATGCATCTGCGATAACCAAAAAGCCTGATGCAACCCAACGTTGGCAGAGGGCTGCTGCTGTCCTTTGCTGGAAACCGAACAACCCGGAGATCTCCTTCGCTGTCACTTCACGCGAATGCTCGAAGAGCGTGAGCACCTTCCTTTGCCTTGCATCCAGCCCTCGGAGATAATCCGAACGGCCGCTGGCTCCCGACGCTGCCTCGCGTCTTGCCTGCACATACACCTTCTCAAACGAGGTCGCCATTCCCTCAATGAAATAGGCTACCCAGCCGGTGATATCGGATTCGGCCCGGCCCATGTAGTAGTTGTGGGAGGGACCTACGGTTAGCGCTTCGTAATACGCCTTCAGGTCCTGGGCGTAATACTCCTCCAGCGCGTAGAGCCCCTTGAGGCCGTAGCCACCCAAGTGCAGGATAAGCGTCGTCAGCAGTCGCGCCGTCCGCCCGTTGCCGTCATAGTAAGGATGTACGGTTGCGTATTGGTAGTGGGCGATAGCTGCCTTTAGCGGCACCGGAAGACCATCATCTGCGTTGATCCATGCGATCATCGCAGCCATCAAGGGTGGAACGTCCTTTGCCTCAGGTGGCATGTAGACGATGCTCTTCGTTCGGCTGTCTTTGATGACGTTTTGACCATCCCGATAAGGCGTCGGCTTGACCTTGTTCTTTCCTCCGCCCATGACAAGAGCGTGCAGGGACTGGACACTCCTTTCAGTCAGTGCCGCACGGCTCCGCGTTTGCCGCTCCACCTCGTCCAGTGCGGCATAGTAACCCCGCACCTCGTCCTGATCGCGCTCCCTGCCTGGGAAGTGCTGGTCTTCCCCTATCACCAGAGCCACCTGTTCCTGCGTGAGCCGATTCCCCTCAATCATGGTCGAATAATGCGTTGAGAAGAGCCGAGCCGTCTCCCGGAGATTGGCCAGTACCTTGGGAGTGATGGGAAGCGGCTCAATCGCCTGCTTGGCGGCTTCGATGCGCATCAGGTCGCGGGCCATTGCCGGGGTGATTTT
>Ga0302270_10000537_pt1 | contig 40627 bp, 28 predicted proteins | sample III_Bog_E2_3_FD_198773 | JGI IMG/M metagenome (GOLD analysis project Ga0302270, IMG submission 198773) | Peat permafrost microbial communities from Stordalen Mire near Abisko, Sweden - III_Bog_E2_3 | ecosystem: Environmental > Terrestrial > Soil > Wetlands > Peat | place: Sweden: Abisko... | reverse complement strand
AACGATGACCGGAACTGCTGCACCGTCATCATCCGGCCACGCTTCGTAGCTGTTCTTTTTGCCATGACACTATAATATCGCCATTTATTCGCCTGAGCAAGATTGATATTCATCTTCTGGAAATCCGGACAGATTCATTCTGAGCCGAATTTGCCAGCTTATCGTTGTGCGCGGTTTCTGTGTTCTCGCTTCTGCTCATACATGAGGGCGTCTGCTTTGGCTAGCAAGTCCTCGATGGAATCTGCGCCAAGAGAGGCGTCGCATTGAAGAATCCCTATGCTCAGCGAGATCTGGTACGTCCGGCCTGTCTTGCTGACGCTCTGTTGTATAGCTCCGACAAGCCGCTGCTCGAACACAGCCTGGGAATCCAGCGCCAAATCGGTGGTCAGTACGAATTCATCGCCCCCTATTCTGGCGATAATATCCGTCTTGCGAAAACATTCCTTCAGCGCGTCAGCAACAGTCTGGAGGGCCCTATCGCCTTCTTTGTGCCCGTAAGTATCGTTGATCTCTTTGAACCGGTCAATATCGATGTAAAAGATCTGGAAAGAGGATTTCTTGCGTATCGCCAATTGCCACTGGTGCTCAGCAAGCAGGAAGAAGCCGCGGCGGTTATAGAGCCCTGTAAGATGGTCGGTTACGGACAGAACGCGCATGCGCTGCCGCCGGACGACAGCCAGCCACACTGACATGCCGAGAATCACGAGAACGAGAAGCATCACAACCCACAGCGCATGGGCCGCGGTCCACCAGGGCGCGCTCCGGATGACAACAATATCCTGCGGGGAGCGCATCAGAATATTGAATGGCACTTCCTTGCCAGGGTTGATTGTGTAGGAATCCACGATGGCGCAAATGCCGGTGACGCGAACCTTCGAGCCAAGGGGAATCTCGACCATGGGCGAAAGCGCGCCGGCTGTGAGAGGGTGGTGATAGATGGCAGTGAAAAGGCGGCCATCGGCGGCCAGAACATACTCATCCTGGATAGCCTCACGGACATCGGCGACAATCACTCCTTCGATGGAGACCAGATCGTCCTGGTGGCCGTCAGCTATGTTGGCGCTCCAGAAGGCCAACTGATGCCAGGTCGCCGGTTGCGGTGTAACGGGCTGAAAGACGTGGTTATCCTGGATTTCGCCGTCGGTCAGGGTCAGCAGCCGGTCGCGCGCTTCCGGAAACCCGGTTGCATCCGCCTGATCCCCTATTTGCAGTGGTTCGCGGGTATGGGTAGAAATCCAGAGACTTTTGGGGCCGTCCTGCAGCACAACCGCCGTGTCAGGCTGGTAAAAGGTGATGGTTCCATGAACCCGGACCCTCGGCGTGAGGCCGTTCGTGTGAGGGACGGCAATAATCCGGTCCATGGGTGTGACCGGAAGGGACCAGGGATTGGCGCTGGCGCGCTTGAGAATCTTCACGTCCGCCAGTGAAGAAACGTAGAGCACCACGCCGGTCTGCTGCATCTTGTCGTCGAATTTTCCGGCGGCGATGCCGGTGACTTCCACCTCGGCATCCAGCAGGCCTTCGAGCGCCTCAGCATCGTTGCAGTCCAGGTATGCTTCGATATGGCTGCCTTCAGCAAGCAACTGCACGCGGCTGCTGCGCACCGGAGCCAGCGGACTGACCAGCAGGTCCGCAACGCGAACATGGGCGCGCACGACAACCAGCCGGGAGTCGTGCTGGCCGCGTATCAACTCATCGAATACGGTTGGAACCGCTTCAGGCATGGCCCCGTGGTGGAGCAGGGTCACACTGCGGGCAATCACGATGGGGTGAAAACTGGCCGTCGTAGTTCCCTTCACCAGAACGCGATCGCCGGGGACCAGGGTGGGGCCTCCGTGGAGATGTACAAAGACCGCGGAATCTTCCTCCTGTACAAACATGAAGTCTTCATAGCCACGGAAGTATGTAACGGTGCCTTCGAAGGCCACCGGCAAAAGATGGCTGGCCTCAACATTGCTCAGAGAGTGGACCGCCCGCAATGTAGTCAGCGTGGCAGGCTCCGCCGCACCCCAGGCAACGGCAGCCCATCCAAGAACAATCGTAATTGTGAGAATCAGCCTCTTCATCCGAGAATCCAGCAGAACTGGTGCTGCGTTATCTGGCTCCTTAGTGCTTGTATCGGCAGTGCGCGGCAAGAATCATCAGGACAATCACCAGGCGTGAAAGAAGCCGCGCTTCCAGAACACAATATCTTTTCGGCAGATGAGGCTAAACTGTTCATTTCTTATGAGCGATCCTCTGCTGAAAACTCCACATTCCGGTTCTTGTCCGATCGTGTTCCGGGATGACGCCGGATGGGTAGAACGATCCGGCTTGTGCCATCCACTCATCAAAAAGCCCGCGCATTTCCATGTTCTACATGGCCAATTATTGCGCCTTTCAAGCAGCGGAAGCTGATCCGCTATAGCTCGATGATCCATTTTTTCATTACTTTGGTGCGCCTTTGTCCTCCAAGCCGAAGAATACATCCAGACGGCGAATATCGCGTGAACGCTCGAATACAGCGCTGCTGGCCGCGGCGTCGAGTTCGAGCGCTGCAACCGTCTGAAGAGAGCCGTCGGCGCGGGTGATCTCGATCCTCTGAGGTCCGGAACGATGGGCCACGACGGGCGCCTGGCAGACTGTAAACGCCATCGTGCCGGGATCTAGATTCAGGCGGCATTTCTCTCCGTCAAGATCGTAGAAATCGAATTGCTTCGCCTCCGTCAGAAAATCTTCCTGGCGGACCAGATGCGGGCGGAAGCCTAGCCGTCCGTCGGCAACGGCAACGCCCATTTCGCCCAGCCGCGAAAGGATGTCTTCCTTCACCTGGCCGGTCATGCCCGGCTGCTGCGCTCCGGCAAATCCCGGCGTATGAGAGTAGGGGTCGGTGGGAATCGCGCCGTAGAGCTCCGGCGATTTGTGCACGCCGATGCCCTCGCGAATCTGGCCGTAGTGGCCCATCAGCCGCGCGATCACCGCGGCGTCCTCACCCGCTGTTTCGGCCCGGCTCAACCCCTCCTGCACCGCCAGCAGCAGCTTTGAAACCATGTGCCAGTAGATGCAGCCCAGCCCTTCGTACTTGTAGAAGGTGCCGGAGCGGCCGGTGAACGACTGGTGATCGAAGACCTGCTCGTAGAGCGCGAGAATGCGCTCGTTCTCTTCCTTCGCCAGCCCCTGCGCAGGCAAGGCCTTCTTCAGCAGCGCGCTGTTGCGGAAGGCCGCGTTGAAGTGCGCCACGCCGTTCGCGTCCTGCTCGACGATGCGGCGGTCATCGCGCGCAATCATCTGCCGCAGCGGCTCCGACTGGGCGATGGCCGCGGCAGGGATGTTGTTCTTCTCCAGGAAGCCCGGCAGTTTGCGGTCCGGATAGAGGACGTAGCTGTTCTGGTCGGCGCGGTAGAGGCGGCTCTGGCGCAGCGCGTCCAGCAGATCGGCCGACTCCCGCGCCGAGAGCGCGCCAGAGCTGAGCACGGCCACCTGGCCTTCCAGCATCTCGTAGAGCCGGCGAATCGCAATCCCCTCGCCTTCCGACTTCATCAGGTTGTAGGCGTGATAAAGCCCATCCTCCCGGCGGTTGGCATGGATCGAGTGGTCGATGTGCCGGACCGTCAGCTCGCAGAAGCCGGCCAGCTCCGCAAGCTCCAGCGGCGTTTGGCTGCCGGAAAATCCGTGGCCGTAAAGCCGCGCCCGATACTCGCTTCCCACTGCGCCCAGCGCGTCCAGCATCCGCTTGCGCTCCGGGTCTGAAATCGCTCCGCCAAGCAGGCTTGCGTTCTCCGCCAGAATTTTCGCCACGCGATGAAAAGCCTCGGCCACTTCGGAGGAAACCTCGATTGCGGGCTCGCCGGCGGCCGTGAAAACTTCCCGGCACAGCGACAGCAAGCGGCGGAGGTAGCAGAGCGTTACCATGGAAACGCCATAGCCCACCAGCGCGTTGTTGGCGTCGTTCCACTCTGGCCGCTGGGTGTTCATCCAGAGGCCGCCTTCAGGAATGAAGTTGAAGAGCCGGGCCAAGGCCAGCACCAGCAGCTTTTCCGTCAGGTTCGCGCGGGCCAGTTCGCCGTCCGCGTCCGCCAGGGCTTTGCCGTCGGCGCCCATCAATGCGGCCCGGCTTTGAATCTGGCGGTTGAGCGCGGCGTCGAAGTCGATGGTGTTCTGCGGATCTTCGAGCAGCGCCGCGTATGGCTTGATGCGGTAGGGAACGTTCGCGTAGGTGAAGACGCGCCTCCGCAGCAACCCGGCCAGCGCGCCCGGATAGTAGCGCTCTGAAACTTCCAGCAGCTTCAGAAGGTAAGCCACCTGGTGGTCGCCCCAATAGCCGATGCACGACCAGGCGTCGCGCGGGTCCAGAACCTCCCAGTCGTAGCCGTCGCGCATGATGCGATACGGATTGTACCCATCCGCCGTGGAGGAGTCGGCGAACTTGAAGATCATGCTCTCGACGTAGCCTGGATAGGAGAGCGCGAGCGCCTCCCAGTTCTGGAAAATGTCGCGCCAGTTGCCCTGATAGTTCAGAATTTTTTCGCCCTGCTCGTTCTTCACCTGGATCGAGAAGATGTTCCATGGCCGGCTGGGATCGCCGTGCCTGCGGCTGAAGGTCAGCGGCAGATATTCATACGCCAGCCTCTCCAGATCGGGATCGCCCTGCGCGCGCCCGAGTTCCAGAAGCCGCGCGTGCGGAAGGCTGGCCGGCAGCGCCTTCAGAAATGCGCCTTGCCGCTCCGCCAGCGGGCGATTGGCCTTGACGAGAAACGCCTTGAAGTCCGCGCTGGAAATCTCGTAGCCGCCGTCGGGAATGCCACCGCGCATGACGTTGAACAGAACATTGGAGAAATGCCGGCTGCTGCTCAGAGCGTCGCCGGTGCATTGCAGCGCGTCGGCCGCGGCCATCATGCGGACCAGGTTCGCCGTCCCGCTTTCCACGTCCTCGTCGAGCTGCGCCCGCAAGTTCGCGCCGGAGTGGAGAAGACGAATCAGCGAGGCCACCTGCGCGGAGTCCTGCTCGACCTCGGCCACGATGCTCCACTGCTTGCTGCCGCCCGCGGACAGCTCCAGCCGGGCGTTGAGAAAGTAGGCTCCACGCCGCCCGCGAATCAGTGTTTCCTCTTCCAGAGCCTCGCCCTGCCGGAAGCGGTCGAGCTGCGCCACGCAGAGCAGCCGGCGCGCCGGTTCGATCCCCTCCGACCATACTGTCGTCGCCTGCAGCGCTTCATTCGGCTCGGGCCGGTCGGCAGGCACCGAGCTCAGCCTGAAGAGCCCCAGCCCGGTCTCCGCAACCAGTTCGTTCTCCTTGTAGCCGTCGGCCAGGGTGCTGAATTCCTGCTGAAAACGGCTCGTCAGCCCGGCTGGCGCCAGGTTTTGAATGCCGTCCAGAAGATCGATTTCGACCGGCTCCGCGCCCTGGTTGACCAGCGCCGCGCGGCGCACAAAGCCAAAGCGGTTGCTCAGCAGCCAGCGATAGGAAAACGTGAGACCGAGGTCGTGGTTGACCTCCTCGAAAATAATCTTGTTGCTGTAGATGCTTTTGAAGAGGCTGCGCGTGATGCGATACACGCCCTCATAGCGCCGCGAAAACGGCTCCCACAGCGACGTCCGTCCGCCGCGATTGACCAGCAGAATGGTCTTGGCACCGGTCAGATCCTGGCTGTCGTAGATCCGGTCGTCGGTGGTGTAGGGAAACAGCGCGCGGTCCGGATCTTTGCGGCCGGCGGTCAGCGCGCCGGTCGAGGAAATGAACATCCAATGATCCGAGTCGCCGGTGATGCTCATCAGGAACGGCGCCATGGCGTCGTCGTTGACGATGCTGTAAAAACGCTCGCCGCCAATTTCAATCTGACCACCCTCGGCTTTTCGCGCGCCGCGATGCAGGGGCGTTTCTCCCACAAATGCCGTGTTCATCGTCAATCCTTTGATTTCGACCGCACACCCTGCGAAAACTCGCCGGCTGAGGTCCTCGTTTTCTGTTGAACCGGCAGAATGCTGAGTGGTAAGCTGCCGGTTCAATCGTTTGAAATCCTTTAGAAAGCTATTTTCTGGAAAAGCCTTGCTTCGCGCTTTTACTTGGCGTTAGCCGGCGTATCGTAACTGGGCGACGTAGGTCCGCTGGGCATCAGCTCCGGATACAATCCTTGCATCGCCAGCTTGGCCTTGCGCCCTTCGGAAAACAGCCCCCAGTGGCCCTCGGTCCCGCTTCCCTTCCACGGCTCGTCAAAAGCCTCGAAGTAGAAGGTGGTTACATTGTTGGCCTTCGCCCAGGCGGTCAGTTCCTCGTAATACCGCTTCTGCTTCTTCTCGTCGCCGGCCCGCGGCACATGCTGATTTCCCACGGAATAACTTGCCCAGCCCGCCTCGCCGATGACAATGGTTTTTCCCGGATGCGCCTTGCGCACGGCCTCGTAGTTCCTGATCGTCGAAGCCATTGCCGTGTCGATATCCTCGCGGCCCCACATGGGGTAGCTGTGCATCAGGATGAAATCCACGTGGTCCGCCAGTTTGGCCTGCGGCTGCTGCCAGTAGAGAACATCATCGGCCACAGTGACCGGGCACTTGACGGCCTTGCGGACCTGCTCGACATACTCGATCGCCTTGTCCTCGGTCAGCTTGTGATCGGACCATGTGACCAGAATCTCGTTGCCCACATTCACCGCTATCACAATCTTGTTGTATTTGTTCGCCAGACGGATGGCGGCCGCCACCTGCCGGGCATTTTCGTCTTGCTTGTCCGGATGGCCGTCGAGCCAGATACCCAGCAGCACCTTGATTCCAAGGTGATGGCGCTGGATCACTTCCAGCACGTCCTGCGAATGCTGATCGCCGCCATAAAGCCGGATCAGCGGCCAGTTCTTCTTCAGAATCGTCAGGTCTTCGAGAATCTGCGCCTGGGTGGGGAACTTGTACAGTTGTGGATTCTGCCCCGCGCGATAGCCGGAGTAGTCAATGGCGTTTCCATACCATTTCTGCACCGTCAGATCGGGCTTTGCCGCTCCCAGCCCGGCTGCCGGCACAAAAACCGGCAAGCCGAGGGCCAGCGCGCAAAGCAGGGCTTTCTTCTTCAAGACGCTCTTCATGCTTCAATCTCTCCCCGGCGCGCCTTCAAATCCGCCTCGATTTTCACCATCAAGGTGTCATTGAGCGGATAAAGCGCCATGGTAGCCGCGGCCATCACCAGCATCACTCCCGGAATCCAGCTCATCGAGAGAATGATTCCATGAATCGAGCGATCGGTCTGCGCCACATTCGCCGCGTACCCGTAGAAGGTAAGGATCAGGCCCAGCATCCATGCGCCCACGGCAAATCCGATCTTGGTGGCAAAGATCGCCGAGGCAAAGACCAGCCCGGTATTGCGCCGTCCCGTCTTCCATTCGGCATGATCTGCCGTATCGGCGAACATCGCCCATACCAGCGGCGAATTGAAGCCGATGATGAAGCTGGAAACGATCTGCAAGGCGAACATCAGCCAGATATCATCCGGCTTCGCCAGCGAGAACAGCATGACGATCAGCCCGCCGCCGCCCAGCGCGAACATGAAGAGCGGCTTCTTGCCGATAAATCTGTTCAGATACGATGTCAGTGAAACGGCCACAATAAATGCAAAGCCGTTTGAGAGCAGGAAGAGCCCGATCAGATCTTCGCGATGGACAAAATACTTGAAGTAGTAAGCGGTGACCGAGCCTTTCACCGCGAAGGCCGCCAGCGTCAGCAGCAGCACGCCCACCAGCACAATCCATGGCTTGTTGTCGAACAGGTTGATCACATCGCGCTTGATATTCGGATTCTGCTGCGCGGGCGGAGTCACGCGCTCCCTGGTGGTGGCAAAGCAGAGCAGCAGCAGGGTAATGGCGCAGATGCCGTAGACCACCATCGTCAACTGCCAGCCGCGCGTATCGCTGCCATGGCCCAACAGCTTGACCAGCGGAAGCGTGCACCACTGCACCAGCATCCCGGCGGTAAAGGCGCCGATAAAGCGAATCGACGAAATCGAAGTCCGCTCCAGCGAGTTGGGAGAAATCACCCCCATCAGCGCGCTGTAAGGGATGTTCACCGCCGTGTAGATGAACATCAGCAAACTGTAAGTGACGTAGGCGTAGATCAGCTTGGCCCCGCCGCCCAGATTCGGCGTGGTGAAGGTCAGCACGCCCGCCGCCGCAAAGGGCAGCGCTCCCCAAAGCAGATAAGGTCGGAAGTGGCCCCAGCGCGACTTGGTCCGGTCGGCGATGGAACCCATCACCGGATCGGCAACCGCGTCGGCAAAGCGCGTCACCAGCATCATCATGCCGACCGCGGCCGCCGAGATGCCAAAGACATCGGTGTAAAAGAAGACCACATAAAACTCGAAGGTCTTCCAATAGAAATTCGAAGCGGCATCTCCCAGTGAGTATCCGATCTTCTCTTTGAGTGAAATTCGATCTGCCAACGGAACTGTCAGTTTTGCTGCTCGCACCTGGCCTTACCTCTCCGGAGCGTCCTGAAACGCTCACTTCAAAAATTGAATCGCAAAATCCGCTGGAGATCCCGCGACACGCCTGGGCCGGCAAGAAACAACGGCACTGGCCCTGTTGCAGAATATACCGAAGTCTCGGCTTAGCAGTTGGAATAAATTCGCGCGTACTGGACCTGCATGGCAAAAGGGAATGGAGCGCTGAAGCGCGAACTTCCCGGCCCTGAGGCGGTGACGATGCTGTTGCCCCCTCCGCCATTGCCCGCGTCAAGGGAACTTAGTGCGAAACCAGAGTAAGCCTGCCCTTACCAGCAGTCTTCAACGTGGCTTTTCTTGAGAAAAAAACCGCTTGGCGGGCGTGCTTCCGGGATGCACCTGCTCTGGTTTCGCCGCAATCTCATCAGGTTTGCCATGCGAGTTCTCTCTTTGCTTTCTTCATCCGGTCCCGCGCTCCGCATTGGCCTGCGCTCGGTGCGCGAGTTTGCAAAAAAGCTCCGGGCAGCCGAGATGCTGGCTGTCCGGAGAGGTTTATGGTTTTTGTCAGGAGATTTATGAGGTCAAGCGCGCGAAAAAACAGTCCAAGTGCCCGCCAATGCCGCCGTTTTGGGTGAGGTAAGCGCAAACAGCCCCAATAGAACCAGAATTTGCCTTGCGTCATGGAACCCGTAAAGCCTCACCGAACTTGCTGCCGCGGTGCGCACCTGTCGCCAGCTCGGCGTGCTTATCGAGCCGGAAAGTGAATCCATTCGGATTAATAAACCGGTTTTGCAACCGGTTTATTAATCCGGTTTAATTCGATACGACACTTTACTGTTTTGCTCATACCTATGTCAAGCGCCTTTTGGTACTATCGGTTTGTGAGTAAATCAGAACGTCATGCCGGCAGCCCCGCCCCGTCTCCTGGGATGCCATCCAAGCCCATTAGTTTGCGCGACCTGGCCGCCTACCTGGGGCTCTCCCGCACGACCGTTTCCCTGGTGCTCAACAACTCGCCCGTTGCCCAGGCGCTCACGCCTGAGACGCGCGAACGCGTGCTGAAGGCCGCGGCCGAACTCCACTACAAAGCCAACTATTTCGCGCGCATGCTCAACAACAAGCGAAGCCAGATGGTGGGAGTTCTTTCACCCGATTTCGGCGAGGGATACGACTCCCAGCTACTGACCGCCATTGAGCGAGTGCTGATCAATCGCAACTATCTTTACTTCGTTTCCAGCCATCACTGGGACAAGGCCCTCATCCAGCAGCGTCTCCAGGTCTTTGCCGAGCGCGGCGCCGAGGGCATGATTTTGATCAACACCCACGCCCCGTCTGGGTCGGCGCTTCCGATGGTTTCCATCGGAAGCTGGGAATGCGATTTTCCGGCGACGCGCATTACTGTGGACAATGCGTACGGCATTCGTCAGGCGCTGGAGCACCTGCATGCGCTGGGACATCGGAAGATAGCTTTCCTCAGGGGACAAGCACTATCGAGCGACGCCGAAGCGCGCTGGACCGCATGCATAGAGGCAGCGCGTGAGCTGCATTTGCGCATCGCCAAAGAGAATGTGGTTCAACTAATGCTCATCCGCGATGGGCTGAACCCCATTCGCGAGGGTTATATCGCGTGCAGCCAGTTGCTGAAATCCTCGCAAGGATTTACCGCCCTGGTGGCGTTCAACGACCTGTCGGCCATCGGCGCTATCAACGCTCTTCGCGACGCAGGCAAGCGGATTCCGGAAGACGTTTCCGTGATTGGGTTCGACGATATTCAAGCGGCGAGCATCATCCAGCCGGCCCTGACAACGATTCGCCAGCCCTTGGAACGTATGGGCATGCTCGCCGCAACGGAGATTCTGGCGCGCATTGAAAACCCCGCCATGGAACCGCGCAACATCCTGCTTAAACCGGAGTTGATGATAAGACAGTCAAGCGCCGCTTGCCCGCAGAGCTCCCTGAGCGCTCACGAAGGAATGTCCAGAGTCCGATCCGCGCCAAAGGCGCGCCGCGCCACTGGTGAGGTTTAAGCAGGGCGGCCTCCGGCCCGGACGCAGGAGAGCTAGAGCGGCTCTCCACTCGCCGCAGCCCGGGCAGAACGCATCTTCTGAAGAAAGGGCTTCCCTAGGAAACTGTGCCCATCATCCAGACTGAGCAGGCGCTCCAGCATGGGCGGAGTGACCGTGAAAGCCAAAAGATCCGGGGGCAGATGAATGCGCATGGCAATATCCACCGCTCCGATAATTGCCTGCGCCTTGTCCAGGGAGGGAAACAGGCTGAACATCTGGCCACAGCCGGAGCCACATGGGGCCAGAACCGGCTCCGGATCATCGGGATGAGCGCGGTAATTTGCGCCGAAAGACAGCACGCTCAGTTGGTCGGGCGTGACAAAGAAGGTCACTGTCTTCAAATACTGGGCCATATTCTCGCGGACGGGGCCGATCAGGATGTGACCGTGGACGGGATGGCTCACTGGACGGGCGTCGAGCCATGCCTCTGTAAGCGCGCTCGTTTCCCGCAGCCCTTCCCTGTCCGTCAGGAAATTCACCATTACCTCCCGGCTCGGGAAGCGGCCAACGCCGGTCAGCCAGTATCCGCTGCCTGGGCAACCCTGGCTGGCGCCATCGATCACCAGGGTCTCCCCTCGTTGCCAATCCTCGTAATGGTCAAAAATGCATCGCCTCAGCCGCACCAAAGGCGCGAACAACTCCGGATCGGGTGCATCGTAAACTCCAATCGGACGGGCGCCAATCCCAGTCTCCGCGCAGAATGACTCCAGTGTCATGGACATAGCTGTCTATCCTTCTTTGAGCATTCGCTTTGCCGCCGTTCGCAGAGCGTCTGTAAAAGTCTCTGCTATGGCAGGCAGGCCGTCATCGCGCAGGATGCCGCAGCGCTGCAGAACTTCCGGTCAATGGCGTTACTGGTCATTGCGATTCTTCCACGGTTGATTTCCGGGCGTCAATCTCAGCTTGGCGGCAGCTGTTTTCTTCTTCCCTTTGCCTTTCATCAAACGGTCCACGAGCCAGAAGACGGCATAGTCCTTGAGCGGCTTACGCCGTGAAGCCCCCCAGCTTTGCCGGGAATATTTGCAGTCGTGCCCTTTCAAAGCATCAGCTTGTTCAGAGGTTTCTTCGCGGGCGGTCGATTCTGAGCTTTCACCTACGCCTGGGGGTATTTTCTGCCGAGTGTGATTGCAGGGGCTATTCTGGGTGGAGGCGAGCTATAGCAAAACCAGAGTAGCTTTACTCAGAAGCAATGTCCTCAAGTGGCTTTTTCCTCAAGAAAAAGCCACCTTCTTGGCTCTTAACAAGGGCACGTTTACTCTGGTTTTGCTCTAAAATTCGCCGAACGCACAGCCAGCGCCGTTCGCGCTGACCTACAGGAATTCCGCGCATGACCAATATCCCCGATGCTCCCCGCACTCTTCGCCGCGACATTCTCTTTGCCTTCGTTCTGGCTTTGGCTTGTTACGTGGCGTGGCTGATTCGCGATGTGCTGGTGCTGCTGTATGTGAGCGCCCTGTTTGCCGTGGTGCTCAACCCCGTGGTGCACGCCACCTCGCGGCTGGCGATCGGCCGCTGGCGGCCGTCCAAGGGTTTAACCGTCTTTCTTCTTCTGCTCATTGCGGCGGGAGCGCTTGCCGCCTTCGGATTCCTCGCCCTGCCCCCGGTTCTCGACGATCTGCAAGGGTTTGCCCAGGAGATGCCGGCACGCCTGCCGGGGCTGCTGGAGAAGCTGAAGAATGTTCCCCTGACGCAACACCTGAATACCGCGGAGATCAGTTCCCGGCTTCAGGATTTCGCTGGCCAGGCGGCAACCTATCTTCTGTTTTCCATCAGCGACTGGGCGGGCAAGCTCTTCGATTTCGCCATGGGCTTCATCCTTACCATTTATTTCATTCTGGAAGGCGACCACGCCTACCAATGGTTCCTTTCCTTTTTTCCGCGCGAACGGCGCGGACGGCTCGACAAGACCCTTCAGCGGGCGGAAATCCGCATGGGCAAATGGCTGCTGGGCCAGGGCAGCCTGATGCTCATCATGGGAGTTGTCAGCACGATCGTCTATCTTTCCCTTCACGTCCGCTATGCGTATGCGCTGGGCGTGCTGACAGGAGTGTTCAACATCATTCCCGTGCTGGGCGCCGCCATCTGCATCGTGCTGGCCCTGTTTGTTGCGGCCATCGATTCATGGGGTCGTGTGATCGGCGTCGCTGTCTTTTATCTGATCTATATCCAGATTGAAAACTCATTTCTCACGCCGCGCATCATGAAGAAGAGCGTAGGCCTGCCCAGCCTGGCCATCCTGGTGGCCCTGGTGATCGGCTCCGCGCTGGAAGGCGTTCTGGGGGCCATGGTCTCGGTGCCTACCGCCGTGCTGGTGGCCGTGCTGCTGGATGAATACCTGGTTCGCAAGGATGCGGCGGAGCCTGCCTGATTTCCGGCGGTTTCAAACTGGCGGTGAGCGGTTCCATGAACCCGGAATCCAGATTTTCCAAAAAGGGCAGGCTCCAGCGCGTTCCTTTCACGGCTTCAGCGGCGTATCTCTGGTCACGACTACGGTAAAGGACATGCGAGGTTCGATCACCGCTTCCGCTGGCCTCCACGCGGCAGCTCCTTCCAGGGTTTCGCCTCCGCTGACAGGAATTGACTTTCCCTGCGCATTGACGACATGGACCTCGAAGACAAGGACACCCGGGACGCTGTATCTGGCTGCCGGTTTCGCAACGGTCAGGACAGCGTCAACCGGAGTTCCCTTAGAGATTACGACGGCATCGCCGGCTTTCACGTCCTGGTCGAGAAGGATGCTCAGTTTGTCTCCGACGCGAGCAGTTTTCGAGTTGCTTGTCGAACCGGTGACCAGATGTAAACGGCTTCCAGCATGGAGTACTCCATCAGGAGAGAGCACCAGGTCGGGGATTCGAGTCGCCGGACCTGTAACTACGTATTCGGCGTGCGCGATCGGGCTGATCGACCTATCGGACGCCACTGAGATGGCCTGCATCTGGGTAGTCTCGTCGACGGGGATGGGGCCGTTATAGCGCGACGAGGCGATTGTTGGAGTCCACCCGCCGGTCGTGTAGTAGACCGCTTCTATATGATCGCTGACGCGCCATTTGATGCGCACTTTCGTCCCAGGCTTTACCATGCCCGATTTGATGGAAAAAGCTGGCATGTGCGCAATAGCGCCCTCTGCCTTGAAGTTCTGCAGGCCATTCTGTGCCGCCTGTTGAGCATCCTGGCTGGCTTGCTGTGCGAACTGCGCGGCCTGCTGGCTGGCTTGCTGCATATCCTGCAAAGCCTGCTGCGTAGCTTGTTGCGTGGCCTGCTGACTGGCTTGTTGCGCGGCCATCATCGCGGCATCGTCCTGTCCAAACGCAGAAACGGAACCAAGAACAAACAAGAGCAGAGCGGCTTTCACTTTTCATTCCCCAACGCAGGATTAAGATCCCTGTTTGGTTAAAACCGGAAACATCGGGAAAGTTGCGGAAGCCAGCGAGTCATTGTGCCGCCGCTTTCATTCCTGCTTCCACCGCGGCTTTCATCACGCCGCAGTCAGAGAAGAAGCGGACAAGATCGCCGGTGAGGGGTTTCAGGCTTTCTGAATTGAGAACAGGGGCGCTCATCTGAGCGGGGAGAACAAACATAGGTTGCGCGGCGCGGGCCAGATGAATTTCGCCGGAGCCCTGGGCATCGAGAATCAGTGCGGTGAGCTTGCGGGCCAGATCGAGCGGGAAGCTTTCGGCGACGAAGACCATCTTGCCGCGAGTGGTGATGACGACTGGACCTTCGCTGGTGGAGTAGACCTGCTCCCCGGAAAGCGCCGCGGAAGTGGATTCTGCGTGGTCTGGATCGTCTCCGGAGGACGGCGCGGGGGGCGGGAAGACTTTGAATCCGGGGGCATGGCTGGCCGGGACTGCGCCTGGATCCCCCGACTCGAGTTTGACGCCGGAGTATTTGCGGCCTAGCTCATCGGCGTAAAGCCGGGCGAAGGCCCGCGCGGAAGCGGCATTCTTCCAGACGGAAAGGTAGAAGAGGGCGATGGAATTCGTGCTGGCTTGCTCGGCCGCAGTCTTTGCGCTGAGCCGCTGGCCGGCCCAGTAGAAGCCGCCGTTCCAGGCCGGGGTCAGGTCGCGGGCAGCCTGGTCGCCGCCGAAGAGTTTGGTGAGAATGCGCACGTCAAGCTGGCCGATCTGGCCAATGTCGTAGGGCTTGTAGAGATTGTCGACCAGAGGGTGGATGTTGGGCAGCAGGGGAATGGCGGGTGTGTGCCTCTTTTCATACTCGCGCGGATTGAGAATCTCCCAACTGGATGTGGGCGGGTGGTCGAGGGTTCCGGCAAAGGCCGCCGCCCGGCCCTGATCCATCCACACATCCTGTTCGAAGCTGAGGCCCTCGCGATAGGGAAAGAGCATCGACTCGGAGAGCAGCAAAGGCGCGCGCGCCAGGACGGGCGAGTTTTCAGAGCCAACCATCTGCTGTTTGACGACGTCCAGAACCTCCGGATCTTTCACCAGGCTCATGCCCATCGGTTTGAGCATGTAGTCCATCATGACGGCCGTGGCCTGGCCCTCGACAACGGCATCGCGCGCCGTGTCGATTTCGTCTTTGGCCAGGTGGTCTATGTCGCCGGCGGAGTTGAGCGAAACATCGTCGGGGGTCTGGTTGGACCATTTTTCGAGGTCGGAGTGCTGGTCCTGGAGGGCGTGGGTCAGCTCGTGTGCCAGCACAGGCTTCTGCTCCTCAATTGACACCCAGTCGAGCATATAGACGGTCTTGGTTTTGGAATCGTAGTAGGCCTCGACCTGCTCCTTGAGAAGCTGCAGCAGAAAAGGCTTGAGGGCAAAATCGCGGTCGAGGAGCCCGAACTTTTTGAGCACGATCTCGTCGCGCTGCATCCGCCGGGCGCTCTGGTCTTCCTCGAATTTCGACTTGACGTAGCTTTCAACGGCGTCGCGGGAGGTAATCTGGCGCTTCACGCCGCTCTTGATGGGCAGGCCGGTCTCGTCGGAGGAGAACTTGATCAGCTCATCGACGAGGGCAAAGAGCTGGCGCTCCTGCTCGGGGGTAATGCGGGCTTCAGCCTTGCCGGAGTTCGGAATTTGAGCCTGGGCAGCGGTGGCGGGGGGCGGCGGCTGGGCCGGCGCGGCGGCAGCAAAAAACAAAACAGCGGCGCACAAGGCGGCAATTGCGGAACGAAGAGACCAACCCTCGTGACGGATGCGCGAAAGACTCTCATCAGGGTCCGGACGAACGGCGAACTGCCTGCTCATCGCGCTGCGCTGCTTGCTCATTGACTCTCCCCGCGGCTGCCCCGCTCCCGGCGAATGCGGCCGCATCTTCTTTCAAGGCTATAATCAGGATGCGGGTTTGCGCAGTGTATCTGCTGAAAATAGGCACACAAAGGCGCAAAAAAGCTCTGTTATGACGGAAATGGTCATCGCCCAAACCACACCGGTAAACCACTCCACGGATGAAGTCCTGTCCGTGGCAGCCCCGGCGACGCCGCTGGCCGCGCTGCTGGCACGGGAGGCCGCTCCACCGGAGTTGATTGCTTACTGTGGCGCGATGATCCCACTGAAGTTTGACGCGCCAGAGAAGGAAATAGCGGCGCTGGCCTTGGGAGCAGCAGTTCACGACCTGGGATGGATGCGGCGCGTGGCAGTCAGCGGCGAGGACAGCCTTCGCTGGCTCAGCGGCATGGTCACGAACACGGTGAAAGACCTGGCCCAGAATGCCGGCGCATGGAATCTGGTGCTGAACGCGCAGGGACGCATCCAGGGCGATCTGCATGTGTGGCGCGAGGGCAACGATCTGAGTTTGGAGATTGCGGCCGACCAGTACGAACGGTTGCTGACCCATCTGGACCGCTTCATCATCATGGACGATGTGGAGCTGAGGCCCACGAGCGGTGTTGTGGCGGGCGAGTTGAGCGGCGAGACGGCGCTGGGGCTTGCCGGGCCGCTGGCTGCCGATGTGCTGGCGCGGCTGGGCCTGCCCGCGCTGCCAGAGCAGATGACCAGCGCGCGCGCTGCCTGGAACGGGATGGAGCTGCGCATTCTGAGGGCTTACGGAGCGCTTGTTCCTCATTACGAGCTTTGGGTGCAGGCGGGCGAGATTCCGGCGCTATGGCGGGCGCTGGTTGACGCCGGCGCGGTTCCGGTGGGAGCGGATTCGCTGGCGGCCTTTCGCATTGCCGAAGGAATACCGGCGTACGGCATCGACATTGCCGAGCGCGACCTGCCGCAGGAGACTTCGCAGATGCGGGCGCTCTGTTTCAACAAGGGCTGCTACGTGGGCCAGGAGGTTGTGGAGCGCGTTCGGTCTCACGGCAGCTTTCAACGGCATTTGCGGCAGTTGGAGATTTTTGGGCCTGTCCCGGCCGCGGGCGCCGAATTGACCATGGAAGACGGAGGGCAAGCCGGGCAGATTACCAGCGCGGCCGAGTTGGCGCTCCCCTCAGGCAAGCGCAGCTTTGCCCTGGGCATGATTCGCGCAGGAAGCGAAGCGCGCGATCAGGCATTGAACTACATTGCCGGAACGGCCGCGGGACGAGCGCGAATTCTGGCCGGGCCGCCTGAGCTGAAAACAAGTTAGCAAGACAACAAAGCAGATTGGAAGTTGAAAACAATGAGCGATAAACCGAAGTTTGAAGTGATTGACCGCCGCAAGATCAAGGCGGAAGAAGAGCAGGAAAACCAGCAGACACCCGCACCCCAGGCGCCCGAACAGCAGGCTCCCCCGGCGTCAGAAGAGCCGAAACCCGGTCCGCGGCTTGTTATTAGCGAACCGAAGCCCGAGGCCTCGGAGGCGGAAGGCGGATTGCCTCCCGCGCCCACGGCCAAAGAGAGCGAAGCGCAGAAGGCGGCCTACGACGCCTCGGCCCAGCGGCTGGAAGACTTGGTGCGGGCGCAGAACCCCGCCGCGGGTGCGCCGCCGCCAGTCACGTTTGAGAATCTGGTGCAGCAGTTTTACGTTTCCGCGTTGATCCAGATGGGCGCCGGCGCACCGGAGGGCCAGCAACCGCGTGTAGACATCATGGGCGCGCGCGCGACCATTGACATGCTGGCCGTGCTCGAGGAAAAGACTCGCGGCAACCTGACCGGGACCGAGGAAAACACCATGCAGGCGGCGCTGTTTGAGGCGCGGATGGCCTTCCTGGAGCTGACCAACATGATCAGCCTGCACGCCGTGCCGCCGGTACCGCCGCAGGACAAGCAGTAGAAACAGAGATCAGGGGTCAGAGATCAAAGATCAAAGACCAGTGGCGGCGAGAGGAATGAGCCGGCCGGATTTCGCACAAAACCTCCGTGCCCCATCCTTTTCACGTCCTTTGTGAAAGGGTGGGAAACCAAGACACTCAACGCGCGCTCACAAGGAGTTCATGGACGGATTGCTGACATTCCTGGGGACAGGAACCTCGACGGGGGTTCCGACGCTGGGGTGCAGTTGCGCGGTATGCACTTCGACGGACCCGCGCGACCGGCGGCTCAGGCCCTCGGTGCTGCTGCGCTGGCGCGAGCCGGGTGAGGGCGGGCGCGAGCGTGTGGTGGTCATCGACACCGGACCGGACTTTCGCGAACAGGCGCTGCGCAACGGCCTCACGCGCGTGGACGCCGTCTTCTACACACACTCCCACGCCGACCACATCCTGGGCCTGGACGACCTGCGCCCGCTCAGCTTCGCGACCTTTCGCGAGGAAGGCCCGATTCCGCTTTATGCCGCGCCGCAGGCCAGGGCCGTGCTGGAGCGCGTCTTCGATTACACCTTTTCGCCGAACGCCACGTATCCCAACCGGGCGCGAGTCCAACTGCATCCGCTGGAAGAGTGCACCGCCGTGCATGGCGTCGAATTTCTGCGCGTGCCGGTGCTGCACGGCGAAATGAAGATTGTTGGCTATCGCTTTGGCTGCACCGCCTATCTGACCGACGTGAGCGCCATTCCCGAGCCGAGCTTCGCGCTGCTGGAAGGACTGGACACCCTGATTCTTTCGGCGCTGCGCCACAAGCCGCACCGCACGCACGCCACCTTGGAGCAGGCAGTCGAATGGGCCGGGTGCATCGGCGCGCATCAGACCTGGTTCACCCACATCTGCCACGACCTGGGGCACGAGGAAACCAATCGCACCCTCCCCGACGGCATCCGCCTGGCCTACGACGGCCTCAGCATTCCTATAGATCTGGGGACTGCCAATCGATGAGCGACGGCAGAGTGGTTCCTGTATCCCGCAAGATTTCCATCTTTCGCTCGGTCGCGGAGATTCCGGCCGGCTTTGGCCCCAGCGTGGCCGCCATCGGCAACTTCGACGGCGTGCACCTGGGCCACCAGGAGATTCTTTCGGCCGTGGCCGCCGAGGCGCGGGAACTGGGCGCGCGGGCCGTGGCCATCACCTTCGACCCGCACCCCGAGCATTTTCTGCACCCCGCGCAGGCCTCGCGGCTGCTGACGCCGATTGACGAGCGCCTGCGCCTGCTGAGCTTCACCGGCATCGACGCTGCGCTGGTTCTGCCCTTCAATGCGGCGCTGGCCAGCCTGCCGGCGCGGGAGTTCGTGCGCCGCATTCTGGTGGATGCGCTGGGCGTGCGCGGCCTGCATGAGGGCGGCAACTTCCGCTTCGGTCATCGCGCCGAGGCTGGAGTGGCAGAACTGAAAGCCTTTGGAGCGGAGTTTGGCTTCGACCTTCATGAACACCCGCCGGTGCGCGTTCGCAACCGGGTGTCCGGCATGGAGGTTTCCAGCTCGGCCATTCGCGAGCTGGTGGCGGCGGGCGACATGACGCGCGCTCGCTGGATGCTGGGCCGGCCATTTCAGGTGCGTTCAACGCAGGCCCGCGGGCGCGGCATCGGCACGCGGCTGCTGGTTCCCACCATCAATCTGGCCGCTTACGAGGGGCTGCTGCCCGCCTTCGGCGTATACATTACGCGGCTCAAGGTGGCCGGGAGCAGCTTCCAGTCGGTAACCAACGTGGGCAACCGTCCCACCTTTGGCGAGGCGTCGTTTGCGGTTGAGTCGCACATTCTGGACTTCGAGCCGATAGAAATGGACGAGCAGACGCCGATTGCTTTGGAGTTTCTGATGCGCCTGCGCGGCGAAGTCGAATGGCCCTCGCCGGAAGCGCTGAAGGCGCAAATCTTCAAGGATGTGGCCAGGGCGCAGCGGTACTTCCGGCTGGCGGGGTAAAGGCTCGCAATCTCCCTCAAAAGAAGGTGTGCTCCTTGGAGAACACTTTTCGCGGCCTCCGCGGTAGAGACGTTCAGAACCGAGGAGCCGCGGCCGGTAGCGCAGCCGAGTTAATCCCTTCGCACATCGAGTTATCCACCGTCAGGTTGCCTTGCGCATCAAGCTTCACCGTCCAGATGGTGTCGTAGTCATCGTCTGGCCAATTGGGCGCTATTTGGCTGCTCTGATAGCTGGCCAGCAGCGCATTAACGGTTGTCGGAATGTGTTCGTGCTCCCATGCCGCCAGTACGGTCTGGTTGGAGAATTTGCCCTCCGTAAATAGATAATCGCTGGCCGCGCAGGATAACTTGGGTGCATTCTGGGCGAAAACGGCAACGCTGTCGGCCAGGCTATAGGGCAAGTTGTTGGCGATGGCATACGGTTCCACGGTCAGCGCAGCCCTCACATACGACGAAGCGGGCCTGCCCGCACCGGCTGGAATACCATTCGCGGGATCAATGGAGATAACCTGAGTGGGCTGGATTTTGCCTGATAACGCCTTCGGAAGAGCCAGAGCGCGCCACTGCCCCGCCGCAATATAGTTGCCGTCTTCCCATGAGGTAATTGGATGCGCCTCGGTGTGGCGAATGAAATAGATCGTCTCGTTGGTATTGATTTGCGCCGGAGTTACGGCGCCGCTGCTAACCTGGATTCTGAAAGGCGTCTGCGCCGTGCAGGGAGTGCTGGCCAGAGGGGGCAGCGCAGGGTAGGTGGCAGGCGGGTTCAGATCGTCCTTATAGGTAACTAGGCTGGCTTTTCCCGACGGCGTGACCGAGATCGCATAGATACTGTTGGGACCCTTATAGCCTGACGGAAGAGTCAGGCTATAACTTTCGCGGCTATTGATATGGGTCAAAAGGCTGCTGATCGTCTCCCAGGGCGCCGAGAAAACATAAAATCCCGGCACATTTGCCGTGACAATTCCGGTCATCAGGGTTTCGTTGTCGCCGTTCTGGTCGCTGAAGTCAAGACCCTGGCAAGCCTCGCAGGGGTACACCGGTGGCGCGACTCCGGCTGGTACGGATTCTGCCGAATACGATGCGAAGATCGGATAACTGTTTGCAGTTATGGGTGGATTAACCCCATCCGATAGACTGATCTGATTCAGCATGGCGAACTGCTGAATGGTCTCAAGCGAAGCCATGTCGGGGTAGTCGTTGCCGGTTTGCAAATGGGTCATCGGCTCGAGAGCGTAAATACCGGTTACGTTCTGCGTCCCCAAGACCTGCTTTTGCAGGAACGTGGCCATCAGGAGCGACCGCTGCAAGCCCTGATTGGTAAGGTTTGCCGTGCCTGGATTGATGTCGCCGGGAGCGTGGTAAGCCAAATCCCCGCTGGTTACGAAGATCAGGTTGAGGTTGCCGGAATTCAGAGGCGCGGGGTTTGACGCGGAAGAGCCGCCGCATCCTGTGAACAGCGACAGGGCAAGAACCAGAAACAGCGATTGCATCACGGAAGTTTTATTCATAGACACCAGGTGAGCGCGGAATCGTTTGTCCGTCATCTTTTCTATCGGCATATTGCTGACCGAGCGTCAAATCCAGTTTCCGCTTTTTCGCGCCCCGATCCCGATCAATCTCAGATTGCTGCGTTTTCACCGGCCACGGGGCAGTTTGGTTTGGACTGTCTTCGGCCCTCGGAAGCGGACCAATCCTTGCTCACTCGTCCCTTGGTTTTGGCGGTTTCGGGCTGGGATTCAGAGCCGGTTTGACGGTGCCCACGGGGTTGGCGGGAGGGTGTTGCGGAGGCAAGGCCGGCTTGACCTGAGGCTTGGCGGCGGAAGTGCTCGCTGCTGGCGGCGTCAAGCGTTTCGCAGCGGGTGGGGCTGGAGGTTTCGGCGCGGGACCAGGCGGCGGAGGGGCCATGTGTGGCTTGGCGGCGGCATTCGCCTTTGCGGTCTTGGCCGACAAGCCTGTTGCTGGCGAAGCTACGGGCGGCTTGGTTGCTGCGGCGGCGCCCGGTTTGGCGGAACTGGCTGCGCCTGATTTAGCAGGCGGCTGAGGGTTGGCGGAGGGAGACGGGGAGGGGCTGGCGGCCTGCGGTGGGGCGTTGTCGCTCTGGTCGGCGAGGAACTTCTCGTTGTCCTTGCCCTGAATGGCGACGCGCATGACGTTCATCCAGATGGGCAGCGCGGCGCGGGAGCCGGTTTCCTTGTCGCCCAGGGACTGGCGGCTGTCGTAGCCGACCCAAACGCCGCAGGTGACCGAGGGCGAAAAGCCGAGGAACCAGGCGTCGGTGTAGTCGCTGGTGGTGCCGGTTTTGCCGCCGAAGGGATGTTTGAGCTGCGAGGCCGCCGCGCCGGTGCCGTGCTGGGTGACGGCCTGGAGCAGGGTCATCATGGTGCGCGCCGTCTGCTGGCTGATCACCTCGTTCACCGCGGGCGGCTCTTCCCAGAGGGTGAGGCCGTCGGCGTTTTCCACCTTGCGGACAAGCCGAGGCGTCACGCGCAGCCCATCGTTGGGAAAGACGGAGTAGCTGGCGACCTGCTCTTCGAGCGTGATTTCGACCGCGCCAACCGCGATGGGCAGATAAGGCGGGATATACGACGTGACGCCGAAGCGGTGGGCGAGGTCGATGACCTTGTGAATGCCCACGCGGGCGGCCAGCTTGAGAGCGGGAATGTTGCGCGACTCGGCAAAGGCGTTGGTCAGCGTCATCGCGCCTTTGTAGTCGTTCTCGTAGTTGTGCGGGGTATAGCCGCCAAAGCTGACCGGGCCGTCGACGATGATGTCGCTGGGCTTTGCGCCGTCCTCGATGGCCGCGGTGTAGTCGTAGATCTTGAAACTGGAGCCGGTCTGGCGCTCGGACTGGGTGGCGCGGTTGAACTGCGAGAGGGCGTAATCGCGGCCGCCGACCATGGCCAGCACGTCGCCGGTGGTGTTGTCGATGGCCATCAGGGAGGCCTGTGCGCCGGAGTCCTGCTCGAGCGTGGCGCGGCGGGCCGTGCCCAGCATGGCGTCGGCGAGATGCACGTAGATGATGTCGCCGGGCTTGACGAGAGCGGCGCCGTCGGCCTGGCCGGTCCACTTCCAGTCGTCAGCCAGAAGCACAACCTCGCTTTTGCCGACGCGGGCGTGAATCTCCGCGGGCAGCGCGCGCGTGACGAGGGCATGAACATAGTCGCCGGAGCCGGTCTTGGTGGCCCAGTCGGGGTGCTCCCAATCGGCGGCGATGCTGCCGCTGGAAAGCACATTCTCCAGATTTCCCACCCATCCGCGCCGCCGCTCGTAAGTGGCCAGGCCGTCCATGACGGCGTGATTGGCTGTCTGTTGCAGGTCCAGGTCGAGCGTGGTCTGAATCTTCAGGCCCGCCTCGTGGACCTGCTCAGTGCCGAAACGCTTTTCGAGTTCGCGGCGCACCTCCTCCTGAAACCAAGGGGCGACGGAGGATTCCGGCTGGGCCAGATGCAGCCCCAGCGGAGCGCTGCGGGCCTGCTCGGCCTGCGCGTGAGAGATGACCTTGTCGTTCTCCATTTCCGTGAGCACGAGGTTGCGCCGGCGCAGCGCCTTGTCCGGATTGAGCAGCGGCGAGAAGGCTGACGGGCCCTTGGGCAAGCCGGCTAGCAGAGCCGCTTCGGTCAGGTTGAGATCTTTGGCGTGCTTGCTGAAGTAAAACTGCGAAGCAGCCTCAAAGCCGTACATTCCGTGGCCCAGGTAGATCTGGTTGCCATAGAGGGTGAAGATCTGCTGCTTGGTGAAGGCGCGCTCGATCTGGATGGCGAGGTACGCCTCCTGGAGCTTGCGAGCGGCGGTGCGCTCGGAAGAGAGAAACAGGTTGCGCGCCAACTGCATGGTCAGCGTGGAAGCGCCCTGGGCGCGTCCATGGCTGCGCAGATCGTGCCAGAGAGCGCCGCCGACACGGAAGACGTTGATGCCCCAGTGCGACTCGAAGCTCTTGTCTTCAATGGAGATAACGGCCTGCCGCAGCACCGGCGCAAAATCGTCGTAGTTGACCACTTCGCGCCGCTCCAGGGCAAAGGAGCCGATGATGCGGCCCTTCTGGTCGTAGAGTTCGGTGGTGGTGGAGGGCCGGTAGCGCTCGAGGTCGTGAATCTGGGGCAGGTCGACGGAGTAGACCAGGGTGAGCCCGGCCAGCGAGCCGGTAATCACAGCCAGAATGAGCAGCGAAACAAGGGCGAACTTGCCCACCAGTTTGCGGTGACGGCGCATGGGCGCCTGCTGTGCCTCTAGCTGGCGAGGCCGGGCATAGTCGCGGAATTCGGGGGGCTGGATGGGAGTAACAGCCAAAACGGTTCAGGCCTCAGGAGCACTTCTCTCGCGCGCAGCGGAGAAGTGCTTCAGCCCAAGGCTAGCACGCGAGCGGCGCAGGCGCAGGCCAGGCTGCCTCATGCGTACCACGCAGTGCAAGAGCGGGAGCGCCACTGCACACATGGGAATTGCATTCAGGACGCCAGGAGCATCAACTGCTCTGGTTTTCGCGGCGTAATTTCGATTGCATGAGCCTGAAAATTCACAATCAACGCTTCCACGATGGGGTTTCTGTTTTCCTCTTTGCCGCCAACATGATAGAAGTGTTCTTTCGTCAAAACGCTGAATCTGCTCCACAGCGTCTTGATGTATGTATTCTCTCTGAAATCATTGTGATGCCAAGTTGACAAAATGAATTTGCCCTCAAAATCAGACAGAGCCTCAAACAGTTTGGTCTCCTGGAATTCATCCCATCCACTGAAGTAATCTACATGACGATCAATATAAGGCGGGTCGCAATAAATCAGATCCTGGGAACTTGCATCCTTGATCGTTTGCAGGAAGTCTTGGCACTTGAAGACAAAAGTCTTCGTGCGTAAAAGCTTCTCGACGCAACTTACCTGATTGACGATCTTTGTGATATACGCTTGGGCAAAACGCTGCGGTTTCCTGCAAAATGGTATGTTGAATTCGCCCTTCCGATTGAAACGGATCATTCCATTGAATCCCGCCCTATTCAGAAAAAGAAAGTCCAGAGGGCTATGGTGTTTATTGAATCGATCCCTCACATCGTAGTAGTGATCTTCGCCCTTCTCCAGAAGAATACTTCCTTCTGCAACCAAGTAATCGCGGACAATTTCTGATGTGATTTCTCCGCAGGCGAGAGATGAATAAAAATTCACTAGATGAGGATTAGTGTCGCATAGGAGAGCATTTGCTGGAGCTATATTGAAAGCGACAGCGCCGGTTCCCATAAAGGGTTCAATCCAGACGCCTCCGAAATCGTCGGGCACAATACTTTTCACCCAAGGCACAAGTTTGGTTTTTATGCCTTGAGATTTGATAGGAGGGACATTTACTCTCATGCCTCCTCGCTTTCGCCGTTCCTTTTGGTGACAATCCGGGATACATCGCCTTTCTTATATTCAACGAAGTCCTTCAGCCTGGATATCTTCTTCGTGCCTCCCGTTTCATCCGCGATAGTAATCTTGCCATAATTCATCCAGTAGTCGTCGAACCAGGATTCTCCGAGCTTTGAAAACATTCCGCGCCCATGGATAATATCTTCGATATTCTGAATGCTCCCAATGTTCGCTGTGTTATAACTTCCCTGCTGATCGCTTGCAATCCTCCATTTCTCGGCTACAAAAAACTCAAAATTGCGCGCGACAGAAGTTATCGATCTCAACTCCTCGACATGGTGCGTCCGGGTTTCATCGATGCTAGCGCCCTCCGCTCTATCGTAGATGATTCCAAGGCAGAAGTGGCCAGAATAGGAACTGTATGGGAACTGGATATTCTTCTTGCTCGTACGATCCTCAAAGTACTTTCCATGGGAGCCCAGTGTGAATCCATTGCACAGATAGGGCTTTTTCGGGTTTCTATAGGTTGTCTTGAAGTCGACGGCAAACCTGATAGATTCATCATCCGACTTAACAAACGAAATGTCCGGGTAATAGTTCTGATGCTCTGCCAGAACGATTTTGTAGCCGTTGGCTTGGGCAAACGCAAGAATCTGTGGAAATAGGTGGATTTCCAGTATCTTGGATACGATCTTGGTGTCCGAAGAAATGGTGTAGACATTCTTGAAAATGTCTATAAATCCCTTAACCGTCCATTGGCCATCCTCGGTACTAATGCAACTCTTCATCATGCCCGCCAATTGAGCGAGCTTGCCGGCAAAATCTTCCTTAGCGGTCATTGGCATTCAGACGCTCTTGGCCTTCAGCAGTTCGAGCGCCTTGGCGAGAGGCGCGTCGCCCTTGGCGGGAGGCTGTACCTCTTGATCTTCATCTTCCTCTTCATCTATGGTCTTGCCGACGACGACGGTGGGCATGACTGCCTCATCCTGAATCTTCTTTCCGTCGGGAGACTGGTACTTGGCCACGGTCAAAAGAAGGGCAGAGCCGTCAGGCAGCTCGATGGTCTTCTGGACCGAGCCTTCGCCGAAGGTCCGCTCACCGACCACATCGCCGCGCTTGGCGCCCTCGATGGCGGCGGCCGTCAACTCGGCCGGGCCATAGGTCCCGCGGTTCACGAGCACGGCCAGGGGCGCTGCGGTCAGGAAAGCCGCCGCATCGGCAGAGAAGGTCTGGCGGGGAAACTTCTGGCCTTCAAGCGTGGCCAGCGTGCCCTGTTTGATGAAGAAGTTGGCCAGGCGCAAACCCTGCTCGGCGTCGCCGCCGGAAGAGTCGCGCAGGTCGAGCAGCACCTTGCGGCTGCGGCCTTCGGCATTGAGTTTGGCGGCGATCTCGTCCACGCGGGAGGCGGTCAGCGCGCCGGGCTTCAGATAGAGAATGGCCGCGCCTTCATACTGCTGTTCGGCGAGCGCGGGCGCGGCAGCGACGGAGCGGGTCAGCGTCAGCTTGTCGGGTTCGGGCTTCATCGGGCGCACCACCGAAAGGGTGAGCTGTGTTCCCGGCTTGCCTTCCAGCATCATCCGGATGACGGCCAGCGACAGCTCGCGCGTGGACCGGTCGCCAATGGATTCGATCACGTCGCCGTCGGAGAGATGCTCCTTGTCAGCAGCCGAACCGGGCAGGACGCTGACGATCACGGCGTAACCAAAGCGCTTGGAAACGGTGATGCCGATCTGCGCGACGCCCGTGGCGGGACGCTCCTTGTAGATTTTGTACTCGGCCGGGTCCAGGTAGCTGGAGTCGGCGTCGAGGGACTCAAGCAGGCCATGCAGCGCGCCGGCGGTCACGTCGTTGATGTTGGGATCGGTCACATAGTCGGTCTGGATTCTCTTGAGGACTTGCTGGAAGACGCCCATCTGGCGATAAGCGCCATTCTGCTGGCCGCCGGCATGGACGCCGAAGAGTCCGAACTCGCCCAGGAGGAAACCCAGGCCAAGGGCGGCGAAGATCGCCGTGGAAAGAACGAAGACAAAGCGCTGAAAGAATCGCGACACGCACACCACCGGGGCGGCCCCATGGGGAGACAGACCGCTCACCTTATAGACGCAATCATATCGCAATGGGCGCGCGGCGGGGCTTTCCTGGTTGGCCGGAAAGGCAGAAACAAGGCGGGGCAGGCCACTTTCGGAGGCAAAAGCAGTTTCGGGTTGACTGTCTACAGTCGAGATTGAGTTCTGTGCTCTCCCACCCATTCCGCGATGAAGCCGCGGAATGGATGGGGCACCCAGCAAAAATACCTGGAGACCGGCACTACGGATTCCGCTGCCGCTCCGGCGTCATGGTTTGCTCCGAGGGCGTATCGGCATCCTATACGGCCTACCCCCCCCACCCGTATTTTGGACGTAAAATCCTTGTTTTCATGAGCTTACAGGCAGCGTTGCGCTGTAAAATCGTCATAACAAAGGAGTTGCCCGCAAAATCGTCCAGGATAAGGAGTTAGAGGCGCTTTTGCAGGACAAGGAGGACGGCCGGGAGAAAATGCTCCTCAGAATTATTGTGCGACGACACGGCAAAATAATCTGCAAACAACTGAGCCTCATGCAAACCCTGACGCCACTCACACTCCGCTTCGAATTCCGCAAGCGGCTTTTTCTTCAGGGTCTCAGCGCCGGGGCGGCTGATGGAACGCAAACGGACCGGGCCATCTGCCGGATCGCGCGTGAAATCTCCAAATCATCCTGGATGAGCGGCGTCGCTGTATTCTGCATCAGCCGCACAGCAGCGTAGTCGTTGGGAATCTTCCACTCGGCCGGTCTGGTGAGAGCTTTTGTAATCTGCTCTTCGGCGATCTCCAGGGCTTGAGAATCATAGCGATTGATCACGATTTCAAGTTTCGGGCCGCCGGCGGCGGAGAGCATGGAAATCAGGCGATTGGAGTTACGCAATTCGGCGAGGCCGACCTGCACGACGAGGTAGATTGTGGCGGATTGATCGAAGAGATGCGTATGCCGCAGGTCGAGCTTCGATCCGGCATCAACGACGACATAAGAGAACTGCTGGCGGGCGACTTCCAGCAGCTTGTCGACGGCCTCATCGGAAAGCTGCATGGAAGCCATTTCACTGGGCGCCGCGAGGACAGAGAGCCCGGAGCCATGCTTTCCGAGCAGGCTGGAGAGAAAACCCGCGTCGAGCCGTTCGATATTCTGAAGCGCATCGACAATCGAGTATTCCGTCGTGATTCCGAGGTTGAGCGCCACGCCTCCCAGCGGGAGGCCGAGATCGATCAGAAGCGTTTTTTGGCGGGACTCCTGGGCCAGCGAGACAGCAAAATTACTAGCCAGGGTGGTGACTCCGGAACCGCCTTTGGCGGTGAAGAACACAAGCAATTTGCCGGCAGCCTTTTTCGGCGGGCGGTCTGCCGAACGAAGGAACGATGCGCGAGCCAGAGCCTCAACCACGGCGCCGGGCTTGAAAGGCAAAGTGAGAAATTCGCGAGCGCCCGCCCTCATGCATTTGCGCATCAGGTCAGGATCGGACTTGACCGAATAGACCATGACGGTAGCCAGGCCATTGGTATGAATGCGCCTGACCAGATCGAGAGCGCGCTCGGGGTCGCTGTCCAGGTCAACGATGACAGCGTCAAAGTCGCGATTCAGCGTCCAGGGCGCCTCATCGGGGCCGGAAGGATAAGAAGAAAACTCCCGGATCTGGCTGCTGCGAGATTCACCCAAGGCCGTTATGGCGGCTTTGCGGCGTTGCTCGTCCGGGCTGATGAGAGCAACAGACAAGACGCCTGCGCCAACGGGAGGAGGCTCAACGATGTCGATGACTCTGGCTGTGGTAGGGCCGCTGTTCATATCCGCACCTCGGGCAATGCTATCTCCGTGTGCTGCACGCCTGCATGCGCCCTGGACGCGGCGTATCGCCAGCAGCTCTGGGCGGCATGATGCAGATGGGAATTGCTCTTGCCCACAGGCTGACCGCTTCCGCCCGGCGAAGAATGCGGCAGCGTCAGCAATTCTTCGCGCGGCATCACGTTCGCCCTCTGCGAATCATTCTATCCAAGCCGAGCGTGAGGACGCGCGTTCCACAATCGGACGAGATCATCTGAACAATCCTGAACATGCCGATGAACCTCTTCAAATCACCGGAAAAAGCTGAAACCCTTCTTCTTTTCCGGCAGGGCTGGCTGGCCGCTGACGGCTCTGGTCATCTGGCGCACGGCCCGCGCAATCTCGGTGTCTTCTTCCGTGAGCGGGACAGCCGTGTTCTGCATCCGCCGCACGGCGGCATAGTTGTTGGGAATCTTCCACTCAGCGGGCCTGATGAGAGCCTTTGCAACATCCTCTTCACTGATTCCCTGGTTGCGAGGGTCGTATCTGTTGATCACGATGGAGAATTTGGGGTTGCCGGCAGTGGAGAGCTTGGAAATCAGGCGGTTTGAATTGCGCAGTTCGGGAACGCCGATTTGCGTGACTATGTAGATATAGGCGGATTCATCGAAGAGATGCGTATGCTGCAGTTCGAGTCTGGATCCGGCATCGACCACCACATAATCGAAATCCTGGGCCGCGACTTCGAGCAGCTTGTCGATGGCGTCATCGGAGACTTGCAAGGTGGTCAATTCACTGGGCGCGGCCAGCACGAATAGCCCGGAATTATGCTTTACCAGCATGGTGGCAAGAAAACTCGAGTCGAGCCGGCTGAAGTTTTCAAGCGCGCTCAAGGTTGAGTATCGAGCCTTGATTCCCAGGTCAATCGCCGCATCGCCGAGCGGCAGATTGAGATCGATCAAGAGAGTCTTCTGTCCGGACTCCTGGGCCAGCGCCACCGCGTAATTGCAGGCCAGGGTGGTGACTCCGGAACCGCCTTTGGCGCTGAGAAAGACGAGCAGCTTGCCGTCAGCCTTTTTCGGCGGGCGTTCTGCCGAACCAAGGGCCGAGGCGCGAACCATAGCCTCAGCCATCGCGCCGGGGGTGAAGGGGAGAGTGAAAAACTCGCGAGCGCCCACCCTCATGCAACTGAGCAGCAGTTCCGGATCGGCAGAGGTCGAATAGACCATCGCGGTCGCCAGGCCGTGGATACTGATTGCCTCCACCAGATCGAGGGCGCGCTCCGGATTGCTGTCCACGTCAACGATCACGACGCTGAAGTTGTGCCCCAGCATGCGCGCCACGTCGTCAGAGCCGGCAGGGAACGAATAGAATTCCTGGATCTGGGCGCCCTGGCATTCGTCCAGGGCCCTTTTCGCGGCGTTGCGGCGCTGCTCGTCCGGGCTGATGATGGCAATCGACAGGGGGCCTGTGCCAAGCGAAAGAGCATCGGGAATCTGGGCGGAGGATGACATGGCAGAATGGCTGCTCCCGGTTAAATGGTACACTGCGGCGAGTTGATGAGCACTCAGTGGGGCGCTTTGCGCCTATTCCGGCCAGGGAAGAGGCAAACATTTCAGGTGATCCTCGAAACCCATGGCGGCTTCGGCCTTGCGCAGACGGCAGATCCTGCCGCGCCCGGCTGGAGGAACGGCAGGCAACGGTCTCAAAGAGCCGGGCCGCTGCCTGCCGCAAACCCTCCGGAAGAATCTCAAGGGCGGTCTCCGCTGATGGAATCCCGGAAACCCAAGAATTGCTGATTCGGTTATCGGCATTCAAGAAACCTCTATCAGGGCTTCCGGAGCATTTTCGCTGAGGGTGAGCAATCTCTCAAAACGCAGGCGGCAAGGCTGCCGGAAGAGATGGCGCCGCGGCGCTCTGCGAGCGCTTGAGATCAACAGCGGCAGAGCATCCATCCGCGACTGAAGATGTGCCCTGATATACCAAAACTTGACATGCTATCCCAATCCCAAGAAACTGAAAGGTAGGCTATTTAACGGAATGGAGAACCATAATGCGAGACACAGCCTCACAAGGCACCTATAAGGTTCAAGCCCTGGACCGGGCATTCGCCATTCTGTATCTGCTTGGGGAGAGTGACACGCCGCTGGGGCTGGCGCAGGTCGCCTCGTCGCTGCAATTACACAAGAGCACCGCGCACCGCTTCCTGATGGTCCTGGAGAATCACCGGATGGTGGAACGCACGGCCAGCGGCAAGTTTCGGCTGGGACTGAAGTTGTTTGATCTGGGCAACCGCGCCATCGATCAATACGACCTGCGCGACCGCGCGCGGCCCCACCTGCGCCGGCTGGTGACCGAGACCGAGGAGACGGCGCACCTATGCGTTCTGGAAGGCACGCATGTGATTTACATCGACAAGATTGAGCCGACGCGCTCGGTGCGCATGATCACGCGGGTCGGGGCCAGCAACCCGCTGCACTGCACCTCGGTGGGCAAGGCGATTCTGGCCTTTCTGCCCGAGGAGCGCATCGCCGATATTCTGCGGCGCATTCGCTACGAGCGCTTCACGAACCGCACCATCGCCACGGCCGAGGCCCTGCGGGTGGAGATCGAAAAGACCCGCCGGCGCGGCTATGCGGTGGACGACGAGGAACTGGAGGAGGGTTTGCGCTGCATCGCCGTGCCGGTGCTGGACGCGCAGCGGCAGCCGGTAGCGGCGGTGAGCGTTTCCGGGCCGTCGTTTCGCGTGACGGCGCAGAAGCTGCCCTTGATTGCCAACCACCTGCTGCAGTGCGTGCGGGGAATATCAGCGGATATGGGCTACGTTTCCAGCGGGCGCGGCAATCGCGCCGTCTTTCAGGCTTAGGGGCAAAGCGCGGCAGGAGGCGGGGGGCAGCCGGCATTTTTTCAATTCGGGAGGCGCGCTTCCTCGGGGTGGCGTTGCCCCAATGGACGTTCTTTCTGATACACTCATTAATGTTGCTGAAGCTCAGCCGAAGACTGTCCGCCAGGGCAGGAAAAAGGCAAGAAGCAGTGAGCCAGTTGGAAGGGCGATCCCTTTAAAAGGGGAAAGGTCCGTTCGGCGAAGGTTGCTTCCGGGTTAAAAGCTCCATGTGGGGACGTAGCTCAGTTGGTTAGAGCGCTGCCCTGTCACGGCAGAGGTCGCGAGTTCGAGTCTCGTCGTCCCCGCCATAAAGCTCTTAGAGAATCAAGGGTTTATGGCATGTGGCAAGATTAAGAGGCGCCTTTGAGGGCGCCGGCAAAGGCGCTGGAGCGATCCGCACCTTTTTTCTTTTTCTGCTCAACACCCCGCGAGGGTGCCAATGATGGCTCTGAAAAGCGCCTTCTTCCCTGCCTCGAATATTATTTCCATCACCCGATTGTTCGCCTCCCGCTTCGGTGCGGAGATGGCTCGCGTATAAATATCAAGCGTAATCCGCGAATTGGCATGGCGCAGAAGCTCCTGCGTCGTTTTGAGGCCGACTCCCGCAGCCCGCTGATTCGTGGCAGACGAGTCGAGATCCTCGTCGCCATGCGGACTTTGGTGAACATCTTAGAAATTCCGACACACATGCCGGCCTGGACCGCTCAGGCCATAATCCGCATCTTCCCAAGCGGCATGAACTGGCCGTTTTTCATCTTTACCTATGGAAGAATTGCCCGAGCTTGTAACATTCACAATGTATCTGAAAACAAAATACATAAAAATGTTCACTTTTGTCCAGACCTCCCAAGTCCCTATCTGTCACCTTTGGAGCGGCTATAGCGAAACCACAGTAGGTGTATCCCGGAAGCACGCCCGCCAAGTGGCTTTTTCCTCTCCGGGGTCCCCGGCGACAGGTTTTAGTCGCTGGGGTGGAAGAAAAAGCCACATTGTGGAAACTTAACAAGGATATGTGTACTGTGGTTTCGCTCCAGGTTGATGAATCAAAAGAAACCCGATCCAGATGCCAATGAACACTCTTGAGATGCGTAAGAGATTAACGCGTGAAGAGAGCCGGGCGCAGACCCGCACCAGGCTTATAGCCATTGGGCGCGAGCATTTTCTTCGCTACGGATTGGGCGGCGCCGTTGCGGAAACGATTGCCGAAGAGGCCGGCTATTCGCGAGGCGCGCTCTATTCCAATTTTGACGGCAAAGAAGAACTATTCCTTGCTGTGATCCATGAGGAGCAGGCACGCTACTTCAATATCTTTCGTTCCATTCTCACGCAGGAACCTTCAAGCCGGAAGAGGCTGAGGAAAATGCGGGACACATTCGCCGACATAATTACGGACCCTGATTGGATTGTGCTGCATGCCGAGTTCGAAACGGAGGCTCTGCGAAGTGAGCGCATTCGAGAGAGCTATTTGCAACTCCATCGGCAGATGATGCGGGACGGACAAGCGCTCGTTAGAGATCTCATGAGATCTTCCGAAATGACTCTACGTTTGAAACCCACCGATTTCATTATGGCTATGCTGGCCTTCTCTCACGGCCTGGCCGTCAACCAGAAAATCCTTGGCATAGAACTCCCCCAGAAGAGTACGCGCATACTCATCCAACGCCTGTTTGACCATTTAGTATCGGTCGCGTAACAGGCTGTCTTTGTATTGACTGACCTTCGCAATCGAAGTAAGCCGAGCTTTGTTTTGAGCGATGATATCAAGGATGCTATTTCCACCCTCCGCCTAAAGCGCCGTAGAGTTGAACCAAAGACAGGGCTTCCTGCTGCTGGGCATTGGCGAGGCTCAACTCCGCGGAGAAGAGATTGGTCTCATTCGTGAGGACCTCGATATAGCTGCTGCCGCCGTTGTCATATCGAATATGAGCTAATCGAACAGACTTATCTGCCGCAGATGTTTCTTTCTCTAGAGCAATGCGATTTTCTTTCGCTTTCTGATAAGTGATCAGTGCGTTGGAGACATCACGAAATGCGGAAGCGATCGCTTGTTGATAGGCGAGCACCATCTCTTGCTTCGTCTCCTTTGCCAGGCGTAAATTGTTTCTCAGTTTTCCGCCCTCGAAAAGGGGCTGGCTCGCACTTATTGAACCAAACCAGAAGCTGGCATCCGAGTTGAAGAGCTTATTCATCTGGCTGGTTGCCGTTCCACCCATTCCAGTGATGCTGATCTGTGGAAAGAATTGGGCTCGGGCCACACCAATGCGGGCATTTGCCGCGATCAGTTCCGCTTCCGCTTTCTGGATATCCGGCCGGCGTTCCAATAACTGCGAAGGAATGCCGGGAGGAACATCCTGGGGATCCGGCTGCGCGATGGTCTTCTTGCCCCGAGGAATGGTGCCAGGGTTACGGCCGAGAAGCAGACTGATGCTATTCTCCTGTTCGCGGATACCACGCTCAATATCCGGCTGAGCGGCCTCTGCTGCATAGAGAAGCTGTTCCGACTGATGGACATCGGCCATCGTCGCCGAACCCACCTGTTCACGGCGACTGACAAGCCGAAGCGATTCCCTGCGCGAATCCAATGTCTTGCGCGTGATCTCCAATTTCGCATCCAGCGTTCGTAACTGAATATAAGACGACGCAACATTGATTACGACCGAACTCAACGTCGCTCGGCGCCCCCATTCCGTCGCAAGAAGCTTGGCGCGCTCTGCTTCGTTTTGACGGCGATAAAGCCCCCAGAAATCCAGATTCCACGCCGCATCGGCGATCAATCCACCTCCATGAAAGGTAGAAGGATAGTTGCTGCCGAGAGCATCAGTAGGAATGCCAATAGCGCTATAGGACCCTCCCGCGCTCAAAGAAGGCAAGGACTGCGATCGTGTAATACCAACCTGTGCCTGCTGCTCAAGCACGCGCTGCGCGGCGATCCGCACATCGAAGTTTTTCGCCAATGCCTCCTCAATCAGTTCTTTCATTTGATCATCTCTGAAAACATCGGACCACTTCAGGTCTCCAACCGAGACTGTCGAGTCATTGACACCAGCAGAGACGGGCTCTGCATCCCGGTAGACAGGGGGAGCGAGTACCTCGGGCCTTTGATAATGAGGGCCGACCTCGCATCCAGACAAACCAACCACTGCTGCGAGCGTATATCCGATGAGGATGAGTCGTTTCATATCGTTCCTTTGCAAGCTGTGCCCGCGATGTCGAAGCATCAAGCTCATGCACTGTTGGACTGTCTCATGATTGCAACGTACCGATGGACCGTCTAAAGCGAAGCAGCGCAGCAGCGAAAAACGCAACCGCTATGCCAATGATTGAAAGAAACTGCGGCCACACGGCGCTGAAGCCTGCGCCGCGATAGAGAATCGCCTGGGACAGGCTCACGAAGTGAGTCGTGGGCGCGATGAGCATGATCTTCTGCACAAACACCGGCATGCTTTCGCGCGGCGTCAGCGAGCCGGAGAGAACATCGAGAGGAAGCAGAACGAGAATAACCAGCAGCCCGAATTGCGGCATCGATCGCGCAATGGTTCCCAGGAAGATGCCCATCGATGTTGTGGCTAACAGGGTAAGCAGAAGCCCGAGGAGAAATAATGGGACTGAGCCGGAAATTACAACACCGATAACTCCTTTCACCATCACCTCCAACCCGAATGCCGCGGCAAGCAAGACTACGACTCCCATCGACCACACCTTGGAGGCCACGATCTGGAACGGCGTCAATGGCATGACAAGTAAGTGTTCAATCGTGCCGTGTTCGCGCTCACGGACGAGCGCTGCTCCCGAGAGAATGATGGAAAGCATGGTGACGTTGTTAATGAGTTCCATGACCGCGGTGAACCATGCCTGTGTCAGATTCGGATTGAATAAAGTGCGCGGCTCAAGCTCGCTCGGCAGTGGCGCAACGGCGCGGTATCTTTGCACAAAGTCGCTTACCTCGCCGCTGACAATACTTTGGACGTACCCGGCGCCGATGTAGGCCTGGCTGACGAGCGTGCCATCCACATTGAGTTGTAACCCAGGGTTACGGCCGGCAAGCACGTCGCTCTGAAAGTTGGACGGTATGTCGATTGAGAAGCTGTAGCGTCCGGTATCCATGCCGAGGTCGGCATCCTGCTGCGATGTGACGGTGGGCTTTTGGAAGTACGGTGGATACAGGCTATCGGTGATGCGCATCGAAAGCGGCGTCCTGTCCTCATCCACAATCGCGATAGGTGCGCTCTGCAAAGTTTCAGGTTGTGAACGCGCCGCGGAATAGATACCAAGTGAAAATGCGAAGACAATAAGCACCAGCATCGCAGGATCGCGATACAAGCTTCGAAACTCTTTAATGCCCAGATGAAAAATGTTTGCCAGAGTTGTCATCAGTTCACTTTCCCTGCTTTTTCAGAAGTAAGACGCAGGCGATCGTCAACACGGGAATCATCGCCGACAGTGCGAAAAAGGAGTTGGACAGCCCCAAGAATCCCAGACCTTTGGAAAACGCGCCGCGAGAGATAACAAGAAAGTAAGTCGTTGGATAAAGACGCCCGATAATCGCGCCCGCGCCAGAGAGCGCCGAAATAGGATTGAGCAATCCAGCGAACTGTATAGCCGGCAATATGGTTGCGATGGCCGTGCCGAAGATTGCGGCAATCTGGCTCTTCATGAACGTCGACATAAGCAGGCCGAGCCCGGTCGCGCACACCAAATACAGCAGCGCCCCCGTCGCCAGGGCAAGGAAATTGCCCGTAACAGACACGTGAAACAGAAGCAGCGCCATCAGCGCCATCAGCACAAAGTTTGCCATGCCGATTACGATGTACGGCAGTTGCTTGCCAAGCAGGAATTCGACTTTTGTCACGGGGGTGACATAAAGATTCAAGATGGAGCCAAGTTCCTTTTCGCGCACAACGCCAAGCGCTGTAAGTATCGCCGGAATGAAGAGAAGCAGCAAAGCAACGACGGCCGGGACCATCGCGGCAAGGCTCTCCATGTCTGGGTTATATCGATAGCGGGTTTCCAGGTTGAAGAGTGACTCGGCCTTCAATCCAAGATGGTGTGTGGCAAGGTCGGAAAGATATTCATAATGCATTGCCTGCACGTACCCAAGCACGGTCTCCGCGCGCTGCGGCATGGCTCCGTCGACCCACAGGCCGATTGTTGTATGAGTGCCGTGAGTCAGATCCTGCGCGTAGTGTGGGGGTATCTCGATAGCGAAGCTCAGTTCGCCATTTCGCATTCGGCGGTCGAGTTCGTCATAGCCGGTGATCGCCGGTTTTTCGACGAAGTATCTGGAGCCGGAGAGATTCAGGGCGTAATCCTCGCTCGCGGCGCTGTTATCGTGGTCGAGGACGGCATAAGAAAGGTTGTTCACATCCATGTTGATTCCGAAACCCATGATGAACATCAGCATGAGGGTTCCGCCAAGCGCGAGCGCAAGCCGAATAGGATCGCGTCTCAGTTCCAGCGATTCACGGTATGCGTAAGTCAGCAATCGTTGCATGCTGAACAGTGATTTCTGGCGCGACTGCGCTGCTTGTGGTTTGGCATTCTGTGCAGGCTTTGTGGTTAGAGCCGCGGATGGAGAGTTAGCTTTCTCCGTTGTGGCCTGTGCCTTTTCAAGATAGGAGATAAAAGTATTTTCGAGAGTGTCGCATCCGCTGGCGGCGACCATGGCCGCGGGTTTGTCGGTCGCCAGGATTTTGCCGGCATTCATCAGCGAGATGCGATCGCAGCGCGCGGCCTCATTCATGAAGTGAGTCGAGATGAAGATTGTGGTGCCGTCGTTGCGCGAGAGGCCCAGCATCAGTTCCCAGAAGGTGTCTCGCGCGATGGGATCGACGCCCGATGTCGGCTCGTCGAGGATGAGCATTGCAGGCCTATGGATTACGGCCACGGCGAGGGACAAGCGCTGGCGGATACCCAGAGGCAATCCTTCCGGTAACTGGTCGAGTACCCGCTTGAGACTGAAACGCTGAGTCATCTCTTCTATTCGTTCATCAATCTCCGCTTCCGGGACATGGTAAAGCTGCGCATGAAGCAAGAGGTTCTGACGAACGGTGAGTTCCGTGTACAACGAGAATGCCTGCGACATATAGCCGACGCGGCGGCGTATCTCCAGATTTCCCGCGGTGACTGGTTTGCCAAACAGCAATGCCTTGCCTTCGGCCGCGGGAAGGAGGCCGGTGAGCATCTTCATGGTTGTCGACTTGCCGCATCCGTTCGACCCCAGAAAGCCGAAGATCTCGCCACGCTCGACACTGAGTGTTACATGATCCACAGCCGTGAACTTACCGAATCTCTTGGTGAGGCCACGCGCTTCGATCACTACCTCAGCGTTCGGCTTTCGTGGTGGAATCACAAGCTCGTGGTGTCCCCGGCGTTCCTCTTCGGGAAGCAACTGGATAAATGCTGCTTCGAGCGTCGGCTGTGCTGTCCGCGTTCGCAGTTCCTCGGCTGAGCCTGTCGCCAGCACGCGGCCTGCATCCATGGCGATGAGCCAGTCGAAGTTCTCCGCCTCTTCCATGTATGCGGTCGCAACGATCACGCTCATTCCAGCCCGGCGTTCGCGGATGTCTTTGATAAGATCCCAAAACTGCCGGCGCGAAAGAGGATCGACGCCCGTTGTCGGCTCGTCGAGAATCAACAAGTCCGGATCATGAATCAGCGAGCAGCAGATGCCCAGTTTCTGCTTCATTCCACCAGAGAGCTGGCCGGCTGAGCGATCGCGAAATGGCTCTAGGCCGGTACTCGCGAGCAGTTCGTCAATGTGCGCCTTGCGCTCTGCCTGGCCCAGGCCGAAAAGTTTCCCGAAGAAGTTGATGTTCTCATCGACCGACAGCGTCGGATACAAATTTTTGCCAAGTCCCTGCGGCATATACGCAACGCGCGGGCATATGCCTTCGCGATGCCTGCGATCTGCCATGCTGCCGCCCAGCACCTCGATGCTTCCTGTTTGCATCTTCACTGCGCCTGCGATAAGGCCCAGAAGAGTTGACTTACCCGTTCCATCAGGACCGATGAATCCGATCATCTTTCCCGCGGCGATCTCCAGAGTCACAGCATCGACTGCGACCGTCGCCCCGTATAAATGGGTGACGTCCCGCAACTGCGCGACCGCCACAGATGTATCGCTCACTGCTCGATCCTGGACTTGAGTTTTTCTGGCCAAGGAACGGAAGGATCAAGGCGGACATAAGCCATTCCAGGCAATCCGGACTTCACCTGACCCGCATGTTTTTTGAGAAGCGCCGGATCGATCCGCGCTTTCACACGGAAGACCAGCTTTTCGCGCTCGCTCGTTGTCTCCACGGTTTTCGGCGTAAACTGCGCCACATTGGCGACAAAAGATACGATAGCCGGAATCGCGTCCTTCGGCGCGGCGTCGAGAACAATATGAACTTCCGTGCCGATGGCCACTCGCCCCGCAGCGGCTTCCGGAAGGAAGAATGTCATTGTGACATCGCTCAGATCGACCATGCTGAGAACTTTTCCTCCGCCCGCGACCACTTCACCGGGCTGGGCGATCCGATACTGCACTCTGCCATCCCGCGCGGCTTTCAACTCGGTGTCATCGATCTCCGCTTGCAGTTGACTTTCAGCCGCCTGTGCAGCCACGATCTTCGATTTGGCCTCGAGAACCTGAGAACGCGATGCGTTGATGGTGGCCTGCGAGGCGGCGAGCTGCGCCTTTGAGGCCGCTACGGCTGCCGCCGCTTCTTTCTGGCGCGCCACATCATTGTCATACTCCTGGGTCGAGGCCGCGTGTTCGGCCGACAGGATCTGTGAACGCTGCACGGTCTTCGCTGCCACAACCTGCTCCGCCTCGCGCTGCGCAACGACAGCCTTGGCCGCCGCCTGTTCGCTCTCGTGCTGAGCGACAATAGCCAAGGCCGTGCTCGTCGCGTTACGTGCCTCAGCCTCCTCTGCCTGCGCCTGCTTTAGCTGCGCTCGGAGCACGGCAGTATCCATTCTTGCGACAACCTGACCGGCAGCGACATAGTCGCCATCATCCGCATACATCTGGCTTATGCGTCCCGGCGACTTAGCCGCAACATCGAATTCAACTGCTTCGATTCGTCCATTCCCGCTTGCAAATCCCTCTCCCAAACCCTTCGGTCGAAAATGTTGCCATATAAGATAGGCGGCAATGCCCACAATAAGAACCACAGCAATCCCAATTACCGGCTTGAGATACCGGCGTCCGCGACTGCTTACGATTGGCGGCTTGGCCGCGTCCTTGTCTGGCGATGCGTCTTTGGCTGTAGCTTTCTTCTCCGGGGCGTCCTTTGGCGAGTCGTCCTTTGCTGGAGCCTCGTTTTTCGCCGTGTTCTGCGCGGGAGTATCCTTTGCTTGAGCATCTTGCGCGGAAGCATCCTTTCCGGCAGGGTTCCGCAAGGGAGTCTCCTGTAATGGAGCCTTTTTGTTCGACGCATTAATATCTTGAGAATCAGCCTGTGCGTTGGTTTGCGAGTATCCGGATGCCGACTCCGCCGGCGTTGATTCCTTGATGGTGACTGTTCCATCCGCGCTTGTAGTGGTTATCGGCGAGACGTTGCCGTTATTATCGATGACGACTATGACCATGACAGATTGCCCTCGAGTCCGCACACTTACGCGTTTGTAGATGCTGACAGTTACAGGCTTCGGCAGTCTGGTCAAAACGGAACACATTTATGCAAATGGTTTCTAGATACAATCTGCATACGGAGGTATAAGGATAAGGAATTCAACCAGGGGTGAGTAGAACCATTATCCGTAGAGCAGAGTGAAACGATGATCATGGCGAAGGCTTGCCCTGCCAGCGCAAAGCCACGTTCGCCTACAGTCCCGCGGAGGATAGCCTCAAGGGCGTCCCAAGCCTGCGCAAAGTCATTGTTTCGTTTGGCCGGTTGTTTTAAGGAAGCCGCGCTCAAAGTCCAAGTGCAACAAACCTGAAAGGGATAATGTTGCATGGGCAAGTCGTATACGCATCTGAATTTGGAAGAGCGTTGTTTGTTGCAAACGCAGTTGGAGATGGGTTGG
>Ga0302270_10000535_pt1 | contig 40668 bp, 35 predicted proteins | sample III_Bog_E2_3_FD_198773 | JGI IMG/M metagenome (GOLD analysis project Ga0302270, IMG submission 198773) | Peat permafrost microbial communities from Stordalen Mire near Abisko, Sweden - III_Bog_E2_3 | ecosystem: Environmental > Terrestrial > Soil > Wetlands > Peat | place: Sweden: Abisko... | reverse complement strand
ATGGAACGGGCGGTCGCAAAGGGACACCGCCTCCCGTTGGTCGGCGAGCCAGAGTTGAAGCCAGCCGCAGCCAACGGAACGAAATATCGCTTGACAGCGAGGGGCCTTCTCATGGAAGCCGCGAATGTAAGAGAGTGGCCAACCCGCTCAGTGCGCAAGGGGCCGCCCTGTGACCTTCGCGGCTCTGTGCTGGGGTGCGCCGCAGGCCCCTACGCGGTAGCACCCACATCCGGTTGGTGGTGTCATTTGCCGAGACACGCGCCCGCTGCTGATGGGTGATATCACCCATGCTGCATGATTATCTCGGTTGGCACCGCACAACTGCAGGATTCTTCATCACAATTCAGACGTTAGAGTGCGGAACTCAAATTGCATGTCCTATGGAGTACGGAAGGAGGGGCTCTCTTGAATCGAGGCTCCGTTGTCGTCGTCACCGAACGCTGTAAGGGCTGCGGGTTCTGTGTGGAGTTCTGCCCCACCCATGTTCTGAAGCTGTCCTCGGCGTTCAACGCCAAGGGCTACCACCCGCCACACCTGGTTGACGGAGATAAATGCTCTGGCTGCAATCTTTGCGGCATGTATTGCCCGGATTTTGCGATTTTCGGTTACCGGGAGCCGCAGCCCCGGCCGGCGGCTCAGGCGCAGAGCCAACCTCGAAAGGAAGCCTGACATGGCGACAATCGCAGATTCGCTTCATACCGGCAGGGAGATGCAGCACGCCGATCCGCGGGCGGTGCTGACCGGCACGCATTTCATGAATGGCGACGCCGCGGCGTGCGAAGGCGCGCTCGCCGCAGGGGCGCGATTTGGCGCAGGCTATCCTATTACGCCCTCTACCGAGATCGTGGAACGGTTTGCCGCCCGCGCGCCGCAAGTCGGCGGCCTCTTCATCCAGATGGAAGACGAGTTGGCGGCCTCTATCACTTTGCAGGGCATGGTGTGGGCTGGCCAGAAGGCCTTCACGTCAACATCCGGTCCCGGTTTCTCGCTGATGATGGAACACATCGGCTACGCCGCCATGACGGAAACGCCTTGCGTCTTCTTCAACGTGCAGCGCGGCGGCCCGTCCACCGGTTTGCCCACGCTGCCGGCGCAGGGCGACATGATGCAGGCGCGCTTCGGCTCGCACGGCGACTACAGCCTGATCGCGCTGGTGCCGAATTCGCCGCAGGAATGCTTCTGGCTGGCCGTGAAGGCCTTCAACTTGGCCGAGCAATTCCGCGTTCCGGTGATGGTCATGATGGACGAGTGCGTCGGCCATATGACCGAAAAAGTCGTCATCCCGAAGGCGGAAGAGATTGAGATCTTCCCGCGGCGCAGCCCTTCGAAGAAGCCCGGCGAATTCCTGGCCTATGGCGAGATCGGCGAGGACTTGGTTCCGGAGATGGCTAGCGCTGGAGAAGGCTACAAAATCTACGTGACCGGCATGACGCACGACAAGCGCGGCTACCCGCTCGGCAATGCGGACGCCCAGAGGACGCTGATCACGCGCCTCTTCGAGAAGATCAGCCGGGCTGAGGACGAACTCACGTTGATCGACGAAGACCATATGGACGACGCCGACGTCGCCGTGGTCAGCTACGGCATCACTTCGCGTGTCGCCGAGCGGGCGATCCAGTTGGCGCGCGCCAAGGGGCTGAAGGTCGGACGGATGCGCCTCAAGGGCGTCTGGCCGTTCCCCGAGAAGAGGTTCCGCGAAGTTGCGCAGCGGATCAAGGCGTTTGTCGCGCCCGAATTGAACATGGGCCAGGTGGTGCTCGAAGTAGAGCGCTGCGCCGGCGGACATTGCCGGACCATCGCTATGCCGCACCCCGGCGGCACCGTGCACCGTCCATTGGACATCCTTGCGGCGATCGAGAAGGGGGCGAGAGCATGAGCACGCTGACTGAAATTGCCGCTCACAATCCGGTCGAAGACTATCTGCGAATGGACCGTATCCCGTCCATCTGGTGCCCCGGTTGCGGCATCGGCACGACGGTGAATAGCTTCGTGCATGCCCTGATCCGAACTGGCACCGACATGAAGAAGCTCATCATGGTCAGCGGCATCGGCTGCTCGGGCCGGGTGGGCGGCTACATCGGAACCGACCATTTCCACACGACGCACGGCCGCGCGATTCCGTTTGCCACGGGGCTGTCGCTGGCCAATCCGGAGTTGAACGTGGTGGTCTATTCCGGTGACGGCGACCTGGTCTCTATCGGCGGCAACCACCTGATTCACGCCGCGCGGCGCAACGTGAACCTGCTGGTGATCTGCGTCAACAATATGATCTACGCGATGACTGGAGGGCAGGCGGCCGCGACCACGCCTCCGTCGTCAATGTCTTCCACGACGCCATATGGCGCCTTCGAGCCGGACATCAACATCCCGCAACTCGTCGACGCGGCGGGCGCGACGTACGTCGCCCGCTGGACAGCCTTCCACGTCAAGCAACTCGAGACCTCGATGGCCGAGGCTCTCAAGAAGAAGGGCTTCCGGTTCATCGAAGTAGTGACGCCCTGCCCGACGCTTTTTCAGCGCAGGAATAACATGGGCGACGGTCTGGCGGCGATGAAGGACTACAAAGACCGGAGCAAGATCCGCAACGGCGCGGCGACTCACGAAGTGGCCATGCTCCCCGGCCAAGAGATCATCGTCGGGAAGTTCGTCGATCGCGAGCGGCAGGACTACCTGACGCTGATGCGTGCGAGGCTCGGAGCGAACTTCCAGGAGTGGATCGACGCTCCGCCGCAAGTGGAGCACGAAGAAGGGGAGGGTTGTGGCGAATGCTGAAAGAACTCCGAATCGGGGGATTCGGCGGGCAGGGCGTGATCCTGTCGGCGCACATCCTGGGCAAGGCCGCGGCTCTCTACGATGGCGGCTACGCCACGATGACCCAGAACTACGGTCCCGAAGCCCGCGGCGGCGCGGCGAGCGCGGCTCTGATCGTCAGTGACGAGCCGATCCTGTACCCCTACCTCACCAATCCGGACATCCTGGTGGTGATGTCGCAGGAAGCCTACACCCGCTTCACGCCCGACGTGAAAGAAGGCGGCATCCTGCTGGTGGAAGAAGACCTGGTGCGGCTGGAGAACTTTCCCCAGCATCTGCTGGTCTATGGCATCCCGGCAACGCGCCTGGCCGAGAAGCTCGGCAAGAAGATGGTGCTAAACGTCGTGATGGTCGGCTTCCTGTGCGCCATCTCGAAGGTGGTTTCGCTGGAGTCCTGCCGCAAAGCGGTGAGCGATTCCGTGCCGGCGCGATTCCGCGACCTCAACCTCAGCGCGTTCGACGAAGGCTATGCCTACGGACTGAAAGTGCTGGGGTCCGGCCCGGTCACGGAAGAGACCGACGGCGACGGGAAAGAAGAGTTGGAGTCGGTGGATTAGCAGAGGCCGCCGAGGCGTTTCCAGGAGCGCCGCTTAGATCGTCAAATCCGCTGGTGGGTATAATTAGGCATGTCTGCCGTATGCGATTTCGGCAATACGCAGTTCGACGAAGCCGTTTGGGCGGCGTGTCACAAGGCCTTTGCCGAGGCGCTTGCCTCCGGCCTTACGGTCTTCTACATCGACGGCGAAGGTCTCAATGTGATGGAGCGCGCCGACGGTAGGAGATTTGAGATCCGCTGGCTACCCGGCGCCCCTTCGGGCGAAAACTACGAGATTCTCCGCGAATTGACGGCGCGCGCCGCGTAAGGCAGCGTGCCAACCCTCACAATCATTGCTGGCCCGAACGGCTCTGGATAATCGACGCTGACTTTTGGGGTGGCAGCCCCTCATGCCGTTTCGAGACGGACCTTCGCAACGCCGCCGCCCGCGTTGCCAGCCGCAACGGAGTTCGGATTCACTGCCCGTTCCGAGACTGACTTTTGAAACATCGAAGCCCCCGATTTGGCGGGCTCCTCAGTCTGTTTCAGAACTTACCGTTTTCGAGACGGTCACACCTCGAACTGCCGCAAATGATGGTCAAGATGTTTGTACATTAAAATCGCCCACTCCTCCGGCGTCATTCTCCCAAAGAAACTGTGCGGATTCCTCGTACACCCTGCCGCCCCTCCCGCCGCAAATTTGTCAATCAGTCCCGATAGCCGGTCCCGTTCCTTGCCCAAATCTCGCTCGTCGGCCACAATGAGGCTCTTGGCCGTCGGCGAATTCTTCCGTAGCGGGTCTTCGTTCCGAAACACCATCGGCTTCACCAGCCGCCCCATCAGACGTGCGGGTAGCGCTCCCTTTTCGGGCACCAGTTCTCCCACCGCCCACTGCATACTCACCGAGCAATGTGCCAGCATCTGCGCCGCGGTCATCTTACCCCAGCGCCTCTCACTTTGCGGTTCCAATTGTCCCAGCCGGGTCTTTACCTGATTCGCCACCGTCGCATCGAACAGGTTTTTCATGATCACATGCCTCCTTTGAATGAGAGTAACCAAGAGCCCGTGTCGGAAAGGTCATTTTTCTGCGGTTCACCGATTGAACCGATTGAATACCCGATAGGCGCAGTTTCACAAAGGACCTTTTATGGAACACAGCCGCAATGCTCAAACATCCGCAGGTGCGCGTCTTGGCCGTCCACCCTTCCGGCCGTTGATTTGCGAAGCCTTGCGCTTCTCCAGGCTCTTTGCCATCCCGCCACGCCGGCCAAGCGCAGCCATCCAGCGCCTGGTTCCGTAGACGTTTTGAAGCAGTGCTTGAACGTAGAGGTCGAGGTCCAACTCGGGCCAGTGCAGGCCCGTGCCGCCGCCCAGGATCTCGACGTGGGCGATCTGTTCAGACGTGGCTCCCTCCAAGCCCTCGACGTTCTCACGTGCAACCAGGTGCCGGCGGCCGTCACTCAGCCTGAGAACCAGCATGTCCAACTCGGGGCTGGACCGGTACTCCACCGCGGTAACCAGCGTGGCTTCGCCCTGCTGCTTGGCGTTTTCCAGCGCCTGGTCGATTTCATCGTTTGTGGTGATGACCTTATGCCTTGCCATGAATCCCCTCCCATAGGGCTACCAGCGCCTCGAAATTCTCTGCCGCGAAACCAGGATCTTCTTCACGTCGGCGCGTTTTGCATTGAAGGGACGAATCGCGTCCCCTCGTTTGGCCAGCGCAACGTTGCCACTTGCCAGCAGGTCGACGATCACTTCCGTTTCGTCGGCAAAGCCATGCACGTGACACGGCCGGTGGTCGTTGGAATAGACGACAAACGTCATGGCGCCGAACTGACGTAAGCTCACGGTTACATTATAACCCAAGCGCGCTTAGGTATACAGCAATCGAGTCGGGCCTTCTCCGACTGCAGACTGCGGCGAGTCGATCCGGCGCACCGTGTGGGGCCGGCGTTCCGAAGGAACAGGACCGGATGGTGGATGAGTTCCGCGCCCTGATTCTGGGCCCTTGAAGGCAGCCGATCTGGAGATCGGCACCTATTGCCGCGCGAACGGCAACATTTGGGAATGACGCTCGACGGCAGTCCAGCGCATCAATATCCACTGCTCCCTCATGCACACGGCTCGGTTTCGGGCGTTCCCGAGCCCAATAGTTCATCCGCCTTTGAAGCTACATCTGGCGTGCCGGTAAAGACCAAACGGCAAGCTCTTGCCGTTTCGGCCAACGCGACGCAATTCTGCCGGCTGCAGTCAGATCTTACGCGGGTTACAGCGTGCACCGATTCCGGCGACTCCGGGTTCGGTAGCGGCTTTGGTATTACTCGATGGTCAAGCGGGCTCAGCGCGGCTGTAGCCGCTTGGAGAGTCTCTGCGCCTGGGCGTTCAGCGCCTGCACCTGCCGCAGATCTTCCTCGGCGCTTTGCACCAGACTTTGCAGGCGCGGCAGATCGGTGGAGAAGTTGGGAGCGCTGCTGGAATCGCGGTAGCGGTCCAGGCGCGCCGACAGCGACCGGAGCTGGTCGTTCACATCGCGGTATTTGCGCTGTAAATTGCTTAAGTACGTCTCGCGGCGGCTCGCGATGTCGTCCAGTTCGCGCAGCGTTGAAGCCGTCAGATTCAGTTGCTGCTTAACCTCACCCGTCTCGCTTTGAGCACGGCGGGCAAGTGCTTCCGCTGAATCGGCGCGCGCGGCTTTCGATTTCAACTCCGCATCCATGGTCTCGTTCAACCGGCGCAATGAGTCGACCTCATCGCGCGCCTCCGCGGCAGCGGTGGTGAGCCGCTTGTTGTCATTTTGAAGTTGGCCGATGTTGTAGTCGAGCTGTTGCGCGCGTAGCTGCAACGCCTGCAGTTGGGCCTTGGTGTCGGTGAGTTGCTGCTGCGTCAGAGCCAGCCGGCGCACCGCTTCCACCACCGATGAGGCCGCAGGGCTGTGGGGCGGCGGCGGAAGTGCGGGATGGACGCCGTTGGCTTCGAGCTGCTTGCGCAGAGTCGCGTTCTGATCCTCCTCGGTCTGGAGGCGCGACTCAGCCTCGATGTGCGCTTTCCGAAGCTGCGTGAGTTCGCCTTCCACGATGCGCGTTTGTTTACGGCTGCCCAGCCAGAGGACGAGGAATAGACACGCAATCAGGAGCGGCAAAATCGAAGAAGTCAGACGAGGCCAGCGATTCATGACAGGCTTCCTTTCGCATGCGGGGCGAGGGTGTACTTTGTACGGTACTGGATTTCACGGCCTTCCACGGAGAGTTGCACGGAATACGTCCGCTTGGTGCCGGCGGGCAATTCGAGATCGACAGCCCAGTGGCTCAGAATCTTCTTGAATATCTGGCTGACATCACCGGCGATATCGCCGGGCGCGCGGCTGAATGAGGCGGAACCGCCGGTCGCTTCCGCGATCTGCTGCAATCCCGCCTGATAGGCCTCGTTCAGCCGGTCGCGGAGCCAGGCCAGATGATGCACGAAGACGGGCACGTCGGTCGCGTTCAACGCTGCCGCGAGCTTGGCAGTCTTCTCGCGAATCAGGGCTTCGGGAAAACGGCGGCTGAGATCGCGCGAGTCGCTCGGATTGACAACGGGATTCGTGTAATCCTCGCGGTAGTTGTAGATATTCGAGTCGGTGAGGAAGAGCAGGGCCGTGCGAATCGGGGAACGGTGCAGGATCCGATCCGCCAGTTCCGCGGCGGGCTGGACAGCTTCGAGCAGGCCGGCCCGGCCCGTGGTGTCCAGAGCATCGAGTTGTGAGTTGACCCCGGCGCGATCCGGTCCGGGATCGGTCAGCACTCGCAGTCCGTCCTGGGCCCGCAGCAGCGCAACCCAGACGTTTGAACTCAGCGCGGCGATTTCCGTTTTGAGGGCCTCACGCGCAGGCCCGATCAGCGCCATATCGCCGGTGAGATCCAGCACTACGTTCAACAGAAGCGGCGACGCGGGATCGCGCACCGCGAGCACCTTCGCCGCTTCCCCTTCCACCGTTGCTTTGATACTGCCGGCGTCGAGAGGAGGATCACCCAGCCACGCCGTGACCCGGCAGCGCCCGCCAGGCGCCGCGTTCGAAGAAGCACCTTCGGAGGCCGTCAGCGACGCTGCGGCCAGCAGGCCCAGCAGTTCCCTGCGCAGCATCTTCACTGGCTTACACCTGGCCTCAACACATCAACCTCAAAAGCTCAGCCTCAAACCAAGCTGCACCACGCGTCCACCTCGCGATCCGATGATATGCCCAGCATTTGCGTTCGGCGAGGCAACCGATCCGATGGTCGGGTCGGGATCGTTCCAAGTCCCGTGGTTCAGGAAATTGAAGGCCGACATGGTGAACTCCATCGTCCGGTCCTGGTCGACGGCAAAGCGCTTCGCCAGCGACACATCATGATTCTGCAACCCGGGATTGAGAATGGAAATCGTGCGCGGGGCGTTGCCCAGCGTGAAGTCGGCAGGCTGGGTGAACGCTGCCGGATTGAACCATAGATTCGGCCCCTGGTTCGAGACCCTGGGATCGACGCCCGGCACAACGTCGGCGCGCAGCATGTTCAACACGCCACCCGTGTTGTTGTAAAGCGCGCGGAGCGCGATCGGTCCGCCGTCCTGGAGGATCGAGATGTCGCTGACCGACCATCCGTCGACGATATGACGCCGCCAGTCGCGGAAGTTCAGGAACGGTTTGTTTGTGCCGATCGGCAGATCGTAGCTCAGGTTCATGGACAGCCGCTGTGGAGCGTTCCAGGGCGTCAGCGACCACTCATTGTGGCTGTTGAAGTAATCCTGCTTGCCGTAAGGACCGCTATAGTCGTCCCATTGCCTGGAAAACTCGTAAGTTGCGCTTACGGTCAGGCCCCCGGAACTGCGCTTCTCGACGCGGAGCCAGGCGCTATTGCGGCGGTAATTCCCTTCCGGCCAAAGACTGGATACATCGAAATCCAGGTATTGCGGGTAAGGCCGCAGGGCGTTGCGGAAGTCGAGATCGTTGAGCAGAACGCCATACTTCAGGTTATCGGGCGAGATCGCATTGGGACTCGCCGCATAACTCCCGACGAAGAGGTTATGCCCCCAGGCCGTTGTGAGCCCTCCGGTGAGGATCACCTGCATCGGCACCTCGCGTTCATAAGAAACGCCCGCCGACTGGTAGATCGGCGTCTTGCCCGTCCGTTCAACCAGAGCTGCGTTGGTGCCATTGGCCGTGGCCGGGTTCAAGTCCGGCAAGGAAGTGCCCGCGGGCACGCCCTGCGCCAGAAAGAACGCGGGCGTCGTTTCGGTATTCTGAGCGGCGAACGTCTGCGTCGCGTTGAACCCCTGCGTGCCCCACTGGGAGCCGTATAGGGGCGGCGCCTGGTAGCTGCGGGCGTAGTTTGCACGGACGACGCTCTTGCGGTTGCCGCCGGGGCTCCAGGCGAGCGAGGCGGAAGGATCGATCACAGAAATGTAGGGTTGGAAACTCGTCGGCGCGCCGTTCAGCCCCGCGAAGATTTCGGCCCCAGGCATGCTGTTAGCGGGGTTAATGGCGTTGAGATCGACCGTAGACTGGCGGTTGTACTTCTCCGTACGCGGCGAGGTGGTCTCGGAGGTTGCGGCGAAGCTGATGGTCAGACCGGTCATGGGCTCCCAGGTATCCGTCGCGGACAGCACATATCGCGACGACCGGAAATAGCTGGGCGAGGTCACATCGGTCACGTCGCCCGATTCCACACCCCCCAGCAGGAAGCTGGCGAACTCGGAGCCCGTGCCCGTGATGCCTGGCAGATCGGTGTATCCGGTCCCGAAATAATAGGTGCCGGCGGGCGCGGACGGCTGGTAGGTGTCCACCTGCTGCCGCTGGAACTGTCCGGAAAAGCGCAGGCTGTGCTTGCCGAGCTTGAGCGAGTGCGCATCGGTGTAGGTGAATACGTTGTGGGCGGTCCGGGCATTGCCGCTATAGCGCCCGAGCGGGAGATAGCCTCCAAAGCTGATGCGGGGAAAGACCTGCGCCGCAACGCCGTTGAGCCCGAGCGCGGTGGCGGGGTCGACCGAGCCCGAAGAGTTCTGGCTCACGTTGGTGACGAACTCGACCGTCGACGTATTTACGCTGCCGGGTGAGAGCGTGTACACATGCTCGACTGTGATGCGCTGGTTCGAATAGTTTCGGTCGGGCGCGCCCGGATCGGCGGCGTTGTCGATGTAGTGCGCCGCACCCGCAAAGCCGTTGGTGTAACTGCCGCCCACGCTCAGGCGGTGCTTCTCGTTGAAGCTGTGATCGATCTTGGCGATCATGCCGTTGGCCGTGTTGGTCTCCGGAGAAACCACGAAGTAGTTGTTCTGATAAAACGGGCCAACGTCCGTGTTCGGATGCGGAATGTAGGATGCAATCCGGCTCGAAACGGGATCGATCTGCGAGGCAGGGATAATGCGGTTCGGATAGGCCGAACGAAAGTACTGCAAATTGCTGGTCGAAACCGCCTGCGTCGAATCGTAGTTCGGGTTGGGCGCGGTGGTGTGCGGATCGTAGATCTGGAGCAGAGCGCCAGAGGCGTCCACTACCCTGGTGTAATCTCCACCGAGCTGCTCTGCAAGCGGCACCGTGCGCAGATACGAGCGTCCGATTCGCTCACGCACGCCCTCGAAGTTCAGCGAGAAGAAGGTCCGGCGGGAGCCGTCGTAGATCTTCGGGAGGAACACCGAACCCGACAGGTTGAAGCCGAATTGATTGCGCCGCAGCAGGTCCTTCGTGCCACCGTTTTGCGAGATTTCGTGCGGGACGGCGTCCAGGATGTCATTGCGAAAATTCTCGTAGATCCGTCCGTGGTAGGAGGAGAGTTTGACGCCCGTGCCCGAGGCTTTCTTCGGACTGTCGGCGCGATAGCCGAGCGCTCGCGTGGCTATCTTGAACTCCTCGGCCGCCGCCTGCAGTTCAGCGGTCTCCGTGGATACGCCCGCTTCGGGGTGAGAGGGCCGGGAGGGAGCCTGTCCTAAACTTGCGGCGCCGCAAAACAGAGCGAAGATCGTCGCCGCGAGAGCGGCCCCAGTGTGCTGATTCGGTCCATACATCCAGTGTTCCTTTATTCTAGCGTCACCGTTCCGCGACTACTTGCCGCGACGCGCGCGGACGCCGCGGGCGCGCCCTCCTCCCACGCAACGGATAGCCTGCACTTCCTGCGCACTGACCTTGCACTCCCCTCGCTGCGCTAGTCTGGTGGCATGAAACTGAGGGAAATCGCAGCCAGGCTCGGCTGTGCGATTATGTCGCCGCGAGCAGGATGCGATGACATCGAGATCAGCGGCGTTACGGGCATGGACGCGGCTGGACCGGATCAGATTACATTTCTTGCCAACCCGAGATACGCCCACAAGGTGAAGGACACGCGAGCCGGCGCGATTATTGTGCATGACAGCGTCGGCGAGTTGCCGATCCCGGCCTTGTTGTCCAGGAATCCTTACCTGGATTTTGCGCGGGCGCTTGGGCTTTTTTACCAGGCTCCGCGCCCTCCGGCCGGCATACATCCTATGGCGGTCATTTCCGAACTGGCGACAATTGGCGAAAACGCCTCGATCGGCGCGTTTGCGGTCGTCGGGCCGCATGTCTCCATCGGGCGCGACGCGGTGCTTCATCCGCATGTGGTGATCTACGAAGGCGTTACGATCGGAGACGATTTCCTGGCGCACTCCCACGTCACGGTGAGGGAACATTGCCGGATTGGCAATCGCGTCATTCTGCAGAACGGGGTCGTGATCGGAGGCGACGGCTTCGGCTTCGCCAAGCGCGCCGATGGCACGCACTACAAAATCCCCCAGTCGGGTCCGACCATCCTGGAAGACGATGTCGAGATCCAGTCCTTAACTAATATCGACCGCGCCACGGTCGGTGAGACGCGCGTCCGCCGCGGCGCCAAGATCGACGGGTTGGTGCAGGTGGGGCATGCCTGCGAGGTCGGCGAAGACAACATCATCTGCTCGCAGGCGGGGCTGGCGGGCAGCACGATCCTCGAAAAAAACGTCCTGCTTGCGGGGCAGGCCGGCATTTCGGGGCATCTGACCATCCACGAAGGGGCGATTGTCTATGCTCAAAGCGGGATTGGAGGCGATGTCGCCGCGGGCACGGTCGTCTCGGGCTCGCCCGCTTTCGACGCCTCGACATGGCGTCGCGCGGTGACGGTGTTTCCACGCCTGCCGGAAATCCTGCGCCAGATGCGGCAACAGGAGCGCAGGATAGCCGAACTCGAAGCCGCTTCCCGCCCGCCCGCCGCCGGACAGCCCAAGGAGGGCCAATGAGCGATCCGAAACACCAGCCGAAGCCACCCCTCGCCTACCAGAACTCGCATTTCATGGAGAGCTGGTCGGCACGCGGCCTGCGCCTCCTCTCCGAGTATCTGGAGCCACTCGACCGGCTGGGCCGGTATAAGGTTCGCGACACCATCGTATTCTTCGGTTCAGCGCGGCTGAAAGAAGACGGTCCGTTGGCCAGGTACTACAATGAGGCCCGCGAACTCGCCCGCCTGCTGACCGATTGGAGCGACGGGCTGCAGCCTCCGACGCGGCGCTTCGCCGTCTGTACCGGCGGCGGACCGGGCATCATGGAAGCGGCCAACCGCGGCGCGCACGATGCGGGCGGCATCACCATCGGTTTCAATATCGGTTTGCCTTTCGAGCAATACCCCAATGCCTACATCACGCCGGAACTCAGTTTCGAGTTCCACTACTTCTTCATGCGCAAGTTCTGGTTTGCCTATCTGGCGAAGGCGCTTGTCGTGTTTCCAGGCGGATTTGGAACGCTGGACGAGATGACCGAAATCCTCACGCTCATGCAGACGCAGAAGCTGGAAAAGCCGATGATGATCCTGCTGTATGGTAGCGAGTATTGGAACGAGATCATCAATTTCCCGGCTCTCGTCAGGCACGGCATGATTTCGGAAAATGACATGAACCTGTTCCGCTTCGCGGACGATCCGAAGTCGGCGCTCTCCGCCTTGAAGCTCTTCCTCACGGCGAACTACCTGCAGCCGGAACATGTCCGGCACGCCGATGAGCTGCCGGACATTGCCCGTTCGCGAATCTGACGGCCAGTCGCTCAAGGTTTTGCCTGCGGGCCGGAACGCACGCGGGACTCGTGATCGGATAACCTGAAACGGAATGGCGCAAGGACGAGGACGCAGCTTCTTCAGCCAGATCACCTGGGTAGAGCGCCTTTTTGGCATCTTCCTTCTGATCGCGTTCACCGGGCTGCCGCGCCGGTTTGGCCCCGGCGTGTTTCTTTCTACCTGGGCGCTCGTGTACTGTCTTGGCACCTTCGCTTTGCTCCGGCGAGGACTCGCACTTGCCCGCCAACAGATCTGGTGGCTCCGCAAGCGGCTCGTCGTCGCCTATCTATTCATTGCAGTGGTGCCCATCGTTTTGATCGGGGTCCTTGCCGAGATGGCCGCCTACACGCTGGCGAGCCAGGTGGGAATCTACCTGCTGAGTTCTGAGGTCGACAGGAAGATTGAGGTGCTCAAGCAGTCGGCGCACGCGTTGGCTCGCGTCCCGGCCTCAGCGCGGCCGGAAGCACTGCGCCGTGCGGGATTACTCTACCGCGAGCGTTTTCCCGGTTCTCAGATTGTGATGCGGGAGCGCGGCGGACTCGTACGGAGCTGGCCGGACGGAGTGACTCTGGAACCACCGCCGGAGAAGCACGGAAACACAGAGGGACTTCTTATCAAGGACGGCGAGTATCACCTTTGGGCTCACGCGGTGGGTGATGGCGTGGACGTGGCGGTCATTGTCCCCGTCACCCGCGCATTCCTCACCGCGCTCGCCCCCGGTCTTGGGGATATTCGTTTGCGCGTCCACTTGAGCAGGAGGAATGACACACCCACGGTGCACGTTCACGCACCTGTCCCGGGCGAACCTGTAGTCAGCGGGAATCCGATCCCGGCGCAGTCCAATCCTCTCGACCTGGAGATTCCTTGGGGCATTCCGATGCCATTGTGCATTTGGCACCAGCCGGAACACTTCGCCGAAGCGGTGCTGGGTACGCGAACGCGCATGTCGGCGGTCTACGCGATGTTGTTCAGCCAAGCGGGAAACCGGGTCGAGACCTCGTACCTGTCCTGGCTCATCGTGCTCGGAGTTATCTTCTTCATCGTCGAAGCCTTTGCCCTTTGGATCGGCGTGAACCTGACACGCACGATTACCGCATCCGTCGACGACTTATACGAAGGGACGCAGCGCGTCATGCGCGGGGACCTGGCACATCGCATTGACGTAAAAGGGGACGATCAACTCGCTGAGCTGAGCCGGTCGTTCAACCGCATGACCGAGAATCTGGGCCGTCTGCTCGAGGGCGAGAAGGAACGGCAGCGCCTGCGCGCGGAGCTTGAGATTGCGCGCGAAGTGCAAAGCCAGCTTCATCCGAAGGCGATTACTGGCTTGGGTTCTCTGCGGCTCGACTCCGTATGCGAGGCGGCGCGCATGGTCTCCGGGGACTATTACGACTACCAGAAGATCGGCGATACGCAACTCGCACTCGCCATCGGAGACGTGGCTGGCAAGGGGATCTCCGCGGCGCTGCTCATGGCCACTCTGCAGTCGTCGATGCGCAGCCAGTTGCGGCAATGGACCGAGGCGATCAAGGCGGGTCACGAGGACAGCATCTCGGCGTCGAGGCTGATCTCCAACCTGAACCAGCAGGTTTACGCATCGACGTCGCCTGAGAAGTTCGCGACCTTCTTCTTCAGCCTTTACGACGAGACGACAAGCACGCTGACCTACGTCAACGCGGGCCATTTGCCTCCCATTCTGGTTCGTGACGGGTATTCGACGACCCTGGACACAAATGGAATGGTGGTCGGCGCGTTTCCCTTCGCCCGCTACAGCGAAAGCCGTCTGGATCTGCGCGGCGGCGACATGCTTGTGCTTTACACGGACGGCATCACGGAGCCTGAGAATGAGTATGGGGAAGATTTCGGCGAACAGCGTCTGCGGGATCTGCTGATTGCCCACGCGGGTCGCGACGGAAGCGAGATCACGTCCGCCGTGGTGGACGCCGTGCGGCGCTGGAGCGCGTTTCCCGAGGAGTTGCCAGACGACATGACGATTCTGGTGTTGCGAAAGCTGTGAAACCATGAACCGGGTACTGTGGCGAGTCGCGATTGTCGCTGCCGCCATCCTGCTCACACTGAGCGCAGGGACGGCGGGCTTTGCGCTCGTCGCCGGCTACCCCGTCTTCGACGCGTTCTACATGGCGCTCATCACCATGACGACCGTCGGCTACATGGAGGTCCACCAGCTCTCCGTCGCGGGCCGGGTATTCAATTCGTTTTACATGTTGCTCAGCGTGTGCACTCTGCTGCTCACCATGGGAGTCATGACGCAGGGGATCATCGAAGCGCAGCTCGGCAGTTTATTAGAGCGGCGGAGGATGCGAAAAATGATCGATCAATTGCGCGGCCACTTCATTGTCTGCGGTTTTGGGCGCGTCGGCCGCGGCGCAGCGCAGGAACTCCGCGACGCCGGCGTATCGTTGCTTCTTGTCGACAAACGTGAAGACCGGGTGGAATGGGCGATGCGGAATGGATACCTGGCCGTGCTCGGCGATTCGACGCGGGACGAGACGCTCAAGGAGGCCGGCGTGGAGCGCGCCTCCGGCTTGATTGCCGCACTCGCCACGGACGCCGACAACTTGTTCGCCGTGATCTCGGCCAAGACGCTCAATCCGCAAATCCACGTGGCTGCGCGAGCCGCCGAAGAAGAAGCCGAGCGAAAGATGCGTCAGGTCGGAGCCGACGCGGTCTTCGCTCCTTACACCATGACCGGCACACGACTGGCGCAATCGCTACTGAAACCGCACGTCCGCCAGTTTCTGGATTTCACCACGTCCCATCTCGGCCCGAGCGTCAGTATCGAGCAGATTGAAGTGCTCCCGGGATGCGAGCTTGTTGGACGTACGCTCAAGGACCTGAAGATCGGGCGCGAGCTGAAGGTGATCGTTCTCGGCATCCGGCGCACGTCGGGTGAGATGATCTTCAATCCGTCGGCCGAGACGGTGGTGGAATCGAGAGACTTCCTGATTGTGATGGGCGAGTCGGAACCGTTGGGCCGCCTGGAAGCCCGCGTCGGGAGCGCATCCGTATGAAGATCCTCACAGCCGAACAGATGCGCGAAGCCGACCGCCGGACCATCGAGGCCGGCTTCCCCGGAATCGTATTGATGGAAAACGCGGGTTGCCGCGTCGTCGAGTTCCTGGAGAAAACCTTTGCTCCCCTGGAGCGGCAGCGCATTGTGGTGCTCTGCGGCAAAGGCAACAACGGCGGCGACGGGCTGGTGATCGCGCGCCAGTTGTGGACACGCTTCAAGCCTGTTTCGCTGCACATCCTGCTCGCCGCTCCACCAGAAGAATTCCACGGCGACGCCGCAGCGAATTGGGCCATGGTTCAGGCAATTAGCATCCCCACTTCGTTAAGCGTCGAACCCGATCTCCGCCTGGCGACGCTCGTGGTCGACGCGCTGTTAGGCACTGGCCTGAGAGGACCCGCGGAAGGCCGCGCGCTCGAGTTGATCCGGGAAATGAACAGCGGCTTCCCGCTGGCCACCATCGTCAGCGTGGATGTTCCGTCGGGACTGCATGCCGGGGGCGAGTCCGTGCACGCGGCGTATACCGTGACGCTCGCCGCGCCGAAGACCGAGCTGATTCTGCCGCCCACCTGCGAACGTGCCGGCGCGATCACGGTCGCCTCCATCGGCATCCCGCGCGAGTTCATTGAAGATGAGAGCGCCCATTGGCTGAACCTGGTTGAGCCAGGCATGTTCGCCCGCTTCTTTGCACCGCGCGAGCGTGGGGCGCATAAGGGCTCATTCGGTCACGTAGTCGTGATTGGCGGGGCTCAAGGCAAGGGCGGAGCCGCAGCCATGTCGGGCTCGGCCGCTTTGCGAAGCGGCGCGGGGCTGGTGACCGTGGCGACCGACCCGCGCGAGCGCGCCACCGTCACGACGCTGATGCCCGAGCTGATGACCTGCGAGTGGTCCGATGGAGTCGGCGAGCGCGATGTGCTGGCACTCGGCCCCGGTTTGGGGAGCGATCCGGAAGCCGCTGCTCTAGCCCTGGATCTGTTCGCGAACGCGTCCGTCCCAGCCGTCGTAGACGCCGATGCGCTCAACGCGCTATCGACAACAGCGCTCAACGCCACGGGGCGGCTTCGCGTGCTGACGCCGCATCCCGGAGAGATGTCCCGCCTCTGCGGCTGCGGCATCGCAGCCGTGCAGAGCGACCGGGTCGGCACCGCCCGGCGTTTCGCAGCCGAACGCGCCTGCGTCGTGGTGCTCAAAGGGCAGCGCACCGTGATCGCGCTGCCGGATGGCCGCGTGTTCATCAACCCGACCGGAACTCCAGCCATGGCCACGGCGGGCAGTGGCGACATTCTTACGGGACTCATCGCCGGGTTGCTGGCCCAATTCCCGCACGACGCCGTGGATGCAATTCTCGCTGCGGTCTGGTTGCACGGCCGGGCCGGGGAATTGGGCGCCAACCAATTGGGTGAACAGTCCCTGACCGCGATGGATCTGCTCAAGTACCTGCCCTCCGCGATGCGCGAACTCCGCCCATGAAACCCACGGTCTATCTCACGCAAAACGAAGACGAGACGATCGCCCTGGGAGAACGGCTGGCCAGGCGGTGGCCCGTCCCGGTGACGATTCTTCTGATCGGCGATCTCGGCGCGGGGAAGACGACGCTTGCCAAAGGACTCGCAGCGGGCTACGGCGGCATCCGCCCGGAAGATGTATCGAGCCCCACCTTCCCGCTGATTCACGAATACGGTGACCCGCCGTCGGTGTATCACGTTGACCTCTACCGCCTGGAAACCGTAGCTCAGGTCGAGAGCCTGGGGCTGGACGAGATCTTTGCGCGCCCCGTGGCGGTGTTCCTGGAATGGGCGGAACGTTTTCCCACGCTGTTGCCCAGACGGCGCATCGAGATTTGCATCTCAGCCCAATACGACGAAAGCGAAAACGAGTCGCGACACATTGAAGTGCAGGAGGTCGGCGAATGAACCGCGATCCCAGCCGGCGCGATTCCATGATTGCGCTGCTCGTGATGTTGGCACTCGCGCTGTATCTTGTCTGGCGGATGCTGGAGCCTTATCTCAGCGCCATATTCCTGGCCTCCGTGCTGGGCATCTCCGGCTTTCCTTTTTATGCGGCCTTGGAGCGGCGCTGGCGGAAACCCGCGCTGGCCTCGCTGGTCGCGACGCTCACGATCATGGCCTTGATCGCCGGCCCGGTTCTCTTTCTCGTCGTCACGGTCGCGCGCGAGGCGCAGAGCCTGTACCTGGCGCTATCGGCCACCAGCCATTCCCAGGGCGGCTGGACGGTTTGGTTTTCCAACGTGCTGGAACGTCCGCTGGCATGGCTTGCGCAATCCACCGGCATGACGGCTCCCAATCTGCAGGCGGCGCTCACGCAGCGCTTGCAGGGCGCGGGCAACTCAGCTTTGGACCGGATCGGAGCGCTCTTCGGCAATGTCACTGCCACGCTGACCCAAGCCGCCATTACCTTCTTCGCACTTTATTTCTTCTTCCAGGCGGTCGTGCATCTGCAGGCGCTGGCAGTGCGTTGGATCCCCCTCCCCGCGCACAGGGTCACGGAACTGATACGGCTGACCGCTGAGACGATCCGCGCCAACGTCAATGGGACTCTGGTCGTATCTGCTGCCCAGGGAGCTCTGATGGGAGTTGGCTTTGCCATTGTGGGTCTGCCGCGATTCTGGTTGTGGAGCGTTGTAGGCATGTTCTGCTCGCTGGTGCCCATCGTGGGCAACGCGCTGATTTGGGTGCCCGCCGTGGCGTATTTTGCGCTCTCCGGAGCATGGATTCGCGCCCTGATCCTGTTGGGTTGGTGCCTGATGGTCGTGGGGTTCACCGACAATATCCTGCGCCCCTGGGTCCTGCGCGGGAGCATGCCCATGAACACTTTCCTCATCGTGCTCTCGATCTTCGGCGGGATCGAGTACTTCGGACTTGCGGGCATCATCGCCGGCCCCGTGGTCTTCAGTGTCACAGCCGCGCTGCTGCGCATCTTGCGCGAGATGCGCGACGAAGGCGAGAGCCCGCCGGATCCGACCAGTCCTGCCGGGTTCCCTATTGGTCCTTCTTCTCCGGCGTAGCTGGCTTATCCGGGTCGCTCTTGACCGGTTGCCCGTCCAGAGTTTCGCCCTTCTTGAGCAGCGTCGCTTTCTTCTTTGGAGCCGCGGATTTCTTCTCTGCTGCCGCCGCCTCTTTCTCGTCTTTCTTCTCGGGAGCGGACATCGCCTCGCGCTCTTTCTGGATGCGTTGCTCGTTCGCCTCCACCTCGCGCGTGCGCTCGGTCACATCGACCTCGGAAGTGTCGGCGCTGTCTTTGGTGGTGTCGATGGCCTGATCGAGACTGAAGCGGTAACGGTCGGCATCGGCTGTCTGGAGCTTCGCGAATTTGTCCAGCTTGGCGAGCAGGTCCCGCTCCATTTTCGCGACGTGCGGCAGCACGGTCACCGGCCGCTTGCGGGCCAATGCGTCATCCACCACCGTGTCAATCGCCTCGATGATCTTCGTGTACTCGTCGAGCGTGTCGTGGATCAGAAGACTGCGCCCGGTCTTCTCTTTCGCGAAGAGCTGGCCGAGCAGGTCGACGCGCTGCCGGGCGAACAACACGTACAGGTTGAGCCGCTCGTCCGGCGCTTGAGCCTCGCGCAACTGGTCCACTTCATCGGCCGTCAGAAAATCGCGCTGCGCCAGGGCCGGCGCTGTGCCGGCCGCGGCGAGAATCAGGGTCAGGAACAGAGACCGGACCATATTCGCCTCACTTGCCGCTCATCACTCCAAACAAAAACTCGTCGTGCAGAACGTTCAACCGCGCTTGCGCCTTCTCCGCCGGAGGCCGGTTATCGAAGGCGAGCGCCTGGATCAGATTCTCGATGTGTTTTTGCATCTCGCGGGTCTTCAGTTCGCCGCGCTTGTAGTAACGCGTCAACCTGTTCGGTTTCTTGCCAGTGTCGCGCAACGACTTCAAGGACAGTTCGACCGCCTCGATCATCGAGTCCATGTCCTTCTCCAAGTCCGCGATCGATCCGCCTTCGACGGGCAAGGCCCGCGCCAGCTTGAGCGCTTCCATGGCGGCATCCAGAGCCTTGTCGCTCCGCTTCTCGAGATCCGGTTCCTTCCGCAGGGCGTCGAGGTCGGCCGCTCCGAGGCACAGAGAAAAACAGAACAAGGCGATCAGGGATTTCATCTGTTAACGATCCTCGTGAGAATGCGAACCCGCTGCCGCGCCTTGAACTCTTCGTCCGGGCTCTTGTCGTGGCTCATTTCCAGGAACCGCTGGTAGCTTTCCAGAGCTGGCCTGTTCTGGTGCTGTGCATCCAGCATGATCGCACGGTACCAGTAATAGGCGGGCGTTTCGCCTCCCAGTTGCCTGGACTTCTCGATGGTCTCCAGCGCCGCCGGATAGTTCTTGAGAAGCACGAGCATGCTGGTCAGCTCGTTCCACGCTTCCAGCGAATCGGGCTTCATCTTGGTGGCTGTAGCAAACTGTTCGGCGGCGGGCGCGTATTGCCTCTGGTCGCGCAAGAGCCGGCCGTAAAACATGCGGGTGCCGAACTCGCCCGGCTGCTGAGCCACCAAAGCGGCGGCGGCCTCGGCGGCTTCTTCGATTTGTCCGCTGCGCATGAGGGCGGTGGCCAGCGCGTAGCGCAGCGCCGGGGTCGGGCTCGCCTGGACCGCAAGCTCCAACTCCTCCACAGACTGCTTGGCGTTGCCCGCGTCGAGTTCCAGGAGGCCGGCTCGCTCCATGGCAGCCGGATCCTTGGGAAAGCGCCTATAAATGGCGGCGGCTTCGGCGGGCTTCTTGGCCATTTCGAGCGTCTGCGCCAGCTCCATTTGCGCGGCGGTATCCGCCGGTGTCAGCTCGGTGTAAGTGGCGAGCGGCGCGGCTGCTTCGGCCCAATGCTGCTGCGCCGCAAGCGATCGGGAGAGCAGCAAAAACGCTTCGGCCTGTTTTGCGTCGAGCGTGGTGACCGCCTTGAATCGCGCCTCCGCCTCCGCGGGCTTCCCGGTGGCCAGGAGTGCCTTGCCGAGCATGAGTTGTGGACGTATCTCCTGGGGCTTCTGTTCCGATGCCTGGGTCAAAAGCTCCGCTGCCTCGGCGTACTTCTTCTGGCGCAGCAGGACTTGCGCCAGGTTGAGTTCCGCCTCGTAGAGCTTCGGCTCCAGCGCGAGCACTTTGCGGAACGAAGTCACGGCCTCGCCTTCCTCGCCAGCCATGCCATAGGCCACGCCGAGATTGAACCAGACCGCGTAGTTGTCGGGATTCTGGGCGAGAACTTCCTTCAGCGTGGCGATGGCCTGCTGGGTCTGGCCTGCGTCGAGGTCCTTCATTGCTTCGGCCATGGGGTCACGCGGCGGCTCGGCAGGCGCGTGCGCCTTGGGCTGTTGGGCTAGTGCCGCGAGCAGCATGAGGATCGCGGGTGTCATTCTGCTTCTATTGTGCGATAACGCACGCCCCGGAGCGGAGCCGTGAACATGAGGGAACGTTGGACATCAAACGTGGGTCGCTCAAACGTTCCCGGCTGATCAGAAAATGCCCGCAAGGTCCGTTCCGGCGGCGTCTCCGATCAGCGTCCGAGCAGGTGCAGAACATGGCGCGCGGCGGCGACTCCACGGTATTGAGCTTCTTCAATCAGGGGCAGCGCGCTCAGGTCCGAATGGGCATAGACAAGCGAGCCCTGCGGGCGCGTCCGGCGCAGCCGTTCAGGATGGAAGATCGATCCCGGCACCGGGCTGGGCATGGCGTGTCCGAGGCGGTTGATGTCGATGCGGCTCACGCAGGAGCGGATGTCGGGGTGGGCGCGTTCGAGGTCGGCCAGGATGCGCTGGGACCAATAATTCCAGTCGCCTCCAAGCAGGACGCGGCGCATGTCGGCGGGTGCGCCCTCGGCGAGCGCCCAGTAGAACGTCCAGACCGTGCGGTTCGGTTGGCGGCCGAGGTTCTGGTGCGTCGCGACGACGTAGCCGAGTGTTGGCGAGCCATACACGACGTTGTCCCAGGCCGGTTCGGAGTCTGCTTCCTTGGGCCAGCGGTCGAGCGTCAGATTGGCAACGAGCCAGGGGGCGTAAGGGATCGGCCAGGCGGGCGGCTGGGGCTCGATCATCCAGGAGGCGAGGAACATCGGCGCGGAGAAGATCACCGCCTCGGCATCGTAGAGCACGCCTTCGGTGAAGACCTGCCAGCGGCGGCCATTGGGACGAATGTGATGCACCATCGAGTCCGTGCGGATGTGCGCGGAAAGGCGGTCGATCAGGCGGCGGGCGATCCAGCCGTTGCCTTCGGGCCAGGTGAGCGGTCCCTTCTCGTCAGGCTCGCGCGAAGCGAAGTAATGAACGCCCGCCCAGGCCGAGACGCGTCCCGCCGAAGCTCCGTAGTCGTCGCGCGTGCAGTAGTCGAGGTACCAGCGCAGATAAGGCGAGTACAGCCCTTCGCGGCGCATCCAGTCGCCGAAAGTGATGCGGTCGAGTTCGCGTGAGGCGGCGGTCTGGTGCGCCGCGCCATCTTCTGAAGGAACGCGGAACGAGCCCGTCTCGCGCATCGCCTTGATGCGTTCGGAGAAGTGGCGGAACTGGTCGAAATCATCCTGGGCCAGCCCGTCCTGCGGTTCGATGCCTTCCTGCCAGTGCCCGTTGATGAACAAGCGTTCCTGCTGGGAATGGCATAGCCAGCGTTCGTCCCAGACGCCGTCTTTCAGCAGGCCGAGTTCCTCGCACAGTTCGCGGACCAGCGTCGCACGCTTGCCAGGTACGGGCAGGTAGTGCGCCGCCCACGGGAAAGGCGTGATGCTGTTTTCGCCCCAGCGGGCGTTGCCTCCGGCGCGGTCTCCGAGTTCGAGCAGGACAAAGTCGTTGAAGTTTCGTTTCTGCAGCCACCAGCCGGCGGACAGACCGGCGATGCCTCCACCGACGATTACGACGGGCACCTTTTCGGTTCGCTTCGGAGCGTGGAACTGGGCGTGATCTCTGAGCTTGTGGCCGCGCTCCTGATCTTCAAAAACAAAGCCGCCATCCAGGCGCCGCGGGGCCTTGCGGGTCATGCCGAGTAGCGCGGGCGCGGAGAGGGAAGTGGCGAGCAGGCCGGATGTGAAGGCGCGGCGGGTAGGAGACGAGCTGTCTTCTGACACGACTCGGACGGGCGTGCCGTCCAGGGGGCGCACGATATCCACCGCTCCCTCACGGTCGCGGCTCCGTTCAGGATTGCGGCTCCGTTCGCTCAATGGATGATCTCGCGCCATTCCTTCTCGTAGTAGCGGACCAGCGACTGGTCGTTCAGGCGGTTCGGCTCGGCGGCCACGGGTCCCATGTCGGGCGCAAAATCAAAAAGCGATGGCAATGTTTTTACGTTCAGATAGCGCAGACCAGCCGGAAGTTGCTCAGGCGGGCGCCAGTCGCGGTCGCCGGCGAGGACGAAGCCCCATTCCCCGAACGCAGGCACGTAGGCGTGATAGGGATATGTGCGGAAGCCCGCGCGCTTCAACGTTTCAACAATGCACCAATAGCTTTGGCGGGCAAACATTGGCGAGGTAGCCTGCACGACGAGCATGCCATTCGAAGAAAGATGCTGCTTGACCAGGCGGTAGAAGGCCGTCGTGAATAGCTTGCCAAGCGAGTAATTGTTCGGGTCGGGGAAGTCGGCAACGACGAAATCGAAGACCTCGTTGCTCTGCTCCAGCCAGGGGAAGGCATCGGCGTTGATGACTCGCACCCGGGGTGAATTCAGGGCGTTCGAATTCAGCTTCGTCAACAAAGGATGCGTGCGAAAGAGATCCGTCATCGCGGGGTCGAGATCGACCAGGGTGATGGATTCGAGCGACGGGTATTTCAACATCTCGCGCACGGCCAGACCGTCGCCGCCGCCCAGCACGAGCGCGCGCTTCGCACCGGCGAGCGAGGCGAGTCCGGGATGCACCAGCGCCTCATGGTAGCGGTATTCATCGCGCGAGCTGAATTGCAGATGCGCGTTCAAGTGGAGGCGATAGTCGTCCTTCCACTTCGTGAGCACGATGCGCTGATACGGCGTGGTGCGCGCCAGAATCACTTCGTCGGCGTAGAGCGTCGCATCGGCTGTGTCGGTGATCTTCTGCCCGTAGACGAAGCCTGCGAGCAGGAGCGCCAGCACCGCGAAGCAGGCGGCGCGCTGCGGCAGGGCGTGCGGCAGGTGGCGGCGAAATAGCCAGGTGGACCACAGCGCGACGAGCGCATTCAACAAGCCAAAAGCCATCGCGCCACGAACCAGTCCCATGCGCGGCACGACGAAGAGCGGGAAGATCAGCGATGCGCCCAGCGCTCCCAGATAGTCGAAGGTCAGAACGTTCGAAACCAGTTCCTTGAAGTTGAAACGCTCCTGCAAAATGCGCATCAGGAGCGGGATCTCCAGGCCAACCAATACGCCGAGCAGGATCACCACCAGGTAGAGCAGGAAGCGAAAGCCGCCCGTCGAGGCAAAGGCGAAAAACAGCAGCGTCGAGGAAAAGCCGCCGACCAGGCCAACCATCAGCTCGATGGCGATGAAGCGGGAAACTAGGGAGCGGTCGAGGAATCGCGAGAGCCAACTCCCGATGCCCATCGCGAACAGATAGCTGCCGATGATGGTGGAGAACTGAAAGACGCTGTCGCCCAGCAAGTAGCTCGCGAGCGCGCCCGCGATCAACTCGTAGACCAGACCGCAAGCGGCGATCAGCAGAACGGAAAGGAATAACGCAACCGCCATGAGGGGGCGCGTTCCTTAATGCACTGCCGAGGCGATGATAATGGCAATGCCCAGAGCCATCATGCCGGCCAGAATGGCAATGGCGACGTTCTGCTTCTCGATGACTTCCTTCCAGAGGTGAAAAGGCGTCAGCTTGTCGAGGACCCAAAAGCTGAGGACCAGGATGAAGACGCCGAACACCGCGTAAATCAAAGCGTTCATCAACGAGCCCAAATGAAATTCAATAGGCATGGAATTCTACTTTCCTCCAGCTATTTCCCACCAAAAGACGAGTGGGAGCCGCCGTAATTGGGACGCAAGGCGCCGGGGTTTTCCCGTATGGTGCGGGGGATACCGGGCATGAAGCCGCGGTGCGAAGACGATCCGAACGAACCCAGCGAGAAGCCGCTCCACTGCACCAGGCTCATCAAGCCGAGCATCGCGAAACCGAAAATCGAGTATGGGCGGTTATGCATGTTCAGGAGCCTCCCCCGTAGTCGCTGCCGCTCCAGCGCTGCGATTCAAAGCTCGAAGCCTTCAGAGTCGTCACGACGGGCGGAATCAGCAAGAAGATCAAAGCGAACCAGATCCAACCGGCGCCCTTGGCCTCGCGCCGCACCTTGATCCCATAAGAGCCTGACAGCTTCAGTTCCTGCGCTTCCGGCTCCAGGCGAACAGACCACGATCCAGGCGGGAGCGTGCCGGAGCGATAGAGGTCGCGCCAGCCGGAAGATTTCGACCCCTGCTCGACCAGCGCGAGAGGGATCGTGCGCGAGGACGAGCGGTCGACGAATGCGGCCTGGAGCGCCGGCGCGTCGGAGTCGTTGGCCTTCACTTCCACCGTGAGGCCGTTCTCCGCTTCTTTGAGGTCGAAGGCGCCAGTGAAGGTCGCAGGCGCGGCGGCGCCTTCCACCGGACTCATCTGGACGTGGTCCGAAAGAAACTGCCTGCCAGTCGAAACGAAATTGAACAGCAAAAGCACACCCAGCCAGACCAGGGCGAGTATCAGAAAATCGCTCCAAATGTGCCGCAGTTTGTGCGGGTACGGCGAGGGTTCGTTCGGCGAGATGCCGTCAACCCGCGGCGGTTGGCCGGCCAGCCCGAATGCTTTCCAGACGTCCGCGCCGGAGATATACTCGCCGCCGGACCAGTTGATCTCACCCGTGCTCACCTCGCGCGAGAGGACGCGGGGCGGCGCGATGAAGTCGTCGAACTCGACCTGCTCGCCAGCCTGCACGGCCCAGGGGAACTCGCCCATGACGAACGTCGTCGTGGCCGTGGCGTGCTGGTAATGGCGATAGGTCACGCCGCCGCTGACGGCGGCCTTGCGGCCCGACTGGGTGGTGTTGCTTGGGACGCCGGCCAGGGCGCGGACGAAGTTCCAGTGGCCGTTGTAGAGCGTGAGATAGCGGAAGCCCGCGTAGGGGTTGAAGAGCAGGTACTCGTGCCATGAGTAGGCGAGGCCGTCCGACCACGTCGTGCGGACTTGGAAGCCGATCACCTCGTAGGCGGCGTCGCCGAAATGCCCGCGTGAACCGAGCGGCAGCACCGGGCGGGCGCGCATTTTCTCGTCGAAGCGGGCGAGAATCTGCAGCTCGGGCGAGGAAGCGTCAATTACGGAGAGGCATTGAATACAGACGGCAGTGCGCGTGTGGGCGAAGCCGCGCAACTCCACCGTGCCTCCGCAGTTGGGGCAGGTGATCGGCTTGGCGCCTTTGACGACCGCTGGCTCGACGACGGGTCCGCTCATGGTCTCTCTACCATCCCTCAAACAGGCGAACGTTCTTGAGCTTCAATTCATCGTAAGGCAGTTCCCGGCCCAGGTAGAGGACCGGCTGCGACTCCGAGAAGTCGAGTGTGGCGAAGTGTGCGTCTTCAGTGCGCAGGTCGGCGAAAAGCATGTCTTGCTTTCCGGCGGTGGTGAAGGGCAGATCGCCTTCAAAGCCGACGTAGCTCGCCCGCGTGAGCGTGGTCAGCACATAGTTGTGGTTCTCGAAGCTGAAGACCTGGCCGGCGCGCAAGGCGTCGGGCTGCACGGCCGGAGCCTCATTGGGCCGCAGGAACGAGACCGCATAGGTCAGTTGTGCGTCCGCGAGCCAGCCGTTCGTGCCGTCGTTAAAGGCGATATGCCATTCGTTCCAGTTGCCTTGCGCCCAGGCGTAACGGATGCGGCCAACGACCCAAAAGCTCTTCGAGTCGAACTGGCCTTCGGTTCCAATCTGAATCGGCGAGGCGTCTGGCGGAAGGTCGGCTGCTTCGCCTACGCGTTCGAGGTCCACATCGTGGCGGACGATGATGGAATGGCAATAAGGGCAGGCCGTTTGCACGGCGGAAGACCATGCAAAGCGCAACGGCGCGCCGCAGCCGGGACATTCGGCCGCACGCTGGGTCATCGGGTTGTCTCCAGTATTCCAGACTGAGGCGCGGGCGTTGCGGAGATGTGAACTTCGGACGCGGCGATACCACCGCTCCCTAACGGTCGCGGCTCCGATTCGGACACGCGGCGTTCGATCAGGCGGATCGTCACATCTTTGGGGTGAAACTCACCGAGCCAGGCTGCGAAGTCGCCCTCCGGGCGGCGGCGGCAACAGAACAGATTGAGGCACAGCGTTCCGTGCTCGGGAAACGTGTGCACCGTGAGGTGCGACTCCATCAGGAGCAGCATACCCGTGAAGCCACCTGTCCCGGGGAACTGGTGCCACTGCGCTGGAGCGGCAGGATGCAGGTCCATGCCTCGAACGAAGGTGTCGAAGAGGCGCACCAGGGGTGCGGCGAGAGCCAGCGCGGCTGGGTCGCACCCCTGGGCGTCGATCACCCATTCGAGGCCCGTCACGGGCATTCGCTCCGGCTCCATCGCCGTCATGGTAGCGCGCTCAGAGCGCCGGCTGCTGAGTCCCGCATTCGGCGCAGAACTTCGCCCCGCGCAGGATCTTCGATCCGCAATTGAAACAGAACTTCGTGTCTGCCGCTGGAGCGGCCCCCGCCGCCGGAACTACGGGTACTGCCACGGCAGGCGCCGCTGGAGGCGCCGGAGGCTGCGGGCTTAGTCCTGCCGCGGGCGGAGGCGCCTGCGGCGGCTGCTGGCCCAGCAGCGGGTTCATGGCGTTCATCATGGCGCCGCCCAATCCAAATCCTGCGCCGAGGCCCGCGCCCATCGCGGCAAAGCCACCGCCTTCGTTGGCCGCTGCAATGGGCAGAGCCTGCGCCGCCTGGAACTGCGTGTATTGCTGCATGTTGCCGATCATGTTCATGCCCACGCGCTCGTCGAGTCGCTTCTGCAACTCTTCCGGCAGAGAGAGATTCTCGACGACAAAAGTGTCGAGCGCGATGCCGAGGTCGGCGAAAATCGGCGTCAACGACTCCTGGATCTTCGCTCCCACGGCGACCAGGTTCGCGGCCATGTCGAGGAACGGTACTCCACTCTCGGCGAAGGCATTGGACATACGCCCAACGATGGTTTCGCGAAGTTGCGCTTCAATGTCGGCGACCTTATAGGTCTCGCGCGTACCGCTGAGTTTGGTGTAAAAGGCTCTGGCGTCGGCGATGTGCCACGAATAGATACCGAAACCGCGTACGCGCACGGCGCCGAAGTCCTTGTCGCGGATGGTGATGGGCTGCGTCGTACCCCATCTCTGCGACGTCCGCTGCCGCGAAGAGAAGAAGTATACATCGCTCTTGAACGGGCTCTGGAAGAGCTTGTCCCAGTTCCTGAGGTAGGTCAGCACCGGCAGGGTGTTCGTGTTCAGAGTGTAGAGGCCGGGTCCAAAAACGTCGGCGCATCGGCCTTCGTTGACGAACAGTGCCATCTGCGACTCGCGAACCGTGAGCTGGCCGCCGTTCTGGATCTCCATGTCCTGCATGGGATAACGGTAGGCCAGGATATCGTCGCCTTCCTCGGTCCAGTGGATGACGTCGATGAACTGTTTCTTGACGAAACTCTTGAAGGAATCTCCGAAAGGCATGCTTGCTCCGTGATACCCCAATATACGATGGGTTCGGGCCGGTTGTTCCTCCAATCGGCGAGCTGGCGGTGGGGGCCGCGCCAATCGGTGGATGGGCGTTCCCGGTAATGGCGAATTCTCCGGGTTTGATATGCTGACGGTTTCCCAAGGATTAATTCAATGCAGATGAATAGCCCGCTCCGGCGTTTATTTACGGTCCTCGCGCTTTGTACAGGTTTGCTGCTGCCATCGGGAGTCGGTGCCGCTACTCCTCCGGCGAAAGTGCGACCGCTCTCTTCTTACGATCCACAGGTGAAGGCGCTTCTGGCGAAGATGACGCTTGCCGAAAAGGTCGGGCAGATGACACAGCCCGATATCAGCGCCCTCAAGGATCCCGCCGACATCGAGAATCTCTTCCTCGGTTCGCTTTTGAGCGGCGGCAACGCCGATCCCGCAGACGGCAACAGCCTCGCAGCCTGGACCAACATGTATGACGAATACCAGAAGCACACGCAGAAAACGCGTCTGGGCATTCCGATTCTGTATGGCGTGGACGCGCTGCACGGGCACAACAACGTGCTGGGGGCGGTGATCTTCCCGCACAATATAGGGCTGGGCTGCACGCGCAACGCGGCATTGGTCGAAAAGATCGGCAGAATCACCGCGGTCGAGGTCCGCGCCTCCGGAATTCAGTGGGCGTTTGCGCCGTGCGTCACGGTGCCGCAGGACATCCGCTGGGGACGTACTTACGAAGGCTTTTCGAGCGACCCGGCGATCGTGAAGGTTCTTGGCGAGGCCGTGGTGCGTGGCTTGCAATGGAACGACCTGAGCAACCCGCTCGGCGTATTGGCGTGCGCGAAGCATTACCTGGCCGACGGTGGTACGACCTTCGGCACGGGTACCGGTGGGAAAAATTCGCTGGACCAGGGCAACTCGGAAATCGACGAAGCGACCCTGCGCCAGGTCCACCTGCAAGGCTACATATCTACCGTCAAGGCCGGCGTCGGTACGATCATGCCGTCTTACAGCAGTTGGAACGGCGTCAAGATGTCGGCGCAAAAGTATTTATTGACGGACGTCTTGAAAAAGGAACTGGGCTTTGAAGGCTTTCTGATCTCCGATTACAACGCCATCGACCAGATTGGTCCGGACTACAAAAAAGACGTCGAGATTACTATCGACGCCGGCATGGACATGGTGATGATCGCGGGACGCCATCGCGAGTTCGTGAAGGACCTGCTCGAACTCGTGCAGGAGGGCAAGGTGCCGATGTCGCGGATCGACGACGCGGTGACCCGCATCCTGCGCGTGAAATTCGCCATGGGTCTGATGGACAAGAAACGCTCGCAACTCGCCGATCGCAAGTTGCAGAGCAGCTTCGGGTCGCGGGCGCATCGCGCCGTGGCGCGCGAGGCCGTGCGCGAATCGCTCGTTGTTCTAAAGAACGCCAGCCAGGCATTGCCAATCTCAAAGCAGGCCGCGCGCATTCATGTGGCCGGCAAGAACGCCGATAACATCGGGAACCAATGCGGCGGCTGGACGATCGACTGGCAGGGTAAGACCGGGGACGTCACTCCCGGCGGCACCACGATCCTGGCGGCCATCAAGCGCGCGGTTTCCAAGGACACGAAAGTGACCTTCTCGGCCGACGGAACGGGCGCGGAAGGCGCGACCGTCGGCGTGGTCGTGATCGGCGAAAAGCCGTATGCCGAGGGCTATGGCGACCGCACGAGCCTGGCGCTTGACCAGGAAGATCTGGATGCCATTGCCAACGTCAGGAAGGTGGGTATTCCCGTGGTCGTCGTGCTGCTTTCCGGGCGTCCCATGATCCTGGGCGACACCCTGAATCAGGCCGAGGCCTTCGTGGCCGCGTGGCTCCCGGGCACGGAAGGACAGGGCGTAACCGATGTGCTTTTCGGCGATTTCAAACCGGTAGGCAAACTGTCCTTCGCGTGGCCGAAATCGATGGATCAGATCCCGGTGAAGACCGGCGACGTCAAAACCGATGTGCTGTTCCCTCTCGGTTACGGGCTCAAGTTCTGAGGGCTTGCAGAATCAGAATCTCACAGACCAAACTCCATAGGAAGTGGCGGAGATCAGGAGCCCTACCATTCATGTATAACTTATGTATCACGACTAATGTCCGGGAGGGCCTTTTATCCCTCCACGCAGACAGATAGAATATCTGAGGCACCCAGCGGTGGAATGACCGCCCCATAGTGTCGGTGCGTGTCGGGAGGGTTTTTGCTCTCGCTCCGCGGACAGATGGTATTCTTGTTCGCCTTCGGCCTTGTGGCGTGCCACCGGGCGGGTCCGGCCCAGAATGGACCAATCACTACCGCCGATGCTGTCTGGCGACTGAGCCGGGAGGTGGCCTCCGCCCATCCGCAGGTGCGCCTCTCCGGCACTGTCACGGTCGTCGATCAGTTTAACCTGACCATGTTCATCCAGGACCGGACCGGCGCAATCTGGGCCACGCTGCAGCCGGATGCGGGGATCCCTACCACCGGCTCCTTCGTCGAACTGATAGGAACGGCGACAGCCATCGGGCAGGATCGGGCCATCATCTATCCCTCGATCGACACTGTTCGGCCGGGCACCCAGCCGGAGCCCAGGCAGATTAGTCGAAAGGATCTGACAGCCAAGTCTAAGAATTACCTGCTGGGCCGATTCCGTGTACGGATCAAGAAGATGCTGGCCTCCACCGGAAGGGAGGTCCGCTTCAGCGGTGAGATGAGTGGCGGGTCCGTCGAAGTGAGTCTGCTGAACCTGCCGGTAGAGGATGTCGGAAACTTCGTTGGGCAAGAGGTGGAAGTCGCCGGAGTGCCTGCACCGCCCACCCAGGTCAGTACGTCTGCCATGCCCCTGTTCCTGGCCGACGCTCTGACGCCGCTGGTCGAAGCGAAGAAGAGCACAACCCGCCTGAAACTCCTGACGACAATCCGGGAAGTCAAAGCGCTCACTGCCTTCGAGGCGGCGCGCTCATATCCAGTCGAGCTTCGCGGCGTTGTCACCTCCAGCGCACCCGCTTCGTACATGCTGACGATCCAAGATGGAACCGGAGCCATCTACCTTTACAACACTCACCCGGACCAATACCCGCCAGTGGGATTTCGGATTTGTGTGGAGGGAACCTCCTTTCCCGGCAATTCCGTCCCCCTGGTCGCGGTCTCGAAGATAATCGTCGGAAATCGCGCTCCGATGCCAGCTCCGGCCGACCTGGCACGCTTCAGGATCAACGACGCCAGGCTGGACAATCTCTATGTTCATCTCGATGGGGTGGCCCGGTGGGTGTCTCCAAATCCGTCCGGCGGGTATCAGATGGTGGTCGCGACGCCGCAGTTCAGGACGATCGTCGTCGTGCGATCCGGCACAGCCGCCGAGGCGTCGCGCTTCGTGCCCGGAACCGCGGTTTCCCTCGAAGGCACCTACTCGCCACGCTCCGACCGGTTCCGCCACTGGCTCGATTTCCGGGTGTACACGCCTTCCCTCGGCGGCATCCGAATTCGGCGAGCTCATCCCGGCGCCGGATCTGAACCTCAGGTCACCAGCCTGCCACTACGGAGTCTGTTCGGCTATGGCAGGGTGTCGAGCTCGACGCTTCCGATCCGAACCCGCGGGGTAGTAACGATCGGCGCTCCAGGTGGCAGCTTCTATCTCAGCGATGGGGAGGGCGGCGCGCAGGTTGTGCCAGCGGCGGGCAGCAAGATGGTGAAGCCAGGAATGCTTGTGGAAGTGACGGGGTTCCTCCCAAACGATCCAGCAGAGATCCGTCTCGAGGACGCGACTTGGAGCGTTGCCGGGACGAGGCCTTTGCCCGAAGCTCCTATCATCCAGGCCGAAAGTGCCATCGATGGCAGCTATGAGTCGCGATGGGTTCGCCTGGAGGGCCGGCTTACCCACAGTCAGCAGGCCCTCGAACACAACATTCTGGTGCTTCAATCGACCAGCGCCCTGGTAAATATTTACAGCACTGGAGTGCCCGATGCCACATGGCAGTCGCTACGCATGGGCAGCATGCTTCGGGTGCGTGGGGTCGTTCTGCCCGACCCCGACGGGACGGGCCCGATCGAATCACGAACCGTGTCGATGCTGATCGGCTCCAGCCAGGATGTCCAGGTGATTCAGATGGCATCGTGGTGGACGCCGGAGCATCTCACCGCGACTCTGATCACTGCTTCCGCGCTTCTCTTCGCCCTTTTCGTCTTCGCGTCGCTGCTGGGCGGGCGTGTGCGGCGCCAATCGCGAATCATCCATCAAAGACTGGGCGTGGAGGCCGGGCTCAGATTGGAAGCGCAGGCCGCAAGCCGCGCCAAGAGCGAGTTCCTGGCCGCTATGAGTCACGAGATCCGCACCCCCATGAACGGGATTCTGGGACTGACCGAACTTGCTTTGCAAACAGCAGGCCACCCCGAGCAGGCTAGCTATCTGCAAAACGTGCTCCAAAGTGCCCGGTCGTTGATGGGTATTCTGAACGACGTGCTGGACCTGGCAAAAATCGAAGCCGGGAAAATGACCCTCGCCGATGAGCACTTTTCCTTCTCCTCAATGCTCCAGCCCGTTATCGCGCCGGTCATCCAGCAATGCAAAGCCAAGGGAGTGCAGTTTGTTTGCAACGTGGCTTCCGATGTTCCGGATATGGTCATCGGCGACGCAATGCGTTTACGGCAGATCGTGATTAACCTCCTCTCCAACGCTTGCAAGTTCACGCGCGAAGGCAAGGTCGAGTTAGATGCGTCAGTCGAAAGAGTTGCCGGAGAGCGCTTCTCCCTGGTGTTGCACGTTCGCGACACCGGGATTGGCATCGCGCCGGATCAGATCCGCCGGATCTTTGACGCCTTCGAGCAGGCCGACCGATCCGATAGCCGGCGCTACGGGGGGACCGGACTGGGGCTGGCGATCTGTCTCAAAATTGCTCGTCTGATGGGAGGGGAGATCGAGGCTAGCAGTCAGCTCGACGAAGGCAGCGACTTTTGCGTACGCCTCCCGATGCGGCGCGTACCCGCCATCGCAGCCCTGCCCATTGGACCGATCTCGCCTCCAGAGCGGGTTGTTCGCGAGAATGTCTCTTCGTGCCCGCTGAAGATTCTGGTGGCGGAGGACAATCGGGTCAATCGCCTGCTTCTCGGTAAAATCCTGGAGAAAGCGGGGCATCATGCGGTGTTCGCCGAGAATGGAGCCGAGGCGATCCGGCTCTGGGAGAACGGGAAGTTCGACCTTGTCCTGATGGATTTGCAGATGCCCGTCATGGATGGAGTCGAGGCGGCGCGAGAGATTCGCAGAAGGGAAGCCGGGAACAGCGCACATACCCCGATCATCGCGGTCACGGCGCGTGCGATGCATGAGGACCGGAACCTGACTATAGACGCGGGGATGGACGGCTATGTCTCAAAGCCTTACTCCGCGGAGGATATCCTGGCCGCACTTCGTACTGTTCTCCACCAAGGCGGCGGAGCGGTAAGCTGATTTCGCGCGCCGTTCGCCAGCGCATGGGCAAATTCCCGGCAAATGCGCGCAATTCTCATCCTGTTTGGGTGGAATTCCCAAGTTCCCGCTGAATTCGCTTGAACGAAGGGTGGAATTCTGGTACTTAAGAATCCCACGGGGGTGATATGGAATTGGGTGACCCTGTTCGCGCCATGCTCGACCATAAGGGCTGGGGAGCTCTGTCTATCGGGCCGGACCAGACTGTCTTCGACGCCATCGAAAAGATGGCGGAACACAGCATTGGCGCGCTCGTGGTGGTCGACGGAGAGACGCTGGTGGGCATTTTCTCGGAGCGCGACTACGCGCGCAAGGTGATGCTCGAAGGACGCACCTCGCACGACACGTTGATTCGCGACATCATGAGCCGCGACGTGATCACCGTCCCGCCGGATGCGACCGTTGACCACTGCATGCACTTGATGACGGAGCACCACATCCGGCACCTGCCTGTGATGGTGGAATCACGCGTCGCCGCCGTGGTCTCCGTGGGGGACCTGGTGAAATGGATCATCAGCCGCCAGAGTGAGACTATCGAACATTTGCAGCATTACATCTCCGGTGGCTACCCCCGTTAGATCCTCGCCCGGACCGGTGTGTGCCCGTTACGGACCGGCGGTTACAAACAGAAGTCTGCTGCGAGTAGGAGTGCGGCTCGCGCTCCCGTCCGGCTGCCGAAATATTCCAGCATGCAGTTCTCCACTCAGCCCCGGCGTGCATTCCTTGCAACCGCCGCGCGCGGCGCCGCAGTCCTCACGGCTTCTTCTTACGTGCGCATTCTCGGCGCCAACGATCGTGTCAACCTCGGCCTGATCGGCGCTGGAGAACGCGGCCGGCACGTGATGGGTCTGTTCCTCGAAACCGGGCAGGTGGACCTGCGCGCCGTCTGCGACATTTACCCGGAGATGATCGACAAGGCGAAGAGCAAGGCGCCGAATGCGGAGAGTTTCTCCGACCACCGCAAATTGCTGGAGACGAAGGGGCTGGATGCCATCCTGATCGGAGTGCCGGATCACTGGCACGCGGCCATCGCGATCGACGCGCTGAACTCGGGCAGGGATGTGTATGTCGAGAAGCCGCTGACCCGGCGCATTGAGGAAGGCCCCCCGATCGTGAAGGCCGCGCGCGTCAACAACCGCATCTGTCAGGTGGGCCTCCAGCAGCGCTCCGGCGCACATTACATCGAGGCGAAGCAGAAGTACATCGACACCGCTGCGCTCGGCAAGATCACCCTGGTTCGCACGTGGTGGCACGGCAACAGCTACCATCTGCGGAAGGCCCCTGATTACTTGCAAGCCAAGCCCACCAACCTCGACTGGGCGCGCTTTCTCGGGCCGGTGAAATGGCGGGAATGGGATCCGCAGCAGTATTGGAACTGGCGCGCCTACCTGGACTTCGGCGGCGGGCAGGTCACCGACCTGTTCACCCACTGGATCGATGTCGCACACATGTTCCTGGGGCAGGACATCCCAACCTCCGGGGTGGCGGCGGGCGGCGTTTACTATTACAAGGACGGCCGCACGGCCCCGGACACGATCAACGTGCTATTGGAGTACGGCGGCAGCCACACGGCGACCTTCGAGGCGACCCTCGCGCCCGGCATTCAGGGAGCGGGCGTGGAGTTCTGCGGCACGAAGGGCAAGCTTTACATCGACCGCGGCCGTTATGATTTCCAGAGCACCGAGCGGGGCGCAAAGCCCGTGACGGTGATGGGGCCAAACTACGATTTCACGCTCGATCACGTGAAGAACTTTCTCGATTGCTGCAAGTCGAGAAAGCTGCCGAACTGCGATGTACTGGCGGGCGCCCGTTCGGCACAGGCCTCGCATCTCGGCAATATCAGCTACGTGGAGAAGCGGCGCATCGACTTCGACCCAATTAGGGAAGAGATCCTGCCGTTCTAGGGCGGTCAAGCCAAGGTTAGTTTTTGCGGGGCCTGGAGGCCCCGCGCGGCTCTGGAGAGCCGCCCCACGTCGCTCAGTTCTCTGCTTCGGTCTCCAGCGACTCGATGTGTACCTCGGCAATACGGTTGGCTTCCATCCGCGTGACTTCGAACCGCCGCCCTCCATATTCCACGCTGTCCCCGGCGATCGGGATGCGGCGTAAACGGAACAGAAGGAAACCGGCCAGTGTCTCGTATTCAGGCTCGACGGGCAGCTCGATGCCGTACTCGGTTTCGAGATCGCGGATAGGGAGGGTCCCTTCCACATCAAGGGGGCCGGCGATTTCCAGCTTCACCTCGCGCGGGTCGAATTCGTCGCGAATCCGGCCAAACACCTGCTCCAACACATCGTCCGCCGAGATCATGCCGGCGATGGTCCCATACTCGTCCACGACGAAACTGATGATCGCGTGCCCCACGCGCATTTCATCGAGATGCTGGTCGAGCGGCTTAGTCTCCGGGACGAAGGGCATTTCCCGCACAAAGTGGCGCAGGTCGAAAGGCGGGAGCAGCCGCAAACGAGCGGCGGCCGTGTTTCTCGTGCGGGCGTAGGCGAGCATGTCCTTGGCATGCACGATGCCGAGGATGTCGTCGCGCGTTCCCTCGTACACCGGGAGGCGCGAGTGCCGGCTGTCGGCGAAGGTTTGCAGCACCGTATCGTAAGAAGCGCTGACTGGGACCATGGTCAGAGCGTCGCGCGGAACCATCACTTCCCGGACCAGCAGGGTTCGCAAATCAAGCATGTTTTCCGCGGAAACCCGCTCGAACCGGCTGAGGTTGCCCGCGGCTTCGGTTGTTCCCAGGATGAACTTGATCTCCTCGATTGAGTGCGGGTTAGCGAACGCGGTCCGGCGTAACCCCGCCAGTCGAGAGATCCAACCTGCCGTGCGTTCGATGGTCCAGACAAACGGCCCGATGGCCCGGTAGAAGATGAGCAGAATCGGCGCGACCAGTACGGCGAGCCGGTCCGCGCGGTCCATGGCGAGATTCTTCGGGACGACTTCGCCGAGTACGACGTGCATGAACGTCATGAGCGCAAAGGCGAGCGTGAGGCAGGCGCCATGGATCACGACGGACGTCGCCGGAGTGAGGATCGGGCCCGTGAATGAGATGAAGAAACCGAACAGCGTCTCTTCGCCAACCCAGCCCAGCGCGAGGCTGCACACTGTCAACCCGACTTGCACTACCGACAGCAGGCGCTCAGGCTTTGCCAGCAGGCTGAGCGCCGCTTGCGCGCCGGCGGCCCGTTCTTCGGCGAGTTCCCGCAGCCTCGAAAGTCGAACGCTGACCAGCGCCGTCTCCGAGCCCGCGAAGAAGGCGTTCAGGCCAATGATCAGGAACATCAGCAGAATTCGATAAACGAAATTGGAATCCATGGCAGCAGCGATCTTTCAGCCTTCCTAGAATTGTATGGTGACGCTTCAGAAAGTTCTTCGTGCACTCAACCTTGCCACCGGCGTGATCGTTCTTGCGGCCATAGCCGCGGGCTACTGGTATCTTTGGCGTCCGTTGCCTAGAGATTCGGGTGTCGAGAAGGCGCCGGTTACAACTCCCATTGTCATCGAGCGCGATGCGCGGGGGATGCCACACATCCGTGCCGGCAGCGTGGAGGACGCTCTGTTCGCCGAGGGCTTTGTCACTGCGCAGGATCGTATGTGGCAGATGGACATGTCCCGGCGCCTGGCATCGGGCGAGCTCAGCGAAGTGGTCGGGCCCGCAGGTTTGCCGCTCGACACGCGGGCCAGGCGCATGCGGATGCGCCGCATTGCCGAGGACCAGGTACGGGAATTGCCGCCGGAGGAATTCGCGCATCTCGCCGCATACGCGCGAGGCGTCAACCATTACCTTTGGGAGAACGCGGGCGCCCTGCCGGTCGAATTCAAGCTCATGGGCTACGAGCCGCGCGCGTGGACCATCGCCGACTCGCTGGTCATCGTCCTCTCGATGAATCGGACCCTGACGGAATCGTGGGAAACGGACATCGAGAAGTGGAAGCTTCAGCAGGAAGGCTCCCCGGAGCGCGTCGAGCGGCTGTATCCGCTTCGGAGCGGGGGTGAGATTTCGCCGGGATCGAACGCCTGGGCGATCAGCGGCAAGCGGACCAGGAGCGGGAGGGCGATTCTGGCGAACGATCCTCACCTCGATTTCACAATGCCTTCGACCTGGTACGCCGTCCATCTGCGCGCGCCGGGGCTGAACGTCACAGGCGTCGCCCTGCCCGGCGTCCCTGGCGTGTTGATCGGCCACAACGAGAACATCGCCTGGGGCATCACTGCGCTGCTGTTCGACACGCAGGATCTCTACGCCGAAACCATGGACATGCGGAGTGGGCGATTCCTGTTTCGCGGTCGGGAGATGGGCGCGGCGAAGGAGGCTGACTGGATCGCAGTGCGCGGCGGCGCGCCGCAAGGCGTGGAGATCTGGCGGACCGTGCATGGTCCTGTCGTGATAACGGAGAACAACCACCCTCTGGCGCTGAAGTGGGCGGGCGCCGAGCCCGGGGCGACCTTCCCGCTGCTGGCAATCGACACGGCGAGAAACTGGGACGAATTCCGGCGGGCGTTGAGCCGCTTCACCGGTCCTGGGCTGAACTTTCTGTATGCCGATGCGAGCGGAAACATCGGGCATCAGGTGGCCGGCAGGCTCCCGCTGCGCCGCACGTTTGCGGGTGACGTTCCAGTGGATGGCGCGTCAGGCAACAACGAATGGGACGGCTTCATCCCCTTTGAACAACTGCCATCGTTTTACAATCCTCCGTCGGGGATCCTGGTGAGCGCCAACCAGAATCCATTTCCTTTGAGCACACCGTGGAAGGTGAACGGCCGGTTCTCTCCGCACTATCGCGAGCGCCGGATCTTTGAATTACTGAGCGCGAAGGAGAAGTGGGACGCGCCGGGCATGCTGTCCATCCAGACCGACGTGTATTCGTCAATGTTGAAGTTTGTCGCTGGGGAGGCCATTCGCGCCGTGCGCGCTCAAGGCGCCGGCGCGGCGACGAAGGAGGCCGTGGACGTGCTTCGAGCCTGGAACGGCCAGATGACTCCGGATGGGGCGGCGCCGCTGCTGGCGGCTCTGATCTACCAGCAACTGCGCTGGCGCATCGCCTCGGTTGCGGCTCCGAAAGGCGGAGCGAAGTATGCCGGTGAAATGGCGCCCGCCGTCGTGGAACTGATGCTGCGCGAGCGCCCGCGCGATTGGTTTCCCGATTGGGACAAGGTCGTTGCCAGCGCACTCTCGGACGCCATCGAGGAGGGCGCGCGGTTGCAAGGCAAACGCATCGGCCGCTGGTCCTACGGCCGTTGGAACGAAGTTGTGCTGGCTCATCCCCTCGCCGGCCGCCTGGGCTGGTTCTCCCGCTACTTCAATATCGGACCCATCGAGATGGGCGGCCATCCCACGACAGTCAAGCAGACCACCCGCACGCTGGGTCCTTCGATGCGCTTCGTGGCGACTCCCGGCAGTTGGGATGACTCTCTGCTGACGCTGACGACCGGGGAGAGCGGCCAGGTGCTCAGCCGTCATTACAAAGACCAGTGGGAGGCCTACCGCGACGGACTCGGTTTGCCATTGGAGTTCTCAAAGACCAGCGCGAAGTCGACGCTGACGTTACAGCCGCGTTAACTCCCGGCGCGGTGTTCGCCCAGAAGTCGTGGGATTGCGCGAACGCACCTCCGTCCAAGTGGTTCAACGCTTGTTAGAGGTGAGAGAATTGAGGCCGGAGCCTCGGAGGCGTTTTATAGATGACGAAGTCGGAGATTCTCGAAGAGTTAGGCTTGGGCGCTGTCACTTCGGGCGCGTGCGGCAAAACTTGGATTGAGGCGCCGGGCGGACCGGAACTGACCAGTCTCAACCCGTCGACCGCACAGCCCATCGCCAGGGTCCGCATGGCGTCCGCGAACGACTACGAGCGCGTGGTTGATGAGGCCTACGAGACGGCATTGCGCTGGCGTATGCTACCCGCGCCGAAGCGCGGCGACATCGTACGCCAGATCGGCGACGAGTTGCGCAGGAACAAAGATGCGCTGGGCGCACTCGTCTCCCTCGAAATGGGCAAGATCCTGGCCGAGGGCAAGGGCGAAGTGCAGGAAATGATCGACATCGCCGACTTCGCGGTGGGACTCTCTCGCCAGCTTTATGGCCTCACCATGCACAGCGAGCGGCCGCTGCACCGGATGTATGAGCAGTGGCATCCGCTGGGCGTTACCGGCGTCATCTCGGCGTTCAACTTCCCCGTCGCGGTGTGGAGTTGGAACGCTCTGATCGCGGCCGTTTGCGGCGATACGGTGGTTTGGAAGCCCTCTTCAGAGACGCCGCTTACGGCCGTTGCCGTACAGATCCTGTGCCAGCGCGTGCTCGAGAAAAACGGATGGCCCGGTGTCTTCGCACTCGCAGTCGGCAAAGGCTCGACTGTTGGGGAACGGCTGCTCGCGGACCGGCGCGTCCCGCTGATCAGCGCCACGGGCAGTTGCGAGATGGGCTACCGCGTGGCCGAAGTCGTCGGGCGCAGGTTAGGCCGCACGCTGCTGGAACTCGGCGGCAATAACGGCATCATCGTCACCGAAAATGCCGACCTCGATCTTGCTTTGCGCGCCACGGTCTTTGGCGCGGTGGGCACGGCCGGCCAGCGCTGCACTACGATCCGCCGGCTCTTCGTACAACGCAAGATCGCCGCTCAGTTCACCGAGCGTCTCATCTCCGCTTACAAGCAGGTCCGCATCGGCGACCCTCTGCACGAACGAACGGTGATGGGGCCGCTGGTGAAAGATGGCGCGGTGCTCGACATGCTGGATGGTCTCAAAGAGGCCGGCCTGCAGGGCGGCGAAGTGCTTACCGGAGGCAACCGTCTCGACGGTCCCGGCTTCTTCGTCGAGCCGACGATTGTGCGCGCTACGCCCTCCATGCCCGTGGTCAAGGAAGAGATCTTCGCTCCGATTCTGTACTTGATGGAGTACGACACGCTGGATGAGGCCATCGCCTGGCATAACGACGTGCCGCAGGGCCTCTCTTCGGCCATTTTCACTTCGAACCTATACGAGGCCGAGAACTTCCTGAGCGCGCGCGGCAGCGATTGCGGCATCGCCAACGTCAACATCGGCACCAGCGGCGCGGAGATCGGCGGGGCATTTGGCGGTGAGAAGGATACCGGCGGGGGACGCGAGTCCGGCAGCGATGCGTGGAAGGCATACATGCGGCGTCAGACCGTCACCATCAACTGGTCCGGCGAACTGCCGCTTGCGCAGGGCATCCAATTCGACCTG
>Ga0302270_10000528_pt1 | contig 40860 bp, 28 predicted proteins | sample III_Bog_E2_3_FD_198773 | JGI IMG/M metagenome (GOLD analysis project Ga0302270, IMG submission 198773) | Peat permafrost microbial communities from Stordalen Mire near Abisko, Sweden - III_Bog_E2_3 | ecosystem: Environmental > Terrestrial > Soil > Wetlands > Peat | place: Sweden: Abisko... | reverse complement strand
GGGCTCTCGGAGCGATGGGGCGCGCGCATGGCGTTGCGTGCCATTCCCGCCGTGTGCCTGCTGCTTACGGCCTGCGTGCTTGCGGCCATGGCGGTCTTTCACGGCAAGGTTGCAGTGGTCGCGCTCAGCTGCCTTGGCTTTGGGCTGATGGATTTGATGCTGCCCTCGGCGTGGGCGCAGTGTGTTGCCATTGGTGGAAGGTTCAGCGGCACGGCCACGGGAATGATGAACACAGCGGGCCAGGCAGGCGGCTTTGTTTGCACCGTCTTGTTTGGCTACATCGTTCATGCGACAGGCAGCTACAATCTGCCGCTGTGGTTCATTGCTGGCATGGTGCTGTTGAGCGCTGGAATCTTTGCCAGCATCGATGGCAGCCGAGGGCTGAGCACGGAAGAATCGCAATAGAGAACTGCATCAAGTCACGAAATGGCATGACAGACTGCAGAAAAACTTAAATTCAGGCATCTTCAAATTCAAGCATGTTTTGAAAGGGCACGACTTTAGTCGCTGTGTGTAAATAAGTGCTTCAACTGTTTGGCCCTGAATTGTCTCAGGTCCCGGAGGGACAGTCCGAAAATAGCCCAGGGTGGAGCGCAGCGAAACCCTGGGACTCAAGCAGGATCACGGCTTCGCGCCCCGGAGGGGCGCTGCGAAACCAATGCGCGAATCCTCAAATGGATTCACTCAATTGCCTTGCCGACACGATCAACTGAAGCTGCTATTTATGCACAGCGCCTTAGTCGTGCCGATGAGCCGCATGGAATCAATAGGGCTTTAGCCCCCGAAGGATGCTTTTCGGGTTCTGCGAGGTCAAACATAGCCGTTTCCGCAGCCTGCTAATCCACCTTCAATATGTCCGCAGCAGATCGCCCATCGCGTACGTGGGCGAAGAAGTCTTCGGGGCCGATCTGTCCGCCTTTGAGCACAAGCTCCAATCCATCGAGCGGCGAACCAAGTGCGTGGCCCTTGCAGAGCGGCGCGCCTGCAGTGAGTGGCGCTACGAAGGTGAGCGCCCTCAAGCCAAGCTGTTTGACGGCGTGCGTTGAGGTGTCGCCGCCGGCAATCATCACGCGGCGAATTCCGGTTGCAAGCAGCAGTTGACGCAGTTGCTCGCCGAGCGCCACGCCGAACGCATCGCCATAATCGACAGTTGCCTTCTGCGGGCCAAGCGCGGTGTAGAGCACAACGCTTTGCCCGTTGGCGAGAGCCTGCTCGACATTGTGCCGCAGTTTCTCCCAACTTGAACCGGGCTCAAGATGCCAGGCGGCAAATCCCTGCTGCTTTGCCTTCCGGATTTGCCGCGCAGTGACCGGCGAACAGCTTCCGCTCAGCACAAGCAATCGGTCGACCGGCTCTGGCGGCGCGAGCGCAGTAGGCGTGCCGATGAGCCCCACGCTGCGCCAGTACTGCAGCAAGCCGTACGTGAGCCCGGAGCTGCCGACGGCAAACAGCGGCCTGCTGCGCGACATCTCGCACAGCAAGCGGCCGCTCTCGGTGAGTGTGGCCTCATCCACGCCGTCGAAGACGATGGCTCCCGCGCCATCGGCAATCTCTTCGCGCAGACGGCGCGCGGCAGTTCCGCTCTGGAATGCAGCTAGATCCACAAGGCCGATGCGCAGCGAGGTTTGCAGGCTCAAGTGCTGGCGCAGATCGGCCTCGCTCATGGGTGTGACCGGATGATTGCGCATGTTGGGATGACGATCTATGCGGTACACCCGATCGCGATCGACAGCGAAGAGATTGCCGAAGCAGACCCAGCGGCCCAGATGCGGCGCACCCACAATGATGGGAGCCGTTTTGCTGTCGAAGGCTTTGAGGCCGAGTTCGATGGCGCGCCCGATGTTGCCCACTTCAGGTGCGCTGTCAAAGGTGGAGCAGACCTTGTAGTGGTTGATGGCCGCGCCGAAGCTGCGCATGAGATGGAAGACGGCGGGCAGATTGGCGTCCATCCACGCGGGACTCTGGCTGCGGCTCTCGCCGGCGATGCCGATGGCGCGGCAATGCGCGAAGGCAGCTAGGTCAGCCTCCTCGGGCAGCTCTGTGAACAGCACTGCGGAGACGCCTTCAAGCGCAAGACGTTCGAGCACATCGGTCGAGCCGGTGAAGTCGTCGCCGTAGTAGGCGTAGAGCGGCTTGGTGCGTGCTGGCTCGGTCACGCTGAGAATTTCTCCAGCGACAGGCGCAGTTCCTCGCGCGACGTTGCATAGCTAGCCAGCGGAATTCCCGCTGCCGCCGCCTCCCATGCCTGGTGCAGGCTGCGCACGCCGGCGGCCGGGCCTTGCGGATGCGCCAGAATGCCGCCGCCGCAGGCGTAGAGCAGATCGTTCGAGCCGAGTGCGCGATAGGTGTCCGGAGCCTGCCGCGCCGATTGACCGGAAGAGAAGACGGGCAGAATGGTGCAGGGTGCTTGAGGTGCATCGAACATGGGCGTAAGGCACTCGCGCGCCGAGGCGACGACCGACTCGTCCGGTTCGCAGAACTTGTTGCGCAATCCGTTCACGTGTACCTGATCGATGCCCGCCAACCGCCAGAGCTTCTGGAAGGCGATGAAGCTCATGCCCGTTGCGTGCGAGCGGCTGTACATGCCCCATCCGTTGCGATGGCCGTGAATGGCCAGTTGCGCGTGGCGGCGCAGCACCACCATGGCGGGTAGCCCGATGCTGTTGAGGCTGGCCATCACGCAGGTTCCACCGAGCGAGGCGACAAGGTCGTGGCGGCTGAGCATCTGGTCGATCTCGCCAGTGATGTTGGCCGCGTACATCACGCGCTTGCCGGTCTTCTGTGCGAACTCTTCGAGCGTAGCGAGCACGGCAGTGATGCGCTCTTTGAAAGGGCAGTGCGGCCCATCGGCCTGCAACTCGTCGTCCTTGATGAAGTCGATGCCGGCCTCAGCCAACATGCGCGTCTGCGCCGCCGTCTGCGCAGGCGTCATGCCGACGCTGGGTTTGATGATGGTGCCGATCAACGGCCGGCCGTAAACGCCGGTGAGCTTGCGCGTGCCTTCGACGCCGAACTGCGGACCTTGATAGACGCCGAGGAACGCGGGCGGCAGCTTCAGGTCAATGAGCTTGAGCCCGGAGAACGGCTTTAGCTCAAACAAATTGCCAGCCACAGTCGCCAACAGGTTGGGCAGCGATGGGCCCATGTTCTCGATGGGCCAGGAGAGCGTGACCTCGGCCGTGCGTCGCACCACGGGGCCGGTGTGGCCTTTGGGCAGGCCGGAGCCGGAGAGCGAAGGCGCGTCTACCGTGCCCAGCTCATCAATGCGTTCCACACGCGCGGCGTACAGCTCGCGCAGCTCCGCGGTTTCGCCGGGAACGCGCACGAAGGTTCCAGTGGACTGCTCGCCGGCCATTGTCTCTGCAGCGTCCGCCAGCGGATAGGCGGTCTCAATCCAGTAACGAGCTTCGATGCGCTCGCCTGAGGTCTTCGGTGTTTCCCGGTTCATGCTCATTGCCTTGTTCTGCCTTTTCGTTCAGCCTTTTCAAAGTAGGTTGTATAACTCTCGTTCTGCACGGAGTAGAACGGCACATGCACGCGCGTGGTGGCGCGCTCCACAAACACGCCCCGCATTCCATCGACGGCGTGCAGTGCATCGAGGCTCGCCAGCTTTGCGTCGCCCGCGCGCGGATTCAACTCGACATAGAGCAGAGGGCCGCGCAGAATGGCCGCGGTGCCCGGATGCAGATCGTCGATGGCCTCGGTGCGGAAGCCTTGCGGCAGCTCGAGCCGCACCGTGTCGCCGTTGCTCCACACACGCCGCAGATGCGCGAAGCCTGTGCGGATTTCAGCGTGCGCGGGCTTGCCGTTGATTGTGATGGTGTGCCGGCCTTCAACCCACGCGGGAATGCGCAGGCGCAGGGTGAACTCTGTTGGCGCGCCGCACTCCAGGCGCAGCGTGACCGATTCGCCCAGCGGATATTCGGTCTGCTGCGTGAGCGCGATCTTCGCGCCCGCCTGAGTCCAACGCACTGCCGATGACGCATAGAACGCGACTGCAACGCCGTCCGGCGCCAGGAAGTAGAGATCCTTCACGTAGTCGGCAACGCCTTCCACCAGCGTACCTGAGCAGCAGGGCCACTTCTTCTGGTAGTAGACCTTGCGCGCGCGGTTGCCGTAGGTGGAGTAGTACGGGTAGTCGCCGTCGCTGTCAGGATCTTTGACCGCGAGCAGCGCGTTGAAGAGGACACGTTCCATGCCGTCTGCGTAGCGGCCGTCGCCGGTGGCGCACAGCAGATAGCGCGCCAGCTTGATGGCCGCATAGCTGCCGCAGGGCGTCTCGAAGTGATCGTCGGTGGTGTGCAGGCTTTGGTAGAGCTGGCCCTTGTGCGGCTCAATGAAGGTCTCATTCGGACCCCAGCCGCCAGAGGCGTATTGCTGCGTGGTTTCGAGCAGATTCCATGCCGTCAGCATGGCGCGCAGATATTTGTCATCGCCCAGCACAAGCTGCGCCTTGCCGGCGGAGCTGAGCGCGATGGCATGGCTGTAAGCGTGGCGGCCGGGCAGCACATCTTCACCGCGCGCCAGCGGATCGAAGAACTCGCGGTCAAGCATGTAGGCCACGGCGCGATCGTGGAAGATGCGCTCGCCGGTGAGTTCGTGCGCGGAGAACAGCGTCTCCGGCATGATGTACGTCTCGTCGTAGGGCGGATCTTTCTTGCCCACGCGGTCGCGGCCCTGCTCGGGAATGTAAGGCAATGCACCGCGAAAGACGCGCGGCAACAGCGCGCGCGCCTGCTCGACGCCTGCCAAACGATAGGCATCAATGAGGCCGGCAAGATGTTTGTCGGCGATGTAGCAGGGCCAAAGTTTTTCGGCATTCGGCCCGGCAAAGATTTGATCGTTGCTGCCAAGCGTGGCCGCAAAACCATCCACGAGCTCGGCCACTTTCTGCTGGCAGGCGGCGTCGCCAGTGGTGCGGCCAATGCGCGCCAGGCCAGAGATGTACTGGCCCAGCGTGTGCCCCGGCACAAAGCCGTCGCCGTCGTACCAGCCGCCCATATCCGCGCCTGGAGCGGGTAAACCGGCGCGCTGGCGATAGACCTTGAGCAAGCGATCGTTGTCGAGCGCGAGGTAAGTGGCGTGGACGCGGTTGTACTGCTGCTGCAACGGTCCGCCGGTCAGCTGCACGGCATCGTAGTCGAACTCGCGCAGCGCTGTGGGCTGGCCGGCGAGGCTGCTGGCGGTCTCGGTCCAGGCCAAGCGCGACGATACAGTTGCTGCCGCTACTGTTGCCATGAAGCTTCGACGTGAGAACTGGTTTTTCATGCGTGTAAATCCACTCTTCTGCAGGTTACCGGTGAACGCGTCATTTTGGTGAAGTGTAAATGTTGGCTGGCCGCGATTTCCGAGGTGCGGAATCTGCTAATCGGCTACCAGCGCCTGCCGTGCGCTGGCTCGGGACGGCGCGGCGATGGTCTCCTTGTCGAGTGGGTAGATCAGATCGACGTTGCGCGGAGTGAGCAGCTGATGCTTGACGAAGTTGGTGGCTGGCGTTGGCTTCTGGCGCAGAATATTGACGGCCAGCGGAATCAGCTCTTCGCCGTAGCGCTCAGGAAAATACGCAACAGACCCGATGAGCCGCGTTCCGGGCCGGCGCAGTTCGGCGCGTGCCTCGCGCAGCGCGTTCTGGCCCATCACCGCGCATTGCTGCAACGCACCGGCCTCTTCAAATGCGCGGAGCGCGGCCAGTGCGCAGATGTCGTTCACCGTTCCGATAAGCGTACGCATGGTTCCGCGGCGGCGCAGGAATTTGCGCACCACGTCGAGCACCTGGTCAAAGGTGCCGCGGCCATTCAAGCGCACCAGAGGCGTGTCGAGAACCTTGGGCAGCTCGGAGCGCAGGCCGTCAACAAAGCCGGTGAGCCGCAACTCAAGCAGCGAACCGGCGATGGGCAACTCCATCAGCAGCACCTGATCCACCTGGCCATTCCAATTTTCGCGAGCCCAGCGGCCCAGTGCTTTGCCGCCGATCAGGCCGGCCTTGTAGTTGTCGGCTCCAAAGTAAGTTGCGCCCGGATGCGGCACCTCAATGGCGATGACTGGCGTGTTGGCGGCAAGAAACTTTGAGGCGATCACCGAAGCCACGCTCTCGTAGGTCTGGAACTCAAGCACCAGGTCAACGCGCTCGCGAATGAGCAGATCTGCATTGCGCAATGCTTCGCGAGCGCTATAGCGATTGCTCAACGTGATCAAGTGAATGTGCTCGCGCGCGGCCGCGGCTTCAACACTGCGCGTTACTTCGCGCGCGAATTCGGTATCACCCTGCGAAGCAAAGCCGATGCGGAATGGGCCAGTGCTGATGGGACCAAAGCAGTTGCGATAGAGTCCGGTGCCGGTGCGTTCAATCAGGCCGCCGTGCACCAGCGTCCGCAGCAGGCGGAAGGTGGTGGTCTTGGGCAGACTGGTGCGGTCCATCACGTCGGCCAGCGTGAGGTCCTCGCCCAGGTGGCGGAAGGCTTTCAACACTTCACAGGCGCGCAGCACGGTCAGTGACTCGTTGCGGTCGCCGTTGCGTCCGGCTTCTATGGGGGCTTCTAACTCGCCCATGATCGCGTCTTCCATGGCTTTGTCTCTTTCGTGGATGATTGTTTCCGCTTCCGCTCTTTGCATGTTGGTGTACGCCGTGTTCCTGACGCTGCAGGATCATTGGTGTTGGACGTTTGCGATCTGTGGTGGCGCTGCGCTGGGAGCCACGATACGATAGTGGCCGGAGCCGAGCAGCAGTGTGAGCGCGTCGTTGGTGCTGGTGATGCTCTGAACGCCTGGCACACGGGCGGGTTGAAGACCGCTGACGGTGATGCGCGCGGTGTCTGCACTCTCAATGCGCACCGTTGCCGTGGCGTTGACTGGAATGGTGATGTCGTAGCTGGTGACGCCGGCGTGGTGGCTCCAGTTGCTTTGAATCTCTCCCCATGCCGACTGGTAGGTGCACTGGACGGAGCCAATGGCGGCCAGTGTCTTTGGCGCGATGAGCAGCCGCTGGCCGGGTGCGGCTGCAAGGTCAACGTTGATGCCGGCGAGCCCGCGATAGAACCACTCTTCGGCATGGCCCAGCATGAAGTGGTCCTGCGAACTGGCGGGGTTTGCATCCCATGCCTCGGTGAGCGCGGTTGCGCCCTGCGCCAGTTGGTAGCCGTAGCTGGGCGCGTCTGTCCGCTGGAGCATCTGGTAGAGCACATCGGAGCGACCCGCATCGAGCAGCGCATCCACCAGGTAGTGATAGCCGATGTCGCCCGCAGTCACGTGATCGTTGTGGGCATGAATATCTGCGACCAGCGTTTCAAGCACGGCGTCCCGATCCGGTTCGGGCGCTAGTCCAACTACCAGCGGCATGGCCTGCGCCGTCTGGCTGCCTTTGTCGTAGCGATGATGTGCGGCGTCAAAGAACTTCGCGTTGAATGTCGTGCGCACGTTGTCTGCAACGTTTGAGTACTGTTGACTGGCATCGTTGTCGCCAGCCAGAGCCAGGACTTGCGCCAGCACGCGCAGGTCCTGATAGTAGATGGCGGTTGCAGTAACGCCGGCCGTGGTGAGCTTGGACATGCCGGGATTGCCGGGGCCGATGTCGTACCAGTCGCCGAGTCCGTAGTCGACGATGCCGTCATGCGCGCGCGTGCCCAGGTAGTCAACGTACCGCCGCATCACGTCGCGTTGCGCCAGCAGAGCGGCCAGGTTGCCGTTGCGCTGGTACACGTACCAGGGCGCCAGCACGGCCACGCTGCCCCACTCCGGCGAATCGTCGAACGGACCCCACTTGTTGCCGAAGAGCACATACTGCGGAGCGATCTCCGGCAGTCTGCCAGAACTTGGTCCGGAGGTCGTCTGCGCGTCTGCCAGGTTCTGTGCAAGCGCTGCATACATGCCGCTGAAGTTGAAGTCGTAAAGCATCGACGGGGCCAGCAGATGGTCCTGCTCAAGCCAGCCCAGCTTCTCTCGGTGCGGGCAATCGGTGAGCAGGCTTTCGGCATTGTTTTCGATGGCGCGCAGAATCAGCGTGTGGATGCGGTTGAGCAACTCGTCGGAAGACGCAAAGCTGCCTGCCACCGGCGAAGACGAGTGCACCGCCTGCCCTTCGACGCCGAGCAGATGTGCATTGCCCTCGATCTCCACCTGCAGATAGCGAAAGCCGTAGTAACTGAAGCGCGGATGCCAATGCTCAACGCCCGCGCCCTTCAGCGTGTATGCAAACCACTGCGGAGTGCCGGAGCTGCGCTGCGAAACGGTTCCATCCTTGTTGAGCAACTCACCGGGAATGAGCTTGACCACCGCGCCTGCTTCCCCGCGCACGGTGATGGCGGGCCATCCGGCAAAGTTCTGGCCAAGGTCGTAGACAACCGCACCCGGCTTTGGCTCGCTCTGATGCACCGGCGCATAGCTGTGCATGATGCGGATGGGCGGCGCAGCTTCAGGACGCAGCGTGCCGCCGGGGCCGGTCGTGACCACCACCGGCGTCCAATGCGCATCGTTGAATGCCGCGCGGTCCCAGCCGGGAAGCTCGCGGCGGGCGTCGTAGTCTTCGCCGCCATAAGTGGACGAGAAGACGATGGGGCCCGGCGCAGTCTTCCAATCGCTTCCAGTGGCAAGGTCGAAACTCTTGCCGTTGGCCAACTCTACGTGCAGTTGCGCAATGCACTGCGGTGGGCCAAAGCTGCCGGTGAACTTGGTGTAGCGGCCCTGCGTGTGGCGCACACGGTACATGCCGTTGCCCAGCAATACGCCGATGGCGTTGTCGCCGCTGTGTAACTGGCCGGTCACGTCATAGCTGTCGTAGAAGACGGTTTTGCGATAGTCGCTCCAGCCGGGCGCGAGTTCGCCGGAGCCCACTTCGTTCCCGTTCAGATGCACTTCGTACTGGCCGAGGCCGGAGATGTGCAACACGGCGGAGCGGACATCGGCCGGCAGATGGAAACCGGTGCGCAGCAGCGGCATGGGCAGCACGCCCGCTTCTGAGTCGGTGGCCTGGGCGGCGATCCACTGTGCATGCCACAGTGGCGCCTGTGTCCAGTGTGCCGGGCTGCTCCAGAGGCTCGGCTGGCCGTTCTCGTCCCACACGCGCACACGCCACCAATAGGTATGCGCTGGCTCAAGCGGCTGGCCGTTGTAGCTGGCGGCAGGAACAGCTTCGGCGCTGGCTGTGGTCTTGCCGCTGTTCCAGACCAAATTCCGGGTGGCGGCCAAATCCTGCGGGCGAGCCGCAACTTCCACCTGATACGCCGACTGCCTCACGCTGTGCAGCAGGACATTGGTGGCGCTGAGAGTCCACGACAGGCGAGGAGCCGGACCGGCAATTGCGAGCGGGTTTGCCTTGCCTTCAGTCTGGAGCGCAACGGGAGCGGCCAGATGCGAAGGCGCGGCCTGCTGCCCAGGCGCTCCAGTCGCTGCGGCCAGCAGGGCACAGCAGGCGACCGAGGCAGCAAGCAGCTTCAAGATTCGGAGGCGCGGCAATGAAGAAATAGAGCTCATGTTTCCTCGGTCATATAACAGCTTTGGCGGCTGTGGCAATGAAAACAGACGGCGCGCCGCAGTTTGGTTGATAGATCGGGGTTAGAGGCACTATGCGTGACCTGAAATTCCGCCGAGCGGAACTACGAAAAATAATGCGCCATGAACCGGGATGGATGCAAGTTCGATCCGCTCAGGGAAGAAATGGTCAAGAAAATCGCTGTAAAACAATGGTTTAAGTGTAAATCTATGTGATGGTGGGGTTTTGAATCTCAAAAATACTGTGTTTGAGGAAGGGGAATTCGCTCGGAATGGCCTCAAGAAATGTTCCGGTTATCGGATTCACGGTTCGGCGCTTAAAGTACCGGATGCGCAGACAATCTCTCCGGTTTGAGGCGCATTTGGCGCGCTTGCCTTGGGAACTGCGCGCTCACCGGGCTGCGGTACGCGACGGCCGACCGCCCTCCGCAAGCGCCGCTGCCGTTCGATTGTTCTCAAGCGCCGCTGCCGTTCGATTGTTCTGTTGATCCGGCTCTCAAATAGGAGTCCCGTGCCCCATCCATTTCGCGGGCTTCATCGCGAAATGGGTGGGAAGTCTACACACTATTTGAGAGCCGGATCAATAGTGTGCAGCAGAACCTCTGCACGCTGGCGATGGAAGAGCCTTAACAGGCTACGCTCGCCAGTGCAGGAACCTCAGCGCGCGCACCAGTCTGACGCCATGCGTGGCGGATTGCCTCTGGACCGTCGGCTGCGTCGAAGACGCTGACCACGCATGCGCCGCAGTGGTCGCAGAGTTCGCCCACACGGGGTGTAAGAGGTGCAGCCAGGCAGATGCCGCAGTAAGTGATGCCGGTGGCAGATGAGACCCAGCCGAGACGGGCCGCATGGCCGTCCTGACTGGTCACAATCGAATACAACGTAGACTCGCGCATAGTTGTCACAATTCTTCTTGAGGGAGTACAGCTCGAGATCGTCCGGCCATCCTAAACGACGTGCCGTTCAACGGATTCGTTCGCGACTCGGGCATGGCGAAGGTAAACATGCTTCAACCCTTGAAAGCTCGCTTGATCCGCGAGGGCTGGACCATCCGCTTTCAAATGATCCATGGTGAGAGTAATACTCCGTGCAGAGGAACTCAACCCTACGAAAGGCAATCTTTGATGAATCTTTCGTAATCTGTCGCGATGCCTTCCGAGATGATGCGTACAAGGAAGTTGCTCAAGTGCGGCGAGACTGGATTCTTCTGCGCAATGGTGATCGTTGCGCCTCGATCGCAGAGTTCTTCTACGAAGGTCGCGCGATCTTCGGCAGTGCTTTCAGAAGCGGCTCAGCGTGCGCTCTTGCCCGACAGTGTTGCCAGATTTGCAATGGCGGCTTCGAGCGTCTCCGGGCGCTTGCAGAAGGCAAAGCGTACCTGTTGCGCTCCGCGCGCGGGGTCGGAGTAGAAGCTGGAGCCGGGCACTGAGGCTACGCCAACCTTCTCCACCAGATGCGCGGCGAAGCTGTGATCGTTCTCAAAGCCGAAGGCGGAGATGCCGGTCATAATGTAGTAAGCGCCCCGGGGACGGAAGGCCTTGAAGCCCGCCGCGCGCAGAGCCTTCAGCAACACGGAGCGCTTGTGCGCGTAGCCCTCGGCGAGTTTGCTGTAGTAGGCATCGGGCAGAGCCAGCGCCGTGGCTCCGGCAGCTTGCAGTGGAGCGGCCGCGCCCACGGTCAGAAAGTCGTGCACCTTGCGGATGGCGGCGGTGATGGCGGGCGGCGCAATGGCCCAGCCCACGCGCCAGCCGGTGACGCTGTAGCTCTTCGACAGGCTGTTGATGGTGACGGTGCGTTCTCTCATGCCGTCGATGGTGACCGGCGCAATGTGTGCCGTGCCGTCGTAGAGAATGTGCTCGTAGATCTCGTCGCTGATGGCCAGTACATCGAACTCGACGCAAAGGTCGCGGATCAGTTCAAGCTCGGTGCGCGTGAAGACCTTGCCGGTTGGGTTGTGCGGCGTGTTGAGGATGATGGCGCGCGTCTTGGCGCTGAAGGCGGCGCGCAGCTCTGCCGGATCGAAGGTCCATTCCCCATCTTCATGCGCCGGCGGATGCAGCGTGACGTAGAGCGGAGTGGCGCCGGAGAGAATCGCGTCGGGGCCGTAGTTCTCGTAGAAGGGCTCGAAGACGATCACCTCTTCGCCGGGATCGACGAGCGCCAGCAGGGTGGCGATCATGGCCTCGGTCGAACCGCAGCAGACGGTGATCTCGCGCTCGGGATCGATCTCGAATCCCATTGTGCGCGCGAATTTAACGGCCAGCGCGCGGCGGAAGTTCTGCGCGCCCCAGGTGATGGCGTACTGGTTGATGTCGTCGGCGATGGCCTGCTGCGCGGCGGCCTTCAGCTCGTCGGGGGCGGGGAAGTCAGGGAAACCCTGAGCCAGATTCACGGCGCCATGCTGCAGGGCCTGGCGGGTCATGTCGCGAATCACCGATTCGGTAAAGCGGGCGGCTTTCTCACTGATGCGCAAGGTAAAGATCCTCGTCTGCGGAAGTGCGATCTGTTTCATTTTCCCATGCGCATTCCGAGCCTACCCGCAGCCTGCACCCGTTTGGCGATCTGGCAGGCAGTGACCGGATCGTCGCCTTATTGATCCGGCAAGAAAACAGTGACATCGCATTCCCACCCATTTCCGCAAAAAACGCGGAAATGGATGGGGCACCCTGACAGTATTTAATTGCCGAATCAATAGGAATTGACTGGCGAGAGCGCTCGGGACCGTCCTTCAATCGGTATTTTTCCGTTTAAATGAGACATATCAGTAAAAATAAGTAGCATTGAGCGCCTGAGACGGATGAATTCCAGAGTACCGTAAACAGCCCTGCCGTCCTATTTTGTAGGACGGTGCTGGTTGATTCAGAAATGGGCGACTGTGAATTATGTTCCATATAAAGAATTAAAAATGATAAAGATAAAGAATTTTTTTAGTGGAACTGATCTCTCTTTCAGCGATCTTCCGTGGAAATTCCGGTCGTGACAGCGGTCACTGAGCGAGGAGAGGAATGCTCTTAAACTCGGCACAGTCATATCGATAAATGCTTATCGGTAAAACTTGATGGAAACCAACTGCAGCCGATGTGAGGGCAAAAACGGCCCGGAATTTCGATCCGCGCCGTCCTTCGATCAGCAAATGAGGAGCGAAAGCAGACCATGACGAATCTCGAAGCGCTATTGGCAATGAACGAGGAACAGAAGAACCGGGTGAGCACAGCCGAGGAGCTTGACGCCCTGGTGGCCCGTGTCAAGGCAGCACAGTTGAAGTTTGCGACCTTCACGCAAAAGCAGGTCGATCAGATCTTCCGCTCGGCCGCACTGGCCGCCGCTGATGCCCGCATTCCTCTGGCCAAGCTTGCAGTCGCGGAGACGGGCATGGGCGTTCTTGAGGACAAGGTGATCAAGAACCACTTTGCCTCCGAGTACATTTACAACAAGTACAAGGACGAGAAGACCTGCGGCATCATTGCCGAGGACGAAGAGGCCGGGACTATCACGCTGGCCGAGCCAATGGGCATTGTGTGCGCCATCATTCCGACCACCAACCCCACGTCCACTGCGATCTTCAAGGCGCTCTGTTGCCTGAAGACGCGCAACGGCATGATTATCAGCCCCCATCCGCGTGCGAAGAAGTGCACGGCGGCGGCGGCGCGGCTGGTGCTTGAAGCGGCAGTTGCGGCCGGCGCTCCGGAGGACATCATCGGCTGGATCACCGAGCCCACCATCGAGCTCTCCAATCAGCTGATGCGCCACAAAGAAGTGAAGATGATTCTGGCCACCGGAGGCCCTGGCATGGTTCATGCGGCTTACTCATCCGGCACGCCGGCCATTGGCGTGGGCGCGGGCAACGTGCCCGTGGTCATCGACGAGACGGCCGACCAGAAGCGCGCCATTGCGTCCATCCTGATGTCGAAGACCTTTGACAACGGCGTGATCTGCGCCTCAGAGCAGGCGGTCATCGCTGTTGACGCCATCTACGATTCCATCCGCGACCGCTTCTCTCGCCATGGCGGCTACATGCTGCAGGGCAAGGAACTGGAGGCGGTGCGCTCCATCATCCTGATCAACGGCGCGGTGAACGGCAAGATCGTGGGTCAGGCCGCCACCAAGATTGCGGAGATGGCCGGCATCGAGGTGCCGCCGACCACCAAGGTGCTGATCGGCGAAGTGACCGATGCCCTGGAGTCCGAGCCTTTCGCGCATGAGAAGCTCTCCACCATCCTCGCCCTCTATCGCGCCAAGGACTTCAAGGACGCGGTGGATACGGCGGCCAAGCTGGTTGCCCTCGGCGGCATTGGCCACACCAGCGTGCTTTACACCAACCAGGATAGCCAGAAGGATCGCATTGCCTACTTCGGCGAGCGCATGAAGACGGCGCGTGTGTTGATCAACACGCCTTCTTCTCACGGCGGCATCGGCGACCTGTATAACTTCAGCCTCTCCCCCAGCCTCACGCTGGGCTGTGGGAGCTGGGGCGGCAACTCCATCTCGGAGAACGTGGGACCGAAGCATCTGCTCAACAAGAAGATTGTGGCCAAGCGCGCCGAGAACATGCTCTGGCATCGGCTGCCGGGCAAAGTGTACTTCCGTCGCGGCTGCATTCCCGAGGCGCTCAAGGACATTGTGGGCAAGAAGCGCGCGCTCATCGTCACGGACAACTTCCTGTTCCGCACCGGCATGGCCGACGATCTGATCTTGCAGTTGAAGAAGATTGGCCTTGAAGTGGAGACCTTCTACCAGGTGCAGGCCGATCCGAACCTGACCACGGTGCGCAAGTGCGTGGAGGCGTGCAACGCCTTCCAGCCCGATGTGATCGTGGCTTTGGGCGGCGGCTCTCCGATGGACGCGGCCAAGATCGCCTGGGTAATGTACGAGCACCCTGAAGTGGACTTCGAAGATCTTGCCATGCGCTTCATGGACATTCGCAAGCGCATCTACAAGTTCCCGAAGATGGGAATCAAGGCGCAGATGATCGCCATTCCGACGACCTCTGGCACGGGCTCCGAAGTGACTCCCTTTGCCGTGGTCACCGACGACGCGACCGGCAAGAAGTACCCCATCGCTGACTACGAGCTCACGCCGAACATGGCCATCATCGACCCCAACCTGGTGATGAACCTTCCCAAGGGTTTGACGGCCGCGGGCGGTATCGATGCGGTCACCCACGCGCTCGAAGCCTATGTCTCCATCATGGCCAACGAGTTCAGTGACGGCCAGGCTCTGCAGGCTCTCAAGATGCTGCAACAGTACCTGCCGTCTTCTTACAAAAACGGCGCCGCAGATCCCAAAGCACGAGAGAAGGTGCACTACGCGGCTACGCTCGCCGGTGTAGCCTTTGCCAACGCCTTTCTGGGCGCCTGCCACTCCATGGCGCACAAGCTGGGCGCGGCCTTCCACCTGCCGCACGGCATTGCCAACGCGTTGCTCATCTCCAACGTGATCCGCTACAACGCCAACGACAATCCCACCAAGCAGGCGGCCTTCTCGCAGTATGACCGCCCCAAGGCCAAGTGCCGCTACGCTGAAGTGGCAGACTACCTTGGTCTGGGAGGCTCCACCAGCGATGAGAAGGTGGCCAACCTGATTGCCTGGGTAGATGGCTTGAAGAAGGAACTGGAGATTCCGGCCAGCATCCGGGAAGCGGGCGTGAACGAGGCAGAGTTCCAGGCCGCGCTCGACACCTTGGCCGTGGATGCCTTTGACGATCAGTGCACCGGCGCAAACCCACGCTATCCGCTGATTGCCGAGTTCCGCGCCATTCTCGAAGACAGCTACTACGGTCGTCCCTTTGTTGAGCTTGCCGCACGGCAACAGACCACCGCAGCTTCCACCGCCAAACCGGCCGCCAAGGCCCGGGTGAACGCCAAGGTGGAAGTGAAAGTGCTTGAGCCGACCGGCGTCCAGTAGATCTTCGGCAGAGCGGAAAGCGGCTGGCTGGCCTGCTCCTGTTCTGCTGGAGATCGAATAGAGCGGTTCTCTTTTTGGTATAGAGTTTCGGGTGCCCCATCCTCGCCGCGTACTTGTTCTTGCGGCTAGGGTGGGACTGCAAGGAACCCCTCTACAGCAATAGGAGAACCCCTTAGCCCGAACGAGTGGACGCCAAGGTTAAACGGCCTGGCGTCCACACACGGGTTTTCCCAGCGGGAAAATTGCATAGGACCTGTCCACAAACTGGCATATAAGCATTGCATCGGAGTTGCTCCCGGAGGGAGCCGTCGAAAATAGCCCAGAGTGAAGTCCGCCACAGCGGACGAAACCCTGGGAGGTGCCGAGAACAAGCAGCACCGTCCCAGCGGGACGGACGAACAGAGCCGCAGTTCATCGATCTCGAATTATTTCGGCCACCAATGAGCAGAATCCTCCCCCGACCGTAAACGCAAAACTCACCGGAAAAACCATAAAGCGAGTGTGTCGACACGTTCACAGAGAAGCGCAAAATCATGTAGAATTGTGAGTTGCACAATGTGGGACGATGTACCAAGATGAGGAAATTTTAGGTATACTGATCCTAGTCGCAGTGGTTAGACCTCTGCACGGCGATGAACTTATAAAGGCTTGAACGGCTGGAAGCTTGATCCATGATCCAGTGCTGTTGGGGGAAGCGATGAACATCTCTTCGGGGGCTTTAATCTTGTGGACGTTGCTGCCACTGGCGGCTGGAATCGTCCTGGAGCTCTTGGCAGCAAAAATGTTATCAGCGCGAGCCAAAGGTGTGTTGGCGCTGGCAGCGAGTCTGCCTAGTCTTGCGGCCGTGGTGGCCGCATTTGTGTTTGTGCACCGGACGGGTGCTCCCATTGAGTGGAACGCGCTGCCCTGGGATGGGCCGCTAGCTCTGGTCTTCCACGTAGATGCCCTGAGCCTGATGTTTGCGGCCATGGGCACGGTGCTGGGCGCGGCGGTTCTGCTTTACTCGATTGGCTACATGGCTGAAGACCGGGCTGCAACCCGCTTTTACGCTTTCATGCTGACCTTCATTCTGGGTATGGTCGGTCTGGTCTATAGCGCCAATCTGTTTGCGGTGTACCTCTGCTGGGAGCTGATGGGACTTTGCTCCTTCTCGCTGGTCGGCTTCTGGTATGGGAAGCCGGAGTCAGTGAAGGGCGCGCGCAAGGTGCTGCTGATGACCCACCTGGCCGGCTACGGATTGCTGGCCGCCATTCTGCTGATTTTTGCGCGCACCGGCAGCGCGTTGTGGACTAATCCGGCAGTGGCGCAGGCCTTCACGGCAGGCGTTTATACGCTGATGCTGGTAGCGCTGTTGGCCAAGAGCGTGCAGTTTCCGCTGCACACCTGGATTCCCGAAGCCATGAACGCGCCCACACCGGTCAGCGCACTGCTGCACGCGGCTTGTTATGTGAAGGCCGGCGTCTATCTTGCTGCCCGTATGCACAGCTTCTCCACCTGGCCGGCAAGCTGGGGCCTGGTGATGATGTGGCTGGGCACGGTGACCATGGTGGTCGGCGTGGTGTACGCCATGGTGCAGCACGATCTGAAGCGCATGTTGGCCTTTCACACCGTCAGCCAGATTGGCTACATCATTACCGGCCTGGGGCTGGGCACTCCGCTGGGCATTGCGGCCGGATTGCTGCACTGCATCAACCACAGCTTCTTCAAGGGCGGTCTGTTTCTTGCGGCCGGCTCAGTGCAGCACTCCACCGGCACCCGCGACATGAACCATTTGGGTGGACTGGCGCGGCGCATGCCCCAGACCACGATTGCGTGGCTCATCAGTGTGGGCGCCATGATGGGCGTTCCCTTCATGAGCGGATTTGCCAGCAAGTGGCTGCTGTATACCGCCGCCATGCAGGCCGGCCAGGTGGTTCCCGCTCTACTGGCCTGGGTGGTGAGCGTGGGCACGGTCTTCTCCTGCGTCAAGGCCACCAGCTCAGTGTTTCTGGGTCCCGCTACCGAGCACACCGAGCACGCGCATGAGTCTCCGGCCACCATGGTCTGGGCTCTGCGCTTCTTTGCCGCTGGCAGCGTCATTCTAGGTCTCGCTCCGCAACTGGCCGTCAACTACATCCTCAATCCGATTCTGCCGCTCTTCGGCCTGGCAACGGTGCAGGTGTCGTGGTTCGGGCTTACGCCCAGCGCCGACATGTGGTGGACCACGGGTGGGTTGATTCTGGCGGTGGTCTCTGCTGGCGTAGGCGTTCTCCTCTATATGTTCGCCGGTATGTCCAGGGCCAGCGTAGTAGCCGTCGGCACGGGAAACATGCTGCTCGAAACAGGCGGCGGCGTAGGCGTGTTTACCGGCGGCGAGCCGATCATCGGCAATGGCCGTTTGCCCGCCTCCGATTTCTCGGTGATTTTGAAGAAGGCCTGGGCGCCCATCTACAAGTCAACAGATGTGGACCGGCTCTACCTGGGCTTCTGGCGCGGGCTTGAGGCAGTTTCATCGGTCGCCGGCAAGGCCATGGCCTGGGCCGAGCGTCAGGCGTTGGTGCTGGTGGTTGCGCTTTCCGTTGCAGTAGCCGCAGTGCTGTACTCGACAGGTGCAAGCTTTGTCCCTGTGCAGGAAACGGGCGCAACCTCCATGCCGCTGTTGTTGGTTGCCGCTTTGGCGCTGGCTGTGGTTGCATTGCTGGTGGCTATTGGGACGCAGACGAAGTGGCAGCGGTTATTGCCCTTGGCGGCGATCAGCGGCGTTTTCGCGGTGGCCGCTACTCTCGTCACCGTGCCGCTCCAGCGTACCGGCCTGCTGGAGTTGGCCAGCGTCTTCGCGCTTCTGCTGGTGTGGCGTTCGGGAACAGCGCGCGCCGCGCGGCTCTTCTTCGTGGTGATTGCAATCTCCGCTGCCGGCGTTTGCGGCGGCGAGATCGCATTGGCCCAGGGCGCGGGCAAGTGGGCTGCGATTCTGCTGCTCACCGGCTTTGCTGTGAAGCTGGCCATTGTGCCGCTGTTCATCTGGCTGCCGGCGGTTGCTGAATCGGTGCCTGCTCTGACCATGGGGCTGGTGATCGCCGTCGTGGACATGGCGGCCTTTGGCGAGTTCTACCTGACAGTCTCCGCGCAGCCCTCGCTGCTGGAACCGCGCGGTTTGTGGATCGGACTGGCGCTGGCCTCGTCGCTTCTGGCCTCGCTGCTGATGCTTACGCAGCGCGACATGAAGCGCCTGCTGGCCTTCTCCACCATTGAAGATATGGGCTTCCTGGTGCTTGGTCTTCAGGCTGCCAACCAGATCGGCCTGGGTGGCGCTCTGATCGGCGCAGCTGCTCATGCTGTGGCCAAAGCGCTGTTGTTCATCTCGCTCAGCGCGCCGGAGGCAGAGGGCGCTCTGGCGGGCAAGCCGCGCGGCCTGGCGCAGCGTTACCCGGTCAGTGCGGCGGGCTTTCTGGCCGGAATGCTGGCTATGCTGGGTATTCCGCCGATGATTGGCTTTGCGGGCCGCTGGAGGCTCTATCTGACGGCTGCCAACACCAATCACTGGCTGCTGGCCGGCTTTATCGTCTCGTCCATGATGGCCCTGGTTGCCTATGTGCTCTGTCTGACCCGATACTGGTGGGGACCGGCAAGCGCGGATGAGGCGGCTCTGGCGGCGGATAAGCCTGCCGAGCCCTGGCCCCTGCGTGCGGTCATCGTGCTGTTGATAGTTGCGCTGGTTGCTGGCGGGCTGTGGCCGAATGCTCTGCTGGCACTGGCTGGAGGTGTGCAATGACGATTGTCGATCGGCTGATGCATTTGGCGCGGCGCAAGAGCCCGCGCATCTTTCACCTGAACACGGGCAGTTGCAATGGTTGCGACATCGAGCTTGTCACCTGCCTCTCGCCGCGTTACGACGTGGAGCAGCTCGGCATTCATCTTGAAGGTAGCCCGCGCCACGCCGATATTCTCTGTATCACCGGGCCGGTCACGCGCAACACGCTCGATGCGGTCAAGACGGCATACGCGCAGGTGTGCGAGCCCAAGGCCGTGGTCGCGCTCGGCTCCTGCCCGGCCTCCTGCAACGTCTTCGCAGGCAGCCCCATGATTGCAGGCCCGCTTGAAAAGCACATCCCCGTCGATGTTTATGTGCCAGGCTGTCCGCCGCACCCAGACGCAATCATCAACGGCATCGCAAAGGCTTCGGAAATCCTGGCCAATCGCGGAGTTCGCGAAGAGGCGAAAGGGAAACCGCAAAAATGAGTTTTTTCGGACTAATTCGACTGTTTATCTTTCCCGGTGTGTTGTTTGCCGTGCCTGCAGGATGGTTCTTTGTGTGGGCTGAACACAAGGCTGTCGCGCGCATTCAGCGCCGCATTGGGCCGCCCTTGCTGCAGCCCTTTTACGACTTCATCAAGCTGCTGGGCAAGCGCACGCCCGCCCGCACCGGTGTTGAAGCCGTTCTGCTCAAGCTATATCCGGTGTTTTCGGTGCTTTCGCTGGCCGGCGCGCTGGCTCTGCTGCCCGTGTTTCCGCACAGCGCCGCGGGCTTCTCGGGCGATTGCGTTCTGCTGGTCGCTCTGCTTGAGGTTCCGTCCATCTGCTACATCCTTGCCGGCTTTACTTCCGGTTCCATTTATGGGCAGATCGGCGCCATTCGCGAAGCGGTTCTGAGCGTGGCCAACAACGTAGTGCTGCTGCTGGCCATCGTTACGGTCGCCGTCACTGAGAATACCTTCCGGCTGACCGATCTTGCCGGGCCCACGATGAATCCAGGCCACTGGATCGGCGTGCTCGGCATCCTGCTGTGCATTCCTGCCAAGCTGCGCCTCAATCCCTTCTCCACCTCAAGCGCCGAGCAGGAGATCTACGCCGGTTCGCTGACGGAGTACGCAGGCGCCGCGCTTGGGCTGTGGGAACTGGCGCACGCACTGGAGTGGGTCGCGCTCACCGGCCTGGTGGCAACGCTGGTGTTGCCAGCGGCTCTGCCTTGGTTCCTGTATGCGCCGGCCTTCGCGCTGGTCTGCCTTTTGCAGGTGCTGGTGTTGTCGGCGATTGCCGCGGGAACGGCGCGCTACACGCTGCAGCGCTCCATCAACTTCTACTGGCGTTGGGCTGGCGTGCTGGCCGTACTGGCGATCGGTTCCGCAGCGGCCATGAGGTTCCATCTATGAATATCGTTCGCCTCATCTTCCAGAACCTGCGCAAGGGAACGGTCTCCTTTCGTCTGCCGCATCGGCACGAGTGCACCAGCGACGAGTATCGCGGCCTGATCCAGAACGATGCCTCGCGCTGCATTGGCTGCGGCGCATGCGCCTACGTTTGCCCCACGGCCGCCATCGAAGTGAAGCGCAGCGCGGATAAGTACAGCTGGTCGTACGATCCCGGCAAGTGCACCTTCTGCGCGCGCTGCATCGATCGCTGCCGCCCGAACACACTCTCCATTGAGTCGAAGCTTCCGCCGCTCTACAGCAAGCAGGGCGAACTGAAGGTGTGCTACGAGATGGAGAAGAAAAAGCCCGCGCCCCGGCCCGCGCCAGCAGCTACTGCGCTAGCCGCCGCGCCGGTACCTGTGGTTGTGGCCAGCGCGCAGACCGAAAAGCCTGTTGAGACCAAGGCCAATGCAGTGCCCGCAATCCCCACGGCGGCGGAGAACCCCGCCTAATGTCCTGTCCCTGAAGTTCATAACAAAATGAGAGCTGTCATCCTGAGCGAACGGGGCCCCAGACGTACTTATCAGTCTGGGGGTGGTAAGTCGAAGGATCTGCGGTTGCTCTTTGCTGCTTATGATATGAACTTCTGAGACAACACACTAGGGAAGTTCTGAATCAGTAGGAGTTTTGAAAGGGCACGGCTTTAGCTGTGCCGCAAGTTGCTGAAAGACCCACGGCAACTCAGATTTTGTAACAGGGCACGACTTTAGTCGGGCCGTAAACGCCACAGAGGGTGATCCGGGCTTTTAGCCCCTGAGGGAATGCAGGACGGGAACTAGATCTTAATCCGAGGTTTCCTAACCCGCGAGACAGAGGACTTTATGGGAACAACAACAGTAGATTTGGCAAGCAACTTTGCTGCGCTCGGTCTGGGCGACGCATGGAAGTGGGACAAGGGCTCGTGGTGGCTGGATACGGGCGAAGACTTCGACGTGCGTGAGAGCGCCGCGCGGCTGATCGCCCTCGGTGCGCGCTTTGTTGCCATCACGGCCATGGAGCGCGACGACAATGAGATCCGGCTCGACTACCAGTGGGATTTGAACGGCAATCTGCTCAGCTTCATCACGGTAACGCACGAGCGCAAAATGGCCACCATCCTCGACCTTTGCCCGGCTGTGGACTGGGTCGAGCGCGAAACCTATGAGTACTTCGCTGTCGATTTCACGGGCCGCGCCACCCTGATGCCGCTGATGACCCGCGTTGGCGACGAGCCTGGCATCAACCTGCGCAAGGAGGCAGTGCAATGAGCTTCCGCATTCCGATCGGACCCTACCACCCCGCGCTCGAAGAGCCGTACAAGCTGGACTTGACCTGCGTTGGCGAAACCGTGAGCGACGCCAGCATGACAGTGGGCTTCAACTTTCGCGGCATCGAATACCTGGCCGAGCGCCGCAATTACATGCAGGGCATCACGCTGGTGGAGCGCGTCTGCGGCATCTGCTCCAACGTTCACTCATTGAGCTTCTGCCAGTCAGTCGAGCAGCTCAGCTCGCTCGAAGTGCCGGAGCGCGCCCTCTATATTCGCGTGATCCTTGCCGAGCTCGAGCGTCTGCACTCGCACTTTCTGTGGGCTGGAATCGCAGCCAAGTTGATCGGTTTCAAGACCGTCTTCATGGCCTGCTTCACCATGCGCGAAAAGGTGATGGACGCACTCTCGGCCATCTCCGGCAACCGCGTGAACTACGGCATGAACCGCATCGGCGGCGTCAATCGCGACATTACCGATCCGGCCGCGGTGTTGGCCATTCTGGATTCGCTTGAGAACGGCATCCGCAATACCATCAACCCCATCTTTATCGATGATGCCAGCGTGGCATCGCGCTGCAAGGGCGTGGGCGTGCTCACGCGCGAGTACGCGCAGGCCATGGGCGCAGTTGGCCCGCTGGCCCGTGCCTCCGGCGTAGCGCAAGACATTCGCAAAGCTGCTCCCTATGCGGTGTACAGCCGCTTTCAATTCGATGTGCCCGTTGAAGAGGCAGGCGATGTGCGCGCGCGGCTGATTGTGCATGCCCTTGAGATGATCGAGAGCTGCAAGATTTTGCGCCAGGCTTTGAGCACCATGCCGGAGGGCCCAATCCACACGCCAACGCCAACGGCCGCGCGCATGAAGGTTCCGGCAGGCACGGCCGTGAGCCGCGTGGAAGCGCCGCGTGGAGAAGTCCTTTACCAGATCACATCCGACGGCACCGATGTTCCCAAACGTGTGCGCGTACGTACGCCCACCTTCATGAACATGGCCACAGTCCGCTTCACGGTGCTGGGCCAGGAACTGGCGGATTCACCGCTGATTCAGGCTTCCTGCGATCCCTGCTACTCCTGCACAGATCGTTAGAATAGTTCTCCACTTGGTATAGAGTTTCGGGTGCCCCATCCTCGCCGCGTTCTTGTTTTTGCGGCTAGGGTGGGACCGCATGGAACCCCTCTACGGCAACCGGAAAACTTCTCTGAATCGCAACAAGCCGCCTACAGATACTGGACAGACGTTCTCTTCATGTAGCGTTTCTCCAGCACATGAGCGATGCGTTTGACGATGTTGCGGCGCAGTCCCAGCTCAACGGGAATGTTCGGGTCCTGATGCGCTTCGTTGATGCGCGTGCCCACGGCAAAGCGCACAATGTCGCTGTCGAGCACCATCTTCGCCAGCTGCACGGCAGGGTTGGGCTTCAACTCTTCCGGCTCAAAGCCTTCTTCGAGCAGACGCAGAACTTCGCCCAGTGTCAGCGTGCCTTCGGTCACCATGTCGAAGCCATCCATCTTCGATGCCGGCGGAACGCGTGGATCGAGCGGCAGGCTCAGGTCCATCTTTACCTCGCGCTCCAGCAGCCGCGCGATGATGTTGGCGGTGGTGCCGCCGCAGATCACCTTATGCCCGCGTGCTGTTTCAGCCAGTCGTGCCAAATCGCGATCGTGTGAGAACTTGAACGGAGCTCCAGTGATCACCAGCAACTGGCGCGGGCTGCGGAAGTAGACCACGCCGCAGGTGATGTCGTCTTTGGCTGCGCCTCCGTCGATCTCGCCCGCGCGCGCCACCAGGCAGCGCGACAGCTCACGCGCCGAGATGTAAGGGTCTTCTGCAATGTGCGCGCGCACAAAGGACTCCACATTCTCAAGCCCCCAGCCAAGCGGTGTGCGCAGTCCGCCCATGCCGGCCTGGGTAATGCCGTCTGAGAAAAATACGATGCGGTCTTCGAGCTGCGCATTGAAGGTGGAAAAGTTGATGACGCGATCCTGCCAGCGCCGGGGCCGGATCTCCTGCATTTCAACCGCCGCTGCGCCACCGGGCCGAACCAGCAGATACGGCGGGTTGCCGTGCTCCATGATGCGGGTGTCGCCGCTGCCCGCCACGTCGACAATCGTAAAGGTGGAGTAACTGACCTGGCGCACGCTGCAGATGGGCAGCGTATCCATGATGATCTCCGCCGAAGCTTGAAGGTCCATGGCGCTGGCGGCAAACTTCACCGCCATGGTTGCTGTCATGGTGGCCAGTACGCTGGCCTTCACTCCGCTGCCCAGTCCATCGGCCAACACGGAAACAATACGGCCCTCTTCTTTCACGTTCTCTGAAAGAAACACGTCGCCTGAAATCAGCTGGCCGTTCTTCGCGCGCTGGCAGGAGTCAACCTCGATGAAGCTCTCGGCCATCGCTGCTACCCGCGTCTTTCGTCGTTCGGATCGTCAAGCTCTTCAGGGCTGAACGAGCGCACGATGGAATTGAGAATAATCTCCGAGTCGGCAGCGTTCTCGCCCAGCAAATACGCAATCTGCTGCACCGTTTTCAAGTTCTTCTGGATTACTGCGCGAGCCCGCTCAATGATCTGTTCCTTCTGGAATGCGGGCTCGGTAATGTCTTGAAAGATGCCGCCGACAACCGAGTGCGGCTCGATGGTGAAGATGCTGGTGTTCAGAATGCTGCGCTCGTAACGGATGTCGTGGCTCACAATGTCTTCGCCTGCTTCAAGCACGCGGCGGAAGAGGTTGGAGCAGGGAACGAAGGCCGAGAGCGCGCTGCCCTCCAAGTTGCTGGTAGCGGCTGCTTCATCGCCAAACAGGCGCACAAAGCTGGCGTTGTATTCAATGATCTTCAGCTCGTCGTTCACAATCACCACGGCGGACGGCATACGCTGCAACAACGCATTAGCCTTCTTCTGTGCCAGCTTGCGCGTGTAGGTGGCGCACATCATGCGCTCGGCATTGCCGGAGATGAGCGCATGGGCAAAGTCGCGGCAGGAATCGTAACCGCAGCCGCCGCAGTTCAACTCGTCGTCCACCGAGTATTTGCCCACCGTGCGCAGAGCTTCACGCAATTGCATCTCCGTATACTCGGATGGCGCTACGGGACGCGGGGCGTAGCGCTCGTCGATGCGGACGACGGCATCTTCGGCTGTATCGGACGGCTTGGCGTAGCGCACCACGTCGTAACGGCGGCGTGCCACAGAGCTTCTGCGCGCGGCCTTGGGGCCATTCACGCAGGAGCCCGCGCAGGCCGTCATCTCCAAGAAGAGATTGTGGTCGAGCTTCCAGTCGCAGAGCCCATGGAGAGCTTGCTCGATGTTGGGAATTCCTGAGAACGACATGAACTGCGAACTGTTATCGACGGCCTTGGCGAAGATACCGCGGCCCATGCCGCCTTCGATCGGGTAGAGCGCTCCATCGCGCGCGGTGCGGGGTTCAAAGCAATCGGCGGCCGTAGTCATCAGCGATGCGGGTCGGATGCCTTCATCGCTGAACCAGCGCTCCAGATCCTCGAAGGTCAGCACCGCATCGAGCAATTCGGGATGTTGTTCGGCTTCCTTCTTCTTGGCAATGCAGGGGCCGACGAAGACCACCGCGACCTCTTCGCCAAAGTGCGCGCGCAACAGCTTGCAGTGGCTCAGCAGAGGCGACAGAATTGCAGAGAGATGCGGCAGATACTCGGGCTGATACTTTCCGATGTAATCAACCACAACCGGGCACGCAGAGGAGATCCACGCCTGTGGAGGCTCGCGATGCATCAGCTCGCGAATGCTGGCCGAGACCTGCTGCGCTCCCAGCGCGGTCTCTGAAACTGCGGCAAAGCCAAGCAGGCGGAGCGCATGGATCAACTGCTCGGTGCGGATGCCTTCAAACTGGGTGACGAATGATGGAGCGAGCGAGACTACCACGCGGCGGCCGCTCTTGAGCAGGGACTTTGCCAGTGGCAGATCGTCGCGCACTTGCTTGGCGTTGCGCGGGCAGGCCAGCACACAGTTGCCGCACATGATGCAGAGCTGCGGCACCACGCGGGCCACGGTATCCTGCACGCGGATGGCCTTCACGGGACACTCGCGAATGCACTTGTGGCAGTCCTGGCACTCGCGGCGTTCGGTGTAGATGGCGTCAAGCTTTTCCATGTTCGCTCGCTGGCCGATTTGTGTTCTGCAGTAACTCACGCAAGTGGGCGGCATCGAGGCCGTGGTGGCATTCGCCGCCGATGCGCACGTTCGGACCCTGCTTGCAATGCTCCTGGCAGAGGCTGCCTTTCAGGCGCAGGCACTGCTTGCCGGTGTCAGTCTGTTCCAGCTTCTTGAGCACGGAGAGATTCTCGGCATTGCCCCGCGCAAAGCAGGAACTGCCCAGGCAGATGGTCACTTCGATGGGGTCATTCTCGGGGATCATCGTTCGTGTTGTCCTCCGTGCAGTTGCACAAGTGCGCTTTGATGAAGTGAATTCACAGCTTGTAGAGGGAAGATGCCGCGTCCGCCAGCGCCACTGCCAGCCACACGGCCGATGGAGTGAATCTGTCCGTTGAGGCAGCGATTGCACTCCTCCGCCGTCTCTTCCACACAGGCTTTACCGGGATAAATCTGATAATGGCTACGGTACTCGCGCGGCGTCAGGTTGGGCATTACGACATTGGCTCCCACGCGCAAGCCCTGCCTGCGCCCATCGGTGCGATTGAGGGTGGCCAGCGCGGTTGTAGCAGGAATGTTGGCATCGGGGCACGCGATGCGGGCCAGCGCAACCATCTTGTAGACCATCTCTTTGCTGGCCGGCGCTTGCTCGTTCTCAGCGATTTCCGGCCGCAGAGTTCCGTTGCCCAACGGCGTGGCCGGATGCGCGATATAAGGCCCGATGCCGATCATGTCAAGATCGAGATTGCGGAATGCAAGCACGTCGTTGGCGAGGCTCTCATACGACTGCCCGGGAATGCCCACCATTACGCCTCCGCCCGCCTCGTAGCCAAATTTCTTCAGCAGTGGCAAGGTTTCCGTGCGTCGTGGATCGCTGCTTGTCCGTCGTGGATGAATGGCATCGAACAAGCTTGCATCGGAGGTTTCAAAGCGCAGCAGATAACGGTCAGCTCCTGCGTTGCGCCACTGCCGCAGCTCCTCCGGCGTTCTCTCGCCCAGGCTGAGCGTCACGGCCAGCGCGGTGTTCTGCTTGATCCAGTGAATGGTTTCCGCAACCCACTCACTGGTGAGCGCGGCATCTTCGCCGGCCTGCAGCACCACGGTACCGTAGCCCAGCAGCACGGCCATCCGCGCGCAGTTGCGAATCTCTTCATCGCTCATGCGGTAGCGCGTGAGCGTACGATTGGCCGCGCGTAGTCCGCAGTACATGCACTGGCGCACGCAGTGGTTTGACACTTCAACCAGCCCGCGCAGATGCACCGCATCGCCCACATGGGCGCGCCGCACCGCATCGGCCTGGCGGAACAGTTCCGCGAGTCGCGCGGGATTGTCTTCGCGCAGCCAGTGGAGAATCTCGTCTTTGCTGAGAGCGGTCATGGCTTGGTCAGGCGTGCGCCTCGACGGCCGTGGCCGCGGAGATTAGCGGGTTTGCGCGTTCTTCACGATAGGCGGCCAGCGCGTCAGGGAATGGCTCAAGCGCGCGCTCGAGAATGCCGAGCGAGTGCGCGATGACCAGGCCGTAGTTAGTGATGGGCGTATGCTGGCGCACGCAGTCGCCGATGCGCGCAAGCATCTCAGTCCGCGTCCACATGCAGGCCCCGCAATGGATGACGAGACGGAAGGGCGAGAGATCGGCCGGGAAGTCTCGACCCTGCACGGTGGTCATTTCGAGCGGTCCACCTACGCGTTTGCTGAGCAACTGCGGAATCTTCACGCGCCCAATATCGTCCTCAACCGGATGATGCGTGCAGGACTCGGCAATGAGGATGTGGTCGCCGGGCGCGAGCGAATCAATGGTGAGGGCGGCGCGCGTCTGGCGCACCAGATCGCCCTTGAGCCGGGAAAAGAGAATGGAGAATGCCGTGAGCGGAACATCCTCCGGCGTGTTGCGGGCAACGCTCGCAAAGACCTGCGCGTCGGTGACGACCAGGCGCGGTGGCGTGCGCAGCATTCGCAGCGCGCCGGGCAGGCCCGTCTCTTTCACGACGATGCAGGAAGCGTCGCCATCCAGCAGATCGCGGATGGACTGCACCTGCAACTGCTTGATGCGGCCCTTGGGCGCTTCGCGGTCAATGGGTGTTACCAGCACTGCAAGCTGGCCCGGCTTAACCAGATCGCGCAGGATGACGGCAGGCTCGGCGGCACGTTCGGGCGCAAGCGCGGCAAGCGCGGAGCGCAAACCGTCGATGCCGTGGCCGTTGAGTGCGGAGACCACGCAGTGAGCCGTGTTTCTGCGCGCGAGTTCGTCGAGAACAGCAAGCGCGGGCGCAGAGATGTCGCACTTGTTCAGCGCCACCAACGTGGGAAGGCCGCGTGCTAGCAACTCATCGAGAAGCCTCTGTTCGAAGCCGCTCCATACGCCAGCTTCGGCCACCAGCACGGCAATGCCGGTTCGCGCGATCACCTGCCGTGTGCGCTCGATGCGCTGCGCACCCAGAGCGCCTTCGTCGTCCACGCCGGCCGTGTCAACAAACAGCACCGGCCCCAGCGGCTGCAACTCCATGGGCTTCTCAACGGGGTCGGTGGTGGTGCCGGCAACCTCGGAAACGATCGATACATTTTGCCGCGTGATGGCGTTCAACAAGCTCGACTTGCCCACGTTGCGGCGGCCGAACAATCCGATGGAGATGCGGAACGACTTTGCCGTGGAGCGCATGTGCAATTCCTCGTTAGATGAAGACGTCGCGCTCGCCCGCTCGCACCTTCTGGATCATAGGCAGAGCGCGGCTACTTTGCCGTCCGTCGAGTTCTTTCAGTTCGTTGCCGATATGCTGTTCGCCGGCCGCGCGCGTGGAGGTGCTGGCGTAGTAGCAGAGATATTCCTGAAAAGTGGACAGTGCGTTGGGGGTGCAGTGGTACTTGATGTCGCCCGGCTTGGCAATGTCCATGAAGTCCTGGCCGGTACGGCCGGTGCGATAGCAGGCGGTGCAGAACGAGGGCGTGTAGCCGAGCGAAACGATGTCGCGTACCACTTCGTCGAGTGAGCGATGGTCGCCCAGTTGGAACTGGCCGTTGTCAGAGCTGGCTGGCGATGGAGTATAGCCACCGGGATTGGTGCGGCTGCCGGCCGAAATTTGCGAGATGCCCACCGCGTAGGTTGAGCGGCGCACCTCGGCCGTCTCGCGTGTGGACATGATCATGCCGGTGTAGGGAACAGCGAGGCGCATAATTGCGATGATCTTGAGAAAGTTGGCGTCACCCAGCGCATGGGGCGGGTGCGATGCAAGCTCCGATCCCGCTGCCGGCTCAATGCGCGGAAAGCTGAGGGTGTGCGGCCCCGCGCCGAAGTGCTGCTCCAGGTGGCGGATCTGCTGCATCATGGCCAGAATCTCAAAGCGCCAGTTGTAAAGGCCGAAGAGCACGCCCATGCCGATGTCGTCGATGCCGGCTTCCATGGCGCGGTCGAAGGCCGTGGTGCGCCAGTCGTAGTCGCGCTTGCGGCCGTAGGTGTGCATGGCTGCGTAGGTTGGCCGGTGAAAGGTTTCCTGGAACAACTGAAAGGTGCCGATGCCCGCCTGCTTCAGCGCGCGGAATCCCTCCACCGATTGCGGTGCGAGGTTCAAGTTGACGCGGCGGATTTCTCCATTGCCGGTGCGCGTGTCGTAGATGGTTTGAATGCTGTCAAGAATGTAGGGCAGGCTCTGTTCGTGCGGCGTTTCTCCGGCCACCATCAGGATGCGCTTGTGCCCTTGCGAGACGAGGATGCGCGTCTGGTCAGCGATCTCTGCCTGCGTCAGCGTGCGCCGCTCCAGCGTCTTGTTGGAGACGCGAAAGGCGCAGTAGGCGCACTCGTTCATACATTCATTCGAGATGTAGAGCGGCGCGAACAGCACAAGGCGCTTGCCGTAGATCAACTGCTTGATCTGGCGCGCGGCATCGAAAATCTCTTCAAGCAGTTCCGGATCTTCAACCAGGCTGAGGCTGGCCACTTCGTCCAGCGTCAGGCCCTTCAACTCCATCGCCTTGGCGACCAGTTCGCGGACGCGCGCAGCCGAGGGAACATTCCCGGCGTTCAGCGCGCGCTCAATCTCCAACTCGTCAATGAAGGTTGCGCATTGTTCCGCCATGGGGTGAATCCTCCTTGCCGGACCGTGCTGCTCCAGCAGGTGCGTTTGCCTGAACCTGCGCGAGAGACAACACTCCTCCCAGGCCTTCGCGGCCGGAGTGTGGCAGCGGAGGCTGAAACAGTGAGTGTGCCTGCGGGTGCAGACTGATCAAGGCATCGAAACGAAGTCTTCCTGCATCGAATCGTCCTCTTCATCGAGGACCTCGTCTTGCAGTTCAACGGGCGAAGTCGCTGCTACCGTGGAGGAAACATGGAGCCGTTGCGCCAGCTTCCACGACAAAGACGCCAGCGACGCATACAGATCCTCGTTGTGGACAAAGATGTTGCTGGGGACGCGCAACCGGCAGGGCGTAAAGTTCCAGATGGCCAGAATGCCAGCCTTCACCATTTCGTCGGCGACGCTTTGCGCGGCCTGGGCCGGCGTGGTGATGATGCCCAGATGAATGCTCATCCGCGTGGCCAGATCGTTCAGCTTGTCGAGCGGAAGCACGGCCTTGTCGTAAATGCGCTGGCCGATCTTGGTAGGGTCTTTATCAAAGGCCGCCACAATGCGCAGCCCGAAACGCGAAAAGCGTTCGTGGCCGAGCAGGGCGGTGCCCAGATTGCCGGCTCCCACCAGAAACGCCTCGTTGACGTTGTTCCAGCCCAGGAACGACTCGATCGACTCGATCAGCTCGCGGATCAGATAGCCGGTCTTCGGCTTGCCCACAATGCCCGTGTATTGAAGGTCTTTGCGGACCTGCACCGGCACCAGGTTCAAGTCGCGCCCGATAATGCTGCACGAGATCTGCCGGACGCCGCTCACCTCAAGCTCGATCAGGTAATGATGATATTGAGGCAGCCTGCGAAGGCTGGCCTGCGGGATGGAAGGAGCCACGCGGGCTGCCTCCTCGGATTCATGCGATAAAGTTCTATCGATAACCACAAACCGATTCTACGAAGTCCCAGGGGCCAGAACAGTGATCATCGTCACCCGGAACAGAGACGATACACCGCCAACTGGGACGATTGCCGGGAAACCTGTCAGTAATGGGACCGTTTGGTTTTGTAATCCTGAACGCAAACTTCGGGTGCCCCATCCTCGCCGCGTACTTGTTCTTGCGGCTAGGGTGGGTCCGCAAGGAACCCCTCTACACTATTAGGAGAGCAGCGGCTCTAAACAACTTGCAGACATGTTGCTTAGGAGACCTGGGAAAGCAAGAATTCAAGCGGTCACGGCATCAGCTTTACCTGGTGTGGTCCCACTGATCCGGCAAGAAAACAGAGACGTCACCTTCCCACCCTTCGCCAGAAAAGAGGCGAAGGATGGGGCATCCAGGCGGTATTCAGTTGTCCCCCTGACAGCATTTGGTTGCCGGATCAATAGCCGCTTGTCCATCGCGCGGCCGCTCAGGCCTCTTTGCAGAGCGGAAATGCGGTGACGCGCAGCTTGGCCGCCGCGTAGGGGATCAGCTCAAGGGTCTGTTCCGGTCCGGTGGCTGCCACCGGACTGGGCGGCGGTGGAGCGGCCACGCCGTCCTCCGCGCGCCAACTGTCGAGTTGGCGCGCTTTCACATGCAGGCGAACCGGAGCCTGGCTGCGCGCAAACGGCGCCGGACCCAGCGGCGACTCGACCACCTGAATGCTGCCGGCGGGCTTGTCTAGGTCCAGGCGCAGCGCGTAGTTCCACGGCGTGCTGGGGAAGACCTGCCAGTCGGAGGCTTGGCCTCGTTCGCGCAGCTTCACCCAGCTCTCGCCGATGCCGAACGAGAACACCAGCGGACCGCGCTCGATGGCCACCGAATTGTTGAACCAGCGCGATACGCGCGGCTCCGTGGGAAACGCAAGTTCCACCACATCGCCAGCCTTCCAGGTGCGCTCAATGCGGGCAAAGGTTTCTGGAGCCGCGTCTGGAGCTGGTTTTCCGTTAATGCGAATGGTCGCGCCGCCAGCCCAGGCCGGAATGCGCAGGCTGAGCGCAAAGCTGAGCGGCCGTGCGGGCTCGATGGCAATCCGCACCGCGCCGCGGAAGGGGTAGTTGGTGGTCTCAACGATGCGCAGCGGAACTCCGTTGAGCTCCGTATGCAGTTCGCAAGGGGCATAGACCGTTGCTACCAGGCCGTGGCTTGCCTGGTTGCCACTGCCGCCGGTGCGCAGGAACAGGGCGCTGACCAGCTTCGGCCAGCCCTGGTGGAAGTTCGCCGTGCAGCAGCCGAAGTTAGGCTCCAGGCCAAACAGGTTCGACTCCGGCCCATCGGTGGTCCACGGCTGGCGATGCAGGCTGCACTCCACCTGGTTCGGCTCCTGGTTGTACTGGTGCGCCCACATCGTGTCAGTCAGCGTGCCGGGCAGAGCGTTGAAGGCGAGCTTCTCCAGCCGGTCGGCAAAGCTTGGGTTGCCGGTGATGGCCAGGCACTGCTCCAGCGAGAACATGGTCTCGACCACCGTGCAAAGTTCAGAACCCTGCGAGGGGTTGAGCCCTGCCAGATGCTCGTCGCAGGAGAACATGCCGTTGGGCAACCCGTGGTACTTTTCGAGCGTGGCGATCATCTTGAGCGATGCGGAGCGGTCGTCTGCCGAACCCGAGAGCAACGACCAGACTGCGGCGGCCTTGATGGCCTGGCCATTGTTCACCCCATGCGTCGAAAGCGCCAGGTCCTTCAGTCCGTCCCCTTGATTGAGCTTGATGAACTCGGCAGTGATGCGGTGGGTATAAGGGAAGTTGTTGAACAGCGCCTGCCAGTCGAAGCCCTGCGTGTGTAGCAGTCGCGCCAGATCGAGCAGATACGGCTGGCCGGTGCGCTGGTAAAGCCAGAGCACGCTGACCACTTCGTCCTGCCAGCGGAAGCGGCCCCAGTCGCGCAGCGGGCGGCCGGGCAGCGCCGAGAGCTGGTGCTGGAAGTAGACCTCCATCACGGTCAGCACGCGCGCATCGCCGGTAAACTCATGGTATTGCGTGAGCGCCTTCAGCATCACCATGCGTGGCCACCAGTCGTTGTTGGTGGCCGGGCCGATCATGCCATCGGCGCCAGGGTGTGTGAGCGTCCACTCCATGTAGCGCTGGGCCTTGGCCTTCAGCTGCTCATCGTCCAGCAGCCACGCCAGCGGAACCAGCCCATCCAGAAAGTAAGGGCCGCGCTCCCAGGACTCGCCCGTACCGCCCAGCCAGCCGCTGTTGGGGCCCACGTCGGCCCAGATCTCGTCCAGGTGGCCGCCCAGGCCTCGTGCCTGAATCCGCAACTGATCCAGCAGCCAACCCGTGGGCTGGATCGAGCCCAGAGGCAAAAACTCAAAGGCTGCGGGCGAGGGCAAGGGGTATTTCACACCGGCAGCAGTGGAGTGCGCTGCAGCGGTCTTTGTGGAGGCGAGTAGCGTGCTCGCCGGCAACAGAGAAGCCAGAGCCGCGCTCCCCGCGGTTTCAATGAAGTTGCGGCGGCTGGGACGGAATCGGTAGGGATGCGTCATGGTATCTCCAAGGCAAGATGGATGGTGCAAAAGAAGCAGGGTAGAAATGGATACGCCGTTACGCGTCGATGAAACCGGGCTGCGTTTCCGGTACTACAGGTGCAGATACGAAATTCGGAGGGAGCAGGGGCCTTCAGGTCTCTGAAGAATGGCTGAATCAGGAGGGCCTTTAGGCCCGGATCTAGGCAGCTCTCGAATTCCCATCCATATTACCTGAGAACATTGCACCTCTGCTTCGGTGGGCAGAGGCGCAATCTGCCTGCTCCTTCTGGTCTTTCGCTCCACGATTGCCGCAAATGAAAAGAGCAGCCGCCAGAACGGCGGATGCTCTTGAAAACCCTCAAAAACTGCCTCTACAGTAGCTGGGCGATGATGCCCGCCGACTCCAGCACGGCCTCGCAGGTCTCCTGTTCGCGGTTGCCGGTCATGCGCGTCAGCGGAGTGGAAATGCTGATGGCAGCCACCGGCGCGTGGCTCTCGGAGCGGATCACGGCGCCAATACAAAGGCCCCCCAGCACCGATTCTTCGCGATCGTAGGCAAGGCCGGTCTGCTGGATGCTGGTGAACTCCTGAAAGAGCTTATTGCGGTCGACGATGGTGCGCGGCGTGCGCGGAAAAAGCCCGTAGACCTCGAGAATGCGATCGATCAGGGCTCGATCCTGAAAGGCGGTAATGGCTTTGCCCATGGCGCTGCAATGTGGAGGCAGCACGCGTCCGATGCGGTTGGAGATGCGAATCTCATGAAACGTCTCCACGCAGTCCTGCACCTGGATGCGGTCATCAAAAAGGCAGGCGAAGCTGACCGTTTCGTTGAAGCGGTTAGCAAGTCGTTCCAGCTCCGGATGAGCCTTGTCGCGCAGAACCCGTGCGTGCTCCATCTGCCAGCCAACCTGGAGCTTGGGCGCCAACTGGTAGGTGCCGTCCACCTGCTGCACCAGATAACCGCACTGCTCCAGCGTCAAAAGCACCCGAAACGCTGTCGATTCAGAAAGTTCGGTCTGCTGGCTCACCTCTTTGAGGCCGAGCGGCTGCTTGCCGTCAAAAGTATTCAGCACGTCCACAGCGCGACTGATGGAGCGCAACAAATATTGTTCGTTGGAGGAAGTGCCCTCCTTGGAGTGCAGCGCCCACTGCGGTATGCGGCGTCGGACCGTCTTTTCACTTTTGTCTGCTGCTGGCTTGCTTGTGCGTGGCATCTGCGGGCCGTCTCCCAAAACTCAGTGGTGTGTGATTGGAAACATAACTTCAGGGAACATTGTAGATGTATTCACTTTCGTCATGTAACTTTCATTTTCAGTTCATCGTTCAAAATGCGGGATTACCGATTTTTGGCCAGGGATGCAACTTCCCAATGATCTTGCCGGATTCTGAAGCCCCAATTCCTCTGGCGGTATCTTAAAAATAAATGTATGATTTCGGCAATAAAATGGACGCTGAGTTCAGCAATTGTAATTCCGGACTGCCTGCGCAGGCACAATGCCCCACCGATCACCTGACGGGCCATCCACCCTGTGTCGAGGCCGGGGTGCTGCTGGTTGCGGACGATCTGACCGGCGCCTGCGACAGCGGATTGGCATTTGTGAATCATGGATTTACAGCTTCCATACAGATTTCTGCAGGGCGGCTCAGGCCAGAGCCGGGTACAGACGTTGTGGCCATCTCTGCCGAAACCAGAAACCTGCCGCCCGAGAAGGCAGGCGCGCGCATGGGGGAACTGGCCGCGCTTCACCGCAGGGACGGTGCGCTTCTGTTCCACAAGTCGGACTCGGCGGGCCGGGGAAACCCCGGCGAAGAGATGCTGGCCCTGGCTCGGGTGAACGGCTGTGACACGCTGCTCTATACGCCGGCCTTTCCCTCTGCCGGCCGCGTGGTGCGGAACGGGCACCTTACTGTAAGCGATTTCAGCGGCCAGACCAGCACACTTGACCTGCGCCAACTCATTCCTGCCTCTGCCCGAGAGCGAATCTGCGTGGTGCCCACCGGTTCTGAAGCAGAGTTGCGGCGCATTCTGCTGGAAGCCAGCGGCGCAGGCAGGAACATCTGGCTCTGCGACGCGGACACCGAGCAGGATCTTGCGCAACTGGTGCGGGCTGCCTTTGGATTACAGCAGCACCTATTCCCGCCGCAGCGCCTATTGTGGAGCGGCTCGGCTGGCTTGGCGGCTGCTGTGGCTGCAGCTGTGGCCGGGGAGCGCGTCGCCCATGCAACGCCCTTGCCGTTCCCTTCAGTGCAGGGTAGAGTTCTGATCGTCTGCGGAACGCCGCACCCGGTCACTTCGCTGCAGATGCGCAAGCTCATCCTGCGGGCAACGCCTTTGTCGATGGCCTCGACGCTTGATTTGCCGGCTTTCGATTGCGGAGTGCTCAGCGTCAACCTTGCCGATTGCCAACCGGAGCGCTTCCGCCGGTTCTGGCAAAAGCTCCATGATGCAGGCCATCCGCCCGTAGTTTCTCTGGTGCTTACGGGTGGTGACACGGCGGCTTTTGTGCTTGCCTCGCTCGGAACCGAGCGGCTCCAGCTTGGCGGCGAAGTGGAACCCGGCATTCCGTGGAGCGTGGTGCGTGGCGGCCAGGCAGACGGCTGTGTTGTGATCACCAAATCCGGCGGCTTCGGGACCGAGGAGTCGCTGGTGAATCTAGCAGGCTATTGCCAGAGGATGCAGCGATGAAGGAACGAATCGCAATAACGATCGGTGACCCCGCCGGTGTGGGCGCAGAGGTTGTGTTGAAGGCGCTGGCCGATCCGGCCGTGGCCGAACTGGCGCAGTGGCTGGTGATTGGTGACGAGTCTCCGCTCAATGCGGCTGGCGAGAAGGCGCAGATCGATCCGCAGACGCTGGCGTGCGAGTTTCTATACGCTAACCAGCTTCCTGCCGATGAGCCGATCGCATTTGGTGCGTTGCGCGCGGAGTACGGCGCTGCGGCCGTGGACTATGTGCGCCGTGCCACGCTGCTGTGCACCGCAGGCGAAGCTGCTGCCATGGTGACAGCTCCACTGAACAAGGAAGCGGTCACCCTCAGCGGACGGCACTTCACCGGCCACACCGAATATATTGCCGAGCTTTGCCATGCCACCGAGTCGCGCATGTTGCTGGCCAGCGAGCGCGTCCGCGTCTCCACCGTGCATGTCACCACGCATGTGCCGCTTGAGAAGGCCTGCCACGCTGACGTCCATCGCGTGCTGCGCACCATTCAACTGGGCCATGAAGCGCTGCTGCTGATGCTGCGCCGTGCGCCGCGCATCGGCGTCTGCGGACTCAACCCACATGCAGGCGAGCATGGTCTCTTCGGACGTCAGGAGATCGACGTGATTGCGCCCGCCATTGAGCAGGCGCGCGCACTCGGTATCGATTGCCGCGGCCCTCTGCCGCCCGACACCGCCTATGTACGCGCGCTGCGCGGCGAGTTCGACTTGATCGTTGCTCAGTATCACGACCAGGGCCACATTCCCATGAAGCTCATCGACTTCGAAGAGACGGTGAATATGTCGCTTGGCATTCCCATCATCCGCACCTCGGTCGATCACGGAACCGCCTTTGATATTGCCGGCAAGAACCAGGCCGATGCACGCAACATGAAGGCCGCCATGCGGCTCGCCGTGCGCATGGCCGAGGGCCGCCGCGCACTGGCAGCAGCCGGCACCATCGCCAGTCAGGAGAGCCGCTAGATGCATGCGCTCGATGTCGTCGTGGTCGTGGTCTATATGATGGCGCTGGTCGCCATCGGCCTGCGCACGGCCCGGCGTCAAACCACCACCTCGCGCTACTTTGTAGCCGAGCGCTCCATTCCAGGCTGGGCCGCGGGCATGTCGCTCCTGGCCACCATCATCACCAGCGTGACCTTCATTGCGTATCCAGGCGCAGCCTATGCGGGCGACTGGAACCTGCTGGTGCCCGGTATCATGTTTGTGGTGGTGGTCGCGCTCATCGGCCGCATCGTGATTCCGTTCTTCCGCCATGCCGTTTCCATGAGCGTCTACGAGTACTTCGGCCAGCGTTTCGGCACGCCGGTGCGCATGTATGCCTCGTTTACCTTTGCTCTCGGTCACTTCTCCAAGATGGGCTTCGTCTTTTACCTGCTGGCGCTCTCGGTGAACGGCATCACCGGCTGGCCCATCGGCGCAATCGTGCTTATCCTCGGCCTGCTCACCGTCTTTTACACGCTCATCGGCGGGCTCGAAGCGGTCATCTGGACCGATGTGTTGCAGGGCTTCGTGTTGTGGAGCGGCATCGCCGTCACCATTTGCATTCTGCTGTTCGCCAGTCCTGTTCCCGCGTCGCAAATGATCGGCGTCATCGTCGCCCATCACAAGACGTCTCTGGGCTCGATGCACTTCAGCCTCTCCGCGCCCACCTTCTGGACGCTTTGCATCTACGGCCTCTTTTTCTACCTGCAGAAGTACACAGCCGATCAGACGGTGGTGCAGCGCTATCTGGCCGCGCGCACCGACAAGGAAGCGCTCAAAGGCATCGGCATGGGCGCATGGCTCTGCCTGCCCGCGTGGACAGCCTTCATGCTCATCGGCAGCCTGTTGTGGGCCTTCTACAAGTTGACCGGTGAGGCGCTGCCTGCTTCGATCACCAAGCCCGATCAGGTCTTTCCGCACTTCATGGTGACGCACATGCCCATCGGGTTGGCGGGGCTGTTTCTCGCGGCTCTGTTTGGCGCGGCCATGTCGATGCTGGCCTCCGATCTGAACTGCCTGGCTGTCATCATCACCGAAGATTTTTACGCGCAGTTCTATCCCCGCCACACCGATCACCAGAAGCTCTCCGTGGGCAAAATCTCCATCGGCATCTGCGGCCTGCTGGCCATTGCGGTTTCACTGCAACTGGCCACGACCAAGGGCAGCGCGCTGGCGCTTTACTACACCATCACCGCGATCGTTGCCGGTGGACTTGCCGGGCTCTTCCTGCTCGCATTCCTCAACCGTCGCGCGGGCAGGCGCGCCGCAATGGTTGGCATCGTTGTGAATCTGATCTTCACCGTATGGGCCACGCTCACCATGAACGGCGGCCACATCGTCAATCTGCACCAATTCAATTATCCGTGGCACGAGTACTCGATCGGAGCCATCGGTAATCTTCTTCTGCTCGCATCTGGTTTTCTTGCATCCTGGTTTATTCCCGTGGAAGCAGATGCGGGCGGGCACACTCTTTGGACTTGGCTGGTGGCCGAGCGCGAGTCGCGCAAATTCCACTCGCCCATGGGGGGCAATCAATGAATCGTCTACGAAAAGCGCTTGCGCAAAACAACGGTAAACCTTTGCTGGGCGCAGCAGTCTACTTTTATGACCCAATCTTTCTCGAGATTTGTGCCTATCTCGGCTATCAGGCCATCTGGATCGAGATGGAGCATGCACCCATCACCTTTGCCGAGGCCGCGGACCTGTGCCGCATGGCCAGCGGGCACAACATGCTCACCATGATCCGCATTCCCGATACGCGGCGCGAGAGCGTGTTGAAGGCCGCCGAGTGCGGACCCGACATCATTGACGTGCCCATGGTCGAGCATCCCGATCAGCTGCGCGACCTGCTCCAGTATGCACGCTTTGCGCCGCAGGGCGAGCGTGGATACTTCAGCGTTTCGCGCGCGGTGAACTACGGAATTGTGGATAGCGTGGCGCGCGAGCAGCAGCAGTTGAACCTTGACCTGTGTTTGCTGGCGCAGATCGAGTCCAGCGCGGCGCTCGACCGGCTTGACGATCTGGCCTCGGTGCCCGATGTGGATCTGTTCATTGGCCCGGCGGATCTTGCCGCCAGCCTCGGGCATCCGGGCAACACGCTCCATCCCGAGGTGCTGGCCGCGGGCAAGCGCATCATCGCCACGGCGCGCAAGAACGACAAACTGGTGGCCACCGCGTGCGCAAGATCCGACTACGCTTTCTGGCTTGAGGCCGGCGTCGATCTGCTGTTCTGCACCAACGACATCGCCTGCCTGAAGACAGCCGCCGCCGACTCTTTGAATGCCGCGCGCGCATTGCTTGAACAGCAGAACGCAACGCCGGAGAGCAGCCGATGAGCGCCGTCACTCTGTTGCAGGTGCCGCGTCTGGCTATCGGCAGCGGTTGCCGCGCGCAATGCCGTGAATACCTCGCCAGCCTAGGTGTGGAGCGCGTCTTCGTCATCGCGCCGCCCTTTGGCGTGGAGCATGTAAAGCCACTCGTCGCGGGCATCGCTCATGTCGAGATTGACGCCAGTATCGAAGCCGAACCTACGGTGAGCGGCTTTGAGCGCATCCTTGCACGGGCGCAGAGCTTCAAACCCGATGCGGTGATCGGGCTCGGCGGCGGCAGCGCCATTGACGTGGCCAAGCTGGTGGCCGCATTGCTCGATGACACGCAGCAGGTGAACGACGTCTTCGGCATTGGCCTGGTGAAGGGCCGCGCAGCGCGGCTCATCTGCATTCCAACCACTGCCGGCACAGGTGCGGAAGTTTCACCCAACGCCATCCTGTTCGATGAGCGCGACAACATCAAGAAGGGCGTCGTGAGCCCGTGGCTGGTGCCCGATGCGGCCTTTGTGGATGCGGAGTTGACGCTGAGCGTGCCTCCATCCGTGACCGCCGCAACAGGGCTCGACGCGCTTACGCATTGCATCGAGGCTTATACCAACAAGTTCGCGCATCCGGTAGTCGATGTGTGGGCGCTCGAAGGCATTCACCAGATTGCAGAGTCGCTGGTGGAGGCTGTTGCAGCGCCGTCGTCATTGGCCGCGCGCGAGAAGATGGCGCTGGGCAGTCTGTATGGCGGGCTCTGCCTTGGTCCGGTGAACACGGCCGCGGTTCATGCGCTTTCGTATCCGCTGGGCGGCTGGTTTCACATTCCGCACGGCCACGCCAATGCGATTCTGTTGCCGCACGTGATGCGCTTCAACGCCGTTGCGGCACCGGCGCGTTATGCCGCTGTGGCGCTTGCCATGGGTGCAGCGCAAGGCGCAACGGATACGGCAACAGCAGAAGCAGGCATTCAAAAACTGTGGGAGTTGATTCGCGCCACGGGTCTTGAGATGCGTCTTTCCGCGCTCGGCATCGATGAAGCAGAGACGCCGCGTCTGGCTGCTGCCGGTCTCGGCGTCGCGCGTTTGATGAAGAACAATCCGCGGCAGATGACGCAGCAGAATGCGGAAGCCATCTTTCACGCTGCATTTCGCGGACAGGTTGAGTAAGGTCAGACGCCCTGCGCAGCCTGATCCACGAAGTGTTGTTTGCTGTTATTTCAATCGATCTCCTCGACCTTGGGCGAGCCGAACATTGTTCGGGCTCGCCTTTCTTTTTTCGTGGAGAGAGGCTTGCGGAGGTTCTAGTGCAGTGTCTCAATGATTGGATCCGTTTTCAGTGCTCCGTAGCGGACAAAAAGAGAGAACCAACATTCCCTCAGGGGCTAAAGCCCTCTTGATTTTGCAGGCTTTATGTACGGGCTGAAGCCC
>Ga0302270_10000524_pt1 | contig 41143 bp, 36 predicted proteins | sample III_Bog_E2_3_FD_198773 | JGI IMG/M metagenome (GOLD analysis project Ga0302270, IMG submission 198773) | Peat permafrost microbial communities from Stordalen Mire near Abisko, Sweden - III_Bog_E2_3 | ecosystem: Environmental > Terrestrial > Soil > Wetlands > Peat | place: Sweden: Abisko... | reverse complement strand
GTCCGAACCGCTCGATTCGTGGGATGGGCTGGAGCTATGCTTGTTTGCGTAGTCGGTGATGTAGAAGCCGCTGCCCTTGAACTGGAAAGTCGGGGCGGTGAGAAGGCGCGCTACCTTGCCACCGCAACCCTCGTGCACCTTGACCGGAGCGTCCGAGAACCTCTGCAGAACTTCGAAAACTTCGTTGCATTTCTTGCATTTATACTCGTACAGAGGCATTGTTAGCTCTCCTGGCCAAACTCAAGTCCTAATACCATTATGGGCCCCTTGGACGCTCCGCGGGGCAACCCTGCGCATCTTCCCTACCTACCCCACTCCAGCGCCAACTGAAAACGGCCCGCAAGGAATGCGGGCCGGTACGTGGGCTTCTGACCACTCTGATGAATACGTCGCTATTTTTGATGCGGCGGATTGGATGGAGTGGTGGGATTTGTCTCGTCGGTTTTTGGCTTTAAAGGCTGCGGCACCGTCTTGGCTGCCTCAATTGTAGCTGTCCCATTCAGCACTTCGAGTGCCTTCTTCAACACCGGATCTTCGCCGGGCTTCTTGGGAGTAGCGGGCGCCGCGGTTGGCGCGGGGCTCTCCACTTCATCTTCATCGGCCGAGTCGCCATCGATGTCGTTCACCATGAACGCAGGGGTCACGGGGTTGTCCTGAATGGCCTTGCCGGCAGGCGAGTAGTACTTGGCGACTGCCAACAAAACAGCGCCGCCATCTTCGGTAGGTATCACTTTGCGTACTGCCGCATCGCCGAAGGTTCTCTCACCGACTCCCTGGGCGCGTTTATTATCAATCAACGCAGCGGCTACGATCTCCGCCGCGCCGAGCGTGCCACGGTTCGTGAGAACCACTAGCGGTCCCTTGTAAATCGTCTTCGAAGGGTCGGCTTCAAAACTCGTCTTCGGTACCTTCTGGCCTTGCAGCGTAGCTATGGTGCCTTTATCAAGGAACAGATTCGCCACCGCGATTCCTTCTTCCACCGAACTGACGGCATCGTGTCTGAGATCGAGTACCAGCCGTTTGGCGCCCTGCCGGGTCAGATCCTTGATGGCCGCGGCCACCTCCGCGGACTTGCCCGCGCTCAGGTTATGTATCTGGATCAGCCCCGTTTGTTCATCGATCATCTTGGCGGCTACAGGCGCGGGCTTGAGGTCGACGCGCGTCAGCTTGATGGTCGTCGGATCCGGCTTGCGCAGCCGGAGCACGGTGAGATCGACGGTCGTTCCCGGATCCCCCTCGAGCAGCAGATCGGCAAAAGCAAGCGGCATGTCGCGGGTCTGGATTCCATTCAGCGATTCCACAATGTCGCCCGTCGAGAGCCCGGCTTTGTCGGCTGGCGAGCCCGGAATGGCGTCTACGATATTGATCTCATAGCCGTATTTCCTGCTCAGCACCAGACCCACGCCGGCGCGCTTCAGCTCTTTGTCCTTGGTGTATTCCTTGTATTGCTCGGCATTCAGATAGCTGGCAAAAGGATCGATGGAGATCAGGAGACCATTGATTGCGCCGAGCGTGACATTCTTCATGTCCGGCTCTTCGACGTAGTCGGATTTGATCTTTCCGAGCACTTCGGCGTAAACGCTCAGATGATGGTAAGGCGTTCCGGATTCAGCACTTGCGACGCGGCTTTGGCCCACCAGGGAGCCACCCAGAATCAGTGCCACCAGAATGGTGGAAACGCTCACGACGATGTACTTGAAGGGTCGATTCATGAATTCGCGGCTCCGCGCCCAGATTGACATGGGGAGCCGGGACAACTCCTGATCTGAAGTATAGCAGGCGGTGTCCAGCCAACCGCCCTCTAAGCTATAGACGCAACATGGGGAAATCGGTTGTCAAAACCTTTCAGCAATGGCACAAATCCGCTGTGGCCTGCGCCGCTGCCGCGACAATTGCCCCTCGGGACGGCAAGGCGGCCCACTCTCCGCGACGGGCCGCCTGGAAATCGCCGTTGGCCGCGTCGATCAGCGCCGGTCCAGAACCTGCCGGACTTTGGCCGCCAGGTCAGAAGGGGTAAACGGCTTGGTTAAGAATGAGTTCTCCGAGCTTGACGCGGAGCGTCCAGCGGCCATCTCCGGATCGTGACCCGACATGAGCAATACGGCGGTCGCCGGCCTTTCCAAACCAATTTGCTCCGCGAGTTCCCGTCCGTTCATCCCGGGCATAAGGACGTCGCTGAGCAGGAGGTCGATCGGCCCGGCGTAACTGCCGGCCAGTTCCAGCGCTGCCGCGCCGCTGCTTGCGGTGAGCACGCGATAGCCCCGTCCGGACAAGCTTTCGGCGGCCAGCCGAAGGACTTCTTCCTGATCCTCTGCCACCAGGATCGTCTCGGAGCCGCCGGGGTCTTCCAACGCTTTCGGCGTCGTTTCGGGAGCAACTCCGGAAGTGGCGCGTGGCAGGCAGATCGTGAATGTGGTCCCCAGTCCAGGTTCACTTTCCACTCCGATCCAACCACCGTTCTGCTGGACGATGCCATACACCGTGGAGAGTCCCAGTCCGGTGCCTTTGCCCACGGCTTTCGTCGTGAAGAAGGGCTCGAAGATGTGCAGCCGAGTCGCCGGATCGATGCCTGTTCCGGTGTCCGAAACCACGCACGAAACAAATGAGCCCGGCTTCGACTCCGGGCGGAGAGCGTCCAGCGCCGCATCGATCTCCACGTTTTTCGTCCGAATAGTGAACTTCCCGCCCTTCGGCATTGCGTCACGCGCGTTCAACGCCAGATTCAGCAGGATCTGATGAATCTGTCCCGGGTCGGAGTTTACTGGCCCAAGCTCCGGCGCGAGATCGAGGAATAACTCGCATTTTTCGCGCAGCACCCGGCGCAGCATCTGCTCAGCATCGACAATCACCGTGTTCAGATTGAGCGGTCTGGGGCAGGTGACCTGCTTACGGCTGAAGGCCAATAACTGCTGGGTCAGTTCGGCGGCACGTTCGCCGGCTTTCTGAATCTCGCGCACCTGCCGCGAGGCCGGGCTGTCATCTCTCATGGATATCAGCAGAAGACTACTATAGCCGCTGATCACGGTAAGCAGGTTGTTGAAATCATGCGCCACTCCGCCCGCCAACCGGCCCACGCTCTCCAATCGTTGGGACTGCTGGAGCTTGGTCTCCATGGCGAGCTGTTTCGTGACATCCCGGAATACCGCGACCACCCCGATAGGAACTTGCGAATTGCCGAAAATCGGCGAGACTGTCGCATCCTCGATGACCAGAGCGCCATCTTTCTTGCGGCTGGACAGTCTTCCAGACCATGCTCTGCCTTCCCGCAGGGTGACCGCGACCCGTTCCAGAAACTCCTCTCCCTGCCTTCCGAACTGCAGGAACACCATGTTCTGGCCGATCGCTTCCTCGCGCGTGCGGCCGATGCTCCGCAGCAACGCCGGATTGCAATATTGGATCGAGCCATCTTTGTCGAAAATGACGACCTCATCCGAGGCGTGATCGATGGCCGCGAGAAGCCTCTGCCCGAACTGTTGCGCCTGTTCCAGGTGCGCCTCGCTCTCTCGCAAGGCTTTCCGCGCCTGGTTCCAGGACGTCAGATCCCTGGTCACGGAGAGGATGTGCGGCTCACCGGCCAGCAGCGTGATACGGGCCGACATCAAGCCTGGTTCCACCCGGCCATCTTTCTTCCGAAAGTGGGCTTCCATGTTGTGGACTTCGCCATCCCGGGCGAGCGTTGCGGCTAAATGTTCCCTCTCCGCCGGATTGGCCCAGATTCCAAGATCCAATGACGATACGCCGATCAGATCCTGGCGCGTGAATCCTGTTGACTCAAGAAATCCTTCGTTCACTTCTACGTAGGTGCCATCGTCCAAACGGTTTATAGCGACGGCGTCGGCGGAAATCTGGAAGACGAGTCGGCCATGCTCCTCCAGGTACTGGATGCGCTCTTGCGCCCGCGCTAACCCGGAGACATCTCGGCCAATCCAGCGGACACTCGCGATCCGGCCATTCAGCTTGCGGACCCGCGCCTTCAAATGAAGGTGCACGCGCGAACCACTGCTGGCTGTAATTTGGACTTCCGCGGACGTACCCTCCCTCGTCTCTGGATCCGCATCCAGTAGTGTCTGCAAGGCCGGCAGGCACTCATGGATGAAAAGCTGTTGGATAGTCATCGCCAGCAACTGCTCGCGCGCGTAACCGCTGATTTCGCAGGCCGCTGAATTCACGAAGATGATCTGGCCATCGGCAGAGCTATCCAGGATCGCATTGGAAACGTCGTCCAGTAGTTCCTGATAAGCTGACTTCGTCTCCTCTTGCGCCGGATCGAGGATTTCAATTTGCGGTCGAGTCTGAACGCCGGGTTGGCGAGAAAGTGCCATAGTTGCTTCCGGGAAGTAGAGAGGATAGCCGATACCTTGCCCTACGTAAAGGAATCGTCGGGTTCATTTGCCTTTTGTTATCGATACTCCCATCATGCTGGGATGCAAAATCTGTCATAATCATTCAAAGTCATTCAGAATTGCTTAAGAAATGGCACCGGTCATGGGATCTTCGCCCCTCATCAATCGAACAACCGTCGAGGACATCGTCCGTCAGATCGTTGCGAAGCGGCTCGGGCCTTCGGGCAATCCGCAGGCGCCCAAGCTGGTTGTGGATGCCTCAGCGCGTCATATGCACCTGTGCCGCGATGACATCGACCGGCTGTTCGGCCCGGGATATGAACTCACGGTTTATCGCCCGCTGTACCAGGAAGGGCACTTCGCGGCCAACGAGATGGTCACCATCATTGGCCCTCGCAGCCGGCTGATCTCGAATTTGAGAATTCTTGGGCCCTTGCGCGACCGGTCGCAGGTGGAACTGGCCTTCACCGATGCCATCAGTCTGGGACTTCCGAATATTCCCATCCGGCTCTCGGGTGACATTGCGGGCACTCCGGGGGCGTTTATCATGGGTCCCAAGGGCATGGTCGAGCTAAAGGAAGGCGTGATTCGCGCCGCGATTCACGTTCACATGAACCCGTCCGAAGCGGATTGGTACGGCGTGAAACACAAGGACATTATGAAGCTGGGCGTCGGCGGGGACGCTGGCGTCACCTTCAATCGGGTTCACGTTCGCGTGGACCCGAAGGTGCGGCTGAACGTTCATATGGATACGGACGAGGCGAACGCCTGCGGGCTGCACCTCGCTAAACAGATCGAGCTGATCAAGTAGGAGAATCCGAGAGATGAATCAAGCGCTAGGAATGATCGAAACCAAGGGCATGGTCGCGCTCTTCGAAGCGACGGATGCGATGCTGAAGGCCGCCAACGTCACATTTACCGGATGGGAGAAAGTAGGCAGCGGGCTGGTGACCTCGTTCGTTGAGGGCGATGTTGCCGCCGTGAAGGCCGCTACGGACGTCGGCGCCGCCGCCGCGCGCCGCGTGGGCGAACTCTCCTGCGTGCAGGTAATCCCGCGTCCCCACGACGACATCGCGCTCTTCTTCAAGAAGCCTGCGAAAAAGGAAGCCGCCGCGGAACCGGATCCCGGCACTGCGGTCGGCCTGATTGAGACACGCGGACTCACGGGACTGGTCGAGGCCAGCGACGCGATGTGCAAGGCGGCGAGTGTCCAGCTCGTGCGCACGATTCAGATCGGCGGAGGCTATGTGACCGCCATCGTGCGCGGCGACGTCGGCAGCGTGCGCGCGGCCGTCGATGCCGGCGCTAGCGCGGCCCGCCGAGTGGGCGAGCTCGTCTCATCGCACGTCATCCCGCGCCCGCATGAAGGGCTCGTCGAAGGCATGCTCCGTTAAATGGCAGCAAGGGGACTCAATATGGAACTCACAAGCATTGGAATCATCGAAACGAAGGGCCTCGCGGCATTGGTCTGCGCCACTGACGCCATGCTGAAAGCGGCCAAGGTCGAATTCAAGGGCTACAAGAACGTCGGCAGCGCATACTGTTCCGCGTTCGTCACCGGAGACGTAGCTTCCGTGAAAGCCGCGGTGGAAGCGGGCGCGGCCACGGCGCGCACCGTCGGGGAGTTGATCAGCGTGCACGTCATCGCCCGTCCGCACGACGAGCTGAAGACCGTGCTGCCCAAGTAACGTCCATGTTTTTGGCGAAGGTCATTGGAAACGTCGTCGCGACCCAGAAGAGTCCTGAGTTTCAGGGCATGAAGCTGCTGTTGCTACAGCCCTACATCAACCGTGAAGACACGTTGGTGGCTTCGGGCAGTTCGATAGTGGCCGTGGATAGTGTGGGCGCGGGGCTGGGCGAATGCGTGCTCTTCACGCAGGGCAGCTCGGCGCGGCTGACGCACAACACGAAGGGCGCGCCGGTGGACGCCGTGATCGTCGGTATTGTCGACAGCGTGGAAGTGAACGGACAGACGGTGGCTAAGCCCTAGTGACAAGCCCTGGAGACAAGCAATGACGGGAAGCGAAAAATCATGACGGGGAACAGGGAACAACTCATCGCCGAAATTGCGCGCGAGGTGGTTGCGCGCCTGCAAGGACAAGCCCAGGGCGGGGAACTCGTAAGGGCGTCCGCCGCGACCGGAGACGGAGTGTTCGCGACGGTGGACGAAGCCGTGAAGGCCGCGGCCGAGGCACAGAAACGCATCGCCGCATTGAGCCTCGGCGATCGGGGCCGAATCGTCGCCATCATCAAACGGATGTGCGCGGAGAATTCCTCCGAATGGGCCCGCCTGGAGTTGGAAGAGACCGGCCTGGGGCGTCTCGACCACAAGATTGAGAAGCTCAAGAATGTCCGCAACGTGCTCGGCGTGGAAGCGATGCGGAGCGATGTTCGCACGGATACCACCGGCCTGCTCGTCATAGAACGCGCGCCCTGGGGCGTGATCGGCATGGTGCTGCCGGCGACACACTCCGTGCCGACTCTAGCGAGCAATGCGATCAACGTAATCGCCGCGGGCAATACCGCTGTTTTCAGTCCTCATCCCGCAGGTGCGAAAGTGGCCGCGCTGGCTCTGCGCGCCTTCAATCGTGAGATCCAACGCGAGCTTGGCATTTCGAACTCCATCACCACGGTCGCGAACGCGAGCATCCGTTCGGCGGAAGAAGTTTTCCATCATCCCGGCATAGCTCTGATTTGCGTTACGGGCGGACCGGCAGTGGTTCGCGCCGCGGCGAAGTCAGGCAAGCGCGTGATCGCCGCCGGGCCGGGCAATCCGCCAGTCGTCGTGGACGAGACCGCCGACCTCGACAACGCCGCGAAGTCCATCGTGATCGGCGCGTCGTTCGACAACAACCTGCTCTGCATCGCGGAGAAGGAGGTTTTCGTTGTCGCTTCGGTCTTCGACGCTTTCATCTCGGCGATGAAGCGCGCGGGCGCTTACGAACTGAATGTCGCCGCCATCGACCGGCTGACACAGGCCGCTTTCACATTCGATACCGACGGCAAGGGTTGCGGCCACGCTCATCTCAAGAAAGAACTGATCGGCAAAGACGTTGCCGTGCTCGCCGCCGCGGCTGGCGTGCAGGTTCCAGCCGGGACGGATCTGCTCTTCGGCCAGACCGCCGAGGACCATCCTTTCGTCCAGGAAGAGCAGATGATGCCCTTCGTGCCGATCGTCCGCGTGCCGGATGTGGACGCTGGAATCGCCGCCGCGCTGAAGGCCGAACACAACTACCGCCATACGGCGTTGATGCACTCGCGCAACATTCACAACTTTACGAAGATGGCCAAAGCCATGAACACCACGTTGTTCGTGCAGAACGCGCCGTGCGCCGCCGCGTTGGGCGCTGAGGCTCCCAGCTATCTGAGTTTTTCCATCGCCACGCCGACGGGCGAGGGCGTCACCACGCCGCTGACCTTCACTCGCGAACGCCAGATCGTCATCGGTGGCGGGGATTTGCGGTTCATCTAACGAGCGACTATGTTTCTGGCGCGTATCGATGGCACGCTCACCTCGACGGTCAAGCACGAGACGCTCGAGGGCTGCCGTTTCCTGATCGGTCAGCGGCTCGATGCGGATGGCGGAGCTATCGGCGACCCGCTCGTCCTCGTCGATACGCTGGGAGCGGGGCGGGGTACGACGGTCTTGGTCACGACGGATAATGAAACGCTGCGGACGAGGGTGGGGAAGACCACGCCAGCCAGGATGGTCGTCTGTGGACTTGTGGATGAAACGCGCGACAGCCAGGTTGCTGCCTCCGCTGTCTCCCCAACGGCGAAAACGCACCGCACGCGGCTTCCGGCCGATCGTGCGGCAAGGAACTCGCAATGAGACTCGGCATCGTGCGCGGCAGCGTCGTGTTGAGTGCGGCCGTTCCGGCGTTGCGCGGGACCCGGATTGTGATTGTGGAGCCGGTCACGGCCCGCAACCTGGAATTGAACAACGGGCTGGGCGGTGGCAAAGCCGTGATCGCCGCCGATCAGCTCGGGCCCGGAGTCGGGCAGATGGTTGGTTTTGTGGAGGGACGAACGGCCGCAAACCCGTTTTCGCCCGTGGATGTTCCCGTGGATGCTTACTGCGCGCTGATTGTCGACCAGGTCGATTTTCAGCCGCCGCTCAGCATGGGGTCAGCAGATAGGAAGGTGCAGAAATGAACAGCTTCGATCTTACTCAGTACAAGGTTGTGACACTGGACGACATCGAAGCCGCGTCCAAGGCAGGCGCGACGGAACTGCTGGTGCGCGATGGTGCGATCTTTACGCCGTCGGCGAGCGATGCCATCTCCGCGAAGAATCTGGCCACCAAAAACGTCGCGACCGGTCAGGCCGCTGGCAAGACGCCGACGAAGTGGGATGCGCTGTTCCATTCGCCCGAAGCGGAAGTTATCAAGGCCGAGATCGTCAACGTCGGGCGCAAGCTGTGGCAGCGCATGTATGTGGATGGCAACGGAGGCAACATCTCCTACCGGCTCACGCCGGAGGCCGTCATCTGCACGCCGACGCTCGTCAGCAAGTCGGATCTGAAGCCGGAGGATCTCTGCCTGGTGGACCTCTCGGGCAATCAGCTCGCCGGTGGGAAACCGCGCACCAGCGAGATTCTGATGCACCTCGAGATTTACAAGGAGGTGCCCGAGGCCAAGGCCGTTGTGCACTGCCACCCGCCGCACGCCACCGCCTACGCCATCGTCGGCCGCGTGCCTCCAACCTGCGTGATTCCCGAATTCGAGGTTTTTGTCGGCAGGGTCGCACTGTCTCCCTACGAGACGCCGGGCACGCAGAAGTTCGCCGAAACCGTGATTCCGTTCGTCAAGAAACACAACTGCCTGCTGCTCTCCAACCATGGCATCGTCTGCTGGGCCGACACGGTGACACACGCCGAGTGGTATGCCGAGGTGCTGGATACGTATTGCTGGACGCTGATGAACGCCGCTCAACTCGGCGCGCCGATCACGACCATCCCGTCGGAGAAAACGTCCGACCTCCTGGCCATCAAACAGCGTTTGGGGCTGCCCGATGCGCGCCTCGATATGAAGGAATGCCAGTTGTGCGACATGCCTGAACTCGGCTCGACCATCGCCGTTCCTCCCCCCGCGCCATGCTCTGCCGGCGCCGCTCCGGGCGAAGACGTGGAGTCGATTATCCAGGCCGTGACTGATGCCGTTATGGCCGCGCTAGCAGGTAAAGCCAAGACCAAATGAGAGCGATCGGCCGCCAGTTGAAGATTCGCCAGCTTCTCGACTCGCAGGAGTTTGTCGATCTCGACACGCTCTGCCGCGAGCTCGATGCCTCCGAGTCTTCGGTTCGGCGCGACCTGATATCGCTGGAGGGCGACGGCGTTCTGAAGCGTGTATACGGCGGCGCCATGGCCTCGCAGACGCACGATCGTCAGCTCGACTTTGCGTGGCAGAGCACGCGCATGGCCGAGGAAAAGCAGAGGATCGCTACACTTGCAGCCGGGCTGGTGGAGGACGACCGGACGGTCATTCTCGACGGCGGCTCCACCGTTGCGGCGGTTGCGCGATTGCTCACCGGCCGCTCGCTGCACGTCATCACGAACTCTTTGCCTTTGGCCGAGATCTTCAGCGAATCCCGCAACATCGAAGTGACCATTACGGGCGGCTATCTCTACCCGCGGATTCGCGCGACCCTCGGCCCGCTGTGCGAACAGATGCTGGGCGGCGTCACCGCCGACCTGCTGATCATGGGCATTGGCGGCATCACGCCCGAGGGCTTCAGCAACACGAATACGCTGGTCGTTGGCCCGGAGCGCAAGATGATCGAGGTTTCGCGCAAGGTAATCGTCGTCGCCGACCACACCAAGTTCGGGCGCCGGGCGGTCTTGCACCTCGCTCCGCTGGATGTTGCCGACGTGGTGGTCTCGGACACGGAATTGGAACAACAGCACCGCGAAATGCTGGAGTCCCACAACGTTGAACTGCTCTTAGCCTGATTGCGTCCTTCTGTCCCGCCTTGACTCGTCGCCTGCGTCTCGATGGGCGCGGGTTTCTGAGCATTTCCGCATTGCCGGGTGGGCGTCTCTCGATTTGTTGCGCGAGGAATCGGAGCCGGCGGAACGCCATGCTTTACACTTTTAATTGGAGGGACCGACGACAAATGCAACTCCTCCTGTCCAGCCAGCCCGCGCGGTGCGGAGAGCCAGTGCTCGGAAGCAGTGTCAGAAGCGGGCGGCGCTTTGCCTTCACGCCCTCCGCTGGGTCTTACCGGATGCGGCGCAGAGCGCACCGCTCCCGATTCGATTCCCGGGATCTGCCCGCCACGCGAGGCTCCGGCCGATGAACCTGGAAGACGTCGCCAGGCGGGCCAAGGTCTCCACTGCCACCGTGTCGCGAGTGCTGAACGGCGTCGACGTGGTCCAGCCGGGCACGCGGGCGCGGGTGATGAAGGCGGTTGCAGAGCTCAAGTACCACCCTAACCTGCATGCCCGAAGTCTGGCCGGCGGCCGCAGCAAGACGATTGGCGTCATCGTTTCCAATCTCGAAAATCCATTTTTCTTCGACGTGTACCGGTCTCTGGAAATCGATTGCCGGAACAATGGTTATGAGATCTTCGTCGCGAATACGGACTATCGTTCCGAGCAGTTGCTCGCAAGCATCCGGCTGATGATCGGGCGGCGTGTCGCCGGCTTGGCGGTCATCGTCTCAGAGATGGAAAGCGCGCTCATCCAGGAGCTCACTGACAGTCAGATCCCCGCCGTCTTTTACGACGTCGGTCCCTCGACGCCCAACATTACGAACATCCGCGTCAACTACAGGAGCGGCGTAGAGCGCGTGGTTGAGTACCTGTGCTCGTTGGGACATCGCGCGTTCGCCTTCGTCGGCCATCATACGGCGCTTGGCCCTATCAACGAGCGGTACAGAGCCGTGCGTGACGCGCTCGGCCGTCTCTCGCCGGACGCTGAATTGCGCGAGATTACCGGGAGCGACTCACTGGAGGGCGGGCGGCAGGCGGCACGGGGGCTACTGTCTTCAGGCTATGCGCCTACGGCCATCGTCTGCGTCAACGATTTCATGGCCGCCGGCGTCCTGAGGGAGCTGCGTGAATGCGGGCTACGCGTCCCCGAGGATGTGTCCGTGTCAGGCTTCGATAACATCGTGCTGTCAGAGTTTTGCTACCCCCCGCTCACCACTGTGCATATCCCGCGGGACCGCATCGGTCATATTCTCTTCTCGATTCTCGGGCCAAGGTCGCAACCGGCGGATTCGACGAGCGCGGAGATCGTCGTTGAGCCGGAGTTCATAGTGCGCGGATCCACAGGCCCGGCGAATTTCCAACGGGCTTCCAGCGTTTGCAGACCGGAGGACCTGGCCGCGATCCGTCCGGCGTAGTGTTGCGCTGGCGGCGCAGCCTGCACGGCTGGAATCAACAGAGAGCAGGCTTCACGCCATTAGCTTCCGTTGCCTCGGCCTGTCCGGTTCGCCTCACCCCGCCTCATCCGGATGCTATTCCGATTCCGACGGTACACCCGAGGTCTCACGCCTCCGAAGTTCGACCCAAGCGGGGAACAGTGGCGGGTTCTCGAGCCAGGTGCGCAGCCAGAGGGCCATTTCGAGCTTGACCGCCCGCTTCAGATCGTGAGTCTTCGGGTTGTGGGCGGCCAGCTCCGTGTGGTCCTTGGCCTGGATGACAATGGAGCGGATCAGTTGGCGGCGCGGCGCGTCGCCCGACTCGCGAGCGGCGAGGTACTCGGCGAGCAGAGCGCCGAGCGTTTCCTCCAGGCGCTGGTAGCTGTCCTGAACGACGCCTTGAATCAGCGGCGTCAGCCAGACGCCGGATTCGAGCAGAGCAGCGCGGCGGGTATCGTCCGAGCAGTCTGGAAACGCCTGGGAGATCTCCCCGGCTCGCGCTTCGGTCACGCGATCCCACTCGCGGTCGGCCAGCCACGCCAGGATTCGTTGTTTCTTGCTCGGCGGGCGGCCCGGGCCCTGGCCGTAACGCCGCGCCTCATTGAGCTGTCCGGACTCGATGTCTCCGGGCGTTATCTTGCCGGCGAGAGGCGCATCACTTTCGTTTTCTGTGGTCACGACGATAGCTTGACACGGCCTTGTCATGGGCGGCGAGGTCTTTTGAGAAAACATGTGCGCCGGTGGCTCCGGGCTCGGCGACGAAGAAGAGTTCGTCCGTTACCAAGGGATGCAGCGCCGCGCGGAGAGAGTCGCGTCCGGGGTTGGCAATCGGTCCCGGCGGCAGCCCGGGGTTCTTGTAAGTGTTGTAGCGGTTCGTACTGGCCAGGTCGGTGCGGCGGATCACGCCGCTCCAATCGCCTTCAAGCTGCGCTGCATACATGACCGTGGGATCGCAATCGAGCTTCATCCCCTTGCGTAAGCGGGCGGCGTAAACGCCGGCGATCCGCGGACGCTCATCCGGGATTTTGGCCTCTTTCTCAACCATCGATGCGAGAGTGACGACGCGGCCCGGGTCGCCGTGCATCCCCAGTTCGGCGTCGACCCTGCGGAATTGCGCCGTCATGGCCTGGCAAACATCGCTCACGGTGGATTTGCGGCCAAAGCGGTAGGTCGCGGGGAAGAGGTAGCCTTCGAGGCTTGGAGCCGATGGCGCCAGATCGCGAACGAGGTCCGGCGAACGTGCCTGCTGTAGGAACGCGGCTGCCGTCCCGATGCCGGCGCGCTGGACGAGGTTCGCGATGTCGAACATCGTGCTCCCCTCCGGGACCACTAGATCGATATGGAAGACGTCGCCAGCCGCCAGCCGCGCGAAGACCTGGGCAGGCGTCGAGGCGTGCGTGAACTGATACTCGCCCGCCTTGGCGCCAATGCCCAGGCGCGTCAAGCGGGAGAACTCGTAAAGCAAGGGATTTCGAACGATACCCGCCTTGGTCAATTCATCGCCGATCCTCCACGACGACGTACCGCGCGGAATATCCACGAAGACGGGCTCGGGGAAGTTCCCATAGGCGTCCTTGCGCACCAGCCAGGACAGGAGAGCAAGCGTGCCGGCGAGTGCGCAGAGAAGCAAGACGGAGAAAAAACGCCTCACGCCAGGCCTCCGCTGAGGCCCTGCGCGGCGACATAATCTTCAAGCAGCATGACCGCGGCCATGCGGTCCACCACGCCCTTGCGCTTTTCCTCTAGCAACTTCTTGAGGCTCCAGCCTGCGTCTTTTAAACGACTCTCCGCCTCGACCGAGGTGAGCCGCTCATCCTGGAAACGGACGGGCAATCCGCTGGCACGCTCCAGCCGGGAACAGAAGTCGCGCACGAATTTCGCTTGCGGTCCCTCCGAGCCATCCATGTTCATCGGCAGGCCGGAGACGAAGGCCGACGCGCCGCGCTCCCGGGCGATGCGCGCCAGCCGGCCGAGATCCTCATCGCGCGTCTTGCGTTGTAGCGTATCGAGACCGCGCACCATGCCGTCGGCAGGATCGTACAAGGCTAGACCAATCCGCTTGCGGCCGATGTCGAGCCCGAGCAGCCGGGGCGCGGGACTTGGGGTTGAAACATCCACTCTTTCAATTGTATCGGGCGCGTCCGCCGTGGGGTTCGCAGAATCCGGATGCGCTTTCCTAAGGCAAATGGGCGTCCGTTACGATGTAATTCAACAATGTAACCGCCCGGTTGCCCGCCCTGCGGATATCCTGGTGAGAACCATGCCGATTGGAATCCGAATGACTTATTCTTCCTCAGCCCTCGCTCGGGCGTCCGTGCTCCTCCTGGCCGCCGCCGCCCTACTTCCAGCAGAGAAGAAGCCGGTAACCCTGGAGAGTCTGCAGGACGGGATGCGCTCCGCATTTTCCCAATTTGCCCCAGGACGCGTGTGGAATCCGCAAGGCGGCCGGTTCGTGTGGATCGAGGGCTCGAAGGTCATGGAATGGACCAAGGCTTCGACGGAGGCGAAAGAGCTGTTCTCATTTGAGGCCCAGGAGAAGAACGCGGTTGCGGCCACGCGCGAGAAGGCGTTCGGATGGGAAAACCGGCGGGTGCAGGAAGAACGGCTGCAATGGTCCGCCGACGGCAAGAGGATCCTGCTCCTGCTCAAGGGCGATCTGTTCCTCTGGGATTCGGCGAGCGGCAAAGTGGAGCAACTGACGGCGACGTCGGCGGCGCACGATCCGAAGCTCTCGCCTGATGGGACGAAGGTGAGCTTCCGCCGGGGCTTCGACCTGTACGCTCTCGAGATTGCCTCAAAGCAGGAGACTCGCCTCACCTTGGATGGCAGCGAGACGCGCCTGAACGCGATGCTCGATTGGGTTTATCCCGAGGAACTGGATCTCGGCACGGCTCACTGGTGGTCGCCAGACTCGAAGCAAATTGCCTACATGCAGTTCGACGTCGGCCGCGAGCACATCTACGGCCACGTGGACCACCTGCCGGTCGAGGCGGTTTCCGAGCCCGAGCGTTACCCCAAGGCCGGCACGCCGAATGCCGATGTCCTGATAGGCGTGGTGAACGCGTCAGGCGGCGAGACCCAGTGGATGGATCTGGGCGAGCCGCGCTTGTACTTGTATCCGCGGGTCAACTGGACGCCAGATGGAAAGCACGTCGCCGTCCATCGCTTGAACCGGGTGCAGAACCACCTGGAGGTCCTCTACGCCGATCCGAAATCGGGCCAGGCGCGCACGATCATCAACGTGAGCGATCCGGCGTGGATCAACGTGAAGGACGATTTCCGGATCCTCTCGGACGGCTCCATTCTGGTCGGCGGTGAGATCGACGGCTTCCGGCATCTCTATTTGCAGTCGGCCGACATGAAATCGGTCAGCCGTGCCACCGAGGGGAACTGGGAGGTGACCGGCCTCGCCTGCGTGGATGAAGCGAAGAAGCGGATCTGGTATGAGTCGAGCGAGCCTAGCCCGCTCGAACGTCAACTCTACAGCGTAAGCTTCGACGGCTCCGGCAAGCGGCAACTCACGCAGGGTGCGGGATGGCACACGATTTCGATGAGCCCGGCGTGCGATCTCTTTATCGATTCGTATTCGAGTCTGGAGAGCCCAGCGGTCACTTCGCTCTACGACGGCGAGGGCAGGCAACTGCGTGTCCTGAAGCAAGCCGACCGTTCGGCGTTGGATAAGTACGAGATCCTCAAAGCCGAGATCGTGAACTTCAAAGGCGCGGACGGAACGCAGTTCTACGGCCGGCTGATCAAGCCCGCGAACTTCGACCCTTCCCGAAAGTATCCAGTGATCGTCCAGGTTTATGGCGGCCCGGGAGCGCAATCCGTAGTGAACCGGTGGATGGGCGGATTATCTCTCGAACAGGTGTTCGCGCACACGGGCTTCGTCATCTGGCAAATGGATAATCGCGGCTCGGTGGGCCGCGGTCACGCCTTCGAGGCGCCGGTCCATCGCCGATTCGGCAAGGTTGAAGTGGAAGATCAGAAAGAGGGCATTAAGTATTTGATAAGTCTGGGCTTTGCCGATCCGAATCGCATCGGCGTGATGGGCTGGAGCTACGGCGGTTATATGACCTTGCAGTGCCTGTTGAATGCCCCCGAGATCTTCAGGGCGGGCGCGGCTGGAGCGCCTGTAACCAACTGGCTGAACTATGACACCATCTACACCGAGCGCTACCTGGGGCTACCTTCGGAGAACCCCGACGGCTACCGCGACAGCTCACCGGTCAACTTTGCCTCGAAGCTGCAGGGCAAGCTGCTGCTCATCCACAACATCGAGGACGACAACGTGCTGTTCGCCAATTCGCTGCAGATGCAGAACGCGCTGCAGGAGGCAGGCAAGAGCTACGAGTTCCTGCTCTATCCGCAGAAGTCGCACGGGGTTAGCGGGAAGGCCCGGGCGCATCTGAATGCGCAGTACGTCAGGTTCTTCGAGGAAGCGCTGAAGTAGGCACGCGGACTATCCCGGTCCGCCGAGGCCAACAGGGCTCAGAAGGCATACCACGCTCTCTCCCGGCGCGCGGCGTGAGCGTGTCCGTCGCCAGGCATGAGCTGTTTACCTGCCGTGAAGATCGCAATCGTCAGACGGCCCCACGGCGGACGCCGGCCCGCCGGCGTCGGAGGGGTTGGTTCGACGCAGTTCTCAGGCTCGTGCGGTAACCCGGAATGGAGGGATCTCGCGCCCGCGCCCAATGTTGTGAGGCGCTGCTGGTACTCCATGCACAATCTGTCCGTTTCGGCTTTGTTCCTGCTCAATTGAATCTCCTGTCGGGCTCGTCCAGCGAAGCGCGGATCAATTCGGCGGCTTGTTGGTGCGGGAGCCGTGAGCCCTACTTCTATATCGGCCGGGTCTCGCAGGTTGAATAGACCTGAGTTCGATGTTTTGTGGGGCGGCCTGGAACGCTGGACGCCGATCTGGAAGGTATGACTCCGATCTATCCGAGGGGCCGCTGAGGGAATGAGAGTGATCGGCGCACATGCTCAAGCGATCAGCTCAACCGCTGGATGCTTGCGCGCGCTCACCTGGATGAAGCCGTGTTACTGCAATTGTGTCAGCTTCACTTCCACGATCTGGGCCGCGCCATTGGACACCTCGACGTCCTGCGCCGCGATCATCTGTTGCACGAAGGCCGGGTCCGTGCGCCACGTCGCTCTTGGAACGAACGCGAACACGCGGTACTTGCCCGCAAGCAGATTTGCGAAGCTCCCGTGCCCCTCGGAGTCGGCCTTGACCGCTCGGGGATCCCACATCAAATCCAGCCCGCCCTGCACATCCGGCAGTAGCACCAACTGCGAGTCCGCTGACTTTGCGCCGCCTTCCACGGTGACGCTGAGCGACCCCGTCGCCGGGAGGAGTACAACTTCGAGGCGCTGATCCGGCGCGCCAGGATTCGTCGTCATCAGGTTCCGCCCCGCCCTGGCGCCGTTGTAGCGCAACTCCCCGACTGCGATTCCCTTCGGGAGTCCTTGCACGTTAATCCTGTAGGAACCTGGGAAGACATCTGGCAGGGTGAAACTGCCGTCCGCGGCGGAAACCTCAAGAGCCTCGCCCTCGCCCTCAATGAACGCCCGCCCCTGCGGGGAAAGGCTGACCTTGAGCCGCATATCTTTGGGCGCGTCGGCGGCAAGGGTCTCGTCCAGGCGAACTTTGCCGTGGATCGGAAAGCCCTTCATCAGGTTCAAATCAACGTTGTCCATTCTCTGGTCGTCGAGGTCGAGGAAAGCAAACGCCTGCCGGGTTTCCGCCGGATTGGTGCTTGCGGCAACGGCGATGAGGCAATACGACCCAGGCGATAGTCCTTCGAGCCGGAAGCAGTCGCCTCCACGGACGGTTTTATCGGCCGCTGCAGTGCCATAGCTCGTCGTGGTTCCCTGGACCTCGATCGACATAAGACCGAGTCGCACGTCCCCGAGTTGATCGGACTCCAAGTCGGAACGGACGCAGCCGCGAATGGCCGCCGCCTTGTGCCGGGCGAGCTTGAAATCGATCCTTTCGAGCGGCGCGCCCGGCAGCAGGATCAGCGTCTGCGCCTGCTCCCGCCGCTCCACGCCAGGGTAGTAGCTGCGCACGTAAGAGCGCTGCGCGTTAGCGCGAAACTCGTCCGCGTTGCCGCCCGGCTCAAATTTCTCCCCGTACGAAGGCCCGATCTGCAGCACATACTCGCCTGGGCTGAGTCCCTTGATCTCGTACACGCCGTTCTTGTCGCTTGTCGCGGCTTCCCCTGCAAACACAAGAGCCCGGCTGCCGTCCGAAATTTGCCAGGCCATCGGAGTGACTGCAAGCCCTGGCACTGGTTTCCCGGTCTCAGGATCGATCACGCGTCCGGAGATGGAGCCGGGCATATCCATCGCAATCAAGATGTCGGCGACCTTTTGGCCCGGTTTCAGAGTCAAGAATCTTCTGGTGGCGGAGTCGTCGCCCCATCCAACGTATCCCCTGGATTTCGCGTAGAGCGAGAAATAGGAGGGCGTTGTCTTGAAGCTGAATCGCCCGTCATCGCCCGTCAGCATCGAGAAAACAGGGCTTTTCGGGTCCTGCGGCTGGGCCATCGGTTCGGCTTTATCGACGGTGTCGTACATGAACGACGCGCCTTCTCCCCAGCGAAAGAGAACGACCCGAACACCGGCCAAGGGCAGCTTTGAACTCGAGTCGATGACTTTACCGGAAATCTCCGCCAGGTCCTGGGCGGAACCAGATTGAAGAACTGCCAGGAAGGCAAACACAGCGAGGTGTGACTTCATCGCAGCGCAATTCTACAACACCGCGGTCCGCAACCGGGCAATCGAACTTCATACGGAACAGCAGGAAATTTGTCCGCAAACTCCGTAGTTCATTCGGAGTGGCCTCGATGGTTGTGTTGGCCGCGTCAGCGTCTTAGACTTGGGCACGCGTTGTTCGTTTTCGGCGTCTAAAGAAGTTCGCTGGATCGGGGAGAAGAAACCGGCCCGGGTTCCTTGAGCCCGGCTTCGGAGCCTGCGAGTTGGGCCAAGAGCGTTAAGAAAAGCGCGGCCCCCGGTTGGGCGCCGCGCTTTTCATGTGCCGCAATTCAAATGCTCAGCGCGGAGAGCTATCCCAACTTCGGCGGCAGATCGGTCAGCGGGCCCATCCACTGGAGTTCCTGGTCGATGTCGTTGTGCAGGCGGTACTTCACCTTCACCTTGTCGACGCTCTCGCCGCGGACATCGATCATGGCGCGGTTGAAATTGCCGACGCCGGCCTTCTCGCAATACTGCAGGTAGCCCATCCAGTCGGGGTTGATGCCCATGCACTCGGTGCCAATGCGGTCGGCAGCGATGAAATCGGTGGAAGCGATGGCGACCTTCTGGTTCACGGGCGTGCCCTGCGACGGGCCGTTGCCTTCCATGCCTTCGAAGCCGTCGAGCACGCCCAGGCCCCAGGCCGGTGCGAGCTTCTGCGCGGTCACCATCACGTCATAGTGCGTCTGGCGGACGCCGCCATGGTAGATGCGCTTGTCGTTGAAGGGCTTGTCTTTCCCGCCGCTGTGCAGCGGCGCGCCGAGGCACAGGTTCTTCACGTTCAACGTGGCGATCAGCACGTTGTGCGTCTTCAACATGCCCGCGGAGATGACGAACGCGTCCGGATCGCACAGGCGCTTGGCGAGGCGGCAGTTCTGAATGTGCAGATCGCCGTCGAGCAGCGGAACGGTCTCGTAGAGGCCCTCTTCGTTGAGGTCCACCATTCTGATGTCGCGGCCCTTGAAATCTCTCACGACTTCGTCGTACTTGAAGGTCCTGTAGCCGTCGAAGGTGTTCCCCGCAGAACTTTCCGCGATGAAGATGGGACCCTTCCAACGTGGTCCGAGGTAGTCGATGATCGCGCGCAGCGAGTCAGCGTGCGTCGCGGCCAGTTGGCGATTGGTCGAAACCAGGTTCGGCTTGATGACGACCGACTTCTTGCCCACCAGTTTGCGCCGAATGTCGGCGTCGATTAACTCCAGCGCTGCCTTAATGTTAGCAGTCCTGTTCTCACCACGAACCAGGCCTACTGCCGACTTCTGTGGCACAGCCGCAGCCGGAGCAGCAGGGGGCACCGGAGCGGCGCCGAGTTTGGTGCGCGTGGCCAGGTAAAGGCCGACTGAGGTCTGGAAAAGATCGCGGCGGGAAAAATGGTGTTCCATAAACCTTCCTAGATCATATAGTATTTAGAGAGTGGAAACTCTGTAAAGGAGAAATTCGATGTCGAATCCTTCCCGGCGATCGTTTTTTACATCTGCCCTCACCTCTGCCCTGGCTTCTGGAGTCGCGCTTAAGTCTGCCGCTGCCGCACCCTCTGGCGCGAAGCTGGAAATGCCCATGCGTACCCTCGGCAAGACTGGCCTCAAGGTTACGGTGCTGGGCTTTGGCTGTATGACCACCTCGGATCCGGCGGTGATCAAAGCTGGTGTCGATGCGGGGATCAACTATTTCGACACCGCGCGTGTCTACCAGAATGGCAACAACGAGCGCATGGTCGGCGCCGCGCTGAAGGATGTCCGGAAGAAGATCATCCTGGCGACGAAAACTCCGGCTCACACCGCGAAGGAAGCGATGACGACGCTCGAGACGTCGCTCAAAGAGCTGGGCACCGACTACGTCGATATCTGGCACCTGCATTCGCGCGAGAAGGCCGCGGACATCCCGGATGAGCTTTTCGACGTGCAGGACGAGGCCGTGAAGCAGGGCAAGGTGCGCTTCAAGGGCGTCAGTTTCCATGGCGGCCACTCGTTCATGATCCCGTGGCTCATCGAGAGGAAGCGGACCGACGTAATCCTGTCGTCCTACAACTTCACGATGGCTCCTGAGATGGACACGTTGCTGGAACAGGCCTCCAAGGCCGGCATCGGCGTGGTGGCGATGAAGGTGATGGCCGGCGGCTTCCGCTCGAACAAGCCCGGCTCGTCGATCTACGATCGTCTGAAGAAAGACACGGCGCTGCCGACCGCGCTGAAATGGGCCGTGCGCCGGCCTTTCGTGCATACCTCCATTCCGGGTACCACCGACCTCGATCAGTTGGACGAGAACTTCAAGGCAGTGGCGACGGGTTGGAAAGAGGAGGATTCAAAGATCCTCGCGGCGCACCTCGAAAAGATCCGTCCGCTGTATTGCTCCATGTGCGGCGGCTGCGAGGGGCAGTGCTCCAAGGGCTTGCCAGTACATGACATTATCCGCTACGTCAGTTATGCGGAAGGCTACGGCGAGTTCGCGCTCGGCCGGGAGAACTGGCAGCAGTTGAACGAGTCCCATCAGGCGGTGCGCTGCGGCGATTGCAGCGAATGCACGGTGAAATGCCCGAACGGCGTCAAGGTGTTCGACCGGGTTTCCCGCGCGCAGGAGTTGTTCGCCTAGATTGGCCCGGGCCGCGATTCTCGGAATAAACGTCGGGCGAGCCTCCCGCAGGCTCGCCCGACCTGTGTCAGCGATGCCAATTGCGGGATCTCATGGGGATGACTCCACGCTCAAGAAGTGAACTTGCGTGTGGCAGGCGCGCCATTCCTGTTTCGATTGTCAGAAGATGAAGTTGGGAGTTCTCATGAGATTGTTTGCTGGACTTTTGCTCTTCGCCGGACTGGCCGCCGCGCAGGCGCCCGACTGTGCCGTCGCACCGGGATTCAAGCAGGAGGGCGAGACACGCGAGTTCAACACCGAGACGCTGTACAACTACATGGACGGCAACTCGGAGGGCTACTTCCTCTATAATTTCGTTCGCATGCGGGGCGTGACGTGCAAGCAGGGCGCTCTCTCGCTGGTTCTCGACGTGAGCGAATTTCAGGACGAGGAACTGGCTTACGGCATGTTCACCTCGAATGTGGACGCCCGGTTGCCGCGCGTGAGTCTCGGCGCCGCCGGACAGGTGACACCCGCGAAGGCAATTTTCGTCAAGGGTAAGTACTTCGTCGAATTGAGCATGGAGCCGCAGGGCGAACACGCCGCCGCGCTCGAAGCCGCGGCAAAAGCCATGGAATCGCGCGTACCCGGTTCCGTGAGCGCGCCCAAGGAACTCACCTTCTTCCCGAAAGACGGGTTGGAGGCGGGCAGCCCGCGTCTGATCCCGCAGAGCGTACTGGGGTTGAGGATGCTGAAGCGGGGTTACCTCGGCGTCTACGGGAATGGCCGTCTGTTCTTTGTCAGCGAGGATTCACCGGACGCGGCCAAGGCGCTGTTTGAGAAGCTCAAGGCGCACTTCGCACCCGCGGGTGCAGCGCAGGCGGGCGAGGAAGCCTACACTGGCGACGATCGCCTGCTGGGCAAGTTCTGCCTGTTCCGCAAAGGCGCCCGCGTCGGTGGCTTTGTCGGCGCGAAGGAAGGCGCCGACCCGGCGAAACTGGCTGCGGCGTTCGCCGCGGGGCTGAACTGAAGCCTGCGCCACAGCGGACCAGACGCCGGCACTTTGGACAATAGCGGCCGGCTACACGCGTTCCAGTGCCTGTTCGAGGTCGGCGATCAGATCGAGGATATCCTCCAGGCCCACTGAGAGGCGGACCAAGTTGTCAGTAATGCCTATCTCGCGACGGACTTCCGCTGGCATCGAGGCGTGCGTCATTGTGGCCGGGTGATCGATCAGGGACTCGACTCCACCCAACGACTCGGCCAGCGTGAAGAGCTTTACGCCTTCGAGCAGGCGCCGCATGCCCGCTTCATCGGCTCTAGCCAAAAACGAGAACGTGCCTCCGAAGCCGCTCTGTTGCTTCAAAGCCACAGCGTGTTGCGGGTGGCTTTCGAGACCGGGGTGCAGCACTCGCTCCACTTTCGGGTGAGCCTCGAGCCATTGAGCCAGCGCGAGCGCGTTGCGGTTGTGCTCTTCCATGCGGACCGGCAGTGTGCGCACGCCGCGCAGGACCAGGAAACAGTCGAAGGGTCCGGCGCAAGTGCCAAGAGCGTTCTGCAGATAGCCGATCCGCTCGGCGAGTTCGGGATCCTTTGCGATCAACGCTCCGCCAACCACGTCCGAGTGGCCATTGATGTACTTCGTGGTTGAATGCAGAACGATGTCGATGCCGAATTCCAGCGGGCGCTGGAAGTACGGCGACAGAAATGTGTTGTCGCAGATAGTCAGCGCGCCGTAAGACTTGGCGAGGCTGGCGACTGCCGCGAGATCGACAAGGTTCATCAGCGGGTTGGTCGGCGTTTCGATCCAGACGGCTTTCGCCCCTTTGGCCAAGGCCGCTTCCAAAGCCGCCTCATCGCGCAGATCCACGAACTCGGGTTCGATGCCCTTGGTTTGGAAGACCGTCGTCAGGACCCGGTAAGTCCCGCCATACAGATCGGAGTGGACCACGATCCTGTCGCCAGCGTTCAGCAGCATCAGCGCCGTCGTCTCGGCGGCCATGCCCGTCGCGAATGCGAAGCCTCGGACGCCGCCCTCCAGAGCGGCCAGACAGTCTTCCAGCGCCTTGCGCGTCGGGTTGCCGCTGCGGGAGTAGTCGTAAGGACCCGGCTCGCCGACGCCTTTGAAGGCGAATGTCGATGTCTGAAAAATCGGTGGCATGACGGCGCCAAGATACTGTTTGGGATCGTGGCCGGCATGCACGGACAGGGTTTTAAAGTTCATGGTTGTCTCTTCAAGCGAACGAGTCGGAACCCACTCAGCTTGGATGTCAAACCCCTATTGTCTCTTCAGTTGATCTGCTTTGCACGCGACGGACTCGAGCAGGCTTTACAATGCAATCGAGGCCACATCCGATGAAACCCTTCGCGTTAGTTTTCGCCATTTTTCTGCCGGTTCTCCCAACCTCAGCCCAGAGGTCGTTCGGGACGGATCCCGGGACTCTGCAGTCGCCTCCGCTTGCCCGCACGGAGACGGAAAGGCGGATTCTGGCTACCATCAGCGATGCCGTGAAAGCGGGCGAATTGTATGCCAATGTGCCGGCCATCGACGGTCGCATGCTGCGAGTTCTGGCCGAGTCCGCCAACGCGCAACAGGTTCTCGAAATCGGCACATCCACGGGCATCTCCGGTCTCTGGTTCCTGCTTGCGCTGGAGCGCACCGGCGGGCGATTGACAACGCTGGAGATCGACCCGCGGCGAGCGGCTTTGGCGCGAGGGCATTTCAAGCGGGCGGGCGTGGATGGGTTGGTGACGCTGGTGGAGGGCGATGCTCACCGGAGCATCTCGAAGCTGCAAGGGCCCTTGGACGTGGTCTTCATCGACGCGGAGAAGGACGGATACGTGGACTATCTGAATCAGGTGCTGCCACTGATCCGGCCGGGAGGACTCATCCTGGCGCACAACGTCGATATGGTCCCCGACTACGTAAAGGCGGTCAGCGCCAATCCTGCGTTGGAGACCGTCTTCTATCTGCAGGGCAACCAACTGGCGATCACGTTGAAGAAACGCTAGCGACCGGCCGCGCGTGCCGGTGATCCGTCGCGGACTTCCGCCGACACGCGTGCGCAATCCCCCTCAGCGATGCTTTTTCGCCTTGTGGTGCGGTGCGGCCTTTGCCTTGTGCGGCGGCTCCTTGGGCTGTTCCTGGGCCATGGGCACGGAGACGTGTTCGTGAACAATCATCCACTCTTCGCCGCGCTTCTCCAGGATGTCGGTGCCGCGAGCCTGCACTTTGACCAGGTCACCAGTCTGGGGCTGCATGGCGAGATCAAGCGTGTAGGTGACCCATGCGACATCGCCCACCTGGGTTGCGTGGAAGTCTGGAGCGACCGTGATTTCGAGCGACTTATAGCCTGCCGCAACCTTCCTGAAACCGTCCTCGTAATCCTGCCAGCCTTTATACTTGAGGGGCTCGATGTCGAAGAATGCCAGGTTGGGATCCTTCGCATAGAACATCGCGGGCTTAGAGGCGTCGAGGGTAGACCAGGCTGAGTACACCTTCTCCATATGCGGTCTGAAAAAGGCCGTTGCGTCTTTCGGCTTTCCCGCGTCCGAATCGCCGCAGCCTGCCAGCCAGGCCGTTGCCAGCACAATCAGGATTTTCTTCATGGGTTCTCCAGTAAAACGACGGGATTCAGGTCCCGGCATCGCCGATCAGTATAAGGCATGTACGGCAGTTCGGAGCCTATTTCCTCGCTGGCCCGGCTCTCGCATATAAGATGGGACATGGGCCGGAGCAAACGGTCGATTTTCGGATAACCTTAGTGATTACTCCAAACGCACCTCTTCCTGCCGGTTCCGAGGAACCGGAACCGCGGCAGACCGCACCCGCTGCGCCTGGGCGTGTCCTGGTGGTGGACGACGAAGTCAACCAACGTTCCGCGCTGAGCCAGATGCTCGGGCTGTGGGGCTATAAGACCGAAACGGCGGCGAACGGCCGCGAAGCTCTGAGCCGCCTCGCGGAGTTCGCTCCGGACGCGGTGGTCACCGATCTCAATATGCCGGTGATGGACGGGAGGCAGTTGCTCGAAGAGTTGCACCGCGCCGGTTCCGGACCGCCGGCGATTGTTCTCACAGCCTTCGGCAGCATTGAGATGGCCGTGGAGACGGTTCATGAGCTTGGGGCGTACTGGTACCTCGAAAAGCCGGTTCGGCCCAGGGAGCTGAAGGCAATCCTCGAACGCGCCATCGCGCAGCGGCGGCTGGCCGAACACTCCGAGCGGCTGGAACGCGAGCTTTCCAACCACGGCGTCCTCGGCGGGCTGGTCGCCCGCTCGCAGTCGATGCGCGCCGTTTTCGCTCTGCTGCAGCAGGCCGCGCCCACGAAGGCGACGATCCTCATCACAGGCGAAACGGGCACCGGCAAGGAAGTGGCCGCGCGCGCCATCCATGAGATCAGCCCTCGCCGGGGCAAGCCGTTTATGGCCATCAACTGTGCCGCATTGCCGGAAACGCTCATCGAAAGCGAGCTGTTCGGGCACGAGAAGGGCTCCTTCACGGGCGCGGCGGAGAGGCGTGCCGGATGTTTCGAGCTATCCAGCGGAGGAACGTTGCTGCTGGATGAAATCGGGGAGATGCCCATCTCGACCCAGAGCAAACTGTTGCGCGTGCTGGAGGAGCGCAAGGTGCGCCGCCTCGGATCGGGCAAGGAGATCGAGGTGGATGTGCGGATCATTGCCTCCACCAACCGGGATCTGCGGACCGCTATCCAGAATGGCGAGTTTCGCGAGGATCTCTACTTCCGGATCAACGTATTCGAGGTGGATCTGCCGCCATTGCGGGAACGCCTGGAAGATATCCCGCTGATTGCCTCCGCGCTGATCCGCGAGCTGAACCGGCGGCACGACTGCCGCGTTGCCGATTTGGCGCCGGAGGTACAGTCGCTATTTCAACGCCACAATTGGCCCGGTAATGCCAGGGAACTGCGCAATGTGCTGGAACGCGCTGTCATCCTTTGCGGCCAGGGGACCATCCTCGCCGCGCACTTGCCGCCTGGCTTCGCGGGACTGCCGTTGCCGCCCCCGGAACAAGGCGATACTTACGTGGTGCGGCCGGGCGTCACCGCGGACGAGGCCGAGCGACAGTTGGTTCTGATGACCCTGCGGCACACCGCGAACAACCGTACGCGCGCCGCGGCCATGCTGGGGATTAGCGTGAAGACGCTCTTCAATAAACTCAAGCAGTACGGCACGATTCCGGAAGAGGCGGAATGACTCTGCGAGCACGCCTGCTGTGGCTCTCGCTGTCGACGGTTGCCATCGTCGTAGTGGCGCTGATGGCGATGCACGTGAACAGCCTGACCGAGCTGTGGCTCGACCAGGCGATCGAACGCAGCGACATCGCCTCCCAGCAGATGCAGCGGTTCCTGCTGAAGCGGATCGAAGAGCGTTCGGCTGGCCAGCCGCCGCCGGGGACTCTGGACGAGGCCAAGCGAATGTGGACGTCGATAGTCCGCGACGACGCGGAATTGCCGCTGATCCTGCAGCAGACTCTGGTCCAGTCCCGCTCCATCGCCGAGATCGCGGTCGCAGGGGAGAACGGCATCGTGCTGGCATCCTCGAACGCCGCTCGGATCTCGATGCCGATGACCGCGCGGCAGGATTTGCGCACGCTGCGCGCCGCCATGGCTCTCGGGCGTCTGGTAGCGATTTTTCGAGGAAACAGCGATTACGAAACGCGCGTCCCGCTCGGCATTCAGGGGCAGCGGGCGCCAGTGTTTCAGGTCCAGATTCTGGTCGCCCCCGCGTTGTTGCGCGAGGTCATCAAGCCTGATTTGGTACGGGCCTGTGTGATCGCGATTCTCGCTCTCCTGCTTGCCGCTGTTCTGGCGTATCTTTCTGCTCGCATTGCATTCCGCCCGCTGGAGCGCATCGAGGTTTCCCTCGACCGGATGATCGCGGGAGACCACGAAGTGCCGCTCTCGCTGGAGGATCGGGAACTCGCCGCCGTGCAATCCAAACTGAGCTTGTTGGGCGCGCAGGTCAGCGGGGCCAAACGCGATGCGAACCAGTTGCGCACGGCAATGAGCGGCATCGCCCGCGGCGTTGCCCATGAGTTCAAGAATCCGTTGAACGCGATTGCCCTCCGCCTGGAGTTGCTGCGAGCCCGCGTCTCCGAAGAGGTGCCCGGCGCAGAGGCTGACCTTGACGTGCTGGCCCAAGAGGTGACGCGGCTGGACCGCGTGGTCAAAACGTTCCTCGATCTGAGCCGCCCCGTGGCACTCGATCGCCAGCAAGTCCAAGTCTCCGACCTCGTGACTGAGATTCTCACTCTGGTGCAGCCAGAAGCCGCTCGCTCGGGAGTCATACTGGAATGGGAACCCGGAGAAGATGTGGCCATTTCCGCCGACGCGGATCTATTGCGGCATGCTTTGCTGAACGTGGTGCGGAATGCTTTGGACGCGATGCCGGGCGGAGGTCATCTGCGAGCGAGTGTCGAACGGAGCGGCGACCGGTGTGAAATCAGCGTGTCGGATACAGGTCCAGGCATCCCTTCAGAGCTTCGGCAGCGAATCTTTGAACCCTTCTATTCCACGAAAGAAAGCGGGAGCGGGATCGGTCTGGCGATGACGGCGCGGGTTTTGCAGATGCACGGGGGCTCGGTTGACCTCGAAAGTGCTCCCGGACAGGGAACCACGTTCTGTCTTCGTTTGCCGGTGGCCCCGGCGGAGTTGCCTTCATGACTCGGATTGGACCGTTGCTTGTTTTAGTCCTGTCTCTCGCGATGAGCGGCTGCTGGTTTGGACATAAGAAGCCGAAGACTTCATCTGTTCCCCCGACGCCCGCGCCCTTGTCGACCCCGTCGCCCAAGACCAAGCCAATTGAACCGCCTTCAGTGACGCTCCCGGCTAAGCCGGTTGGATCTCTCCCGCAGATGCCTGAGGTACAGCCAGGAAACGCCCCGGCGGAGACGCCTCCGCCGAAGTCTGTCACCAAGCCGGCGGCGCGCAAACCGTCAAAAAAGGCATCCTCCGCCCCGGCTGCGGCAACCGCGCCCCCAACTCCGGCTTCGCCCGCGCAAGCACCCGCTCCCAACGCCGTCACCCCGCCAGTGCCTCAACTCGCCGTATTGTTGACTCCTGAACAGCATAACCAGTATGAGGCCGAGTATTCCCATGACATGGCGAGTGCCATGGACGGGCTGATCCATGTACTCGAATCCTCGTTGTCTCCATCTCAGAAGGAGAGCATGGCCCGGATCCGCTCTTTCATGCACCAGGCCGAAGAGGCGCATGGGCGGGACCTCGCCACGGCGGCACAACTGGCGCGGCGCGCGGCTGTCCTGGCCCAGGATCTGGTGCAATCGCAGCGTTAATGGCGAGGCTCTACTGCTGAGGCTCGCGGGCCTTGATTCCTGCCCCGATCGGTCCCTTGTGGCGCAGACGTGCGTTGAGCCATTCGGTCATCTGCCGCTCCCAATCCGGGACGCCCCGCACTTTGTACCAGCCGCCCGTAGCGTGAGGCCCATTTGGGATCCGGATCAGGTCGCACCGCACGCCCACGGCCCGCAAAGCGGTCTGCAGATTGGTGGACTCCGTGAAGGGTACGGCCTCGTCTTTGTCGCCGTGGATCAGCAGGAACGGCGGCGCGCTCTTTGATACGTGCGTGATGGGTGAGGCCTCGGCAAATACCGTATCCTGACCCTTCTGCGCGATCGGTGCGCCGAGCAGGGCCTGCACGTTTTCGTTCATGGGCTTGCCGCGGAAATCGGTCGGGCCAAACAGAGTCACCACGGCCTGCACGCGAGCGCTCTCGCGGTCCACGGGATCCTCTGCCGCTTTGTCGCCGGGTGAGTTCAGCAGGCCCGCCATGTTGCTCAGATAGCCGCCCGCCGAGCCGCCTACCAGCGCAATGCGCTTCGGGTCGGCGCTCCAGTCGGAAGCGCGGGCACGGATAAACCGGATCGCCCGCTGTACATCCTCGACCATTGCGGGATAAGGGTACTTCGGCGCCAGACGGTAGTTGATCGAAAAGACCGCGTAGCCCGCGGGTGCCAGAAAGTCGGCACAATAGGCTTCGCTGCCGTTCTTACTTGTGCCGCCGATGAAGCCGCCGCCGTGAATGATGATGGCGACCGGATGCGGTCCGGGCCCGGCCGGCGCATAGTAATCCATCGTCAGTTTCTCGCCGGCAGCCTCGCCGTAGACGAGGCCGTCCTTGGTCGGAGTGCGCGTCTCCGCCGCGGAAGCGGTGAACATCAGACACACGGCGACACCGAGAATTCGGGCCGTGGAACCCCTTCGCGCGGAACCCGCGCGGCGAGCGGACAGAAACGGGAGCATACGGAAAGCTTATCCGAAGGCGGGGCTTCTCAGCGGCGTTTCTCGTCGCTGCTTTGGCGCCGGGCATAGCCCTTTAGGCCCATTGCGGCGTTTTGGGGCCGGAAAACGCGTGCCCGCGCTTGCCCATCGGATATGCTGGTCAAAACGCTTTTTCGGATGACATGGGAACCGCACCCCGCGTCACGTCACATTGGAAGGGTGTTACGTCATGCGCCCTGCCTTGGGCAGCCCGTTGATTAGACTCTTTCTGCTGGCCTCGACCGCCGCTGCAAGCGGTCTTGCGCAGCGGCAGATTCCGCTTGACACGCCCGCCGGCCAACGCTTTGCTGATTACTTCGATCACGCCTGGGAGCACCCCGCTGGCACGCCGCTCCGCTGCGAGGTGATCCACTCCGAGGCGCGCCTCGAGTTTGGACAGGACTACTGGAGCGAGTACGACTTCACTGTCCGGCTGGCACAGATCGATCCCGCGGCCGAGCGCGACAGCATGGTTGGCGTTCGGGTCACTACGCTTGAACCCGCATCCCGGCGCACCTACTTTTTCTCTAGCGCGACGGTTCCGGATGTGGCGCCCGGTGTTGAGGTGTCCCCCAAAATCAAAGCTTCCATAAAAGCTTCCGGTGGCGGCGTCCTGAACTTCGGCGCAGGCCGTTATCGCATCGACTGGCTCTTCCAACTGCTGAACGGCCAGAGTTGCCGCAATTCCTGGACTCTTCGCACGGATCCCGCGCCAGAGCTCCCGGGCAGGCTCGCCGCGGGCGAAGCCGGCACCTTGAATCTTAAGGAATGGGCCGGTTTCCCCACGGTGCAGGGCGGAACATCGCGCCGCGCAACAATTCTGCTCCACGCGATGCCCCGTCGAGGCGCGCGCAATCGCGTTCACATTGCTCCGCGGGAGATTGCCGCGCTATTGGGCTGCCTTCGCACCTTGCTCGCCAGCGGCCGCTACAACTCGGCGCGAATCGTGGTTTTTCAGTACTACCGCACGAAGATCGTCCTCGAGGTCAACTCCATCGACCCGGCGGGCTTCAGCCGCGTCGCCGATGCGCTGGAGGCGGTGGACATCGGCACAATCGACGTCTCCACTCTTCAGCGCGCCAACACCCGCGATGAATTCCTCTCCGGCCTCGTGCTGCGTGAAGAGAACGCGGAGCCTCCCAGCCAGGATGTGTTTCTGCTGGGCTTCACCCACGCTTTCTCAGACAGGTGGAGCGTCGATTGGCCGGCCCGCGCTGCGCTCCCCTTTCGGCTGTTTTACCTCGCCATCACCTACGAGGGGACCACGCCGCAGGACGCGATTTCGCAACTCGTCCGCAAGGCTGGCGGGCATGTTGTTGCCGTATACAATGCTCGTCAGTTAGGGAAGTTTCTGCGTACCATGCCCGCGACTTTACCTGATCTTGTAGACGCGAAGAAATGAGGGCCACTACCCTCTCACCGCGTTGCCTGAATGCCTTAAGCTCGCAAGGGCCGCACGATAGCGCTGAAGTCACCGGCTTGGGAGATCACGCGAATGGGCCGGATAGCAGATCAATCGGCGTCGGCGGTTCGTACCAGATTTCGACCTCATACCCATCGGGATCGCGGAAGTAGACATAAGGCTCGCCCGGGGAGAACTCGCCCTGGCTGAGGATCGTTCCCCCTGACTCCTGGACCGACGCAATCGCGTTTTCGATGTCCGCCGGGTGCTGCAGACGGAAGCCAAAATGGGCGATTCCTCCATTCGATGCAGGACGGATGAGCTTGCGTTCGAAGACGATGGCATCGCGCGCGCCGGGTGTCTGCGCCTGGATGAAATCGTCTCCCCAATACACGGCGACAGCGCCGAAAACGTGTTCGTAAAACCGGAATGCCCGTTCCAGGTCCGCCACGGCCAATGCGATGTGAGTCAGGCCAAATGTCCTAACCATGACTGGAGGATGTGTCGCGGGCGGCAGTTGACTCTACAATCGTAAGTTGGAATCTAATCCTCCAAGCGCCCCGTCGCAAAGCGCCAGCCCGCTGCGAAAGCCGCGGGTCCAGGGCTCGGGCCGGCATGCCTTTCTGGTCGCCGCCGGCATCCTGCTGAGCCGCCTGGTGGGGCTGGTCCGGCAACGCGCCTTCAACCACTACTTCGGGCAAAGCGACCAGGCCGACGCCTTCAACGCCGCTTTTAAGATTCCCAATTTCCTGCAGAATCTGTTTGGCGAAGGCGTGCTCTCGGCGTCCTTTATCCCGGTCTATTCAAAGCTCCTGGCGGAGGGCGATGAGGAGGAATCCAGCCGCATTGCCAGTGTGATTCTGTCGATACTGGCGCTCAGCACGTCGGTGCTGGTGGCTGGCGGAGCGCTGCTCACGCCGTACATGATTGATCTGATCGCGCCCGGATTCCACGGCGCGAAGCGGGAACTGACTATCAGGCTCGTGCAGATCCTGTTTCCCGGCGCGGGCTTGCTGGTCATCTCGGCCTGGTGCCTGGGCATCCTCAACAGCCACCGCAAATTCTTCCTGTCCTACACCGCGCCCGTGGTCTGGAACGCGGCCATGATCGCCACGCTGGTCGGCTTCGGGGGCAGGGAGTTGCCGACGCTGGCCATCTATCTGGCGTTCGGATCGGTGGTGGGCAGCGCGCTGCAACTCGGCGTGCAGTTGCCTGCCGTGTTGTCGCTCGTACACCGCCTGCGGCCCAGGCTGGACACGGCCTCGGAGCACGTCCGGGAGGTCCTGAAGAACTTCGCGCCGGTTTTCCTGAGCCGGGGCGTGGTGCAGATCAGCGCATACATCGACCAGGTCTTCGCGAGCATGTTGGGCACGGGCGCCGTGGCGGCGCTCACCAACGCCCAGACGCTCTACACGCTGCCGGTGAGCCTGTTCGGCATGTCGATCTCGGCCGCCGAGCTGCCGGCCATGTCCAGCGCACTGGGGGCGCAGCACGAGATCGCGGCGCAGTTGAGGCAGCGGCTGGATTCGGGGCTGCGGCGGATTGCCTTTTTTGTGGTTCCGTCGGCCATGGCTTTTCTGGCTCTCGGCGGAGTGATCACCGCGGCGCTATTCCAGACGGGGCGTTTCCAGCACGGAGATTCGACCTACGTTTGGGGCATTCTCGCCGGGTCGTCCGTCGGCCTGCTGGCCTCGACGCTCGGCAGGCTGTACTCGTCCACGTACTACGCTCTGCGGGATACGCGTACGCCGTTACGCTTCGCGACGGTGCGGGTCTTCCTGACCGTCACGCTGGGCTACGTCTGCGCCATCTGGCTGCCCGGATGGCTGGGGATCGAAGCACACTGGGGCGTGGCCGGATTGACGGCCTCGGCCGGAGTCGCCGGTTGGGTTGAATTCGCGTTGCTGCGGCGCGCGCTGAACGCCCGTATCGGCCGCACGGGTCTGCCCGCGACGCTGGTAGCGAAGCTGTGGGGCTCGGCCGCGCTGGCGGCTGGTCTGGCCTGGGCGGCCAAGACTGGGTTGCGGCTGTCTTCGCCCTTTAAGGGCTCGATCTGTGTCCTCGCCGTGTATGGCCTTGGCTACATGGCGCTGGCTTGGGTTTTCCGGATTGAGGAGTGCCGGGGCCTGGTTCAGCAGGCACTATCGAAATCCGGTCTCCGTCGCGCCTAGAGCAGTTTCATAATTTCTATAGACCGTGGCCTGCGCGCGCATCCCGATAGCCAGCACAGAACCGCGAACGCAAGAGAGCGGACAACTGCCGTCTTGCCCCAAGGACCGCTCTTTTCATTCGCGGTTCTGTGCTGGAGGGCGGTGCTCCGGGCTCAGGAGCACCGGACTACAGAAGATGTGAAGCTGGGCTAGGCCCTCCGGCGTGGCGGCCGGTTACGGAGCCGTTTGGGCTCGTGACGCGTCGAGATCGACGCAAGTCGCCGTTGCACACTCGTCCTTGCGAAAATCGTCGAAGTAAATGGTCATCGGTTGCGTCATCAGATCCCGATACAGACCCATGTGGAAATAGAAGAACCCGTGTGCCGGATATCCCCGCGCGGCGCGATATGCGGTGACACCGCGGTATTCGACGATCCGCTGCCCGTTCATCCATCCGTCGATCGCACCGTCGCCCTGCTGCGAGAACCGCGTCACAAAGCGGAAGTCCAGCCATCGTCCGCGCATCTCTCCTTCGGATTTGTAGAGCTTCTTTTCGCCGGCATCGTTCTTGCGGGTGACGAAGAGGGTGCCGCCGACATACCGAACCGCGAGAATCGGGTTATCCGGGCGGCAACTCCCCCACACGCAAAGCTGTTGCCACTGTGCGATGACCAGCCGTGTATCGACGATCGGAAAGTCCGCCGGGAGGTAAAGACTGAACGCGTACTCATAGGTCCTTCCCGACTGCGCCCAGAAGCGCGGAGCTTCTATCAGCTCGTCGCGCTCGCTTGCGGCGCCGTTGTCACTGGCCGCTTGAAAGTGATCGTTCGAATGGATCGTGATCCGGGCCGCGCTGTGGCCGCTGCGCACGATCTCGCTCTGGGTTGAAAACGTCCGCGAATCCATTACTGCCGCAATCCAGGCCGAGCTTGGCTTTGGTGCTTCAAAGCCATCTCGTACGTGCACTGGCCGGTGCAGCATCCAGGCGATACGGACGGCTTCGACCGCAACCAGAAGCAGCAGGAGAGCACCGGCGAAGGACAAAGCGCGACGGAAGTTCGGGCGTTGCACGGCGGTCATCTTATCACTTTGTTCCTATGGCCTTTTCCCGAAACCTCAAGCGCCGCGCTTCCCCAGGAAGGACGGCCCGGGACGCCTTGGATCGCACAACGGCTCAAAATGACCTGTTACCCAGGTCTGCCTCGTCAGGATTCCATATGGCGCGAAGGACTGCACCGAAACGGTACACGGTACCTAGCCTGCACGGCGACCGTAGTGCAAACATTTCCGATTTGGTGGCCGGGACGGCAATTCTCGCGCGATTTCAGGCCAGATTCCCGTGTTTTCGCCCGATTCGGTTTGGCATCCCGATTGCTGTCGAAAGAGCGTGATGGTTTCCCAGGGCGGACCCGGAGATCGGATCTTCTCACAGAGATTCTGACCCCTCCACTTATTCCTCACAACCCCTGAACCAGTCCACTCCAGTTCCCTACGTCCGATTCTCCGGGTCCACTTGTCAAGCTTCGGCGCGGCAGAACCGCCTTCAGGTGGTGCTGCCGCAGCGCGCTCTTCGCGCGAGGGTACCTTATTGAGGGTAGTGGGCCTCTAAACCGCCTGAAAAAAAGAAGATTGCCTGGGACGCCCATCGACAGAGTAACCGGCGAATTGGCGATATTTTCATCAAAAACTGATACATCTTCTGGCCAATTGGGTTGACGGATCTGCTAGGAGGGCGCTAAGGTAGCAATTGGGTAGTCATTCTCTCGCAAGAGGTTTGATTGCCTTGAGTTGTATGGATCCTCGGTAGGCGAGGCGTCCGCGTGGCAAACAGGCCACTGCCCTACAGCATCCAAAGATGCTCAAGGGTAGAACAGGGATTCCCGGGTTAAGGGTTTTCCTAAGGTGGCTGAGGCCCTCCCGGTCTCTGACGGCGCGCGGTGCTGAAGCTTGGACCAGTGGGGGAATCCGGCCTCAGTAGTATTTATATGCTTCTGGCCATTCTTCCGCTCGAGGGGGAATGGTCGTTTTTATTTCCCCTCTGAGCTTCACTCGCCTGCGGAAAGGCGGTATGGTACTCGACGATCAGCCTCCCAGTAATACTGGCAGCAGGCGGTTGCCGCAGTGCTGAACCGGTAGGCGAGTTCCTCGCCCAACCGCTTCGGTTCCTGTGGCGCCTCTTGAACACAAGCAGCGCGGACCGAAGGCGGTTTCCCTCCTTCTTTCCCGACATCTTCTGCCTTAACTGATAACCGCCGCTCCAACGGCCCAACAGCCTCCCCCTACGGGGTGCCTGTGAGTTGTTTACCTATTCGTGTCTGCATCGAAGCGAGGACACAGAAAGGAGATGCGCCGATGACAAACACAATACTTCCGCCGGCCGGCGAGCGAGATGTGATCGCTCCCGTGCAGGTTCAGGGCACTGTTGTTAAGAGTAAGTGGCTCCATAGTTTACTCACGTTTCTGGTCGTATTCGGGCCAGGCCTGATCGTGATGGTCGCCGACAACGATGCCGGCGCAGTCTCCACATACTCGCAGGCCGGCGCCCAGTACGGCACGCATTTGCTGTGGATAGTCCTGCTGCTGCTGCCGGTGACGTATTTCATCCAGGAGATGGTCGTCCGCCTGGGCATCGCCACGGGTCAGGGTCATGCCGCGATGATTTACCAGCGCTTCGGCAAGTGGTGGGGCCTGTTCTCGCTGGTCGATCTGGAGCTGGTGAATTTCCTTACGTTGGTTACGGAGTTTGCGGCCATCGATCTGGCATTGAGCATGATGGGCGTCAATCCACGAATCGGCGTACCCCTGTCTGCTGTGGCGCTGGTGCTGATCACCCTGACGGGCAGCTACCGGCGCTGGGAGCGGACGGTCGTGTTTCTGTGCATGCTAGACCTGGCCTGGTTCTACATCGCGTTCGCGATGAAACCGGCGCTGGGCGTGGCGCTGCGCGACACCATCATTCCGTCGATGCCGCGCGGTGGCATCACGGCCGATCTGACGTTCCTGGTGATTGCGATCGTCGGCACGACGGTGGCTCCGTGGCAGCTCTTCTTCCAGCAGAGCTGCATTGCGGACAAGAAACTGCGCTTCTCGGACGTTCGTTGGGCGAGGCTCGACACTTTCATGGGCGCCTGCATCACCGTCACTGTGGCGGGCTGCATGATGCTGGCGGGCAATGCTTCACACATTCACGGCTTCAACTTTACCGATCCGGCGCAGATGGCTGCGGACATCGGGACATTCGCCGGCCCGGCGATGCGGATGCTGATCCTGGTGATGATGATCAACGCCGCGATCCTGGGCACCACGGCGATCTCGCTTTCGAGCGCGTGGGCCTACGGAGAGGTGCGCGGCTGGCCGCACAGCCTGCAGCTTCCGTTCTCAAAGGCTAAGGGCTTTTACATCGTCTACACGCTGAGCGTGGCTGCGGCGGCGGGTCTGGTGCTGATCCCGCGCGCGCCGCTGCAACTGATTATCCTCGGCGTGCAGGTTCTGGCCGGGGTGATGCTGCCGTCGGCCATCATATTTCTGCAACTACTTCTGAACGATAAGGAGTTGTTAGGCAATTACGCCAACAAACCGTGGAATAACTGGGTGAACTGGACGATTATCATCGTCCTTTTCGGATTGTCGTTGGTGCTCGCGGCGCAGGTCGCGGCGCCGAATCTGTTTCCTACAGGTCATTAGGAACTGAAAACTAGGAACTGAAAACAAGGAGGGCTGAACAATGGCAACGATGCTGCTCAACAAACTGGATGCTCAACAGATGGCGAACGACCACCGCTGGGTCGTGATCCACCCGCTGGATGATGCTCCGGAAGAGAAGGTGGATACCTCGGCGCTGGGACCGATGACGATGACGACAAGCGTCAGGATTTCGCTGCTGAGCCTGCGCGCGTACCTGATCGTCATGCTGCTGCTGGTGTTCTATCGTGTGTTCTGCCAGGCGGGTTTCTTCGGCCTGCACGCGAGTTAGGAAAGGACTTTATGACAGACTCATCTGGCAGTATCAACACTGCAAGGGCGCGGAAGATTCGGCCTGAGGATTAGCTCTCCGGCCGGATGCTCCGCGCCCTTGCGGTGCGTTTTCGATACTCCTACAGCTTGGCGACGTTCAGGCCCGAGCTCCAAACCTCGTTGACTGTGGCCAACTCTTCCCACTTCCAGCTCCGTCCCGTATAGGCTGCATAGCGGCCAAGAATCGCGCTGAGCGTCGATTCCGCGCCCTGTGCGGCCTGGTTGATGAACTTGCCGCTGGTGATGCTGTCAATGAAGTGCTGCTCCTTCATGGCGTCCGCATCGTCCAGGGCGCCTTTAAACGCGCCCGCCTGGGCCTGCGCGGCGTCTTTCACCTGGCCCGAATCGCCGAGTCCGGGGTATTCCCAGGGATCGACTCCAACGATATTCACCGGCGCATCGTACTTGCACATGGAACTGCCCTTCGTGCCGAAGAAGCGCATTGCCACGTCCCAGGCTCCCTCGCCGAACTGTGTCGAGGTCAGCGTGACGTCGATGTCGCCCGGGTAGGAGTAGGTCACGTTGAAGTGGCTGGAGCAGTTGCCGTGATCGGTGCGGCCCTTGCGACCGCAAGTTCCCGAGACCTTCACCGGGTGAGCTCCGAGAATCCAGTTGTTAAAGTCGATGAGGTGGATGTTCTGTTCCACCAGGATGTCGCCCGACAGCACCTTGTCGTGGAGCCAGTTGCGCAGGCGCCGCTCGTTGGGTGAGGCGTTGTCATACTCTGTATGCCACTGCGCCGCGGTAGCGTAGTAATGCGACAAGCCGCAGACGACGTCGCCGAGTTGTCCCTTTTGAATCCTCTCCCGGAGTTGCACGTACGGCGTGGCGTGGCGCAGTTGGAACCCGACCGCGACGCTGGCCTTCTTGCCGACCTTCTCGCCGATAGCGATGACTTTGCGCGCGCCCGGAACGTCGATGGCGACCGGCTTTTCCAGGTAGATATGCTTGCCGCTGGCCGCCGCCTTGGCGAAATGTTCGGGATGGAAATAGGGCGGCGTGGCGATGTGGATCGCGTCGATATCCTTCGAGGCGCATAGCTTATCCAGCGAGTCCGGTCCGTAGAACAGCTTCGACGAGTCGATCTCGGCCTTGCCGGCTTTCAGGGACGCCTTGTCGAGAGTCTGCTTGGCCTTCTCCGTCTGGGCCTGAAACAGATCGCCGAGCGCGACGTACTGCGCCGAAGTGTGCTCCGTAAAGCTCTCGGCGACGCCCGTTCCGCGCCCGCCGCAGCCGAACAGGGCCATGCGGATGGTCGAATTGTTCTGCGAGCCGCGGACCAGGTCAGGCTTCAGAATCAGCAGGCCCGCCGTACCGAGAAACGCCCTGCGGCTGGTTGTCATCATTGGCGACATCTTTCTCCTTCTTTGCGTTGAACCGCGAAAAGTGCATGCGGTCCCCCGATCGCATCGGCGCAATCGCGCTTTTTGGGTGCGTGCGCGATCCGGCGCTTTCGTAAGACCTTACAATAGCCTACTACTGCGAAAGGGAACGCAATCAATCGACCGCGCTAAACAGCGTCCAGGGGCCGGGTTTCATGTCGATCAGGATATCCTTCTGCCAGGCAAGCTCCGGATGCTGCGCGAGATGCTCGGCGGCGATGAAGGGGATGCCGCAGGCATGGCCCATGGCAGCCCATAGCGACAACTGTTCCGCCAGCTTGCCGTCCGCCACCTTGTTCTGCACCGCGCCCGCGGGCCCGAAAGGCGGCTGCCAGGTGCCCATGCCGCGCGGCGACGCCTCGTTGTGGCCGCACAGAGTTCGCTCGCTCGCGAACTCCTTTTTGTCGTAGGTGTCTTGATGATCGGCCATGAAACGCTTGGCGGCATCGACATCGATCCGGCCCTTGTACTCGGCCATCAAGGCTTCCCAGCGCTTGCGGCGTGCGTTGGCGCTGGAGCCGGGATTCTTCGGGTCGAAGTCGGTTTCGTCGTGAATCAGTTCCGCGTTTGCCGGGTAGTTGCTGCCAACAAAGTAGCCGTCGCGCGTGCGCTCGAGCGTGACATGTTTCAGGCCTAGTTCCAGGCTTGCGATCTCGCCGTTCTTCCGGTCGGCCACCAGCCAGTTGTTGGCGTAGCCGCCGTTGTTGCCGGTCTTCATGAGCGTCGCGAAGTCGTCGATGGAGGACGCGTATTGCATCGCCTTCCGGGCGCGAATGCACTCGGGGATTCCCTCGGGATCAAAGCCGTGGAAACTGCCGATCGTAGTTTCGGCGATCATGATGCCGGCGCCGTTGATCCCGAAGTCGTCGCCGCTATGGATCATGCCCGGCAGCCCGTCCATGATGAAGCGGTGCCCGCCCGCGGGCCGAACGTCGAAGATGATATTCCAGCGGGCGCCAACCGCGTAGTCGGTCCAGCAGTTGTGCGCGAGCACGGGACGCCCGTCTTTGGTCCATGAACCCGTCGCCACAAAGGCGCTGCAGTGCTCGGGCGCGGAGTGCTTCTTGTCGCGCCGCTTGTCGTACCACTCCGTGTAATACGGAGTGAGTTCCTGATTGGCGTTCAGAACCACCGCGTCCCACACATCGAACTTGACGCCTTGCGAGGCCGCCCCTTCAACGATGCCCTTGATCTCGTCGCGGTATTCCTGTTCGACCTTCGGCCACATGATCTTCTCGGCAGCCTGGCGGAAAAACTCCCAATCCTTCGCGCCATCGTGCGTCATCAGAACCTTCAGGCTCTTGAGCACGCCGTCGATTTCCTTTGCCAGCGCGGCTCCGTGTTGGAAACCGATCTCCGAGGGCGACCCCGAGAGGGGCACTACGATCCATCCGCCGGTCTCGGTGCGGCGGCCCGAAGCCCCAAGTAAGGACGATGGGCGAAAGGCCGAGGCGCCCAGTGCCACGGCGGGTAAACTCAAACAGAAGCTACGGCGAAGCATGATTGTTTGATTGTAAGCTGAGCCGTCTGCCTGGCGGGGACTCTTCGAACCGCGGACTCGCTCCAACGACAGGAGGATCAACTACGATGCCGGTTCACAAGCGGGTGGAATTCGATCCCGGTCTGACACAGCGCTACACCGGCCGCCTGCAGCGCACCATCGAGAAGGACGGCTCCTTCAACGTCCTCCGGCGCGGAGTAGGCATACGGGACAAGGGCTTCTACCTGCACCTGATGAGCTCGAACTGGCCGTGGTTCCTGGTCCAGGTCGGAGTCGCATATACACTGGCAAACGTCGTCTTTGCTGCCGTCTATTATTGGATTGGCGTCGAGTGGCTCGCGGGCGCTCCGCACGCGACGAAGCTGGAGGCCTTTCTGGGCGCGTTCTTCTTCAGCGTCCAGACCTTCACCACCGTCGGCTACGGGCACATCGCGCCGACCGGCATCCTCGCCAGCTCGGTGGCCGCCTTGGAAGCAATGACCGGTCTGTTGGCCTTCGCGCTAGGGACAGGACTGCTCTATGGCCGGTTCTCACGCCCCTCCGCCAAACTCGTTTTCAGCCGGCAGATGGTCGTCGCGCCCTACAACGACGGGCGCGCTGTCATGTTTCGAGTCGCCAACGGACGGCCGAACGTGCTGATGGAGTTGGAGGCAACCGTGATTCTGATGACCGTGGAGGATGGACCGGACGGCCCCAGGCGCAAGTTTGAAGCCCTCGCCCTGGAGAGGATGAAAGTCTATTTCCTGCCGCTTTCCTGGACCCTTGTCCATCCGATAAACGAGCATAGCCCGCTCCAGGGACTGGGTCCGGACGATCTGCTCCGGATGCAGGCCGAGTTCCTGATCCTGATCAAAGCCTTCGACGACACGTTCAGCCAGGCGGTGCACGCTCGCTACTCCTACACCTTCGAGGAGATCGAATGGGACAGCCGCTTCTTGCCCGCCTTTGACGTCAACAGCGATGGAGAAATGGTCCTCGATCTCTCGCAATTGGATCGCAGCGCGGGGGTGGGTGCTGGGTCAGTTCGTCCAGGAGACTAGCCGCCGATGAACTCAGAAGGTTCTGGCCGCTTGCTCGCGTAGGGGACGTGATAGCCTAAGCCTCATGTTTGCAGTGCTCGCAAGTCCAGCCGGGCCGCAGGCGCATGGGATCTTGTTCGAATTCGCGTGGGGCCTCGCCATCTTTTATGGAATTCACAAATTCTTTAAGACTTATGACGAAACGCTTTCCAATAATACTCGCTGCAGGATAGCTGCATGGCTGCTCAACGCGAAACTGGAGACCTTTGTTGAGCCCTGGCCCAGGACATTCGCGAGGGTATTCGACCATGTCTTCGGGTACCGTCATCTTAGTTGGCTATG
>Ga0302270_10000523_pt1 | contig 41210 bp, 39 predicted proteins | sample III_Bog_E2_3_FD_198773 | JGI IMG/M metagenome (GOLD analysis project Ga0302270, IMG submission 198773) | Peat permafrost microbial communities from Stordalen Mire near Abisko, Sweden - III_Bog_E2_3 | ecosystem: Environmental > Terrestrial > Soil > Wetlands > Peat | place: Sweden: Abisko... | reverse complement strand
CAGAAGATGTGAAACCGGTCTTGGTGCGAGTTGCGATCGCTGCGAGCCTTGCCCGAGGCGCCTGGACAAAGCAGGCAGAGACAAAGCAGGCGGAGACAAAGCAGGCGGAGACAAAGCAGGCGGAGATAGATGCGCCGGGGAGCCGAACGTCGCGAGCGTGCCAGAGCGAGCGGAGTTTCTGGATACCGCCGGACTGAGATCACAGCAGCCCCGGGATCGGGAGTATTGTCAGAAGTTTGGCTGTTCCATTTTGAGACTTCCGCTCCGTCTCAATACAGGGGCTCAGAATGCAATATCGGACGCAGCCGACCATCCTCGATCGCCGCGCCGATTTATATCCAGTGCTCGGAGGGCAAGGCGGAAGAACTTATACGTTCTTAGCGCTTTGAGTGAACTGGGAGTGGGTGAATGGACAATCCGGAGTCAGAGAAAAGGAGCCACGTTCTTTCGCCAGTGCCGCCTGCTACGTGAGTGGAGTGCCGATTTTGGTCCACATTGATCCAATTTTAGTGCCGAGGGTAGTGATTGCGGCAACGCAAATAATCGCGATGAAACTAAGGAGCAGAGCGTACTCGACCAGATCCTGTCCTTCCTCGTCGTTGAAGAAACTTCTGAGATACGCCATGTTTCCAATTCCTTCCCCGTTCGACCCGTGTGAGCCGCTCACAACGAGCGAACGGTTTCGTGTTTGAAAGGCCGCGGCTATTCGGACCCTTTTGTGGTGTTATCACACGCAGGGCAAACAAGCAAGCTTCGGGCCGGAATCCTGGACGATGGTACGGCCTACTACCTCGCGCCAACAGTTCAGCCGAACCCGGCAAAACAGAAGAGAGACCCGTCCGATTTCAATCCGATCGAGAATTGTGCATCGAAGGTCAAACGGCGGCTGCGAGCAAGCAAGGCGCGAACGCTCGAAACACCGGAGCCAGCTATGGCCGATCCTCAGGCTACAGTCACCGCCCCCAATGCCACCAGTCGTTTCCGCCACTGTGGTTACGGACTATGCCAATGGTGAAAATGGTCTACCGCACCGTCAACGTCCCACGCGGGAAAGCGAATTTCCTGCCCGTAAAGTCGACCACGTTCAGTTGTGCGATGTATCGACCTGGCGCAACAGACTTCAGCGGCGCTTCGATGAGCAGACGCCCGGAGGCGGCGCGCGTACTGGCGGATTCCAGAACCCGTTTGCCTTCGGGGTTGAACAGGCTCAACGTAGCCGCGATGTTGGAGGTAGGCAGCTCATAAACTTCGACGAGCGCGGAGAGGGTCTGCGCGCGCCGGAAGACATGTGTGACCGACGGGACCAAGCGCTTGTCGCCCACCAGCAGCGGGTGGCCCTCCTCCGTTTTTGCTGCCTTGGAGCCGGCCGAAGCGATGGCGGTCGCGGAGGCCGGTTCGCGCTGCGCGCTGAGCACCAGGCTCGAACGGGCCAGGTCGGCCGCGGCGTATTGCGGAACCTGAAACACGCGTTCGTAAGTGCCCATCTTGCCGGTCTCGTTCTCCCGCACCAGCATCTTCAGGTGGTACGAACCCGGAGCGAGACGGAATCCGGTTTCATACAGCAGATTCTGCGCCTTCAGCTTGCCGGCCTGCTCCTCGCGCAACCGCATCTTGATGCTGTCGCGGAGCAGCGCTACTTGCGCGCCCTTGGCGCTGCGGATTTCGCCCAGGAAGTCGAACGTGGCGGTTTCTTCCGTCGATCCTTTCTTGCGCAATGGGATCTCCGTGCCGGGGATCTTCACAGCCACCGGGACCAGCCACTCGTTCCCCTTGCGGAACCAGTCGATCTCGACGGCCAGCGGGAGATCGGTCGCCGGATCGCCGAGCAGCATGGCGTCCTGCAACTGCTTTTCGCGGCCGGCCGAACCCATGATTTTGAACTCCGCATCCGCGTAATATCCGGAGCGGTAGTCGAGCGAGGCGGCGATTTTGGGGCTCAGTTTCACGTCGATCTTGCGGTACTTGCCATCGCGCCGGTCATCGCTCGAATAGAAGCCGAGGACATAGTAACTGCGCAAGTCGTGCCGGGCTAAGGTCACGCCTTCGCCGAGATCGTTGTTGTCGATGAGCGCCTTGCCTCCGGTCTCTTCTGCGACTGTGACCAGCGTGTCCTGCGAGCCGGTGAAGCGGTCCCGCTCTGTGTTTTGCTGCTTACCTGAAAACATGCCGGAACCGCGAACGGAAGCCGTGGAGGCGTCTCCGCCCGGCACGGTTGCTTTCAATCCGCGAACGTCGACGGGGTAGATGGACACATTGGAGCGCACGGCGGCGTTGGAGGCCGATCGCAGCCAGGCCAGGTTGTCGGTGCCCGAGGCTCCCGCGTCCGCCGTGAACCAAATGAGAGCCTTCTTCTCGGGCAGCGCGCCGTAGTGCTGGGCAGCCTCTTCGAGCGCGGCCATGCGGCGGTCGGTGGAGAAGAGGTTGAACTCGGAATTGTCTGCCGTGAACTGCGCGTTGTCGTCGCCCGTGTCGTCGTTGTCGTCAACCACCTGCGTCATGTCGGTCGCGAGGCCGGGCGTGTGGCGTTCCAAGGCGGCAATCAGAAGGTCCTTGTCGCCCGTCAGTTCCTGGTCGACGACCACGGATGTCCCGAAGCTCAGCAGGGCCATCAGGTCGCTCGGCCCAAGCTGTTCGCGGACTGCTTTTTCAGCGCCTTCTTTGGCTCGAAGCTGCTGCGACGGGTCCATGGACGTCCAGTCGATGTAGAGCACCAGCAGTCGCTTGTCCTTGAAACGGACGGAGGTCTCGGCCGGGCTCGCTTCGGGGACCGGCGCCGCCTCGGGACGAACCTCCAGCTTCTTTTCCACGGCCGGGGCAGGCGCGGCATCCTCACTGAGATTCTGGTACTCGAAGACCGAAATGGCCTGTTGCTTCCCGTTCTCGACCACGGTGAAGTCTTCGGGCTTCAGGCCCGGGACCGGCTTGCCGTCCTTGCCGCGGACATAGACCGTCACGAGCACCAGGTTCGACGAAGTCTTGAATACCGGAATATCGCTGTCTTTCGCGCCAGCGGCCGATTTCTGCTGCGCGGGCAGCGTGACAAGCCCCCAGATTCCCAGGAAGCAAAGGGCCAGGAATAACGATGTGATGCGTCGCATGGGAACCTAGAACCTCAATCGCACGGAGAGTGAAAGCGTGCGCATGGCGCCCGCCGCGGAGGGGAGCCCGTAGCTCGCGGAGTTGACCACGGTGCCCCAGGATGTGATGTTCACGTGATTCAGGACGTTGTTAGCGGAGAGCCGGATGTCCAGGCTGCGCCGCGCCGAATCGCCAAATTGAATCGTCCTGCCGAATGTCGCGTTGAGCGAAATCATGCCCGGGCCCGGAATTGTGTTCCGGCCTGCATTCCCGTATTGCCCTGCCAGGGGCACCGCGAATGCCAGCAGGTTGAATGGCCCGGAACCCGAGTTTATGGGCAGCCCCGTCGCGTCGGCTCGCTCGGAGCCAATGGCGCCCGTGCCGGACGGGTCGGCCGATGTGCCTAGAACCGTTGCCGTGAGGGGCGTGCCGGTCTGCAAGGTCAGGTTCGCCGTGGCGCTCCAGTCGCTCAGCAGCTTCGAGGCGAACGTGTCGCCACGCTTCATGTAAAGCCCGCGCGGCCCGAAGGGCGAGACGGCCATGGTGCTGAACGTGAAGGTGTGGCGATGGTCGAACGAAGACAGTCCCCGATCGGCCTCAATGTCATTCGAGTTCTGGATCACTGTGCTGCCGGCGCCGCCGATCGTGGTGGCGTCGTCGATGGACTTGGACCACTGGTAATAGGCCGTCCATTGCAGCCCTTTGCGAAGCCGCCTGTTCAAGCGGAATTGGAGAGCGTTGAAGATGGAATTGCCGACCGTCGTGTCGTAGGTGTAGCCCGACGCGTTGGAGGTCGTCGTCGTCGTGCCCGAAGTGAGCCGGTTGGGCCAAAGCGAGACATCCAAGTGCGTGCCTTTGGTGCCGATGTAGGTAGTACTGGCCACCAGCGAGCCGGGCAACTCGTGCTCCAGGCTCAGCGACCATGTCGTGGCGTAGGGGGTCGGCAGGTTCTTGTCCACCGCATAAGTGTTCGTCACGGTTTCGTTGGCCGGACCCGTGAAAGGATCCTGCAAGTTGAGGACATTGGCCGCGCTCGTGATGAACGTGGATGTCTCGGCAAACGGAGGTTGTGCGGTCAACCTGGCGGGAATGCGGTTATAGATCGAGTTGTCATAGAACAGTGAGAAGCCTGACCGGATTACCGTCCTGCGCTTCGTACCCGGACGGTAAGCGATTCCCAGGCGTGGAGAGAATTTGTTGAAATCGGGATTGATCAGCGCATTCGGGAACTTGCCGCTATAAGGCCCGGTTCCTCCCGCCACGACCGGCGTGGCGGCAGTGAAGCCGGGCGCGATATCCAGGTTCACCATGCGGCCATATTTCTCGGTGAACGGGGCGGCATAGTCGTATCTGACGCCCACATTGATCGTCAGGTTCTTCCGTATGCTCCATTCGTCTTGCACATAACCGTCTGCCTGGTTAGAGCGCGGATAAGTGTCGTACCCGCCTGAGCGAATCGTCGATTGCTGGACATAGCCCAACAGGAAGTCGGCCAGGTCGTAGCCGGTGTTGGCCACGGGACGCCCGTTCGCGTCCAGCTCCGCCGTGGACGAGCCGCCGAAGAACAACGTGCCGCGCGCGTTTTGCTCGATCAGCAGATCCCAGATATTGCGCGTATAGTCCGTTCCCATCGCTACCGCGTGCTTTCCGCGCGTATAGCGAAGTGAGGCGGAACCAGTCATCGTTTGAATGCGGCGCAGGGTGGGGTTGGAATCGCTCAGGCTGGAGAAATTCGTGAAGCTGAGGTTGGGCGGCCCGTAGTTCAAAGGGTTCGTGGAGGCGCCCAGAATCCCGAGGTTCTGGGCGACGTTCGCGCCATTAGAGAAAAAGGAAGAGGTCTCGGTCCGGTTCATGTTGTAGCGCGCGGACGAGTTGAAGACCAGGTGGGGCGAGAAAGTCCGGCTGTAGGTCAACGACGAATTGATGCCGTAGCCGGAGGTGGGGTCCTGGAAGCCGAACAGTTGCTGGTTGACGCCCGAGCGGCGCTGCCAGTTGATTGTGGCGCCGAACTGGTTCTTGCCAATGGTCTTGCTCAACCGTGTGTTCAGCGCATCGGTATTCTGCGGAGTCGTGTACAGCAGACGATAGTTCTGAGTCGCTCCGGCCTGGTTCGGCAGCGGATAGAATGCCAACAGCCCGGAGGCGACTGAACTGATCTGAGTGCTGGGGATAATGCCGCCCGGGAAAGGCGCCTTGGTTGACGGATCGAAGAGCGAGACTGGTTGCTGCGTACTTGGGATGACGGTCGCCGAGAAATCGCCGCCGCGCTCGGCCGCGGTCGGCACGATGCCGTACATCGCGCTTCCACTCGAGCCGCGCGCTCCAGTGTAGTTGATGAAAAAGAAACTGCCCTTGGCCAGTTTTGCCGGCAGCGGGAGCGGGCCGCCGATCGAAGCCCCATAGGTCGAGTTGTTGAAATCGGGTTTGACGACCGGCGCGCCATTGAGCGCGAACGAAGAGGCGTCCAACGCCGAATTGCTGAAGTTCCAAAACGCTCCGCCCCGATACTGCTGCCAGCGGTTGGTGGTGTTGTTGCCGAAAACCTGCGGGCCAGAGTTGCCGCGCCGTGCGCGCATCTCCGCTATGGCCTTCTGGCGCTCTTCGGGGGTCATATTTGAGAAGTCAGGCATACCGCCACCGCCACCGCGCGCGCCGCCCATGCCACCTCCACCGCCGCCCCGGCCGCCGAAGCCGCCGCCACCTCCTCCTCCGCCTCCGCCCCTACCTCCGAAACCGCCGCCGCCTCCTCCGCCGCCTGGAGCCCCACTGCCGTCAAATCCGCCATTCTGGCCTCCGCCCATGCCGCCGGGCCCGAAGCCCGGAGCGCCTCCCGGCACGTCCAGGCCGGCGCGCTGCATGCTGCCCTGCACGAGCATGGAGTCGGCGGATTCCGTCGCATCCGGCGCGGCGGTCTCGACCGCTGGAGCCGGCGTGGCGATTGCTTCAGCCCCTTGCGCGTTCAATGACTGGGCCCACTCCGGGGTCGCCTGGCCGCCTCCCGGCCGGGTGGTAAGTCTTGGCGCGATCAGCTCCAGATTCAGGCTGAGCGGTTTTCCCGCCTCCTCCGGGCTCACCGTCCGCTTGTACGGCTGAAAGCCGAACAGGGCGATTTCGAGCGTTACTGGTCCCGTCCCGGCCATCTGTAGGGAGAACGCTCCGTCCTCCCCGGTGGATAACGTCTCGGTCACGTCTCCGGCATGGGCGGCGATCACCGCTCCCGGCAATGGCTTTCCTGCGGACGTCACCTTGCCCGTCAGCTCAGAGGCGGAGAGCAGCGATGTCATCAAAAGCGTTGCGAGCAATGTCGAATACAGCGGCAACCAAGTTTCTCCAGTCGCCTAGCTAAGACGCCCTTCCCGCCGTCATGATTACACCGGGGCTCTCAGGTATCGAAAGAACGGTACGGAGAATCCCGATACGACCGCTCGAAGATCTCCCGTAAGTACTGCTTACAAAGGTGGTAAACACTCAAAAAGGGCTTCCGGCGGAGGCGAAATGAGCATCGCTATGCTTCGAAATCCGGTGGTGTGCGGCCCGAATTGGGTGAATTCTTCCTTACGCCTCTAAAGTCTTGCGGATGACGCGCCGATTGTCTGGTGCGTGAGAACCTCCGTTTCGGCGCTGTTCATGTTGTCCAGCCTGCTGGCACAGGATAGTGTCTCAAGGCAGATGGCGGCCGTGGAGAGGCAGAAGCACGCCACAGCCGGGCTCGGAGGCTCGCTCCAGAGGCAGCAGATGGCGGTTGTCAGGCAGAGAGCTGCCGTGGAGCGGATCCGGCACGAAGAACCGTGGAACCTCTCCCCTTCGATATTTGACGGTGGGAGCGAAGCGTTCCACGTTCCGGCGTGTCCCAGCCTGCCGTGGAACGAGGTCAGAGACCATTTCGAGGACGAGGAAAAGCTGAACGAGTTGCCGCCTGGGCTGCTTGGCGCTGTTGCCGTGCAAGAGTCCGGCTTGTACCCATGCGCCGTTAGCAGCGCAGGCGCGGCCGGCATCATGCAATTGATGCCGGCCACGGCCACGGAATTTGGAGTCGGGGATCCTTTCGATCCCTGGCAGAGCCTTCAGGGGGGCGGGCAGTTCCTGAAGCAACTTCTCAACCGGTACAACGGCGACTTGAAGCTGGCCCTCGGAGCGTACAACGCGGGCCCCTCGCGCGTCGACCATTTTGGCGGAATACCGCCGTTCGCCGAGACCCAGAATTACGTCGAGAGCGTGATGTCCAGAATGAAACAGGCTACTACTTTGGGAAGCCAGGCGAAGCCTTGACCTCAAGGATTTGGCCCACGTGCCGCTCCGTGTGCGCCGACATGAAAAGGATCCACTGGAAGGCGTCAATATCCCCCAATACAGGGTTTTTGAAGAAGTGCTCCCGCAACGCGTCCTGAGTCTCGCTGAGGTATTTGATATGCGCGTCTCGCAACGACTTGAAAGCCTCCACGGCCTCGACAGTGGATTTGAAGTGGTTTTGCGGGCGGAGCGCTTCCGGCGCCGTCGCCCTTGTCGAGCGGTCTGGAACACGGGCAAGGATTGTCTCGTCCATCTTGCCCGGATCGGCCATCTTTTCGTGTGCCGGGGACTTCAGTGCGGCATCCGCTGCTTGAAAAATGAACTGCTCTGCGAGCGCGACGTGCTCGACGATCTCCGCGATCGACCATTTCTCCGGCGCGGGCTTGAAATTCAACTGCGCGTCACTGAGGCCCGCGACCGAGTCCAGGAACAATTTCCTGCTGGCGTGGAGGGCGCTCATGCCGAATTCACGATCACCCTTGGAGATTGGCTCCGCGGAGAGTGGCAGCAGGGAGGCGCCGATGAGAAGCATGCAGAGAGAACTTCGCATGCGGTCTACCTTAGCATTCTTAATGCAAAAGAAGGCATAGAAAAGGCGCCTTCCGGTCGATGATAGAAGAGATGACTGGACTTTCCACGCCTGTTTCGGTATCTTCACAGTCCAACGTGACAAGTAAAGAAACTTCCCCCCATGGCTCAGCGGAAACCTTGCTTGTTGTGGACAGCGACCCCGTGGGGCGTCAACTCTTCCGCGGAGTTCTCAAGGCCGCGAAGTACCGGATTCTGGAAGCAGCGGATGTGCTTGAAGCGATTGCGATTCTGCGGAATGAGAAAGTGGACCTGGTCATCACCGACCTGGTCCTCCGGGATCTGTCCGGTCTCGACCTCTGCCGCAAGCTGAGGTCGGAAAGACAGACTCGCCTGATTCCCATTCTCTTAGTCACCAGCGTCCAGACGATTGAGAGTGAAATCGCGGGCCTGGAGTCGGGGGCGAACGAATTCCTGGTGAAACCTATCTCTCCGATGGCCTTGCGGACGAGAATCCGCGCCATGCTCCGTACCAAGCGTGTCATCGATTCTCTGGACGAGGCTGAATCGATCCTGTTCGCCATGGCTCGAATTGTCGATACCCGCGATTCCGTTACCGGCGACCACTGCGAGCGTCTGGCCGAACTGAGCGTGCTGGTTGGCGCCGCGATGGGGTTGCCGCCGGATGACATCACCGCCCTGCGCCAGGGCGGCTACCTGCATGACATTGGCAAAGTGGCAACTCCAGATGCCATTCTCTTCAAGCCCGGGCCGCTTAATGGCGACGAATGGGCGGTCATGCGTCAGCACACTACCGTGGGGGAGTCCATTTGCCGCCCGATGCGCAGCCTGCGGCCCGTGCTGCCGATCATTCGCCACCACCACGAGCGCTGGGACGGAGGCGGCTATCCCGACGGATTGTGCGGCGAACAGATCCCCCTCCTGGCGCGCATTCTGCAAGTCGCGGACATCTACGACGCAATCACGAGCCGCCGGTCGTACAAGGCCGCTTTCGGCTCCGACGAGGCTCTGGAGCTAATGCGTCAGGAAGTCGATCGAGGCTGGCGCGATCCGGCCCTGTTCAGCCTGTTCCGCAGCATCATCAAACAAGTCCCCGGAGTCCGGAAAGCGGCCGCGTCCGACGAACAGTCGTAGCGCAACAGTCGGGTTCGTTCCGGAGGCTTTCGGGACTTCGGCAGGCTGGACGGAACTTTCACCATCTCTCGTCAGTCCACCGTGCTTTGGGCGTAGAATTGACGCGAAGCCGAAGCCGCGCTGTTGGTTTTCGGAATGTGCCGGCGACTGCGCTCGGGGAGGAGTGCGGGCGCCCCACTTTCACAAACAACTCCTGAACCAGAAGATGGTCCGAGTCGTCCTGTCTTACGGGGAGCGGGAATTCAGATGCGAATCAAGAACATCAGATGGGTGTTATCCGTCGCTCTGCTGGCCGGATCAGGCGGGTGTAATGTGACGATCAACGACCGGGCGATTTCGGGGACGGGCGAAACCGTCCACGAGTCGAACACGGTCGACCTATCAAAGGCCAAGGGCGTGGAGCGCGCTCGCGTAGACCTGGAACTGCATGCCGGCGAACTGCACGTTGACGGTGGCGCCAAGGAGCTGATGGAGGGCGACTTTACATACAACGTAGCCGCCTGGAAGCCGGAGGTTCGTTTCGACAGGAGAGGATTCCGAAGCACCCTCTCCGTCAAGCAGGGAGGCTCGACCGCGACCGTGGGCTCCGCGAAGAACGAGTGGCGTCTCCGGCTGAACGACGAAATCCCGACGGATTTCTCCCTGCGCTGCGGCGCTGGCGAGAACCGGCTCAATCTCGGCGCGTTGGACTTGCGCGACGTAGAGGTACATATTGGAGCGGGGCGAGTCGAACTCGACCTGCGCGGACGTCAGCCCAGGCACGACTATTCCGTGAGTGTTCACGGTGGAGTTGGCGAGGCCGTCGTGTACTTGCCCGCGGACACCGGGGTCGTAGCGACGGCCAGCGGCGGGTTGGGCGAGATCGAAGTGAACGGTCTGGAGAAGCAGGGAGGTGAGTGGCGTAGTGGCGCATCCGGCAAAGGCAAGTCTACGATTCACCTGGACGTGCATGGCGGCATCGGGAAGATCACAATCGACGCAAGGTAAGAAGTGTCCCGCGCGGGCGCGGGACCGTGCGATTGGGGTATCCCTCCCCCCGAATGGACGGGATATACACGAGGTGACTTCTCCACTGACCATGGGGAGGGGTACCCGGGTTTGAACTGGTTCCACAGGTTTGGGAAAGTCGGTCTCAAGAGCGCGAGCTGGGACCGCGCCATCACCGGCACCTTTATCGTTCGAGTTCTCCTGGGCGGTTTCGGCCTGGTTATCCTCCTGCTTCTGGCCGCCGGCCTCTTGGGCGTACGCAACATCAGCTCCATTCGAGCCACGGCCACGGATCTGCTGGAGGAGCAGGTGCGAACTTCGGATCTGCTCGACGCCGTGCTGCGGGAACAGCGCGCCATCAACGCCATCTACCTGAACATTGCGCGCCGGCCCGAAGCCTTGGACCGCGATCAACTGCTCGACCAACTGGTTGCTTCCGATAAGGATCTGGCCGACATTGTCGAAGCTGCCTCGGACGAGCCCGATCAGGGACTGTGGAAGAAGCTCTTCTCGGAGGCTTCCAGCTTCTCTGACGAGGCGCGTAAGATTCTTGCTTCCGAAAGCCCGGTGCCGGGGCCGTCTACCCGGCTGCTGGAAACCCACCGCCAGGTGCTGACTCTGGTGGACAGACTGGTGGAAGTCGGAGCCCGCCGTTCGAAGGAGTTGCAGCAGCAATTGGAGTCGTTGAGCGGAAGCCTCTTGCGCCAGTCCTCCATCCTGCTTGGCGGTGGACTCGTCCTGGCCCTTCTGTTTGCCTTCGTGACGGTACGGCTCACGGGAGAATTGGTCCGGCAACTGGAGTGGCAGACCGGGGAGTTGAGCCGTGTTTCGTGGCAACTGCTGGAGAAGCAGGAGACTACCGCCCGCCGCTTCTCCCACGAACTGCACGACGAATTGGGGCAATCTCTGAGCGCATTGAAAGCTAACCTGATGCCGCTGGCTGCCGTGGCCGGCCCCGGTAAAAGCCGGGTCGACGATTCCATTCACCTGGTGGATGAGGCCATCCGCAACGTCCGGGAACTCTCCCAGCTTCTGCGGCCGACGATTCTGGACGATTTCGGGCTCGCGGCGAGCCTCCGTTGGCTATGCGAGCGCTTCCAGCAGCGTACGGGGCTCGCCATGCAATTCGACTGCAACGTGGACGGGCGAATGGCGGACGAGACGGAAACCCACCTGTTTCGGATCGCTCAGGAGGCGCTTACCAACGTGGCGCGCCATTCGGGGGCGACGCGAGTGGACATCCATCTCAATCGCCAGAACGGCAAGGTCCGTCTGGAGATTCGAGATAACGGACGCGGCGTTTCCTCATCGCCCATCAATGTCTCCTCCGAACAACCCCGCGGTTTGGGAATCGTCGGGATGCGCGCGCGAGCAAGGAGCGCCGGGGGAGAATTGAGGATAGATTCGGCCCCTGGGGAGGGGACGGTCATTGAAGCGAGTTTCCCGTATCGGGAGCGAGAGGAAGCATGAGCAAAATCCGCATTGTCCTGGCCGACGACCATAGCGTGGTGCGACAGGGATTCCGCCGCATTCTCGAGGCGCAGGCCGACATGGAGATTGTCGGCGAGGCTTCCAATGGCCGCGAGGCGCTGGAGACGGCGACCAAACTGTCGCCCGATGTGGTGGTGATGGACGTCGCGATGCCTGAACTCAACGGCATTGAGGCGACCCGGCGCATGGGTGAAGCGGCTCCCAGGACGCGCGTCCTCGCGTTGAGCATGCACAAAGACTCCGTCTACGTCCGCGAGATTCTGCGGGCCGGAGCGCGCGGCTACCTTCTGAAAGATGCCGTGGACGAGGATCTTATCGCGGCGGTGCGCGCGGTTGCCCGAGGCGAAGGCTACCTGAGTCCCGGCGTCGCCGACGCGGTTCTGACGGACTACCGGCAACATGTCACCGATCCCATCGACCTGCTGACCAGCCGGGAACGCGAAGTGCTGCAACTGATCGCCGAAGGCAAGACCAACAAGGAAATCGCCACCACCTTAAACCTGAGCGTCTACACCGTCGACGCGCATCGGGGCCGCATCATGGAAAAGCTCAACCTGCATTCCACCGGAGAGCTGGTGCGCTTCGCCATCCGCAAGGGCCTGGTGGACTAGCGCGTCCTGAGAACGCCGATCTCCAGATCGGCTTCGTCCGGGTCACAGCTCGGCCGTCGACGACTGCCGGCAGGCTTCCGGGTACCCGAATTCGCGGGCAAGTCACCACGCCAGCTTCGACGGAACGGTGGACCCCGATGTGCCAGCGCGAAAGCAGGCGCCGCTGCTGTCCCCCGGCGTGGCGGCGTCAAGTTGTCGCTTACGCGAGCCCTTCGGAGCCGATCTGGAGATCGGCGTTCCCAGGAGCCACGGCCGCGAGGCAGCGGTGGCATCGAGGCGCAAGGGGCGCCCGTCTGGAGGTTGCGTCCAGGTCCGCGTCATTTCGGCTGTTCCGCATGAATCCGATGATCCGAGCATCACCTGCGCGCGGACGCCAAGAGGGTTATGATCGGTAGCGGTGCACCCTCAATCCAATCTTTCGCCGGAGACGCCCCAGGAGCCCAAGGTCTCCGTTGTCATCGTCACCTGGAACTGCATCGAAGCACTGCGCATCTGCCTGACCGCGTTAAATGCTTCGCGTCAGCGTGACAGGATCGAGGTTCTCGTCGTCGATGCCGGGAGCCGGGATGGCAGCGGTCAAGTGGACGCTGAGTTTTCAAACGTGACGGTACACCGGCTGCCACGAAATTTCGGGAAAACCCGGGCCCGCAACATCGGGATCCGGACCGCCCGGGCGGAGTTAGTCCTATTCCTGGACCCGGAGGTAGAGGTTTCGCCGGGTACCGTGATGACTCTCGCGGGAACCCTGGACTCCGACGACCAGGCGATCGCGGCACTTCCTCGTCTGGTGGACGACGCGGGTCTGCCTGCGCCGATCGGAAGCCGTCTCCCGGACCGGGCTGCTCTGGCTTCGGCTTGCCGGGCAAACTCCGGCCTGCCGCTGGGGCCTGAAGAGGAGACCGCCGAACTCGGTTCCGACGCGGCATTGCTGGTTCGGAAGAGCTTCCTGCGGGGTATGAATTTCCTCGACGAAAAGTGCTACACGGAGTACTGGTCCGAGCTTGAGCTGTTCTGGCGGATTCACAGCGCTGGGAGGCGGGTACTGATTGACGGTGAGCAGGCGACGCTCCACGCGCGGCGGACCACGGTCCGCATCCCCAGGGCGGAAGAGGCTCTGCTTGCTTCCGACCGCGTGGCTGGCGCGGCAGCCTTCGTCTCCAAGCATGAAGGATGGGCGGCCAGGATTTCGTTCATCGCCGGACAGTTCTTCAGCGCATTGGGGATGGCATTCCGCGAACCGGGCTACGGACTACGCCTCGCCTTCGACATCCTGACGGGCAGCCGCATTGACGGGACGCAGGGCGGCGAACTCGGCTGAGGCCGCCCGGTTTCGTCCCCGAAGATCAATTCGCGGAAAAGAGCATCTTCATCGAGATTGCCAGCAGGAACACGCCGTAAATCCGCCTGACCACGTCGCCGGGCAGGTTCAACGTGATTTTTGCGCCGAAATACGCGCCGGCGAAGAGGCCCGCGGCGACGAGCAATGCCGACGCAACGTGGATGTGCCCGTTGCGGTAGTACTCGTAGGCGCCAAGCAGTCCGACCGGGGGTATGAGGGCAGCGAGCGAGGTCGCCATGGCTTCCAGAGGCTTCATCTTCAAGAGATACATAAGCGCCGGCACGATAATGACCCCGCCGCCGATGCCGAACATTCCTGAAAGCACCCCGGCAACCAGGCCCACTGCGAGCAAAATGGAAACGGTCATGACTTTTGGGAGTTTAGCATGCGGCCCCGCATGTAATCTCCGTTCGCATCTTCAGCGTCTTAGTGGTTGACTGATGTTGATGGAAGGACAAGCAATCGAGGCGCTCGGTGCACCCACTCTGCTGGCCCGGTTCCCTTCGTGGATGGCCGGGGAGCAGCGCCGTATTTTTTTGCTCTGTCAACGGATGTTGAGTGATGCCGATGAGGCCGATTCGGCCGCGCAGGACACGTTTTTCAAGGCCTATCAGGCGCTGGAGAAACAGAGTTGCGAAGTCGACGATCCGGCCCGCTGGTTGACTCGCATCGCAGTCAATACCTGCCTGGATCGTTTGCGCTCGAAGCGCTGGCTGTTCTGGCGGAAGCGGCCTGGGCCCGAAGACGAGGCGACCATTCTGGCTCTGGCGGCAGCTCGCGAGCCGGATGCCGAAGACCGGTATTTCGCTCTTGAGATTGGCAGGCGGCTGGCGGCAGGCCTCGCCTGCCTTTCGAACCGGCAGCGGGCGGTGTTTACGTTGCGGCACTATGAGGACCGGAGTCTGGACGAGATCGCTCAGATCCTCGGCCTGGATGTGGGAACTGTGAAAGCGCATCTCAACCGTGCGTTGACGAAGCTTCGAAAGGAATTGCTGGACTTGTACGGTCTGTCAATTCGAGGTGGAAGGGGGAAGCGGAAGTGATGGACTCCATGCGGGAACGGGACCGGGAACGGGAAAATGCCCGGCACTGGCAGGATGGCGATCTGCTGCGCCGCCTCTACGGGCTGGAGCCGGAAGGCGCTGCGTCCGATGGGCATCTTACCTCGTGCGGCGAGTGTTCCGGCCGTTGGGAGGCGCTCCGGCTGGCACGCACGGAGACTCTGAGCGAAGCTGGCGTTGGTTTGGTCGCGGAGACCCGGCTGCTGGAGCAGCGCAGGGCGTTGTGGGCGAGGATCGATCACCCCCATCGGTTCTGGTTTTCAAAGTGGGCGCCCGTGGCCGCCACGGCCGTGATGCTGGTGGCCGGATTTGTTTTGATGCATCCGGCCCGGCCGCTACCGGCGCCGGTTTCGCAAGCGAGTTCCCAGTCCAGGTCCAATGCCGCGGCGCCGATCAGCGACGCGGAGTTGTTCAGCGATCTGTCGGCGATGGCTTCGCCCGCCGCCCCACAGGCCGCCGAGCCGATTCGCGGGCTTTTTGAGGATTCGAATTCGGAAGAAGAAGGAAGTTTCTAGCGATGAAGTTGCTTTGTCTGATGGCTCTCGCCGCGGTCTTACCCGTAGCGGGGCAGAATATGCACCGCGGCTCGTTCAACTGGTGGGATTCTCCGGTGGTGAAGGACTTGAACCTGTCACCGGAACAGTTGCAGAAGGTGCAGTCGACGGTTCACGATTCGCGAGCCAAGCTCATTGACTTGCATGCCGCTGTCCAGAAGGCGGAACTCGAGGTCGAGGACGCATTCAACGCCGACACTTTCGACGCCCGGCGGGCCTCCGAAGCCGTGGATAAAGTGTCCGCGGCGCGTGCGGAAGCTTCCAGGTCACTGGCGCAATTGAGCGTCCATCTGCGCTCCGTGCTCACGACGGAACAGTGGAAGGAACTCCAGAAGCGGCGCCCTGGGATGATGCACGGCGGGATGAGGCCCGGCATGCGGCCTGGCATGCGGCCCGGGATGCGTCCTGGGCAGGGCGGACCGAACGGCCAGCCCGGCGGGATGCGCTTCGGGCAAGAGCCGAATCAACGCAGGATGCCGTCAGGAGATCGCGGGAACACACCTCCGCAGCCTCCGGCTCCTCCGTCCAATAATTGACGGTTTCTCCCAGTAAGCCGGTTTTGACCGGTGGCAACACGGGTTGCTGATCCGAGGCGGAGTCAGCTTTCCGGGCCATCTCCGTAATGCACGGACGCCGGCCGGAGGATGGCTCCGCCTTCCGCATTTGTAGGCACTGGGAGACGACGCGCGCGCGGACCCATTCTGGATAGAGGTTTGCCATCGCAGGAATCTTTGTCATATGCGGCCTGTGATCGAGGCGGCTGACGGCCACGAGTCGGATCATAGCTTGAAATACGCAGTGAGCCAGGCGCGATAACTGCATGCTCGCCCTCATCTTTCATCTGGAGATGCAGCCTTTAATTGTACGGACTTTGCGAATCATCCGGGCTAACAGGCTGACGTTTTCAAGGTCAGGAATGCCAGGAAAACCGGGCATATATTGTCTTCTCAGGCCAAGCTTGCAGTTGATGCAATAGGACGGAATGTCGCTGCCGGAAGTGAATGCTCTGCGTATTTGCCGAAATTCACTGCCATTCCACACCTCCGGGACAGACTTCCCGTTCATGGAACAGATCGGCTCGTGATAATATGGACATACCTTAACATCCCCATTAGCCTTCAGCTCGAACCGCTGCCAGGGGACAGTGCAGAATACAGGGGATTTTGATTCTAACCATTTCTCCTTCGTGTCGGGAGACAACCCGACGGAGGGGTCAAAAAGAGTTATATAAGATGAGCTGTAGTTTTGCTTTATGTTTGCCCTCATACGCTCCAACTCCGCCAGATCTTCTGTTGATAATCGCAATAGATCGCGACCAGGATTCTGAGGAGATTCCGCGTTGATATACCAGTAGGAAAAGCCGTATCTTTTAGCAAATTCAGCTAGAATAGGCAGTTGTTGATAGTTCTGCTTTGAGATTACGGTTGCAAGACGCAGCTGAGGCTGCCTCGCCTTCGACCGGCGACGCAAGGCCACTATCCCTTCCAGGTTGAGAAGGAGTTCGTCAAAGCTACCGCCCTTGCGCATTGCCTCATATAGTTCTTTGGTCGCCGCGTCGATAGAGACTTGAATGTACTGGACGCCTGCAGTCGAATACAGTTCGTAGACTTCAGGCGTCAGGAGCTTTCCATTCGTTGAGAACCCAAGTTCGCAGGCTGGGTCCATCTGATATATGCGCGAAATCATGGCTAGATGCCGTGGAATGTTAAGTAGTACCTCGCCATCTCCAAACAGATACAATTCGTATGCCGTCTGCAACATGGGAATAATATCTTGAAATAGTTCCAAGCTCATGTCAGCCGGCATTTCTTCAGTAAATGTGTGGGAGCAGTGGACACACTTAAAATTGCACCTGTCCGTTGCGTGTATCGCCAAAAGCAATGGAGCATTAGAAGTGGATCCATCTCTGTGTGGCGACTTGATCTCCTCGTGAAATGACCTGATGTTGGCAAGCTTTTCTGCGGAAAACGGCATGAGCCTCCATCTTGTCCGGTCTCATCCGCGCCTGCGGTGCAATGACGAAATGAGCGGCGTGAGTCCAGGAGCGGCGACACGCCGATATCCACCGATCCCTGACGGTCGCGGCTCCGTTCCGGGCATTTTCTGAGCAACCGCCGCCAATTGTTGAGCTTACCAAGCAATACGCGTGAATGCTGATTCCTGCAGACTTCGGCCCAAGCACGCAATGATCCGTGCCTATGGAGTGCGGCTCAGTTTCTCGAGAGAGCGCGAAATGAAGCTTTTGGACGATATCGCGTTACCGGAATCCGACCCACTACCAGGGCCGCCAGACGCACGATGAGGCTTGCATTCGGCGGGGGCGGAGTCATACTGATGGCGCTGAAAGGAGGCGTCATGCCCGGTTGGATCGTCTTCCTGGTTTACGCCGCGGCGTTCTTCTTCGCGGTGTGGTTAGACTATTACTTCCCGAGGGTTCATTGGTACTGGCGGGTGTTTGCCTTAGCCTTGGCTTTTGCCATCGGCCTGACGCCGCCATCGCCGAGGTTGACCGGGCCGGAGTTCGATCTGGCCGTCGGCGCGGTCTTTACGCTGCTGTTCACCTGGGGCATTTGCGAGGCGTTCTTCCGCCTTTTCCACATCCCGCACCATGCTCCCCACCAGGCGTTCACGCGTCACGCGTAACGATGGCTTCCAGACGCGGGTCGAATTTGCGCCCGTAGCCGATTTCAGCGCTGGATCGCCGGACGGCGCAGCGGTTCGACCGCAAGGCGGACTTCCGTCCTGTGCGTAGCTTAGCCAGCCGGAGGGATTCCTTGCCTTCCGCGACCAGACAAGCTCAAGGCACCAGCACGCACAGATCGCTGAGATTCCTGTACTTCTGATCGAAATCGAGCCCGTAGCCCACCACGAAGCGGTCTTCGATGACGAAACCGACGTAATCGGCCTGGACCTCGATCTTGCGCCGGGACGGTTTGTCCAGAAACGCTACCGTGTGGACGGACAACGGGCCACGCTGCGCCAGCATGTGATGCAGATAGTTGAGCGTCAATCCCGTATCGACGATATCCTCAACCAGCAGGACGTCCTCTCCCTGGATCGGTTTATCGAGGTCTTTGGTGAGCTGCACCTCGCCCGAACTGGAGGAGCCGTTGTAGCTCTTGGTCCCAATGAATTCGAGTCTCACCGGGCAGGTCAGGTGGCGGACCAGGTCGGCCATGAAGATGAAACTGCCCTTCAGGACGCCGACCAGGACCACGGGACGGTCGCCATATTCGGCGCTGATCTGGCGCCCGAGTTCTCCCACACGTCGTTGTATATCTTCAGAGGAAATAAGGACTTCAAGACTCGGCTGACCCATGGTCCCATTTTACCTGCGCGGTGGCCGTTCCGCGCTGCCCACGCACTCGGGAACGCTCCGGGCTTGTCACCAAATTGCAAAAAACAAAAGACTTGCGCACTGTTCTGAATCTGGTTACGATACTCGACAAGGAGACGTTCACGCTGATTCCACTGCGTTCCGAACCCACCCAGGGAGAAATCCTCCCACCTGCCGTTGAATCCCCCACGTGGCTCACCGCCCTTCGAGCCGCGGAATCAAAGAAAGCGTCAGACAGCCGGGTCCTCGACTTGCGCGAGGTCAGCTCGCTCGCCGACTACTTCCTGATTTGTTCCGCCTCCAACCAGCGCCAGGCCCAAGCCATCTGGGACGAGATCGCCAGGCGGATGAAGGAGCAGCGCGGCGACAAGGCGACCAGCGTTGAAGGCTACGGCGCTGGCGAATGGGTGGTCGGCGACTATGGCGACCTGATTGTGCATATCTTCACGCCGGAGAAGCGCGCCTACTACGATCTGGAGCGGCTCTGGCGCCACGCCGCAAACGTGCCTCTGCCCGTGGAAGAGCATCCCGCCGCGGCGGCGAGTTGAGCGCCGGCGGCTCCGCGTCATGTGGAACTTGCTCGATTGGGCTGGCGGGAAGCCCGTCATAGGCGTCTTGCACGTACCTGCGCTGCCCGGCGCGCCCGCGAACCATCTCAGCCTCCAGGAAATTCGAGCCTTCGTCGCCCGCGACGCGGCAGCTTACGCAGCCGGTGGCATTGACGCGCTGATTCTTGAGAACTTCGGCGACGTGCCGTTCTATCCGGATCGAGTACCGCCGCAGACGGTCGCGTTTCTCACGGCGTTAGCCTGCGAGATCCACGCCGGGTTCCCGCGGCCCTTGGGCATCAACGTTCTGAGGAACGATGGCGAGAGCGCGCTCGCCGTGGCTGCCGCATCGGGTGCGGCGTTCATTCGAGTAAACGTCTACACTGGCGCGCGGGTGGCGGACCAGGGCATTCTTCAAGGCCACGCGCATACAATTCAACGACTCAAGCGGGCGCTGGCGAGCGACGTGTTGGTTTTCGCCGACGTTGCCGTGAAGCACTCCGCCGCGCTCGGCGAGCGCGCGCTGGAGGACGAGGTGGAAGATACCGTTCAGCGCGCCCTGGCCGACGCCGTCATCGTGACGGGCGAGGCCACCGGGAAACCCGCCAGCATGGACGCCCTGCGCACAGCGCGAGTCGCGGCTCACGGTGCGCCAGTATTCGTGGGGAGCGGCGTGCGGGAGGACACGGTCGCGGAGCTGCTCGCCGCCGCCGACGGAGTGATCGTCGGTACTTCGCTAAAGCGGCATGGTCGCGTGTCAAACCCCGTGGATGCGGAGAGAGTCCGGCGCTTCATGGCCAACGTGAAGGATCTGCGCGGCTAACTCCTCGATCAGACCCCTATTCCGCCCGTCAGCAGGGGCCAGTTCCCATGGGCGGGCGCCGCGTTGATTTCCTGATCGCAGGTTCGCCGATTGCTCTTGGATGTCAGTCTGGTCAGGCCAGCCCTCCAACGTGTGCGCCGCCGCGCCGTAGACCCGGCGGCGGATGAGCTTCGAAGTGTTCACCGGTGAGCGATTCAGTTGCGATTACATATCAGAAACAGCAGATGATATGTGATCGCATATCATCTCGCGCGCGATCCACAACATGCGCAGTGCGAGTGGTCGCAGCTACGCCGCTCGCTTGTAGTGAATCGATTTGCGCGCAACCCCAAGTTCGCGTGGAACACGCGCGCAGATCGCTGAAACCGCGAACTACGCGACCGTTTCCGAAAGCCGGGTCAACCGTCCGCCAGCTTCAGTGAACACACGCAACGCCGCATCGCCGTCTTCGCGCTTTAGCGTCTCGATGGCATCCATGACGATCTCGACGGGTTTGCCGGTTTTCAGTAAACCGTGCGCGGCGAGGGCCACGCAGTATTCGGTCACCACGCCGTAGACGACATAGCGCTCCGCGCCCAGCGCGGCCAGCACGTCGTTGAGATTGGCGTTGTCGAAGCAGTTGAGCGACTGCTTTTCGACGATCACCTGCTGCGCGCCAAAAAGCTCGAACGAAGTTCGATGGGAAGGGACCGTCACCCGCCGGTCGAGCAGCGTAGATTCGTGCTTGCGCTGTCCTAGCGTTCCCGCGACGCAGTGGCCGGGCCAGATCTGGAACTCCGGATCGCTCTCGGTATGGGCATCCATCGTCGAAACGACAACGATCCCGTTCGCCGCGGCCCAGCGGTTCAATTGCGCGACGGCGGGCAGGATGCGAGTTGCGCCCGGCACTGACAAAGCGCCCGCGGGGAGCAGGAAATCGTATTGCGTGTCGATGTCGAAAAAGACGGTCTTCATCGCGCGGTCAGCCTCACCTGCTCGGTTAGATGCTGCAACTCCTCGGAGGTTTCCACCGGCCAGGGCACGTCGCATTCGAACAGGCTGCGCAGCTTCTTCGGCAGCTTGTCGAGCGCTTGCCGCGCGTGCGCCTGCGCTTCGGTCGCGGAAGGCAGCGGTTGCACCAGTTCTCCGTGCAGGATCACCGGCTCGAGCAGTGCTGCGCGCGCATCGGGGTGCGATTCATGCGAGCAGGCGAGCAGGTCCTTGCGGCTGTAGCGGAAGATCTGTTTGGCGCCCGGGACCGTGGACTTGTCCTCGCTGAACTTGGCTACGTAACGCCGTTCGCCGCCGCTGCGCATCTCCACCAGTTTGTAGACGGCGCCGTGGTTGGGCGCGTCGCTCGATGTCGCCAATTCCGTGCCGACGCCAAAGGCGTCGATAGGGGCGCCATCGGCGACCAGTTCAAGGATCTTGTACTCGTTCAGGTCCCCGGTCGCCATGATCTTCGCGTCTTTGTAGCCGCTCTCGTCGAGGATCTTGCGCACGGCGCGGGAGAGTTCCATCAGATCGCCGCTATCCAGCCGCACGCCCCAGAATGGCTTGCCCAGCGCCACGGCGTTGCGCGCGCCTTCCAGCGTGTCGTAGGTGTCGATGAGCTGGACGGTGCCTGGACCGAGCAGCGCATACAACCGCTCGAACGCCTCCATTTCGGTCGGGAACGCGAGCACCCAGGAGTGCGCGGCCGTGCCGAAGACCGGGATGCCGTAGCGGAACCCCGTCAGCGTGTTCGACGTCCCGCGGCAGCCTCCGATGTAGGCCGCTCGCCCGGCCAGCACGCCGGCCTCGGGCGAATGCGCCCGGCGCGTGCCGAACTCCACTACCGATCGTCCTCCGGCGGCGTCCACAATGCGCGCCGCTTTGGTAGCGACCATCGTCTGGAAGCCGACGGTCGAAAGCAGGAACGTTTCGGGGATCTGCGCTTCGATCAGTGGCGCCCGCAGCGTCAGCAGCGGCTCGCCGGGAAAGATCGGCGTGCCTTCGCGTACGGCAAACAGATCGCCCGTGAAGCGCCAGCGCCGGAGCATTTCAAAGAAGCCGTCGCCGACGCTCGCGAACTGCTGGAGCGAGCGCAGGTACCGAATCGCTTCGTCGTCGAAGCGGGCGTTCAACAGGTAATCGACCGCCTGCTGAAGGCCGGCTGCGATCAGGAAATTACGGTTCGGAGGATTCCGCCGAACGAACAGCTCGAAGATGGCGACGTCATCCATCTTGCCCGCCTGCCAGAAGCCGGCGGCCATCGTCAGCTCATAGAAATCGGTCAATAAGCCATTGGTCACGCGATCACTTCTTCGCCGGCGGCTTGCTCTGATCCTGTTTCAGATCGGCGGCCGCATGTTCAACCTCATCCACGGTCGCGGCCGGGATGACGTAGAGCGATGCATCGCCTTCGCGCCGCGCCAGCCAGTCTGCCCCCGACTTCGCCAGGCTCACCTTCTCGGTTTTCTTCCCATCGCTCGACACCACCGCAATATCGATCTCGCTCGCGCCAAAACCCGACTCCGCGAACTTCGTAGCCGAGAGGTCGCGCAGCTTGTCGATGAGCGTTTGAATGGAATTTGAATCGAGCGGCTTGCCGCCGCGGAACCACTTTTCGCCCGCCTTGGAAACGGTGGTTTGCACTTTGGCGCTATGGTAATCCACGCGGCTCGGGTCGTTGAAGCCGAAGTCGAAGATCTTCTTATTGCGGAAGTCGTCCGTTGTCTTGTCGAACACTTTTGCCAACGTCGCTTCCACAACGTAGACGCCGTCAACGACGCTGGAGCGGACGTAATACTTGTCGTCCTTTTCTTCCTTCCCTTTGACCTTCTTGATTTCCAGCTTCTGGGAACCGTTGGCGTCGGTCACCGTCACCAGCGCCACGGGCGTGGCCGAGCCGAAAGCCGCGGCTGACTTCTTCTGGTCCTCCGCCGACAGCGCGGGATCCAGCTTGACGTCTTTCAGACGCCGCACCAGATCGTCCACGGAAAAAACGTCGGCGCGATATGGCTTCGGTTTGACGATCTGCCAATCTCCGCTCGCGTTCTTTCCGAATTCCGTCTCAGTCTTATGCGAGGCCAGAACCACGCGCGCCAGTTTGTCGGAATTGAAAGTCAGCAGACGACGGTCGCGCAGGTCGGCGGAATTCTTGTTGAGCGCTTCCTTGGTGTAGGTAGCGACCGTGTAGACGTGCGAATCGCCTTGGGCAGAAGCGTAGAACGCCGAGCCGATGGCCGCGGCGTCGCCGATTGCAACTCTCTTCGACTTGCCGTCCTTCAGGCGGACGGTTACCGCCAACGCCGGCTCGGTCAATCCGTATTGGCTGAGGTCGGCGGCCTTGTCGTCGACCACTTTTTCCGAGGCTACCCCAGCAAGGACAGCGATGAGCGCTGAAACGGCATCGTGGTCTACGGGGTACGCCACGGGCGCTGTGATTTTCCAATCACCCGTGGCGTCTTTTTCGAGCACTGTAGTCTCACCTTCGTGGTGGGCGAGTTCAACACGAGTGATGTCGGCTACTTTGAGCGCGAGAACGATGGGCGTGGCTTCGACCTTGTCGGCGGAGTCTTTCCCCTTGCCCGCCCGGCTCGAGTACCAGATGCCGCCCGCGAGCACGACCAGGAGGCCGAGGGCCACGAGCAAGCCGCGGATCTTCATCGCCCTATCTCCTCCTCAACCACACCAGGATGCCGGCCAGGATGACGCCCAGCGGGATCAGGAACTGGCTCACCAGGCGCAGCAGCGTGAGCTGGGCGCGAGTGATCTCCAGCCGCTTGTCCACGGGGTCCTTCGGACGGATCGAGATCAGGTCTTCGTCGTTCGAGAGCCAGCTCATCACGTTGAGGAACAGGTCCCGGTTGCCGACGAAACGGATCGCCGAATTCGAAGCCCATCCCGAGCAGCCCACGACGACGAAGCGTCCTTCTTTGCCAGGTGCGCCGATGCGGTAACTGCCCGCGGCCGCGACCGGGTAGGATTTCTTCTCGCTCTTGCTGGGATCGATTTTGATCCCCTTGCCGGAGAGCTGCGTGGTAGCGACGCTGCTGTCAGAACTCGAAACGATGGTCTCTGCAGTCGAACTGGCCCCGGAGGTCGCGGCCAGCGAGCGCACGATCGGGAACGCAACGCCGGTGCCCTTCATCTCCTTGACGATGGCGTGCGAGCCGTACTGGTCGGTCAGGGCGACGTCGGGGCCCATGCCATAGAGTCCGCCCTGTCCCGAAAGATCGAGGATCAGGTCCTTGTTGAGCGTGACGCCCCAAGAGGCGAGCACCTTGTCCAATCCTTCGTTGGCCGAGATGTTCGTCTTGCCCATTTCAAGCGGCGGGTCGAGCATGAACAATCCGCGTCCGCCCTTCTCGACGTAGTTCTTCAGAGCCTCGACGGCCGGCTGCGGGTAGTCGTAGCGCGGACCGGCAACGACGACGAGGGTACACTCGGAGGGGATCTCTGGCTTCTCCAGCAGGTTGATCGCCTGCGTGCGGTAATTGTTCTTTTCGAGGGCGTCCTTGGCGTTGGAGTAATCCTCGGCCAGCGTGTGCTCGCCCGCGCCGGTCGCAAAGCAGGCCAGATGATCGCCGGTCTTCAGGACACGGATCAGACCGCTGGTGATCTCTTCCTCGGTCAGGCTGCGAGCCTCGCCGCGGCGCTCGCCGTGCTGCAGGATGATCGTCCCCGCGGCCTTGACGCCATACTCCATCGCCATGCGCCTGTTCTTCAAGGCGTCAATGTAATGGACTTTGAGCTTGGTAGAAATCGCATCGTAACGGTCGAGCAGGTCCTTGGCCGGCGCAAACTGCCGGGGTTCGTCGAAGTAGTAAATGTCGACCTGATCCTTCAGGTTCTTCACTACTTTTATGGTCTGGTCGGAGAGCGTGTAGCGCTTGTTCGAGGTCAGGTCGGCCGACTTGTTGTACTGGCTCGCCAGGTAGTTGACGCCAACCAGCACTGCAAGCACAACCAGTATGTAGACCGTGACGTAAGCGGAGTATTTCGTGTGGCGGGTTTTCATCCATTCGGACTTCATCGCTTAGGACCTCCAGCGGAGCGATTCAAGGCTCCGGACAGACAGGAACAGACCCAGGAAAATCAGCGAAAGGAAGTAGACGACATCCTTCGAATCGATGACGCCCTTGGCGAACGGCTCGAAGTGCGAGACCACGCTCATGTAGGCCATCGCTTTGGCCCACACAGCGGTCTCGTAACCGCCCACCCACTCGAACACCCACAGCAGCAGGCACACCCCGAAAGTCGTGATGCCCGCGATGATCTGGTTCTTGGTCAGCGTCGAGATGAATGCGCCGATCGCGAGTAGCGCGCCGGCCTGCAGAATCAGGCCCAGGTATCCGGCCGCCAGCGGCTGCCAGTCGGGCTTCCCGTAGAGGAACAGGAAACCGATATTCGCGAGGCTGATGAGCAGCAGCGTGCCATACAGGCAGAGCGCGGCCAGCCATTTGCCGATCACGATTTCGGCGTCGTACACCGGCGAAGTCAGCAGCAACTCGATTGTGCCCGAACGCTTCTCCTCGGCGAAAAGCCGCATCGCGATCATCGGGATCAGGAACAGCCCGATGACGCTGGTGTTCAGCAGCAGCGGGCGGATAATCATTTCGTTGAGGTCCATCGGGAACGAGCGTCCCATCGCCATCGACTGCACGCTGATGCTGACGAAGTAGCCCACCGAGTTCCAGAAGAAGAAGCCGAAGAGGATGGCGAACATCGCCATGGCCAGGTAGGCGATGGGCGAGGAAAAGTAGCTGTTCAATTCCTTTTCGCAAATAGCCAGGATGTTTTTCATGCCGTTTCTCCCTTCGCTTTCTCCGAAGCGGTGAGTTCGAGGAAGACCTCTTCCAGGCTCAGAGCCGCGGCGCGAAGCTCATTCAGATTCCAACCCGCCCCAACCACGGCGCGCGCGAGGTCCGCTCGAATATCGTGCCCCGCCTGCGCTTCGACTTCGAAGTCGTGGCGGCCGACGCGGGACGCGACCGTGATCACCTTGTTGACGCCGGCGACCTGCTCCAGTCTGGCGATCACTTCGGTACTCTCGAGCGAGCCTGAGGGGGCTTCGATCTCCAGCGCGATGGTGGCCTGACCGCGCAGACGGCTGGTGAGGTTCGCCACCGAATCCTTGGCGACCATTTCGCCCTTGGAAATGATGATGACGTGATCGCACGTCTGTTCCACCTCGCTCAGGATGTGGGTGCTGAGAATGATGGTGTGCTCGCCCGCGAGTGAGCGGATCAATTCCCGCGTCTCGTGGATCTGCTTGGGGTCCAGGCCCGAGGTCGGCTCGTCGAGGATCAGCACTTCGGGATTGTGGATGATCGCCTGCGCCAGGCCCACTCTCTGCCGGTAGCCCTTGGATAGTTTCGAGATCAGCTTGTCGGCGACGTCGGTCACCGCGCACCGTTCTTCGACTTCCCGAACCCGGCGCGCCAGATCCGCCGAAGGAATGCCTTTGAGCTTTCCCACGAAGGTCAGATATTCGGACACTTCCATTTCGGGATACAGAGGGGGTGTCTCCGGCAGGTAACCGATGCGCTTCTTCACCTCCATCGGCTGCTCCAGCACGTCGTAGCCGGCCACCGAGGCGGTCCCTTCCGACGGGGGCATGAAGCACGTCAGGATGCGCATGGTTGTCGTCTTACCGGCGCCATTCGGCCCCAGAAAGCCCACAATCTGGCCCTTTTCCACTTCGAAATCGATGCTACGGACAGCCACAACGTTGTCGTAGCGTTTGGTCAGTTTTTCGACCTTGATCATGGTTTCATCCTTAGGGGATGCGGGAAGCGAGCCGTGTCCTTCAGTGACTGGACGAAGCCAATCGCGAAACGACTCTTCGCTTAACAGGGTAAAGACCTGGGTTAAGACAAGTCAATCGACTGCCCGCCCCTGAGATGTGGTAGGTCCGCGTGGTGGGACGGATTCCGGGTGCCGGACCGGGGCAAATACACCACGGCAGCATCATGCCTTAGTCTCGGCCGTTTCAGCTACACGGGGCGTCCGTGTCCCAGCTTCTGCACGTTTGGCCTGCCCGTCTCGTCATTCAGTACAGCAGGAGGCAGCAGTGACTACGATTCTGAAAGTCTTCAGCGGCGTTGTCCTGGGAGCCGCATTGGTCAGCGGCGGTGAAACCCCGGCCGCTAAAAGCACCTCGTACCGATTGGAACAGCCTCGCAGCGAAATCCCGGTGCCGGCCGGCATATGGATCACTGAATGGAATCTCGGGCAGTGGCAAAACGGTCTGCTGGTATTGCGCGCCGCGGGTGGTCCCCTGACCAATAAGGAGGTAACGAACCTGGTGGCCGCCGACCGGTCGGGAAAGATCGTGCTCCAACATGCACTGTGGATTCCGAATGCCGCATCGGTGCAGACGATGGGTAGCGCGGTTTCGCGGGAACATCTGGTGGCCGTCTGCGGGTATCTCAACTCTCCATCAACAGGTGATACGGGGTTTGTGCAGGAAATCCATCCCGACGGCTCCGTTCTACGAACTATTTCGACAGGCGGCTTCTCGCCGGTGAATCCGGCGTATGACTCCAGAGGGGATCTGTGGATCGCCGGCTCGCCACGGCCGGAGGGCGATTCCTATCCCGCGCACAGCGTCCTACGAAGATACCGCGACGGCCAACTCCAGGCTGAAGTTATGCCATACGCGAGCTTTACACCGAAGTACGAAACCACGCCAGGCCTTAAGTCACACCCGGCGATTCACGGCTACGAGGGACGAGCCTTCTTGCTCCCGCTGAGCGAGGGCGTGGGCCTTTGGAGTCCGGGGACACACGAGTGGATCGAGATTGGAAACGATGGCGCGGTCCTGGGCCGATGGCAATCCCCTCTCCCGCAGCCAACCAGCCCCCAGTCGGCCGCTGCAGAAACGACGACCGCTCCTCCGCCGCGGATGTGGCTCTCCGGGCTTGCAGTGACCTCCTCCGGTGAGGTGGTCGCGTCCATTCACGAGCGGAATGTCCGGAACGCTCTTTACCGGCTGGATAAGGCCTCGTCGAGTTGGCAGGAGATCACAGTGACGAGCGACGACTCAATGCCAGTTGGGTATGTGGCAGGCGCGGACGGGGACACCGTGGTCTATAGATGCGTTAGCGGCTGGGCTGTATCGGCGCTAGTTCAAAAGTAGAAGCCGGAATACAAAGCGTGCCGGGCTTTTCGACCATCCGGTAACAGCACTGGGGCAATCAAGCTTGAATTGCCCCAGCTGAATTCGGGCCGGATCGACGTTCCGGCGCGTAAGGCTGCGCGCCAGCGGGAGGCGATTCGCAGGCGTTACAATCGGCTCATGCGCCTGACATCACTTGTGTTTGCTTTGGGTTGCGCGGCGGCTACGCTCTACGCGGCCGAGGAATTCAAAACTTCGGATGGGATCCTGAAGATCACGCCCATCAAGCACGCCAGCCTGATGATCGAAGCCGGCGGCAAGGTGATACAGCTTGATCCGTGGAGCCAGGGCACGCAGGAGAAGTACGCCGCTCTGCCCAAGGCGGATCTGATCCTGATCACCGACTTCCACCCCGACCACATGGACACGACGGCGATCGGCTGGGTGAAGAAGCCCGGCACTAAGATCATCGCGCCGTTCGTGGTGACCTCGGGTCTGAAGACCGGCGACGTGATCAAGAACGGCGAGACCCAGACCTGGGGCGCGTTCAGCATTGAAGCCGTGCCGATGTACAACCTGCAGCGCGGCCCCAAGCCGGGCATGTTCTACCACGACAAAGGGCGCGGCAACGGCTACGTGGTCACCTACGGCGGCAAGCGTTTCTACTTTTCGGGCGATACCGAAGCGATCCCGGAGATGAAGGCTCTCAAGAACATTGACGTCGCCTTCATCTGCATGAACGTGCCGTACACGATGACGCCCGAAGAGGCAGCCGAAGGCGTCAAGGCTTTCGCGCCGAAGATCGTCTACCCGTACCACTACCGGGGCAGCGATCTGAAGGTGTTCGAGACGGCGTTGAAAGGTCTGCCCATCGAAGTGCGAATTCGGGATTGGTACAAGTAGCGGGGTGGGGCGGTCCTCCAGGACCGCGCGGGCTCTCCAGAGCCCGCTCAAGTCAGTTGCGGGGCCTGGAGAGCCCGCGCGGCTCTGGACAGCCGCCCCACTTAACGCAGCTTCTCCAGCCTCTTCTTGATTTCGCCGGTGTTCTTGGCGTCGGGGGATAGCTCCAAGTACTTCCCGTAAGCCTCTTTCGCGCCCTTCTTGTCCTTTAGCTTTTCGCGTGTCTCGCCGAGCAGCAGGAACGCTTCAGCGAATTGCGGGTTGTACTTGGACGCATCTTCGAAGCGGTTCAAAGCCGCCTTCAGGCTGCCTTTTTTCAGGTAGTACCGGCCGACTTTGACCTCTTTTTCCGCCTCGATCGGGTTGAAATCGTAGGTCTTCGGGATGGCCGCCGGATCTTCCTCCGGTGGTTCCTCCACGGGCGCCTGGACGACCGGCTTGTCGGGCGGCGGCGGAGGCACATCCTGCGGCCGCTGCGCATAACCGAGCATCGTCCCGAGAAGAGCCAGCAGAAAAACACGTGCCACAATCAAATTATAAGGCGCATGAGTCTGCGCGATTCCGCGGTCGAGTATCTTCGCAACAAAGCTTCGCAGCTCCCCACGGGGCCGGGCGTGTATCTGTACAAAGATGCCGCCGCCACGGTCCTCTATGTGGGCAAGGCGAAGAACCTGCGCAGCCGCGTCCGCAGCTACTTCCTGGAAGAGCGCCTGGCCGAGGCCAAGACCGGCAGCCTGATCCACGAGGCCGCCGAACTCGACTACATCCTGCTCGACAACGAGAAGGAAGCGCTCGCGCTCGAAAACAACCTCATCAAGCAGTACAAGCCGCGCTTCAACGTCCTGCTGCGCGACGACAAGACCTATCCCTATATCAAATTGACCGCCGAGCAGTGGCCGCGCGTCTACGTCACGCGCCGCGTGCGCAAGGACGGCGCCACGTATTTCGGTCCCTACTTCCCGGGCAATCTGGCTTATCGTCTGGTCAAGTTCATTCACCGCCACTTTAAGATCCCCTCCTGCAAGGTGGACTTTACCCGCTCGCACCTGCAGCCGTGCCTGGAGTTCCACATCCACCGCTGCCTGGGGCCCTGCGTGAACGGCCTGACCACCCCGGCCGCCTATGCCGAGCAGGTCCAGAACGTGCGCCTTTTTCTGGACGGGCGTCTGCACGACCTGGCGGACGGTCTGCGGCAGCGCATGGAGCTTGCCTCCGGAGAACTGCGCTTTGAAGAGGCGGGCGCGCTGCGCGACGTGCTGCAGACCGTGCTGGAGATGGACGAGAAGCAGAAGATGGCCGCCGCATCGGGCGACGACACCGACATCTATGGCTATTACGCCGAGCCGCCGCAGGTGGCCGTCAATCTCTTCCACCTGCGCAACGGGCGCATCGTGGACCGGCGCGAGTTCTTCTGGGAGGATCTGGAGCAACTCGATCCGGGCGAGTTCTTCACCACGCTGCTGATGCAGATCTACTCCGAAGCGCAGCCGGTTCCCGCCATCATCCACCTGCCCGTCGAGTTCGAGGACCGCGAGTTGCTCGAAGAACTGCTTTCCGAGAAGCGCGGCCGGAAGGTGGAGATCCACACGCCGCAACGTGGCCAGAAGAAGGCCCTGCTTGCGCTGGTGGAATCGAACGCCCACAGCAGCTTCGAGCAGCGTTTCCGCGTGTTGAAACCGACCTCCAAAGCCATCTCCGGAGCACTCGAAGAGGCGCTCAACCTGCCCGAGCCGCCGGCTCGTATCGAGTGCTTCGACATCTCGCACATCTCCGGCACCGACAAGGTGGCCAGCATGGTGGTCTGGGAAGAGGGCCGGATGAAGAAGTCCGACTATCGCAAGTTCATCATCAGGACGGTCGAGGGCAGCGACGATTTCGCCTCCATGCACGAGGTGGTGACGCGGCGCTACATGCGCCTGCGGGATGAGGGCAAGCCAATGCCGGGGCTGGTGCTGATCGATGGTGGTTTGGGCCAGTTGCACGCCGCCGCGGCCGCGCTCGACGAACTGGGCATCCTCAATCTGCCGCTCGCGTCTCTCGCGAAGAAAGAGGAGCTGCTGTACGTCTACGGCCAGGAGGAAGAGCCCGTCGTGCTCGACCGCCGCTCACCCGTGTTGCAACTGATGCAGATGGTGCGCGACGAAGCGCACCGCTTCGCCGTGACGTTCCATCGCAGCCGCCGCGACTCGCAGCGCCTGACCTCCGAGCTGATCCAGATCTCCGGCGTCGGCCCGCGCACGACGCAGAAACTGCTGACGACCTTCGGCAGCCTCTCGGGAGTGAAAGCGGCGAGCGAAGAGGCGCTCGCGAAAGAGGTCGGCAAGACGACGGCGGCGAAGATCCGGGCGGCTCTGGCCGAGGGCTGATTCGCTTTGTGCAATGTGGGGCGGACGCCCACGTCCGCGCCGGACCCCCAGGTCCGGCAGGTTCTCCTTTCTTCGCAGGCCCGCGCGAGAGGCAAAACAAAAAACTGATTTTCGAACTGTTCCCGTATCTCTCTGATTTCAAATGGGCGACTCCGAAGAAATCAAAAACGCGCTTTCGCGGCACCGTCCGCGCGTTGCTGGCGTCCAATGCGCCAAGCGGTGCCAGAGAGGGCTTTTCGCACACGCCGAATTCGGGCATAATCAGTCTCGGAGGAAGGACCTATGGCTTTGTTGCGCTGGGCTGCTTTGGCGCTGCTGGCCGGCTTTGCGACAGGCGGCCGCATACGGGCGGAAGACGAGGCTGTGCTGCGAGTCCCCGTGATGCCGGAATGGAAGCTGTTGCACAAGGTCACGCCGGAGTATCCCACTGCGGCGCTGCAGCATCACATTCAAGGCGTCGTGCGCTTTACCGCGGAGATTGGCAAAGATGGGCGTATCGAGCGTCTGAGCCTCGTTAGCGGGCATCCGCTGTTGGTGTCCGCGGCCCGGCAGGCAGCGAAACAATGGACTTACCGGCCGGCGACCGTCCACGGCAGTCCCGTGCGCGTGATCACGCAGATTGAGGTGTGCTTCGTTCTCGACGCGCGCGGGCATCCGCTTCCGGACGAACGACCCGAGCGGGGTCGGGCGCCGGTCGTTTGAATCGAAGGTCGCGCACCCGGAACCGGAATGACAGCCGAGACGCGCGGCCCATGCCGCTATACTGTCGTTCAATGCGCTCCGGTTTGCTCTCCTCCACGTTTCTTCTGACATCGCTCTGGCTCGGCAGTCTGACGCTTGCGCCCGGCGCTGCGGGCCAGACTCCTCAGCCCGGGGAGCAAGTCACCGATGCCGAGCGCATCCAGTGGTTCCAGCACGACAAACTCGGCATGTTCATTCACTGGGGGCCCTACTCCGCGCTGGCCGGCGAATGGAAGGGCCAGCATTCGCCCGTGGGAGATGAGGCCGAGTGGATCATGCAACGCTTCAACATTCCCGTCGCCGAATACCGCGAGCGGGCCCGGCAATTCAACCCGGTCCACTTCGATGCCGAAGCGTGGGTGGCGCTCGCCAAAGCCGCCGGCATGAAGTACCTGGTGGTTACGGCCAAACATCACGACGGCTTCGCGATGTACGCCTCGAAGGTCACGAAATACAACATCGTGGACTGGACGCCCTTCCACCGCGACCCGCTTAAGGAGCTTGCGGAAGCCTGCAAGCGCGCGGGCATTCGTTTCTGCGTCTACTACTCGCATCGCGAGGATTGGGACCATCCCGACGGCTACGGCAACAACTGGGACTACGACCGTTCGAAGAAGGACTTCGCCCGCTACCTCGAAGAGAAGTCCAAGCCACAGCTTCGCGAGCTGCTGTCCAACTACGGCCCTCTGGGGCTGGTCTGGTTTGACCGCGGCATGGACACGCCGCAGCACACGCGCGAGTTCGTGGACATCGTGCGCGAGTTGCAGCCCCGCTGTCTGATCAACGGCCGCGTCGGTAACTACGGCATGGACCTGATGGGCGACTACCAGGACATGAACGACAACGGCATGCCCTCGGGCGGATTGCAGGAGTATTGGGAGACGCCGCAAACGCTGAACACGACGTGGGGCTACAGCCGGTTCGATCAACAGTGGAAGACGCCCGGCGACGTGATTCACCGCATGGTGGAGATCGTGAGCAAGGGCGGCAACTATCTGCTGAACATAGGGCCGATGGGCGACGGCACGATTCCAGCGCCCAGTGTGGCCACTCTGCGCAAGGTCGGCGAGTGGGTCCGGGCGAACGGCGAGAGCATTTACGGCACGTCTGCCAGCCCGCTGCCCGAGCAGCCGTGGGGCCGCATAACCGTCAAAGGCGACAAGCTCTATCTGCACGTCTTCAGTTGGCCGGGCGACGGCGTGCTGCGCGTGCCCGGTTTGAAGAACGAGCTTCGTTCGGCATACGCCCTTGCGGCGCCCTCGCGCAAGCTGACACTCGGCCGCGCCAATGAGAACGTGGCCGTCACGCTGCCCGCGAAGCCGCTGGACGAATACGACACCGTGATCGTGTTGCAGCTCGACGGAGCGCCAAGGGTGGATCCGCCTGTGGTCACGCAGGGCAGCGACTCGCCGTTTGAACTCGACTACCAGCGCGCGGTCACATCCGGCAAAGCGGTCAAACGCTTCAACCGCGACGGAAAGTTCCACATCGCCAAATGGACGGGCCCGAACGACGCCATTACCTGGCATCTGCTGGTGAGCCAGGCCGGCCAATATCAGGTGCGCATCCGTTACTCGGCGCGCAAGGAATCGAGTGCGGCGAAGTACGCGGTCACCGTTGGCGGCCAGACACTGACCGGCGCGGTGGTGGAGACCGGCGAAGGCTACCAATACCAGACGTTCGACCTGGGAGCAGTGAAGCTGGCGAAGGCAGGCTCGTACATCGTGCAGATCAAGCCCGCCGCCGAGTCGGGCCACAACCTGATGTTCTTCCAGGAGCTCGACCTGGTGCCGGAAGGCCCACTCATGGTTGAGTGAGCCGGGATTACGCCCTGGGATCGCCGATCTCCAGATCGGCACCGTCCGGTTCCCACTTCAGCCATCGACGATTGTCGGCAGGCTTCCGGGCGCGCAAGTGCGCATTTGAATTGCCGCTCACGCGGTGAGCGGAGCCGATCTGGAGATCGGCGTTCCCAGGAGCCGCCTTCAGCGCCCGATGGCCAGGCGTATTGCCAGGGACGCCGGCAAGCCCGCGGCGAGGATTCTCTGTTGGGCGGCCCGCACGTCGTAGGCGACGCGCCTCAACGTGAGTAACCGGTGTTGCGAATCCCAAACGGCGTAGGCTGCGCGCGGGTCGTGGTCGCGCGGCTGACCGACCGACCCGGGGTTAATGAGGTAGTAAAACTCGTGGTCCACCGCCAGTACCCGCTGCGATTCTCTCGGGCCGGGAGCGGGCGCGGGATGCACGCCTCCGCGCTCCCAGATCCAACCGCCTTGCACGTGGGTGTGCCCGATGAAGAGCAGGTTTCGCTGGAAATGCTGCTCCAATCCAACCACGTCCTCGACGAAGGCGAGGTACTCGTCTTCGTCGAGTGGCGAGCCGTGCGCAAGCCCGAAATCGTAGGGCCAGAGGGGACCGCAAGGGAGTTGCCGCAGCCACTCGATGTCGGCGGGATGGATCGCTTTCAGGCACCACTCGATCGCTGCCTGCGCGGCCAGGTTAAAAGTCTCCTTCAGGCCCTCTTCCCAGACCGCGCGGTCGTGGTTGCCCCGCACGATATACGCGGCCTCCTGCCGGACCCATTCGATGACCTCGGCCGGGCTAGCGCCGTACCCGACGAGGTCGCCGCAGCAGACTACTTCGTCGTAGCGGCCCGAGGCGTCTCGCAGGACCGCCTCCAGAGCATCGATGTTGCCGTGAATGTCGGTCAGGATCAGATGCCGCATAGACGAATGAGCGTGACTTCCGGGTCCGCTCCAATGCGGACCGGCATGCCCACGGTGCCCAATCCGCTGCTTACGTAAAGCTGCTTGCCTTCCCGCTCGTACAGGCCCTGGATATAGGGCGTATAGATGCGAACGAAGGTCAGATTCTCTTTTCCCAAGGGCAGCGTCACCTGACCCCCATGGGTATGGCCGGAGATCGTCAGATCGAAGCCCAACTCCGCGGCCCGGTCGAAAGCCACGGGCGTATGCGACAGCAGGACGTTTAACGCGTCGTTCGCCAGCCACTCTTCGGCCCCGGCTAAAGGTTCAAACCCCAAAGAATGATAGTCTATGCCCGCCAGGTTCAACTTCGCATTGCCGAAGCGAAGAATCTCGCTGGCTCCGCGCAGAAAATGGAAGCCCTGGCGTTCTCCGATGCGTGTGGCCTCGTCTTCCACGCCGGCGTATTGTTCATGGTTGCCATGGCAGGCCCACACGCCTGCCTCGCCGCGGACACTCTTCAAGATGTTCAGGCAGCCCCGCAGATCGTCGCCTTCCCGGGTGATCAGGTCTCCCGTGATCAGCGCCAGATGCGGCCTGGTCTCGTTGGCCATGGCGACGGCCCACTCCAATTCGCGCTTGCCGAAGAAGGCCCCGTAGTGGATGTCAGTGAGTTGCGAGATTCGGATGCCATTCAAGTCGGGATGCAGCCCGGGGATGCGGATGTTCACCTCTTTCAACTTCGGCCCCGAGCGAGCGCGTATCATGCCGGCGGCCACGATGGCGCTCGGCGCAAGCGCCACCACGGGCACCGCGACACGCAGGAAGGCGCGCCGGCCTGGACTCATGTCCTCCGAACTCGCGGCAACGCGCAGATGCAGCCTCACCCAGATACTGAGGCTCATCAGAACCACGAGCCACAGCATGGTCCCGGCCAGGAACCAGGACAGCACCGGCGAGCTGAAGAGGCCGTGCCATGGGACCACGAACTCGGGAAAGACCGCCACCATGTAGACTGCGAGGGCGTAGTAAGCGAAGCGCAGCAACAGGCCGCGTACGGCACTGCGCTTGATCCAATCCTTCTCGCGGAGATAGCGATACAGGTAGGCCTGGAGCAGCAGGGTCAGGATGTCGATGATCGAGGGCAGCAGCCACCGTCGGATTAGTTCCATGCGCTTCGTTCCAGCATCCCAGACTTTCGGCTGGCCATGCTCTGGCCGGCAAAGTGGGGGCGGCGCTCCAGCGCCGCTTGGATGCTCCAGCGTCCGCCCGTTCGGCTTTGACCCCTAGGGCTTAGCCGGCGTCCCCTGGCAAGGTCTGGAGACCACGCGGGTCTCTGGAGAGCCGCCCCACAAGAGAGCGACGCACCCGGCCATTGCCGCTGGCCGTAACTCAGTTTCATGACGACGTAACCCGGCGAGGGCCTGCCGACTTCGTACAATGACAGCATGTCCCTTGTTGTCGTCGGCTCGGTCGCATACGACGGAGTCACCACGCCCGCCGGGAGCCACCAGCGCATTCTCGGTGGCGCCTGCACTTACATCTCGCTCGCGGCCAGCTTCTTTACGCCGGTTCGCATCGTCGGCATCGTCGGCGAAGATTTCGCGCAGGAGGACCTGGATTTCCTGACCTCTCGCGGCATTGACATCGGAGGCGTGGAGCGCGTGGCCGGCAAGACCTTCTACTGGCGCGGCGTCTACTCCGAGGACATGAACAGCCGCGAGACTCTGCAAACGGATCTGAACGTCTTTGGCGGCTTCGATCCACAGCTCTCCGAGTCGTACCGCAACGAGCCTTATCTGATGCTGGGCAACATCCAGCCGGCGCTGCAACGCAGCGTTTGCTCGCAGATGACCGCTCCGAAGCTGGTTGGCGGCGACACGATGGATTACTGGATCAACGACTTCCGCCCTGAGCTGCTCGAAACGCTGAAGCAGTGGAACTTCCTTCTGATTAACGACTCCGAGGCGCGCCTGTTGTCGGGCGAGAAGAACCTGAAACGCGCCGCCGCGAGGATTCGCGCCATGGGGCCGAATATCCTCGTCATCAAACGGGGCGAATACGGTGCGACGCTGTTTCACGAAGACGGCTACTCGAACATTCCGGGTATCGTTTTGGACGATCTGAAGGATCCGACGGGCGCAGGCGACTGCTTTGCCGGCGGCTTCATCGGTTACCTCGCCTCCCGGCGGGTCAGCCTGGATGGCGGCGCGGTGTCGGGGCTGGAACTGGCCCGCGCCGTGGTTTATGGTTGCGTGATGGGCAGCTTCTGCTGCGAGGAGTTTGGCCCGGACCGCTTCCGGACTCTCACCCGTGATGAAATCGAAGCCCGCTTCCAAGAGTTCCGCGCGCTCACTGCGTTTTGAGCCGCGCGCGGCCCTTCTGCTGATCGCTGCCAGCGCCCTGGCCATCGCTTTCGTCGCCTGGCACGGCTGGACGCTGTGGTACGGCGACGGCGAGGCGCACCAGAACATCGTCAGACGCATCTTCGACAGCCGGACGCCCGGCTATGAGCAGATTGGCACCGTGTGGCTGCCGCTGCCGCACATGCTGATGCTGCCGTTCGTGCAATTCGACGCTCTGTACCGCAGCGGCATCGGAGGAGCGTTAGGCACTGCCATCGGCTACATCTGCGCGGGACTATTCCTGTTTCACGGGCTCAGGCGGCTGTTCGGACCCGTCCCGGCGTGGGCGGGCTTGCTCGCGTGGACGCTAAATCCGAACCTGCTTTTCCAGCAGAGCATTCCGATGACCGAGCCAGTCTCGCTGTGTTGCGTGCTCGGGCTCTTTTGGGCGCTGGCGCGTTTGCGGGACACGCAGTCGTGGGGCGCCGCGGCATTGGCGGGGCTCTTTGCAACACTCGGCGCCATGGCGCGTTATGAGGCCTGGGGCTTGCTGCCGGTCGGCGCGTTGTGCGTGCTCATTCTCTCCGGCGAGCGCCGAGTCTGGAAGACGGTGCTGTTCTGCGGCATCGCGGCGCTCTGTCCGCTGTACTGGCTGGCGCACAACCAGATCCTGTTCGGCAACGCTTTGGAGTTCTACAACGGCCCATATTCTGCGATTGCGATCAACCAGCGGTATGTGGACGCCGGCGGATTCCGCTATCCGGGCGACCACGACCTGCGCAAGGGGTTTCTGTACTACCGCACTGCCGCGGCGCTGTGTCTCGGCGAGCCGCTGCTGTACGCCGGCGCATTGGGGTTGATCGCGGCAGTCTTCAAACGCGCCTGGTGGGCGGCGATTCTGTTCTTCACGGTGGCCATTTTCTACGTGCTCAGCCTGTACTCCGGCGGAACGCCGATCTTCGTGCCGGGGCTCTTTCCCAACAGCTACTACAACGTCCGCTACGGCCTGAACGCCATGCCGCTCGCGTGCCTGGGAATCGCGGCTCTGGTCGCGCTGCTGCCTGCCGGCAAATTGCAGAAGGTCGTAGCCGCCTTGCTGGTGGTCATCGCAATGAGTCCCTGGCTCCTGTACCCGCGCGGCGAGAATATGGCCCTCTATCAGGAATCGGAGCGCAACTCCAAGGACCGCCGCTACTGGACGAGCCGGGCCGTTAAATACCTCGAAACGGAATACCACCTGAGCGATGGCGTCTTTATGCCCTTCGGCGACCTCACCGGCATCGTACGGGAGGCCGGCATCCCGCTGCGCGACACGCTGCACGAGGGCAATGGAGCGGCGTGGCAGGCCGCGCTGCAGCGCCCTGACATCGCTCTGAACGAAGAGTGGGCGCTGTGCTTCAGAGGCGACAAGATCTCGCAGGCGCTGGCCGCGCCCATGCCCGGCAAAACGCCCTACGCGCGGGTGTACGCCGACCTGTCGCCCGAAGGGAAGGTCGTCGAAATCTGGAAAAGGACTCGCAGACCATGAGAATTCCATTCACCAAGGCGCACGGCGCGTTGAACGATTTCCTGCTTACGTGGGCGGCGGAGGCGCCGGCCGAAGAGTTGATCGAGCGCGCCGCAATCGCCATCTGCCACCGCTATTCGGGCGTCGGCGCCGACGGTTGGTTGTTGGTCACACCACCTTCCGAAGGGCAGCCGGCCGCGATCCGCTTGCTCAATTCCGACGGCAGCGAGCCGGAGATCTCCGGCAACGGCACGCGTTGCGCGGCCGCGTTTCTGACCGAAGCGGGCCTTGCGGGCCATGAGATCCCGATTCGTACCGGCGCGGGTCTGAAGCAATTGCGCCTGATCGAACGCGACGGGCTGCGGTTCTTCTTCGAGATGAACATGGGCACGCCGCGCATTGCTGACGGCAATCTGCATTACGAATTGCCCGTGTTGACGGGGTCGCAGGAGTGCACAATTCTCGAAGTGGGCAACCCGCAGTGCGTGCTCTTTGTCTACGATTTCGATTTCGATTGGAAGGCTCTCGGCGCCGAGGTGGAGAGTCATCCGCATTTCCCGAACCGCACCAACGTCAGTTTCGTGAAAGTGGTGGATCGGCATACCATCGACGTTCGGTTCTTCGAGCGGGGTGCGGGGTTCACGATGAGTTCGGGCACGGGTTCCACCGGTGCGTTTTTTGCTTCCGTGGCGCGCGGTCTGATCGACAGTCCGGCGACGGTCCAGACTCTCGCCGGGCCTCTGGCGTTCCGGATCGAGGAGCCAAATGTGCTGATGCAGGGACCGGCGGAGCTCGTCGCGCGCGGCGAATTCTATTTCGAGTCTTAATGTGGGGCGGCTCTCCAGAGCCGCGTGGGGCCTCCAGGCCCCACAAGTTTGTCCGGAGCGGGCTCTGGAGAGCCCGCGCGGTCCTGGAGGACCGCCCCACTCAGAACGTCCGCACGCCCATGGTCATGACGTCGTCCACGCGCAGCGTCTCTTTCACCACGTACGGCTCGCCGTATTTGACGCCGATCAGGTTGCCATAAAAGCGGGCGATCGAGCGGTGCCGGTCGATGATCTCATCCTTCTTCGGGAACAGGTTCGCGCCAGTGTCAACCTCGCCATATTGCGACTCGTAGGCGAAAAGCGACTCCATGCGCCGGTCGAAATAGGGCGTGATGTCCACGACAAACGAGGGCGTTATGTTCGCGTACAGCGAGGCGTAAATCACCTTTTGCGGCCGATGCGGCTCGGCGTAATCGTCCATCTTCTTGAGGCCCGACAGGAAGCAGGCTTCGAAGCCGAGCTGCGACGTGACGTAGTGGTCGGGGTGGCGCGCCTCCCAGTAGGGCAGGATCACCACCTTGGGTTTCAGCCGCCGGATCACGCCCATCAGCGTCATGCGCAGCGCGATGTTGTTTTCCAGGCGCGCGTCGGGCATGCGCAGGTTTTCGCGAAAGACACACCGCAGCAGCGCGGCGGCCTTGTGCGATTCTTCGACGCGCAAATCCGGCGTGCCGCGCGTGCCCATGTCGCCCGCCGTCAGGTCGAGCGCACCGGTCAGATAGCCAGCCTCCGCCATCTTCAGCAGAGTCCCGCCGCAGGTCTGTTCGATGTCGTCAGGATGCGCGGCGATCGCCAGGACGTCGAGTGCGGGCGCATTGGAGAGGTCGATATTGGGTGGGTAAAACATGGGCCAAAGGAGGACGAAGTTACCAGCGCAGATCGCGCCGCATTGCAAACCGGTCGCGGGTTCCCATCAGGAATACCAGCAGCATTCCGGCAAAAAAGCCGCCAATGTGGGCGAAATAGGCCACGCCACCGCGCTGCGTCAAAACGTCGGCGATGGAGCCGACCCCGCTGAAGAACTGCAGACCGATGAAGTAGGCCAGCAGGACCCACGCCGGAAGCTCAAAGCTGAACAGGATGAAAAACCAGCCGACGGTGAGAATGCGCGAGTGCGGGAATTTCACCAGATAGGCGCCCATGACGCCAAAAATCGCGCCGCTCGCGCCGATCTGCGGGATGCGGCTATCGGGGTTCACCGCGTACTGCGCCATCGCCGCAACGCCGCAGAGCACGTAGAACAGCAGGAATTTCCAATGCCCCAGGATGTCCTCGACGTTGTCGCCGAAGATCCACAGAAAGACCATGTTCGAGACCAGATGCATCCATCCGCTGTGCAAAAAGAGGGATGAGAGGATGGAGAGCAGCGTGAAATGATCCGGTATGAAGCCGAAGGCGAAGATGAAGTCGTTGGCGGAGAATGGGTCGAGCGTCCACTGGAACAGGAACACGAACACGTTCAGGGCGATCAGGCTGATCGTGACGATCGGCGGCGTCATGCTCCGTTGCGAATCGTGAAGGGGAACCAGCATCGCCTCAGCTCAGTCCTCAGTTCCGGTAACGCGCAAATTCGGGCTGGACCCGGCGTTCGCCGCGCACCATCAAGGCTCGCGCCTGCGCCTCGTCTGCAATTCCGCCTCTCGCTCCCATGGCCATGCAGTTGAGTGCCGCCATGGAGTTGGAAAACTCCAGCGACTCGTCGAGCGAAAATCCTCGCACCACAGAGTAACAGAACGCCCCATGGAAGATGTCGCCCGCGCCCGTGGTGTCCAGGCAGGAGACGACGAAGCCGGGAGAATAGTGAAACCGGCCGTCCATCAGCGCCAGCGATCCGTGTGCGCCGAGAGTCATCGCCGCGCAGCGCATGCCGTATTCCTTTTGGAGCTGCTCCAGGGCCTTGAGCGGGTCGGCCTCGCCGGTGTAGCGCGCGG